>QWCH01000406.1_pt1 | contig 86491 bp, 110 predicted proteins | sample 1972671 | NCBI WGS metagenome assembly QWCH01 (sample SAMN09866713, study PRJNA288562) | Human gut metagenome isolate term3_stool, whole genome shotgun sequencing... | isolation source: gut | host: Homo sapiens | place: USA: California
TGAACTCCCTGGAGATATATTAACTGGTTAGGGATTAGTATAACTCATCGGCCAATAACGGTTCATTATTTGGCTTATTTAGTTTCTCCTTTGAACGTCTTGTAGCCCAGTTCTCATATGGTGTATATTCAAATGTACGCATAGTTTCATTATATGAAGCATATACCATTTGTTTACGGGTTATTCTTTTCTTGTAAGTTTTCTTAAGATTAGCAAACCAATCTAGATACTCCTGTAAAGTATTAAAGATTTCTTTACGCCCGTCTAAATCAGGATTATAACGGGAAGGTCTTACCTTCCAGATAACTTCGATATAACATTGATGCAAAGTTACGTCTATGGTATATTTGCACCAGGTACCACCAAAGATGGTACCTGTAGTGAATTCTAGTTGACGAGCAACTAAAGGTCTTGGGTTATAAGTTGTCATGCTATTGAGAAATTTAGTTGGAAAATCCATTGGTTTCTATCGAGTTGATTGAATGATATGAACATACCGTCATTGTCGGTAAAATCATTCATGAATCGAATTGCAGCATCGGCAATTTTATTTTTCAGGGTGAATGAGCCCGCTATTATCATTGATTCAAAAGTGAATGAGTAATATGTAGTCTCATACTTATTAAATTGATTGATATCAATGCAGTAAAGATTATGTTTATCCTCTAGATTAGATAAGAGGCCCATGAGAAGATTGTAAAGGTTTCCCTTTTCGTCTGAATCCAAGTTGAATGTAGATTTCTTGTCTAAGAAATTGCGAACTACCTTAGTTAATTGTTCGTCTTGATTGTAAGTTACTGAGTTGGTTTTCATATTTTTGTCTATTTTAAAATTGATATGCAAATATAATCATTTTTATTTTAATAGAAAAATATATCCCTTTTATTTTTAAAGTGGCTGAGGATGTGTACACGCTATAAAAGGCAGTGGATTAGACTGCCTTTCAAATTTAGAGAACCAGGGTATTCTTGGCATAATTGCAAGCATCCTCAAGGATATATAGAGCAGAAGAGCATAAAGCAGCATAGCCAACTCGATTCAAATCATGATTTTTCTTTTCTAATTCCTCTTTGATTATCTTTTTAAGAGATTCCCCAATCTTCTGAGATAACTCTTGAGATTGATAATAGATTCTCAATTGGTTGATAAGGTCTTTTAGGGCTTCATCACTGGGTGTTAAACATTCAGCCTTATCAAGATCTAGGATTCCATCCCCAAGGTCTTTCCAAATCTCAAACCCAATATGAATTATCTCTTCGGTAAATCCCCCGAACTCTTCATATTCGAGTTTAGTACCCTTATCAAATCCCCAATAATATCTGACTAAAGGTATCAGATATCCCGTTAACCTTTGGGGAACTAGATTCTCTATACAATGGTCCAAAGTAATTGTATAGACCTTATCAGGCCTCAGTGTTACTGCTATCCTGCATATTCGCTTTGTTGTCGGGCTCATAATAATGTAATTTTTGGATTACAGCTTGAATGTAAGTATTCTTTTCTCGGTATTGAAAGATAATCGAAATGAGTACTTCATCTTTTGGTAGCAGCATTTGAATTAAATTCCCGGGTACTACTAAAGTTGGTATACATTTGCAGTCTTCCCTGGAAAAATTCTCGATTATCATTTCGGCTCTTTTTATGGGTTCTGGCTTAGTTGGGTCCAAAGTTAGGATTGGAGCAGTTACGCATTCCTTTAAGCCTTTTGTTAAGGCCTCATGTAACCATTCATCTTGAATAGTTTCGGCATTTAGCATAGTCATTTTAATCATATCCGGAATCTATTTAATGTCCATGTTTCGTATAAACAATTTGCTTCTTTGTTCAAGTTTGGGGTTTTAGCCTTACTAAACACCCAAATCTCATAATCTCTATATTCTAAAGCCAATCTACTGAACTTAGAAGTTTGAAAGATTATTAGACTTGAAGTTCTTGATAGCATGTCAGCATGGCAAGTCACCTTATCCGAAGTAATCTTATCCTTAAAAGCCATTAGTAAACTCTCATCTGACTTTTCTTGATTCTCCGTTAGAAGTTTGATAAACTCTACTTCTACATCCTGATTCATGTGTACCTTTCTAAAGGCAAATTTTTCTTTATTTTCCATACTCATCGTTTTTAGATAAGAACTCTTGAGCTAGTTCATCTTGAGTTCTTTCGATTATATTCTTTACTATAGTTTTATTCTCTACTCTAGCCCACATATGTAGCATGCCCAATTGAGCATCCATATAGCAATCTATAAGTGAAGGATCTTTTTTGAATACTTCCCACTGTTTTACGAAGTTCATTCGAATTAAGTCCCTGTAGTCATTATCCGATATACCCTCGGTGTCTATATAAGTAGATACCCTTTTTCTTACTTCCAAAAGGATTTTCTCTAAGTTTTCGGGTAACTTGAACTTATCTGGCAATTGGTGATATACTGAAACATTAGGTACTAATTCTTCAAATGTAAACTGATTATCAAAGATGATTCCAGGAAATCTACCCGAGAATATTAGTGGTACCTTATATTGTAGTAAGGAAGGTACTACATCATAGACAACGTAATGTTTTTGATATTCCTTATATAGGTCAAAATATAAGTTTTCATTAAATATACCAGATTTCCTTATCATTGCTCGTAAAGTATGATAAACTGTATTAATATACTTGTTGTTTAAGTTGAATAACAAGTTACCATCCTTAATAGCAATGAGTTCCCGGCAACATCTTTTTCGTTTAAATAAGCTCATGTGATTAAAATGTAAAGTTAATGTATATGTCTCGATTTCCCTTTAAGAATGTCTCATGATTTGAGTCTTCATATTTATGACAGGCATAAGTTTGAGTAGCTCTATCGAAATGGTCTCTTACCCATACTGGTGCAGTATCGGTGGGTTTTAATTTAAAGTAAGTACCTTGATTAATCTTTATTAACCTTAGTTTTCTTGTAGTCTTTCTGTATTCCCATTTTCCTCAAGATTATTTGACTTAAAGCTTCATATATGTATTCTTCTGGACTTTCCTTTGTATTAGGAAAAATATTCATAAAAGTAGAAAAGGTTACATTTACTACTTCTCCTTGAGGATCAGTCATGAGTAAGTGTACCCGATTATTAGCAGCTAAATAAAAAGCATCCAATTGATAAAGGTCATCAAACAGCCTTATTTTAATAGATTCAGATAATTGAATATGAGGAACTCCTCCGGATTTAGTTCCCTCTGGGTCTAGAAAATCTTTCCTACAAAGGAAAGATGCCATTAGTTGTTCAAGGTTTTTCATATTTTTGTCTATTTTAAAATTGATATGCAAATATAATTCTTTCTTTTTAAATATGCAATAATCCCATATAACTACGGTAGCTTATTATTCCGGAGAAATTGAGATGCAAAAGAGCTATTGTCTTCCTCTTCTGGTAATTCTTCTTCGTAAGTATAGAGTTCTGGGTCTTCTTCATCTGGATCTATATTCATCTCTATTTCTCTTCTCAATTCATGATGTTCCTTTGAAAATGAAGCCATTGCTCCCTTATAGTCATCCGTGATTTGCATTAGCTCGGCTTTATTCAAGTTAAGCCCCTCCTTACTGGTATCTACTCCCTCTTGTTTAGTAGCAACAACTTCTGGTAAACTACTGAGGTCATATCTTGACTCTAACAGTTTAGCTTCTTCGGTTTTATCCATTACCCTTTGGGATTCCAATACAATTTGACGGGCTTCTTCAACTGTGATAGCATTTTGCTGAGTCACATTGTTCTGTTGATTAAATTGAGCAAATATATTAGTAGTGCTCCCTCCAGTAAGATTACGTACAATTGATTGAAGTGAAGTAGAAGATTCAAGTTTTAATTTAAGTGCTTTTCCTAATTCAGAAGATATGAAAGGTACATATTTTCCACCCTGAGACTCTCTCAAGATGTTAACCTGATGGGCTATCTCCATACGATCTTCCAAGGCCCATGCTAGTTGTTCTCCCATTAAAGCTTGCAATAAATCTTCTGCCTTATCTTTATCCCATATTCTAGAGCTTAATAGCCTATCCCTCATAAATACACGTATGTAATTAATATCTATGCCCATACGATATGAGAAGGTATTAATATCATAGGTAATACCACATAATACACCATTACCCATCAGCCATTGATTGATAATGTAATTATGTATCTTCATCAAAAGACTATCATCAGGATTCTTTTGATATTCTAATGCCATAGCTGTAGTTCCCATGGGTCTTGGGAACCTTACTATCTTACTTTCTTTTTCTGACATACAAATGAGATTTTCGGATATCGGAACTTTCATCATAACCTCTATACTCTAAATCATATCTTACATACAAATTCAAAGATAGGTTATAGAAATATCCCCTATACTTTTTCTTATTCACTGATAAATTAAAAGGTTCACCAGAGATTAAGTCCCTGGTGAATATCAAATTACCTTTCCCCGTTGTTGGGATTTTAAGGCAAAGTTTATAATCCCCTACCTTAAATTTATTGCCATGAAGGTCTAGGATTTCCTTTGCCATATTTTACCTTTTTAGGATTCGAGGGTTTTTTGTCTTGTTTACTACGGTAAGGGTTATTAGGCCTTGGGTCATTTTGGATAATCCCCCTTTTGTTCTTCGATTAATTTTTGTACCTCAGGGAATAATTTTTTCCTCAGAGGTACTACCTGCGTAGCGAAAAAGGCATTCCATAATTTCTGAGTAAATGGTTCCCCTACCTTAAGTTTCGAAATTGCCCAGAATTTAGTTTCGAAATTCTTTATTATTTCCTTAAACCGATAGTAATAGATATACCCATGCTTTGGATTTATACCTATAGTAGTAGTTTGGCAATAATCTAGAAAATCTTTACCTAATTCGGATATAAACTCTTCCCTTTTAAAATCATAGTTCTCTTGGTCGAGTTTAAATAGTTTGACATAATCTATTGCTTCCATATAACTTTACTTTGTGATTATTAACTTAGGATATTCATCTGTTATCTGAAATAAATATCCCCTTATATCATCCTCATAGTATGAGGACCAATAAACCCTTCTAATCCGAAAATTATCAAGGATTGCCCCTTTCGGTATGCCCGTAACATAAAGCCTATGCTTAGGCATCATAGGGGTTATTTCAAATTCACCAGTAGTGAGTAAATTACCATAGGTACCATAATCTGGCATATTACCAGTAAAACCTGTAGGTTGTAATACATCCATTACTAAGGTGGTTTGTGGTAATTCTCTTTGATTACACTTGATTATCAGTTTCGATTTACCTATATATAGGTCTTTTACTATTGTCCCAAACATCTGTATATGATTATGTGAGTGATACCATTTTTCTTGAAGTAGAATTGGTTCTGTGAACGTTCCTCTAACTTCTTTAATTCTCTACGGGATTCAGTACAAATTCTTTCTGACTTCCGAAGTATGTCAGATAGATTATCCCAAATAGGTGCCATAGGTTCTACTGGACCTGCATAAACAATTTTGTGTTTAGCATCAATCTGAGGATATTTTGATTTGTACTGATACTTACCTTTGAGGTAAAGCACATTATACTTTTCTGGTTCGTTTCTTTTTGCGTTTTCCATTTTTGTTATTGTTAATGTAATCGGATATATTATCGAGTTGACCTAAAAGCAATGCTTGAATAAAGATGTGTATAGGCCTGAAAAAGAAATTCCTTACGTTATTGGGATTGATATACCAATCGTAAACTATAAAGAATTTCTTAATTTTAGAATGCTTAAGTGAATGCTGAATTAGCCAAGATTTACAACATCGTTTATGTAATTCGACTAACTCTTTATCCTGTTTTAGCATCTCCTTATCAGAGAAGATAGTGTAATCCATTTTGTATGAATTAGAGTGCCCGGAATAAATTACCCGGGCACTGGGTTAATAAAGGGTTATGCAACTTGTTCTGGTTTGAGAACCTTTTTCTTAAAGTCCTCATAGGCTTTAGCAGCAGCCTTAAATTCTTTGGAATTGGTGTCCTTGATACGAGCCATTGCAAGTTCCAATCGATGAAGTTCGTTTCTGGTTTGTTGTCTCCATTTCTTCCGAGCAAGAGTATCAACTACATCCTCCGGATATACGTATTTAACTTCTCGATTGGAGATTACCTGTTCGATGATAGAGGGTTTTTGTTGTTCCTTTACTTCCTTGACAACCTGTTCTTTTTTGGAAGTTTTGGTTTTTGGAGAGAGTTCTACCAATTTAGCATTGGCAAACTTAGTGGCAGCTTCTTGAGCATCTTTTACCAATTCCTTTTTAGTCTTTTTGGCCTTAGGAGCAGAAGCCTTAGTAGTCTTAGAATTTTTAATTCCTTCAAGTTGTTCAGCAACCTTAGTTGCAACGAGGTTAGTAACCTTGGTTTCATTCTTTTTCATAACGTCTATATTAAAATTGTTAATAAAATAAAGTTTATTTCTTTTCTCTATGCAAATATAAGAATAATATATTTAATACAAAAATATTTCTATATTATTTTTCTATTTGCCCAGGTTAATCGGCTAGGAAGTCGAAGATTTCTGGAGGATAGTTAATTTCGTCCTCTGGGTCATTTAAGTAATCTTCGTAATCCTCATTATATTTATCGTAGAGGTTATCTTGTGATGTATTGGGTACCCTTGTACATCTTTCAGGATGTTTATTTACGAAGTCATAAGCTTCTTGAGTAGTCATTACCTTGTCTGAGATAAATTCGTAGGTTACATAAGAATAAGTTTCACCCAATCTAGAAACTTCATATTGCTGGTATCCAGATTTCTCAATCTTATAGATTTGATTTTCTGGAATCGTTTCTATTTCTACCCTATATTTATACCATTGCTTCTTTTTCTCTTCCCTTGGTTTAATTCCCAGGCTATCTGAAAGATAATGTAACCTGGTCAAGGGACTTTCTAAACGAGAAGGAGCAATGCTCACTTCCTCTATGGGGGCATTATTCTTACTCCCTAAGTAAAGTAGCATTGCTCCTATGGCAATTAATAAACCCTTAGTTATTTTAGCTCCGGAGTTCATACCCAGTAGTTTCGAATTTATTTTTAATGTTCTTTGCAAGGTATTTACCTTTTGATTCTGCTTGATGTAAACCGTTGCAGATTTCGTAAGGTACATCATCATAGCGATAAACTCGATTACCTTTAAAAGCAACCCAAAGTTGTTTTTTCTTTGAGTCATAACCAAAGCCCTCAATGTTAGAGGATTCGCAAGGAATCATTTCGACTCCAGTGTTCATTTCTACTGATTCTAAGTATTCGTTCTTTTCCATGTCTATATTAAAATTTTAAAAGTGTTAGTTCTGGGTGGAATTTGAGATTTGCCCTCTGGAATATTGCCCAAGTACCAAGTACTCCCTGAGAATTAGTATGTACCCATTCATCTTCCATTCTGAACAATATGTGAGAGCATACCAGCATTTGGTATTCACTTAGCATATTTATCAGTTGAGGGGTATTCTCCATTTCTACGTATAATTCAATGTGCTCATCTAGTGCTCGAATTATTTCGTCATCCTCAATCTGAAGGAGTTTTTTGATTAAGTCTTGGGCAATGTCATTCCCATTTTTAACATCCTCTTTGATTGAGTTGAGCGATTCAATCTGAATACTAGCAATGAGCTTTACGATGTCTTTTGTTTCCTTGTCCATAATTAAATTTTCTTTATGCAAATATACTAAAATTATTTTATATAAAATACTCTTTTAATAAATGCGGAGGTAAGTGTTAGCGGATTCTATTGAAGGATCTTAGGTTAGGATTTAATACCCTTCTAACCGTTACTTTTGATACTCCGAATAAATTTGCTAGCTCTCCTATTGATTCACCTCTTTTACTTCTATAGAGTATTTCCTTTCTTTGGGTTTTAGTTAATTTAGCGTTTGGATTAGCAGCTCCTCTCCTTGATATCCCGTACATTGGGTTTTTATTACCCTTTAAAGTTCTCCCATCATTAATACATTGCTGCATATTTTCAGCCTGTGTACCCCAGTAAAGGTTCCTATATCGATTATGAGTTACTACATTATCCTTATGACATACACAAGGTTTATTTTCTGGGTTTGGGATATAGGCTAAGGCTACTAACCTATGTAAATACCAACACTTACCTTTCTTTTGAACAAAAAGATAACCTCTTTGATTATGGTTGGGTTTTACTTTATGCCATTCATTCTGAGTTAATTTACCAGATTTATGATATCGGCTCCATAAAATACCCAACCTACTTATATAATATCCCTCTAAACCTGGTATATTATCTTTTTTCATTTACAAAATCATTTTTAAAGATTAGCCCATCTCTATTCTTTAACTTTTCGTATACCGAATTGGGCAATAACACATCCCTTGACCATCTCATAAAGAATTTAGATGGTTTCTTTTCTGGATTAAGGAGTAATTGCCTCTGTTCTGTAGAGAATTTAACCCTTTCATCTTCTAACATGAAAGTAGGAAGTTTAGTGAATTCTGCCTGAGAGAAAGAGATGACATTCTTACCAACTTGAGCCCTTAATGGTTTCTTCCTTTCTTTATAAAGATACGGAACAATTTTCTTCGATGGTCCACCAAGGATGCTAAACCCGAAGATAACCATTGGATCGAATTTATCTGCTTTGGGGTCTTTGGCCCGTTTGATACATCTTGCCATCCAGGAGAATGAATTTGGATATTGCTTATTATCGGTTGCTTCTCCAACATCCTTTTTATCGAACTCAAATCCGGGAAAGTGATAAAGAAAGTCCTCCGTAAGAATAAATACAAAACCCAGTTCTCTTAGGTATTTGATAATCTCTTGTTGGCTTTTACCTTCTTCAACCATTTTCTCTACATCTGCAAGAATATCCTCCCTTGGTGATTCAAGATTTTTAATTGTAGTCCCTGCAGGTCTTCCTCTACCAGCAGTTGGTGCCTTAGCGGGTAATACTCCAGTTAGCCTATCTAAGTATTCTTTAAAGTTATCTATATCTTGTTTATTTGCGAGAGTTACTTCTACTCTTACGGGACCCTTATGCTGTACCTTTGGACCCGAGTTCATCTCGGTATAAGCATCTACTAACCTATCAGATAAGGGAGTGCCATTCTCTGATAGTGTAGTGACTCTTAGTTTTGGTTTATATACTTCTTGTTCCATATACCTAATTGTGAGTAAATAAAAAGGCCTGAACAAAATAATATTGCCAGGCCTTTTTCATTATTAACGAATACTTATATAAAAGGGATTAATCCTCTTCTTTTACGGCCTTTTTCTTCTTTTTATCTTTGGCCTTCTTTTCTTTCTTTTCCGAAGCTGGTTTTTCTTTTACCTTCTTCTCCTTTTTCTCTTTGGTTTCCTTCGGTTCCTTGGGAGCCTTACCTGAGGCAAGCTTTCTTTGCTCCATACGATATTTCTTCTTTTCGGCAGAAGTCATTTCTCTACCATCAATAAGAGGGTAATCGTATTTAGTAGCAGTTTTACCGGCAGATTTCTTTTCCTTCTTCTCTTTGGTTTCAGATTCCTCTTTCTTGCCTTTTTCTTTACTGAGTTTTACCAATTTCTTGGTATTCTCTTTGTCACCTTCTGGGTAAGCAGCAGCTACCTTGTCCCGTTCTTTGTTGAGCTTATTTACAAGTTCTGTAACCTTCTTACCATGTTTCTTGTCCTTGGTCCAATCCTTAGTCGGGTCCAACTTGTTCTCTTTAAGGTAAGCATCTAAAGCTTTCTTTGCCTTGGTGAGTTCCGGAGTCTTAGATTCCGGTTTGCTCTTCTTGTCTTTCTTAGCCATTTTCTTTATATTTGGTGAATAATTAAATTTCCGATTTACATAATACCATAGTTATACTTCCCTAATTTGGGTTGGGATTTCTTTAATTTCTAGGATTTCTACACTTGCATTTTCCATAATAGCCCTTATTTGCAATATATCTACTACCTCTTGCTGAGTAAGATTAGTAAAAGTTTGTTCGTAAGTTTTATCCCCAACCTGATAAGTGACAGTGATTATAATACCATTAAGTTTTCGGTTTAGTTTATCCATTAGGCCTTTTAACTTCCTTTGAAGATAACCAATCCTTAACTTGTGTCTTTGACAATCTCCTTTCTTACCATTTTCGAATGCTACTCTTTTTTGATAATGAGTAAACTGTATATCATTAACTGTCATCTTAAGACTTGATAAGAGAGTTCTTATACTTATTTCTTCCATTGGGGTCTTTGAATTATTGAGTTAGATACCTCCTGGGTTTCTTCTGATAGCATTTCCTTTGCCTCGTTTATGATATTGATTGCAAGTTCCCTTTCATCTGATCCCAGGTTTAATTCTTTATCGTCTAGTGCATCAGTATAAGTATTTATTAAATTATCTAATGCAAGTATTCGAATATTCTTTCGAATTGCTAATTTCTCTTTATCCATGGGTAATAAAATTAAAGCCCACTACCCTCACAGGCAATGAGCTTTACGATGAACAACGTCCTAAGTGTGTAGGGTTGTTTACCTTTTCTTTATTATGAGATTAAACTTGATTTAGCAGATAGATTTTTTAGGATGTGCCAAAAATTAATCTTCTGTTTCGGACTCTTCGTTTTTGTCCTTCTTGTTTTTCGGAGAACAAATAACTCCATGTCCCTTCTTTGATTTTACAGTAAGATTGCCCGGAACGAAAGCAACCGAAGTAGATACCGGTTTACCCTCAGTAACCAAAACTGAAGTAACTACTACTCCCTGATAGCCCTCCTTGTTCTTTACGGCATAACCAAAGTTCATTACCTTGGATTTGTCGTTGATTGCAATAATGTCAATTTGCTTACTGTTAGGACGTTGTTCAGCAGGTCTGTTTTTCAGAGCCTCTTGACGAGCTTTACGTTTTGCTTCCTTTTCAGCGTCTTTCTTTTCGTCACCTTTTTTCTTGGTGTCAGCTTTCTTTGTTGCCATTTCTTTTAATTTTTAATGTTATGTTACTAAATAGTTTTTAAAAGGGAAGGTCATCCCTTGGGTCGTCTCCTTCCCAGTAATATTTCCTTCCCTCATAGTCTCTTACTTTTTTCCTTTTTTGCCCTTTCCCTTGGCTTCTTTCTTTGCCGGAAGTTTGAGACCAAGTTCCTTAGCAATTGCTTTACGGAGCTTTTCGATGTCGTCCTCGTCATAATCATCTGGATCAGTTTCGAGGTCTTTGTCATCGCAGACATCTTCGAGTTCTTCGAAGTCCATTTCGGCAAGTTCCTCACCGGTCAGTTCCTCTTCCTCTTCTTCCTCTTCCTCGGATTCAGAACCAAAGAGGTCTTCAGCTTCTTCAGCGGTCAGGGTAATGGGAGCCGGGATGATTTTTACTGAGCCATCTTCATACTTAATGATAATTGCACCATTGATTTCTGTTCTGGAAACTTCTTTCAGTTCCACTTCTTTTTTCTTCTTAGCCATTTTCGTAATGTTTAAGTTGGTTAATAAATTAATAAATATATCACTCTGTTATAAGTTTCTGATAATTACCGTTTCCGGGATTTTCGTTATCACTGTTAAATTGTTTAATCTCATCTAGAGTTGTTTTCAATTCTATTTGAGACTCTATAGTTACCACTTCGGATTTAATCTCCTTATGGTGTTTATCATAAGTTACCTTTTTAAATATCTTACCTATGAAAGGATTAATAGGTCCATGGGTTACTAAACCCACCTTTAATAGTTTATCGTTCATTGCTATATCTAATTTTGGTTATTCCAGGAATACCAACCTTTCCAAATACTTCGGTATAGGATAGATATTTTCCCTTTTTCATTGTTTTATAGTTATCTGATAATCGAATTGGGTATACCCATATCTTATTTTCTATCAACCTGTTGGTCATTATATAAGCATAAGAACTTCTAAGTTTAATACTCTCTAATGATATAAACCCTTGAAATAAAAGAGACTTCTTGGTAAACCTTTCTTTTGGCAGATACCCAATAAATTTAAGGGATGCCTCATCAAATATATCAATCATATCTCTTTGTGCTTTGATAAATAGTACCTTCTGTATTGGGATATTCATTTTCTTTCTCAAATATAAAGCTAATGAGCTTACCAATGGAGGGTACTGTAAGGAAAATATATTGAACCTATGTCTTTCCTCTGGAGGAAGCTTGTTGTAAATCCTGTAAGATAGCAAGACGGACCTGTAATCTCTTAGCGTGGAGATGCTCGGTAGATATGCCCTGCCGTTGTCCATAGAGTTTAATTGAGTATCTTTCATCGAATGCCTTTTTTCCTTTAGACTTAAAGACTCGGTGCATTTGAACCATAAATCTTCTTCGTCGGTGTTTATCAATATGATATTCATCTGGTATTATGAATTTCTTCGCTTGTACAAATTTACCCTTGTACCAAAATTTAGTATATCCCCATTTATATCGGGTACCGTTCATATCGGATAATTCTTTAATACCATGCCTTATTAGTTTCCTTCCAGATATTATATGGATATATTGAAGAACATCAACTCCATAAAGATAAACTAAAGTAACTTTTACGTGATGTCTAGTGAAATATGGGATACCAGTTAAGTGTTTCCTATATAGACTTTTTTCAGTTATATACTTGTTGGTGGTATCTGGTCTCCAAGTCCAAATATAATACCTATCGGGTCGTATCGGTTCGTTATTTCCCTCCCTTAGTTTTACCATTGATATTCCTTTTTGCCATTCTATACCAAAGGTTAATCGATTTCTCATTTGCCTCAGGGAATTTTTTCTTCATTCTCCGAATAATCCTATCAAGTTCAAAACCCTTTGCAGTCAATTCAAATACATAAGATTTTTTAGTACCCTTGATAAGATTGAATTCATCTCTTTCTCTTGGAGGTTTCTTTTCCCGAGGTTTCTTTATCCCTGGTACCCGTTTTGTTCTTCTTTGCCCATTTTCCCCCTCTTCTCCAAGAAACCCAAGCCTTAATCGAGAATTCCTTAGTGGATCATCCTTTGAATAACCAATATTCTCTAATTGCTTATCCATCCAATCATCATATTTATCTATTAAGGATCTGTCTGGTTTTTCTTCTGAAACATTTATAAAATGAAGTAGATCAAATACTCCAGCAGAGCAAGCATCAGGAAAAGGCATACCAAGTATGATAGCCTTTCTCTTTAGATCCTTGTAAGTCATGTTTCTCCCTGATGCACCAAGGAAATTCGATTTCTCTTTGGAGGGAGCTTTCAGGTCTTTTCTACTCTTTTTTGCCATATATTTAATATTTTAAGTATTCATTAATTCACTTGCAAATATAAATATAATATTTGAATTATATACTATATTTCTATTTCTTTTTATAAAAATCCGAGGTTTTTGCCCGTTCTACGGCAGTAGATTTAGGTTTCTTCGGTTTTCTGTGTGTATGGATATTATATGCCATGTCTAATTTCTTTATATTGAATTCTATGTTGTTCACTTGATTATAGTTTACTGCTCTTTCCACACAGCATCTGTACTCTGGCCAGAATTTTTGCCCGAGCTTTACTGTACCAGTTTTAATCATAAACTTAGATACCATGAAACCAAAAGTATCAGCATCATCTTTAGTTTCAAATACATACATATAAAATCTACTAAACTCACTGACTACTTCTTCTAGTGGCCTCACAGGTAATAGTAGATAACCATCAGTATATAAGTCCTCAGATATTAGAGCTACCCAATATTTCTTTTTACCTGGTTTCACTTTATATCTAAACCTCTCTTTAAGTTTAGTGTGCATCCAGTCGGGTATTCTATTAAGGAGATATTTGATGTATATCTTATCCTTTTTATTCGACCTCCTTTTAAATGCAGAAGGCTGTTGTAGCATCCTGGGTAGTATTCTAAAATTATTCCACCTATCAAATTCAAGAATTAATCTTAGAGTATCTATATCCCATTCATCGTCAGACTCTTTTAACCTCCTCATATTCCTCTCTATATTCTTAGAGTTTACTTTTGGGAGTAATTGAGTAGAGTCCCCAGTATATATACTGGCATCTTTTCTCTTTAATCTTTTCTCTAAACATCCCTCCATATAATCTTGGAAGTTTCTCTCACAGGGACAATCTGGTCGAAAGATAGAAGTGTGTTTCTCAAAAAAATCCGAGAATAGCCTAAAGAATTTTTCTGACCGTTCTCGGATTTCAAGATACTTGTAATGAGATAACTTTAAAATTTCACCAGCTTCCCATGAAGATTTACTTTCGGATAATTGAAGGAATAATGACTGTTGTTCTTTATCAATTAAACAACTCCAGGCTTTTTGTTGAGCTTCGTTCATAACATTAAATTCTTCTATATCTCATTATACTATCAATTGCTTCATTGGTTATCTGATTGGGGTCATATTCACCAGAATTAGCATAAAGCTTATCTGGGTCATGGTTTAAATATACACTATAGATAACGTTGTCAAATGGTAACCATACTTCCATCCTTCCCATTTCTGGGTATATAAGGACTTTTACTCTTTTACAAAGATGGTCAACCTCTAATACTGTAGCATCTACTCCCTCATAGGGATAACCTCGTAATACTAAGTAATCTCCCGGTTTTACATTGACTAAATCATCTACCGAAAACTTCTTGTTCTCTCTAGCAATACGTTTAAATCGCCTTACTTCTTTTCTACTACAAGTAGCCACTAAAGAAAAATCATCAAAGTCTTCAGCATTGTCAATTCTTACCTTTTTCTTTCTTGGGTGCATTGTCTCAGTATTACGTAACCAAGTTCTGATACCAGATATATTCCTACGTAACTTATTAAGAAAAGGCCTTGAGAATGCTAATTTAGTTGGCATTCTCATAAAACCATAATTGAATAATACTGGTACTTCTTCGAATACCATCTTACCTTTTGTGGTTTTTCTTAATACGTTTACCATAGGAATAATTGCCTTGATTTGGTCATACCCCTTTTCTTTGAGTTCTTTATTAATTTTATCACAGTACTTCCTTTCAAGGTAAAATATACAATATGAGTATGGGGTATGCTTCTTCATAGGTTACCGGTTTTTAAGAATTAACTTAGCTTGTTTATGTACTAACTTATAGTTTACATTCTTCAATATGTCACTAGCCATGAATACATAAAGAATCTCATCTATCTTTGGTACATCAATTACCATAATATTGGCTTTATCGAATAGGGGTTTATAGAATACGGAAGATAAATCCTTTCCAACTACAAAGAAAAATTCTTCTGAGGGCATTGAATTATATCTCATACAGAGTATAGGAACTTTATTTACTCTTTTTGCATCCTTAGAAGCTTGTTCCCAGAATTTTAATATATCACAACCCTTATTACCTAAAAGAATATGTTCAAACTTAATCTCTTTATAATTCTTACACTCAACGGATATTTTACACCGATGGGCATGTCTTTCATCTTGACACATTATATCTGAAGCTAAATCTCTACTCTGGTGGTTTGCCCCAGAATAGGGAGTTCTTCCGAACTTGTAAGAAGTCCATTGGGTAAACCATTTTGAAATCTTTAGCTCAAATCGATTCCCCTTCTTTTTGCTATTTGCCATAATTACTGTCTTGTTATATTAATTATTATAACATTATAGTAATTGGTACTTACTCAGACCTTGTGCCTTTTCCACTTGCAAGATTTTGGTATTACCGAGAGGAAGTGAATCTAAGTGGGTTATCAAGAATAAAGTTTTCTCTTTGAATATGTGACGTATTAATGAGGTAACTACTTCTATGTTATCTGAACTTAATGATTCAAATACTTCATCAAGGAATGCTAAGTTAATCCCCTTAGAGGCAGTAAGAGCTTCATTCATTGCGAATGCCATTGCTACACAAACCAATTGTTTCTCGCCGCCTGATAGTTCATCGTAATCTATAATCATCCCATCTCTTTCAATAAGAGTAACAAATTCTTTTCTAGCAGTGCCCAAATCTATATTAAATTCAATCCTAAATCCCAATACCTCTGAATATTTATCGAGGCATTTATTTAAGAACTCGAGTGATGAATCGAATAAGTATGCCTTAATCCCATTATTACCCAATGGGTCATTAATTAACCAGTTATAATTCTCTAACTCTAATTCTTTATTATGAAAGTCCTCATCAACCTTCCGTAAGTTTTTCCTAATCTCTTTAAGTTTTTGTTTATACTTTGGAGACATAACCTTAAGCTTTTCCTGTTTGAGCTTATCCAAATCTTCGTCAATAGAAGCAATATCAGAAGCAATATCATCACAATCAGATTTCAATTTCTTATATCTATCATTTACACTACTAAGTTCTTCTAATCTCTCTAAAGCCTCTTGATATTCTTTATCATATTTGTCAAGGTCAGAGAACGCTTTATATATTGATTTAGCATCACGTAATGCACGTTTGTAGTGACCAGCTTCTAACTGTATTACTAATTCTTTAATTACTTTCTTGAGTGGTACATTCGATAGATTCTTTGCCTCTTTTATCTTACTCCTCAAATCAAGGATTAGTTCATTTTGTTTTTTAATCTTTATCTGAAGCGAAGCATCTACTTCATCCTTAATTTGTTTTTGTTTCTCAATCAGTAACTTAGTTAGCTTTTCTCTATCTTGTTTTAACTCTCTTCTTTCTTCTTTGATTTTTTGCTTGAAGGATTTTTCTCTATCTCTCATATCGAAGTAAGCCTCCTTATTAGCCTCTAATTCTTTCTTAAGCATTTGAGACTCATGCTCTACTTCGTTTATTTGAGATATCAAGTTATTTTTATCTTGTAATGCAATGCCTTTAGCAAGGTTTAAGAACTCCAAATCGAATACTTCTTCGAATATCTTTTTCTTATCAGAATTAGATTCTTGTATGAGTCTTTTTATACCTTGCCCAAACATAATTGAGTTCATAAACAGAGTATATGATAGACCTATCTCTCGGTTTATAGAATCCTGTATCTTCCCCTTCCCTTTGATATCAACTATATCCCCATCCTTCATGAAGATAAGTCTGTCTTTACCTTTAGCACCATCCTCAAGTACTTCATCATACTTTTGACACCTAACTATCTTATATGTATGAGAATCTTTCTGAAAGTATACTTGTACCTTAGTACCCTTGTAATCTTTGGGCCTTACTTGCTTCCAGGTATTTACCTCAGAAACACCCTTTAGGTTTTTCCCATATATTGCCCATACCAAGGCAGAGAGAATAGTTGATTTACCTTTCCCATTTGGGGCCTTGATAAGTATGGTACAAGTTGGGTTTAATTGTAGGTGTAAGGATTCTATTGAACAAAATCCTTCTGCCTCTAAGTTTAAGAACGTTAACATGATTCAGCCTTTTTAAGTGTTTCAATTAATAGATTAGTTTTAACCTCATCTTTAATACCTTTCTCTCTTAGGTATCTTTTTGCTAGAGACTTCTTAGAAAGTTGCTTAGTAATCTTATGTTTGTTATTAACTGGAGTACTAGCTTTTTGGGGAATTACTGTATAATAATTACCATCATCCTTAATATCCTCTTCCCTTTCTACATCGATGAACTTTGGGAAATTTTTCAAAGGTACAAACTTCAGAGACAAATCTTCATAGATTTTCCAATACCCTAATTCACAATCTCTATCGGTTCTCCTTTGATGGTTAGGTGCCCCAATCATATAAACCTTCTTTGATAATCTTTGAGGTTTGTGTATATGACCACATAATACTAAATCGAATTTATTGAGAACATTTACATTTAAGTTTTCTACGGAATCTATCTCTCTACCATCGGTATCCTTTGCACCGGGATAATCAGTGTGTAGTAAAAGAATATTCTTTTTACTTTTATCTAATTCTAACTTCTTTAAGTATTCACTTAGACCCACGTTATTATCAATATAAGGAACCCCATATACCATAATATCTTTATGTGTAGAAGATAGTTGGGTTTTTTCATAATCTAATATCATGATACCATACTTCTCTACTTGATAAAGCCAGCTAAAGGGTTTAGTACCAACCTTACTTATTTTCTTAATATCATGATTTCCAGATATGGCATATATCCAAAATCCTTCGATTAGTTCATTATAACATATCTCTGCTAATTCTTGGTCCATTGTTTCGGCCTTATGAAATAAGTCTCCACAAAATAATGCAGGACAGTTAAACCTTCTACATAATTTCCGTATAATCGACAAAACCCTGAAACTATTCAGGGTCCTGTGATTATTCTCATTAAACTTAGCCCATAGATTTATATGTAAATCTGAAAAGGCTATTGCTATTACTTCTTTCCCCATATCCTATCTAAATGGTAATTGATTTGTTCCGTTCTCATACCTAAATCGAGCTCAGATATACAAATAGTGGGTATTTCCCAATTTGCAAGCAATTCCCCCATAAGAGATGATATCTGAACTTGGAAGAATCTGTTAAGTATTCTCTTACCATTATCTTCCATTGACCAATGCTTATAAGTATCTAGATTTAATGGTAAGAAGATTGCTACATCACATTGATCTTCCATTAAAGTCTTACATTGACAGAAAAAATGTTCCATTTCACATTCTGGTAAAGTTCTTGATTGCTTATACCAAAAATAAGCAGCCAAATCTGCATAACTCCTATCAGTTACGAAGTATTCTCTATCCTTGAATAACCTATTCCTTTTGTTCAGAAGTTGAAAATCTGCTTTATACATTGCCTCCGAACCGAGGGATAATATTTCATTATGTGATACCCCTTCAGTAGCAGGTAATAAATCTGACATACTACCAGAAATAAAAGGTAGATCTTCTCTCTTAGCTACATACTTAGCTAAAGTAGTTTTCCCTATACCAGAGGGACCCACAAACATAATTCTCTTACTCATGATGTAATGCTTTAAATGGTTTTATAAATTCATTTGTCAAAAATGATGCTAAAGAGTATTCGATACAAAGTTCTTTGAATTTCTCATACTTAAACTTCTTCTTTGACTTAATTGGTAACTTATCCAATGGATTATGTCTTACAAACCAGAAAAGGTCGATTAACTGTTCATTCCTTTTCCATATTTGAAGATATTCTTTGTTCTTACTCTGGGCAATAAACTTCTCAATTCTACCCTCATCAAGGATTTTCCTTGCTTTTACTGGGCCTATACCCGGGAACCCTGGTATATCATCGGAAGTATCTCCAACCATTGCAAGGTACTCTACCGTTTCATGAGAATGATAACCGAATAATTCTTTGCAATTATCCATCCTTATCATCTCATCTTTTCTCGGATTATATATCCTTAGGTTATTTGTAAGCAATTGATTAAAGTCCTTATCCGAAGATACGAGTATCATTTTCTCGGATTGGAATTTTTTAATTGCAAGGTATGCTAAGAAATCATCCCCCTCATATACTGTGGATTTCTTTTTATCAAAGATATAATTAATTCTTAGCATACCCAGCATTTTCATTATAATTGCCTTTTGCTTTTGCAATGATTCATAATCTACGGAGATGTTTTTCCTATGGCCCTTATAATTTGGTAATAACTCCATCCTTACTGGTGAATGACCATTATCAAATGAAACATAAACCTCATCTGGTTCGAACCTTGTAAGATACATATGTAGAGATTTGAAAAATCCGAATATTGCCCCACTTGGTTTACCATCAGTAGATTTAAGTTTTTCGAACTTGTGAAAACTTTGGTGTAAAATATTTTCGCCGTCAACTAATAATATTAATTTTTTATTTTTCATATTTATTTTTATATTTAATATAATAATCTGATATTAGTTGATGTCCCAGCCCGGTTATCTCTGATACCTCTTTTCTAGTAAACCCCATACCTATCAACTTAGGTATATATGACCTTTGAATCTCTGTACCTTTGATACATTTACCTTTTAATTTGTTTACCATCCTCCCATCCCTAGAAGCTTGAGACATATTGTCTTTTTGTGTACCCCAATAAAGGTTCTTAACTGAATTATTAGTAGGTACATTATCTTTATGGCAAACATAGGGTAAATTTTCGGGATTAGGTATATAAACTAAAGCCACTAATCTGTGTAATAACCATTTTGTAGTACCTATACCTGGTTGAGATAATCCTACTATATACCTCCCATTCTTATTTATATGAGGTTGTTTTAAGTGATATCGTTTACTTAATATACCCTTACCATTAACATCCCACCTTGAATATATTTTACCTCTCTTAGAGATGTGGTATCCTGGATATCCTGGGATATTATCATGAAGTATTTTATTCTGATACTTACCTTCTCCATGAGTATAGATTGGAGAAGTCCAAGACAGACTACCTATCTTATTCTTGGACCTTGTAAATTGTGTTTTCTTGCTCATCGTCCAAAATCTAATTCATAAAGTGAAACTTCTTGAATCTTTTCCTCTCCAAGATATACATCTAAATAATTCTCGGGTGGGCTATAAGCATCTAGATACCTAACCCTAGATTCCATTCTCAAATTTTTCTTAAGGTACTCTTTAATTACTTTCTCTATACCTTCTACCTCTTTCTTCCTCTTCCTCTTCCTCCTCTTCTTCTGAATCTGAATAGTTTTCATATTCTACACCATCGACTGGGAATAGATTTGTTTCTATTTTCTCCAGTTGCTTTTTAGTAGTACCTATGGTATTTACTCCGGCTTTCCGTAAAAGTTTTCTACGAAGTTCATCGTCTTCTTCCAAAAGCTTTTGGAATTTCTCTTCCCCTCTTGCAAGAGTTTTACCTTTCAATTTATACCCACCAGTAGTTTTTTCGATTACATCGGTATCTACCAATACATCTTCCAAAGCATAGCATCTGTCAAACCCGACTTCGTGGAATTTAGGATTGAAATATACAGGGCATTTGCTGATTGTAGGTCGAGGAGGCGCAACTTTATTTTTAATAAGTCTGATAGTGACAAGTTTCCCAGCTTTCCTTTCTTTCCCATTTTGTTTGATGGTAACAGACCTTCCCGAATAGAAAGCAGCTCTGATTGAAGCATAGAATTTGAGTGCAGCACCTCCTGTAGTTGTTGTGTTATCTTTTCCAAATCCGACATTTAAAGCAGTTCTTAATTGGTTAATATAAATCTGAGATACTCCCAGCTTGTAGAATAACTCACTTCTGATACGGAAGTATTTGTAAAGAGCCTTTGCTCTACCTCCCATTTCTGCCTTACCATCAACCATCTTAGCATCAATATTATCAGTACAATCAGTAGCTGCAATAGAGTCGATTACTAAGAGTATGGGTTCATTGTGAGTTAATTGAGAACGTAAATAAATTGCTAAGTCTGCCACTACGTCTGCAATATACTCAATACGGGTATCATTAACAATGGTTACTCTTGCAGGGTCTACTCCATTAATTTCAGCCCATGAATTCATCCAGGATTGTTCAGCATCTACCCATATCACATGACCTCCAAGTTGTTGAGTAGCATAAGCAAAGTTATAAGCCACCAAAGATTTACCAGAGGATTCTTCTCCAGCAATCTCTACGATTTTACCATAAGGAATACCCTTACCAAATAAGTAGTTCAGAGCAAAGAAAGTAGATGGTATATATAAATCAGTATCAGTAACTTCTGAAGCTAATTTAATCATACTTCCATATTTCTTTGCCATCTCATTTGCTGTTGGTACTTTTAAACCAACCTTAGATTTCTTTGCCATAATGTAATGTCTTTAAACTAAAGAAGGTGATAACAGAACGAATCTAATTACCACCTTCGAATGAAACCATATTACTAACCCTTAAATATCCGATTTGTATTTTCTTTTCTTTTTCTTGGGTTCATCATCTTCCATATAATGGTCTTTGTGAACTCCCTTTTTCTTTTTCTTCTTGGATTTATCATCATCATCGTCATCCCCATGGTCTTCATTTAGATACTGTGAAAGTAAATCTTCCAACTCATCATAGGATTTGATTTGAGAACGAACTATTCCCTCAAGGTCAATTGTACCTTGGTATTTCTTATCCAACTTGGTTGGTTTGCAAGCACGGGCAGAATAGGTAGTGTCTAGTTTACCAGACCCAGAACGAATTACCTTAATATCGTAACCAGTTTTTGGGTCGGTCATATCACCTGCCTCATCTTCATCAAGGTAAAGGTCAATGATATCCTGGTATACTGAGCGAGGAACTAAAACTCCCTTATCTTTGCCTTCGTAATCTACCTTACTACCCTTTTCATCTGAGTAAATGATACCACCGATGACATATCTTCTTCTTGGCACCAAATTCTTGGCAAGTTCCTTGTCATCTTTATCCTTAGAGTTTTTCAATTCTTGATATTTCTCCATGAATGGGCAAGGTTCATCAAAAGTAGCCGGAGATATAACTCCTCCCAAATTGCCACCCAGATAGAATTGAATAATTTCGATACCCAATTCTTGGTCATCACCAGGAGATTTAATTCTCATTCTCAGGGTTCCTTCTTTTGGATATACCAACCCACTTCCGTTTCCCTTAGATTCTAGCTGTTTCTTTCTAGCTAGCATCTTTTCTTTTGTAGAAAGTCCCTCTGATGAAACTTTCTTTTTCTTCTTGTCTTTTATCATTTTTCTTCTTGTCTTTTATCATAATGATTAGTTTTAATTATTCGGTTCTGAGTAAACTACTTCGTTCATACTCAATACGGTAAGAACGTTTTTCTCTAAAAGTTGTTTGAGAGCAGGAGATAGTTTGTCCGTTTTGAATTCAAGTTCTTTACCTGCATACAAACCATAGGTAACTATTCTACCTACAGCAACCAATTCTCGGTAGGTTTTGTATTCTTCAGTAATTTCCCCACTCTTTACTACAACCCCTTTACGAGGAACTCCCTCTTTTACTTGTTCAGGGATAATCAAACCGGATTTAGTTTGATTTACCTCCTTTGGAGATAAAATAAGTACCCGATTTTCTGTAGGGCATCCAGGTAATTCTTGATTAAATTTCTCAGCCACAAGAGGTGAGATAAATGTCATTGAATAATTCATATTCTAATACTGTTTTTAAAAGTTAGTAATTAATTATAGTTCAATGGGTTAACCCTTTCTTAGATTCGCATTAATAGTTCTTAGTATATTCTCCCGACTCTCATAGGCTTTACATATAGCTATGAACTTATTTGCTTTTTCTACAGCTTTTAAGTATCTCTCATAAATAGAAGAATACTTCTTGTTAAGATTTGCCTTATGAGAAACATATTCGTTATTCCACCTTTCATTAGCATCCTTATAATATACCCAAGCATTGGAATAGGCTTCATCCTTTTCCCTTGCTAGTAAATCTCTTTCCTTTATATACTTATCTCTAAGAGAACAAAGAATATAATAACTAGAAGGAGATTCTCGTAGCTGAGAATTAATGATATTCTCATTGATAGACAATTCTTTTTGAATATCTATTTCTAGGGACCTACCCTCAAATTTAACCTTTAGTTTTTTCAGTTCCGTCTTCATAAACTTCTAATAGGTTTTTAAAGTCTTCTTTACTAAATTCCCCTTTGCTTATTGCTTTAGTTACTTGAGCAAAAGCCATTTGATAAGAGAGTTTCATACCGGGCAAATTAAGAAGAGATTTATAGATGCTTATCTTATCTACCAAAGCCATTAATCTTAAGTCGCATAAGTTATCAGTACCACCTCTATCGAGTAAGGCTAAAAATGCAGCCCAATAAATATGGGTGGCATCTTCATAAGCAAGTTTACCATCCTCATCCGTAGCCATTACTTTAAAAGCCAATCCCTCTAAAGTAGTAAGATTAGTTTGTACTTGAGATAACTGGGTCTTTAATCGGTTAAGTAACATCTTTTCTTGTCCACTCAACCCTAGATTAACCCCATCTAAATACTTAAGTAAATTTTCGATAGAATAACCTAAACACCCTGCAACCATATAAGTAAGGGCAGTTAGCTTACTTGCATTATCAATCTCTTTCTGTGTTGCCATAATCTCATAAATTTATATTATTTATGTAGACATAGTATCCTCTCTTTTCGATGATGTAATGGTTGATACAGATTCTGAATGCTTCAGATTAGTTTTACAATTGGGGCATTGTACTATCCTAAAATAATCCCCAGATTTATTATAAACCCCAAAAGTTTCACTGGTATCATATTCAAATTCGCAATCACATACTGGGCATTTAGCCCTCCATACCGTGGGCCCGTTCAAAATCTTTTTCATAACGTTTTCTTTTCTTAATATATTTATATACTAACATTGGTGATATCTCATACTTCCTAGCAAGTTTTGCTTTTATCATACCAGTATCATACTCATAAAGTAATTGAAGTATATCGGGTCTACTTAACTTTGTATCTGAAAATTTAAACCTACCCTCTCTAATACATTGTTGAGTATTTTCCTTAGCAGTACCCCAATATAAGTTCTTATAATGATTATGAGTTCTTATATTATCCTTATGACATACATACTTATGATTATTTGGGTTTGGTACATATACTAATGCTACTAATTGATGAATGTTATAAGTATACCTATATCCATTCGTATCCCTAATAGAAACTATAACGTATCCGTTATTTTTAATTCGATTAAGGGATAATTTTACCCAACCTTTACCCTTATAATTAGAATATACCTTACCATTCTTGGTAACATGGTAATTAGGGCAACCAATGCAATCTAAGTTTCCCTTTAAAATCTTCCTCATACTGCTTTATCTCTTTACTAAACAATTTAGGATAATCCTTAATGATTACATTCTTATACTTCTTATGTTCTTCCATATACTCCTCTACTGAGAAATCTGGTTGAAGCATCTTTCTATAATCATACCCAGGAATAAAAGGTAATTCTTCTGCCATTGACCTACCAATAGAGAAGTCCATTGACATATCTACATCATCCACTTGAAAACCAAAATATTTCTTAGTACTAGGGTTTCTCAATATATCCCATATTTTAAAAACAGTCCAAGTATTAATATATTCAGGCTTTGAGTAAAAATAGGCTGCATCATGAACAGTTGCTACTTCAAGCATACGTGGTAATTTACCTTGTCTCATTAACCAATAAACAAGGATAGCTCCGAAGTTGGTCATATTTGCTGCAGCACCTTGACATGGGAAATTAAGTCCCAAACGGATGGCATAAGCAACTTCTTGTTTATCATTTGAGTATATTTGTGGTAATCTTCTCTTAGTACCAAATAACTGAGTATAATACCCATGCTTACGAAGGAATTTCTCTTGCTTCTCTTTGAACTTAAGTATCTTTGGGTGTTTCTCAAAGAACTCCGCCATTTCTTTATGGGCTTCTTCTTTAGTAACTATAATACCAGCTTTTGGGTCGGATAATTTTACTGCAAGTAAAGCTTCCCCAATACCATAAATCAAACCGAATGCAATTTGCTTAGCTTGTTTTCTTCTAGTCTTCCATAATTTATGGTCAGGATGATTTTCATCTTCGTATATTTTAGATGCTTCCTCAATTGATACTCCGTATTTTGCTGCTGCTATACCCAAGTGAGGGTCAGCCCCCTTTGCAAAAGCATCAAGATAGGTTTCATCGCCAGATAGGTGAGCCATCATTCTTAACTCTGCTTGAGAGTAGTCAAATGCCATATATAAATACCCAGGAGGAGCAACTAATTGTTTCTTGATATTAGGGTCTACAGATGTCTTTGGTATCTGCTGCATATTTGGGTCTGCAGAACTAAATCTATTAGAATCTGTACCGTGTATATTATACCTACCATGTAATCGGGAATCATCTTGTACCTTTTCCCACCATCCATAAATATAGGTCTTATACATTTTCTCTAACCCTCGTAATTCAAGAAGCTTATCAAGGAATATTGCCTTTGGTGAATCTGGCTTTTTAATCGTTAACCTAAGGTTAGTAAGAGTTTCTTCATCAGTACTTGGTTTACCAGATTCATTATCCTTAATCACATCAAAATGAAAGCCATCTTCTGAATACATTAGCTTAGGCAAATCAACTGGGCTACCAAGGTTAATGGGTCTTATTAATTCCTGTTCCTTTTTAGTTGTAAATATACCTGCCTTGATATTCGATATTTTCTGTTCCCTTAATGCAATCTTTCGTTTGTCTTTTGGGTCATTATAATCTAACTCCTCAAGTTCAGCTTCGATAGATTGAATATACTTATCAATCTTTTCTTGGTTGTACTTCTTTTCGAATTTTTTTACTCTTGGCAAGTCATATATTGCTTGTCTAGCAGCATCTATTTTTGGTTTATATTCTTCCAGAAGCTTTTTATTGAACTCAGTATCTAGATATAATCCCTCTTTCTCTACTGAGGTGAGTACTCGTGAATTACACATAAATAAATTACGGAATACCGAATACATACCTAAGTCAATTAGTTTCTTCTCAAAGAATATCATTAACCTAAGAGTATAATCCGTATCTTGACATCCATAATGACAAAGTGGGTCTAATTCTTTTTCATCCCAAGGTATCTTATCGAAAGCATCTTGTTTCTCATAATTACCATACTCGGGCAGATATCTTCTTACCATTGATTTTAGGTCGTGTGGTTTTTCCTCATTGAGAACATATTTTGCAAGCATACCATCTAAACAAGTACCCCTATAGAATATTTGATACTTTTGATTTATCTGGTCATCAAACTTCCAGTTCCATGCAACCTTTACAATGTCATAATTCTCAATTACCTCTTCCCCAAATTTCCTTAGCATCTTTTTCCAATTCCAACCGGGTGAAGTATAATCTTTTGTTTCGAAATGGTCTAAAGGAATGGAAGCACCAAACCCTGGCATCCAGGATACTGAGAGTATAGTTGGCTTAAAACCCTTATTATATATAGGTTCTGCATTTGTTTCATAATCACAGCAAGCATAACCAGTTGATTTACAACAGGCAATGAGTTTCTTTAACTCTCTTTTGTTTTTTATTATTGTATACCGTGTCTCCATATTTTAAAAATAGAAAAAGGGACATACCCACCAGTAGTAGATACATCCCTCATTATTAGTATTTCTCTTGTAAGTCTTCCAGATTAGAAGCTAATGCTGTCCAATCTTTCTTATAAGCATGGAGAGAATCAATTGTGTGATACAGATAACCTGGTTTTATTCCTACCTCTTGAGCTACATATTCCATGAGTCTCCATGCAAGGTATACATCATTACCAAAGTGAGTAACAAAGTCCGAACTTCTTTGGTGATAGCAAATATGTAATACCTTCTCTCCTTTACCATTCTGACGGATAAGGAAATCATAATACATAGAACATGGAATACGTTGTCTACCACCATAGTATAAGGTATCATCATGCTCAAATATTGGTATAATTGCTTTTCTTGTATCTGGGTCTCTCTTTAAAAGACGAACTAAATCTTTTATTAATACTTCACCCATTCTCTCATTGTATGTGTAATCGAACCTACCCTTTTCATCAAGGAATTGTTCCCATAAATCTTTTCTTAATTTCCAAGCTTCTCCTGGATTTATATCATTAGGGGATATTCTTTCTTGGAACTCTGCATCTGCCCATTCTCTTGAATGAGAGAATACGAATAACCATACCGGGTCTCCCAATGAAGTTAAGCAATATTGTTGGCAAATGAGTTCTTTAGTAATAAAATCCTCATTACCTTCAATGACTTTATTTTGATAGGTCTTTGGTTTTACAAGTTGACCATAACTGTTGAGTTCTCTGCCCATTTCGGACATTAACTCAAAACTGTTAGAATATATCCTCATATTATATAAATATTTAACTGTATGACATTATAGAATTAACCCAGGTCATATGCCAGTAGCGCAAAATTATCGAAATCCTCTACCTCTTTCATTAACAAGGGTATATCTGGTTCTGCACCGTTCTTTTTAATCTCTAAAACTTGGTAATAGAATTTGTTTACTAATCCTATCCGCTTCTGATTTAAAAATTCCCTAGCTTCCATTGTTGTTCTTTTGTTTTAAAAGTTTCTTCTTATAGGCTTTACGTTGAGAGTAAGAAATTACATTCTCGGGATATTCAATATCTTCGTATTCAAGAAGTAATTCTTTTGCTTTCATTGATTTATATGTTTCTTCATATAAATCTGGTCTGAGCACTTTAAAACTTCTAAAGAATACCTTGAATGAAGAGAATTCCTTCTCTGTACCCTTTTGGAATTTCTTCCATATTTCTTTTATTCTCTTATTCCAAGCATTCTCTTCTGCCCCCTTAAGTACCTTCTTCAATGGCTTATGGGTATGATACATTAGAAGTGTCTCCACATTTCCGTACATTTGAGTCGCGAATAGGTTGATTTGTACTGACTGATCCGGACCATATACGTACTCTGACATTCGTTGAATTAATAGGAAATCGAATATTAACCTCTTGGTAATCTCCGAAGCCCGAACTACCATTGTAATAACTGGGATGTCCTCCCCGAATCGTTTTGAAAAAGTTGCTGCTATTAGACATTGCTTTCCGTTATCATGGTGATTGTTAAACATATAGGTTATATTGTAATTCTGATTGTACTTATTTCTCAGTACTCTCAGTTTACTACGCAACAAGTCAAGCTTATTAAAGTCTATGTAGTTATTCAATAAGCTAGTCCACTTAGTTTCTTTATAATTGAAACATCTCCCATAATCAAATTCTGGGTCTACCCAGGCATTGCGTATCTTTATGAATACGTTATACACTACTGCTACCCCACTATTGGCAATAGCCCCCTTTGCAAATAAAGCAGGCTCTAATCTTAGGAATCCCTCATTGAGTTTTTCCCATGCTTCTTGTGAGGTAGCAAATTCTAACGAATGGAGGGACTCCTCGGGATTAAGTTGAAGTCCCTCTAATTTATGGTTCCATCCTGACATGTTAATAATTAGTTTGTTGCCTCCATCTATTGAGACGTTGTTTTTTAAAGAATAAACCGAATAATCCGAGAGGAGTAAACCCATTCATCGCTAAGAATCCCATATAGAGATAGAAAGCTTTTACCAAGGATTCTTGAAAATCTATTTCCTTAGTCATCACTTGAGTTTGTTTCCATGGTCTACATTTAAGGAAATTTCTAGCTTTATTGAGTTCATAGATTACTTCCCATAGATATAATTTCTCAGCTTCATGGGATAGTTCGTTCATCTGGTGAAAGCCTGGAGTATAGGAATTTATATGTTCCCACTTACCTTCGTCCTCATAGAAATCCTCTTTACAGATAATGTCGAACTTCAATAAGTTATGATAATCTGAATATTTGATTACCAGTTCTTTAACCCCAATAGCCATCACTTCAAATAAGTCTTTTGCTTTATTATAACTAAGTATATCTTCAGGAAGTATATTTGAATATGCTAGAAGAGTAAAGAAAAAGCCTAAAGCATCTGCTTGTTCTTCATTTGCATTAGCAAGAGAATTCAGTATGGATTGATGTTCTTCTTCGTTGAGCATCTCCATATTCCATCCATTTTTACTGCAAAGGTCAAATACTTCATTGGTAGATTCAAAGCCTTCAGTTAGTTCTTCGATTACCCTACCAATAAAATCCTTAAGTATAACTTGGCTCTTCGGGTTATTTATATCTAAGGGATATTCTGGTAGTGATTCTATTTGCCTATACCCATTTAATTGTTCTAACCCTAAGGTATACATCTGTGGGAGTACCTCTGTTTCTTTTATATTGGGCACCTCTTCTCTTATGTTTCTTACATCCATGTTTATTTATTTTGAGATGAACCAAATCCCTTATCTCCTCTACTTCCCCACATTTGAGACTCAGTATAGAATTCCTCTTGTTGAATCTCTTCTGGCTCTGTGATGTAGATAGGAACATGTATGAACTGTACAAGCTTCTTGCCACATTCGATAACTTGAGCCTTATCAGAAGCATTATATACTCCGATATGTATCTCTCCTACATAGGGAGAATCTACTATCTCAGCTGTAAAGAGTAAACCTTGCTTAGTAGCTATACCGGACTTATTAGCAGCCATTAACATAGAGGCAGGTGGTTCAAGCAATCCCCTAATACCAGATGGGATAAGTATACGATGTCCAGGTTTTAAAGCTATATGCCTTACAAAGGCTTCACCAAAAGGAACATCTAAATTATAACCTTCTGAGTCGAATTCATTTTTAGAATGAATATGCTCTGGATATAAATCGGTTGGTACATAAAAATCTAACCCAGCATCATTTGGGTTTGCTCTGTTGGGAGATATTACCTCCCGTACTTTGATAAATCTAAATCTGTTCATAATATATTACATTTTTTTAAAAGTTGTTCAAAGGTTAATCCTTGTTGAGGAGTTACTCCGAGTGAATGACAGAATCTTTCTACGTCGTATTCACCCTGCATAAACAAATCAGCAAGAACATCATCTTGCCGTACATAATAATTTGGGTTGTTAAGATATAACTTAAACATTGCCCATATCATTCTTAACTTACTGACCTTTCCCATTGCATTCTCTATAAAGTTCTCTAATACGTTTCTTAGGTACTTCGAATTTCTCAACTGTCTTTGAGATAATTTCTTTTCTGTCTTTCCCTTTCCGAATCAAGCCTCGGATGTATTTCTTGATACCAACCGTATCTTCTAATACATCCAAATCTTTGTATTGATTCTTCTGTTCTAATTCTTTCCTTGTAATGTTCAAGTTCTGGGACATCTTGAACGCACATAGTTCTGAGTCTCCGCATAATTTACATTCTTTAGTGGATAAATCATACCCAATACCAAAGCATGGATCTCCGTTAGTACCCAATTGACTAACATCTATTGGTGTAAGTACATCATGTTTTGATAAATCAGGAAGTTGTTTCTTTTTCTTTGCCATCTCATTTTTCTTTATAAATGTATATGTTAGTAATATCATCTAGGGTTACATATGAATAACCAATGTTATTAATAAATAGTTCCCTGAGTTTAGATAATTCTGGGCAAGATTCTGGGTCAGTAGTATCTTGTTGTAATTTGATCTCTAATCCAGATCCCCAATATAAACTAAATGAATGGGTATAAACATCCGGGGTATATCTCCAGTGTTTAATAGGGGTTACCCATGCCAAATCCCTGCAATTGAATACATGTTTGGGATTACTGGCAGGTGGGTTCATCCAATTTAATATTCGGTCTATCAGTTTCATTATATATTGTTATTTGGTTTCCTTAATAATATCCAGCAGTAGATACCTGATGCGGATATTTGTATTATTCTATATCCTTCCGATTGTAATTGTATTAATCGTTCATCAGTATCTTCCCTGATACATATAATTTTATCTTTATTCATAATGCCCGTATGCTTATTAGGATGTAATTATTTCCTCCTACGGAGAAAAGTAATTACTCATAGTACTTCTAGTTAACTCTATATAAGGCTATGGTTAGGATGTTTCTTCCATAGCTTATCTAACAATATTACTTTCAATTCTTGTCTCTGATAATATTGCTTCCTATGCTTACCATGCCTATCTAAATAATTACCAGGATAATGAAGGTCATCAAGGTACACTTTCTTTTTTGATTTATCAGTTCTTACTAAACGACCAAGGAACTGAATAGATTTTTCCTGGCTATCCATACTTGCGGCATTAAGTAAATACCTAAGCTTAGGAAAGTTTTTACCTCGAGCAATGATTGTGGTTGATACCAGGATATCTATTTTGCCTTCCCTAAAATCCTTCATTATTTGTTGTCTTAACTTAGAGGGAGTATTAACATGCACATAGGCAATATTATAGGCATCGCCCAGTCTTTCTTTAAAGAACTCATATAGATTTTCACAATGTGCAATATGCTTGCATACTACAAGAGCAGGATATCTACCTTGATTAATATTCCATCGTAATCTATTATAAGCCATGGTCCATGCAGTATTATTCTCGGTAATAGAATCATCATATATTTCCTTATAGGATATACAATCCGATTCCCAATTACCATACCAAGGTTTACCGGGTACCATCTTTACGATAGTTTTAGTTGAGTAACCTTTTCGAATCGAATCCTTAAGTTTAAACTCGGCAAGTACTTTGCCAAAGAAACATTCAAGGTTCATATTCTTAACTCTATCCTTGGCAAGCTTACTCATATAAATGGTACCAGATAATCCTATACGAATTCTGGTATTAAATAACCGAGTGATTACATTCTGATATTGCTTACTACCACCTTGGTCAGCCTCATCTATAAGTACCATATCTATTTGAGATAATTCCTTTTGATAGAATCTCATGTTCCTCGAGATAGATTGAACCATACCGATTGTAAAGTTACTCCAGTTTAAAACCTTGCCTTGAACGAAAGTGATATCTTCTCCCGGGAGATATTGCTTAAATTCTTCTCTAGCTTGGTTTAACCAATCCGAGTCATTAGTTATTAGCAAAGTCTTTAACTGCTTCTTATAGGATAAATATAAAGACGACATGATAAGTGTTTTACCTGCATTAACAGTGTAATCTAATACACCAATATGGAAAGGTATCTTACCTATTCGATTATTGATAACTGCCTTAACAGCTTTCTCTTGTTCGGGTCTTAATTTATACTTACCTATCTGAGTTACAACTTTATTGACTTTAGGTAAAGGTTGTCTCATATCTACTATGATAGGCTTAATTCCAAGTTCAATACATCTTTTATATACTGAAGGAAGTAAGCCTATCTTAAATTGACCAGTCTTGGTTATATACTTTATTTTGCCATCCCAGTTTTGCATACCCCGTTGCCTAGTACGGAGGTAAAAGGCATTGGGGTGTCTGATAGCAAATTCGTTATATAACTTAGTTGCATACTTTAGAGGTATATCTAATTCTGCAACGTTACAATTACGAATTATGATTTTCATATGATTACTGTTACTGATTTACATTTCTTAGGTTCGTCATCGGAATCCTCGTATTCTTTCAGAGCTTTCTTTAAAAGAGAAATGTGATATTCTTCATCAGCAATGAATTTCTGGATAAGATATGTAACTGGAATATAATCACTTCTCTTTATATACTCTTCTTTTTTATTCAGAGAATCGAATACTTTATAATATTCCTCTAGAGTTTCTTTTTCTGCTTGTAATGATAATCTTAAAGCTGATTCTGCTGAAGTACCAAGATCTATTATTGGATGTACAGTTAACTGATTATTTCCTGGGATATCGGTATCCATTACATCGGAAGCCTTTAATAAGAAGTCTCCCAGCTTATCATAATGTACCATCTCTACTAATCCGATACCAAGCATCAATCCTCCTATTTCTTCAAACCTAGCCTGATGCTGAGTATACATAAGGATTGAGGCTAATTCTGAATACCTAGTATTCTTGTATAAATCATACAAGGGCAAGATTATTTCCTTAGGCCATTTCTGAACCATAGAAATATCAGGATACTCTACTTTGCTATCGGAATAATCCAAAGCATTTACAGTGGCTTCCGCCATCTCTTCCAAACGATTTTTAAAAGCTTTCATAATTTATTAATTTTTGACCAGAGGCTTCCCTCTACTTTGGGTTCCTCCGATTGTGAATGATTCTTATGTTTAAATAGGTATTTATTATACCTTTCGATAGCCTTGTCATTATACATCTGACTGGGTTCGGGTAAACCATTACACCAAGCAAGGGATTCGAATTGAGCATCGATAAATTGAGTAGGATTCCATCCTTTCTCAGATAAAAATTTATCTAGCCTTACAAAGTGTATATATTTATCTGGTTGATTAACAAATGATTCGTATATACCAGTAACATCTGCTACCCTTTTTATGAAGTAATCATGGATAGCTTTAGCATTACCAGAATCATCTTCCATTTCCAATATAGCAGAATATAAATCTGAAATCTTTTCTGACATAGAAGATAATCTGTTTAGAAGATTATTATAATTACCATCCATCTTCTTGATACCTAGTTCGATATATTTAATAAAACCTTCCCGGGTATCTAATTGAAAATCTTCACAGAATTGATTACAGAGCTCAGCTATCTTTTTACATACTGCCCAATTTCTTGGTTCTGTTTCCCTTATTTTTCTAACTCCTCTATGCTTTAGTTTTATACGAGTTGCATATATAATATCCGCAACTAAAGCAGCATCTCCCTTAAATGCTAGTAATATGTTATTAACTCGCTTAGTATTCTTATTGTTAGAAACTAAGACTGCTCTATGATTTATTGCCTCCTTTCGAGCAATAACAAAAAAAGCCTCAACTGGGAAATTGTCTACCTCTAAGGTATTTAATATTTCCTCAAATTGAGACTTAGTTATATGGATAGATGGTTCACGCATAAATATATTATTTATAATATAATAGGAACTCCCTATTTCAATGAGTTTCTGATAGCAATCAATTCTTGATAACTTTGATACCGAGTATTATATACTAACCTTAAGACTTCCCTTTTCCCAAGATCGTTGCAATCCTTTCCGTCTGGTAAAAACACCACCTTGACCTTTTTATAGGCAACAAGTTTGAGCGCCAAATTGATTGCATATTGCTTGGCGTCTGGGTCCAAGAGTATAATATATCTTTCGCATTGGGATTTAAGTAATTCATTGATTTGGTACTGACTAATAGCTTTGCCCATTGTGGCAATTCCTCTATCGCCCATTGTGAGAGCATTAAGTGCTCCCTCGCAAATGAATACCGACCGGTACATTTCCAATGCGTCATGATTAAAGATGATAAATTGTTTGCCAAGGCCTGTGATATCTTTATCGGGATTATTATACCTGGGACCTTTTCCGATAACGTTCCGAGCATTGTAATATTTAAGTTGTCCTTGATAATAGAACGGGATGATAAGGTACCCGTAAGTCGTGCCCATTGTTCCATAGCCGATACCAAATCTTGAAAACTGGTCGGGGTTGAAGCCACGTTTCTTGATATATCCCCTAATACTTTTTGCAAGTTGGCTGTCTCCAATCGAAATATTTCTAAATCCCTCAGGGAGATACAGGGGCTTACTCTCGGCAAGTTCGATTTTCTCTTCCTTAAACTGTAGTTCATCAAATTGTCCATTGTTCAAAAAGTTAATTAGTTCATGGTATTCTGTAAATCCCTCTATATCCATTATCAGTTGAGCAGGAGAGGGATGAGCATTACATCGAAAACAATTAGTTCGATACATGGAAAGATTAACCCCCAACTTCTGTTCTCTCCCGCAATATGGGCAAGTTGGTATACGCATCCAGCCATGCTTATAATCAAATGCTCCCAATCGTTTAACGAAGTATGTCCTTAGTCTAGATTTAAACTGATTAGTTATTTTCATACTCTCTTATAGCTTTCCTAATTACTTCATACTCTCTTATAGCTTTCCTAATTACTCTTCGAAGTTTCTTTAAATCCTCTAAATCTAAATCGTTGATACAAGTGGTTTGCCAACCATTATGGGATATTTCTAAAACTACCCCATCAGACCATCTATCTTTTACTATTTCTATTTTCTTTGTTTTCATATCTTTTCTTCCCACATCTCATACAGTAATATTTTACATATCGTTTCTCATAATACTGGGCTTTTCTTCTCCCACCTTTCTTAGAAAAGATTGCCCTACGAGGTCTCTGTTTAAACTCAGACCAATGAACAGCTACCCATTCATGATATCCAAGCTTACATTTAAATGTCTCCAGTAGTCCTTTCCCTTTTCTTAGAATCCGCATCTGGATTAGTGCTCTTCTTAAATTGTTCATCCAATTTTTTACCATATACCTCATCATATTGTTTACGTTGTTCTCTTGTAAATTCTGTACATCTTTGTCTTTCAACATCACATTTAAATAAGGCTCTACCTGAAGAAAGGCCGTCCCTTTGTACTACCATCTCAACTCGAAGTATATTATCTTTTTCTTCTTGCTCGGTAGAATTAAGACCCACAATAACTTGAGCATTACGAACAATAGCAATTGAACCAGAGATATCATTTTCATCATATCTAGTAAGTCTATGCTTCTTACCTTCACGAGTAATATGATGTGCAGTCCATATGATATCAAGATGTAACTCTTCTGCCAAGTTTTGCAAATCTACATATACATTAGAAATCCTTTCGAAATCCTCTCGGTCTCCAGCTATTGAGGCAAGCTTACCTGCATAATCTACCATTAATACTCTAATATCGATGCCTTGATTACGCAATTGAACTATCCTCTCTTTTATGTAAGTTGTATTAGTAATCATTGCAGGTACCCTCTCAACCACCAATTCAACCCCAAATCTTGCAAGCTTTCTTAAATGTTTAGCTTCAAGTTTATCATACTCACCTGAGTATAATTCCTTTTTGGTTTTATTGATACTAGATTGAATAAATCTGTCCATGATTTGGTCTTTACCATTCTCGGTATCTACGTATAATACGGATTTCTTCATTCGAAGATAACCTCGGGCAAGGTTTACCATGAAGAAAGTTTTCTTTGCTTTAGGTTTATCCAATATTACATTAATAGAATGTTCGGGATAACCTCCTGCATTAGTAAGGTCATTTAATTGCCTAAAGGGACAGGGTATTACCGAGGGTTCTGATTGTCTTTTAAACTGTCTCTCTGTAATATCTCGAATCATGTATATAGGTTCGTCCTCTTTCTTTGGTTTACTTTTCTGAAGTACTTTTTCAATCTTCCTTGAATACTCTTCATATTGTTCGAAGTTATCTAAATCAAAAGAGTCATTCAGGTTCTTCATTTCAACATAGGTAGAGAACTGGTAAATCTTTTCCTTGATATAATCTGCATCCGATAAGGGAATGTGATATAAATTGCTTATTAACTTATTGATATTAGGGATGTCATCCTTAGTTACCAAATCAATGTATGCCTTTGATTCTAGCAATTCTTTTAATACTTCTTTTAATACATTCTCTGAAGGCATCTTACCTTGCTTCTTAAAGTATTTTGATATACCCTCAAATATAAGGGCATGCTCAATAAGAACCAGGTAATTAGCTTTAATCCTTTTTAGGACTAGACCTCCTTCCTTATCTCTTAAAACAAACCGGAGTATCTCAAGTTGGAAATCCGGTGTGAAACTAAATTTGATGTTGTCTTTAAATTTCTTCATATCTATATTGCAATATTATACTAATAGATTTTGATAGTACCGAGATAGTTCTGAGTATGTTGACAACTAACTAGAAACTACTAATCCACTACCTTAAGCTCCCGAATATTTAATATTATTATTTTATATAAGAAAAAATACTTATATTTGCATAACGAATATTTAAAAACATGGGAAAAAGTAAAGGAAATAATGGCTCAGAGCTTCATCGATTAAAACCTATGCAAGAATATGATGAAGCTACTTTCAATAGACTTTATAAAGTCTGTAAGCCAGTGATTAGGAATCTTACCAGACAGATTGATTATAAAAGGTTTAATCTTACACCAGATATAATTCAGTCTTATTTCTGGGACAAGATGTTATTTGTTTTTAATAAATACTATGGTGAATGTACTGAAGAACATCTCAAAGCAAGAATCCTTGCTTCCTTGAGTACATTTAAAAATAAATTGCTTCGTTCTGCATACGGAGAACAAGCAGAGTATAATCAAAGCCTCTTTAAACTGGATGATTTATTCGATAATGACAAAGAACTAGAAGATGATAGTGAAGAAGAGAAAGCTAAATCCGAAATGATAGATATGATGTATACTTATATGAAAGATAAACTTTCTCCGGATGCTTATCTTTTATTCGAAGTATTAATTACTCCTCCCCCCTTCATTAAAGAGAGACTCGGAAATAGTACAAGGATTACTAATATAATGCTCATAGAATTCTTCGAAATGCCTAAGACTAATGAATCCATGAGATATATTTCTGAACTTAGACAGGATATACAGTATTGGGAAGATAGAGCTAAAGAAGAACTTAGATATTAACACAAAAGAAAAGGGACGTTTCCCAACGTCCCTTTCCGAGTGTTTACTCTAAACAAACTATGCAAAACAAAAACAAAACAAGAGTTTACTTAGACAATACAAATAATACACATGAGTTATATTAACAACTAATTACGACCTATGGTATTTTTTGAATATATCTTAAAGTAATAGTCGGTGGTAACTTTTCGATAGTCAAGGTATCTACCGAAGTCTCTTGTAGGAAAGATTCCCCTATTAAATTCCAACTTACTACAATAGCACCATCTTGAATACCCTTGGTGGGAGTCCCTCTACCGAAGTCTCCATTTAAACCCGTTTCTCTATTAAAGAAAGATTGGGGTCTAACATTCTCCCAGTTATTGGCATCATCCTGTTTACCTTTAGATACACCGAGAGCATGCCTATGTCTTGGTAAATCATCGCCTTTCAATTTAATAACAAAGTTACCTTTAGTGGGAGTATAGAAATCCCCAATATTCTGTAGCATCATCTCGTCTCCAATTTGAATACCTCCGGCCTGATATCCTATTACTATCCTACCTGAAGCCTTTGTATATTCAGCCCATCCTTCAGGGATTACATCGGTTTCCCATAAAATTATTGAACCTATGGGTAAACTAGCAGTATTCAAAGAATCAGAGAATTCCTTTCGGAGAGCTTCTAGTTGCCCATCAATGTATTGCTTAATATTCAATAGATTCCCATTTTCATCCTCTACCGGAAACCCAGTATTCATTTTCTCTACTTTAGTTATGGATTCTTTCATCATACTGTGAGTAGCAGTAGTATATGGGATCTCCTGGAATTTGCCCTGATAGGGTACAATAGCAAAGTTCTCATTTCTTTTAGTCATAGCATCTGTACCCTTACCATATATCCCAATAAGAACAACAGAATTCTTATTGTTAGAATAATAAGGGCAAGCAGTCTCTACCATCTCTAGAAGATTACTAAGAGTCATACTATAATCCGAATAAATATCATTATTAAGTACATTGGGATTACGATTCTCTTCAGAAATTGGGTAGTATATATCTAGAGATTTTTTATATAACTCATAGAAACTTTCTGAAGATTCATTCCAATAAGCTACAAAATCTACTGGATTATCTACGGGTTCGGAGATAGTAGTGTGTACTGCAAACAGTAATACTTCATCGGTGGACCCTTGGGTTCCCTGAATATTCTCGATGGTCAATGTTTGTTCATCAGAGATAAATATATAGCCATCTCTTGAAATACACCCAAAATTTATATCGGGTAATTCTCCATCTTCAGAATCTTTAGACATATACCTTGCTGTAATCCTATCCTTAATTACATTAGCAAATTTACTACCAGAAACTCCCTGAGGAGAAACAACCAATTTATTACCATTTATGGTGGCTGAGCCAAATCCACAAAATGGCCCCAAACCAGAAGGGGCAGCAATTGCTTCGGCTGCTTCCTTAGATTTGATTATACCTTCATACTTAAAGTACGTTTTCATTGTTCTTTGTATTTTTAAAGTTATTCTTTTGTTCTGCCATATCCCTGAAAGCTTCTCCGAGTTCATTAAATTTGAGAGTTAACAGCTTAAAGATTATCTTCCAGATACTATATTGTTTTTTAATGCCATGTATTTCACATATATGCCCATAGATACTATCTATTTCGAAGCAATAGCATAATATCATTATAGTAATGGATACTTCTATGGGATCTACTCCATAGGGTTCTCCAATAGCTTTCCCAATTACAGCCCCAAGTAAGATATAACAAATATAATCAACCAGCTTATTTAGGGTTCTCCTACCGGCCCTTGACTTTCGAATGACTATACCTTGTACTCTACTTGCAGATATACCAAACCATAAATCTGAAAGTATCAATATTATGGCAAGTAATATCATCCACCTAAGGTCATAAATAATTTGGGTACATTCTCCAAATAAACCAATCATTGAAGTCTTGAACAGAGATTGAGTAGTAGTCTCTGTTACATTGTCTATTGCACTCTTTATCATACTTCTTCAATTTTCCACATTTGATTACTATAAGTGGTAATGGTAAATGTCTTCTCAGAAGTGTCATTTGATTCCCATTCCAACTTTTGAGGATTAACGCTTAATAAGTCAGCATCTACTACCGTAAACTTAGCCCGTACCGAAGTATCGGCAACTGATTCAAAAAGGTATTCTCCAGCGGTAGCCGTAGTAAATTCATATCCGGCTCCACCAGCATCAAAAGTAGTTACTTTGCCAACTTGTCTAACTCTACTATCGAATTCAGCTTTATTAGAACTACACCTAATTAAACAATATACTTGTTTAATGGTACCCTTTAATTCGGCATAACTTGGGTCAACGGTTAATTCTATAATAGTAGGGTAATCTTCCAATATTACTTGACACCTTAATGAAGAACCATCATCTGCCACAAAAGTATAAGTACCTGCTTTAGTTAATACAATCTCGGATTCAAGATTATAGGTTTCCCCAGTTTCATCACAAGTTGCAGTACCACTTACATTGACCCCGTTTTTCATTTCTTCAAGGCTAAATTTACAAGCTGATACTTCATCCAATAACTGATATACTGCATAAGTATCATCAATTTGGCTTTCGGGTAATGACCAGTTAGGTTCTTTCCACTTTGAATCTGAAGGATCTGAAGGAACTATCTTTAGTTTGTTCTGATATACAACTGGGGTATTCTTAACTACCCAAGTAGTCTTTACAGTTGGGTAGGCTACAGATTGGAAAGTATAAGTACCTGCTCTATTAGTAGTATATACATACCCGTTTTCGGCATTGAAGGTTTCCCCAGTTTCTACTACTTTAACTCGGTAATCATCACCATTACCCGAAATACATTGTATTATTACGGTAGTTTTTGCAGAACCGTTATATAGAGTAGATGTAGATGGATTAATACTGATCCTATATATAGCAGTTTTACCTGAAACTACTTCAAAGATACCCACACCTTCATCAGTTTCTCTTTTATCTAAAGTACATTTGAATTTATAAGTACCATAACTGTTAGCAATAAATTTATCCCCATTCTTAAAAGTCTTAGGATTACCTATTAACCTACAATATAATTCTCCAGTAAATGACTCTGGGTAATTTGAAGTTATGGTTAAAGTAGTAACTGCATCCTTCATAGTTTGATTATTTCCAACTCTAAATTCTGAGGGTGTACATCTTACCTTATAAGTAACTTCTTCTTGGGTTACTACAAATGAAGTTTGTTTTACAGGAAATTCCACAATCTCAAAAAAGTAAGTACCGGGTTTTGTAAATTCCCAAGTTGAGCCCGATATTTTTACTTGATCGGTACCCACTAATCGAACATTACAAAGTTTCTCTGTCCCTTTATAGGATACTCTAGCTATCACCCTTGTACTAACCTTTAAAGTAGTTGGGGTTATTTTACCAGTTATGGGCTCACAAGAAATAATATATGAACGGTTATAAGTTTCCTGCCTTACGGTAATTTGGGTTATCTTAGAATTATCCCCAACGCTTCGAAAGTAATAAGTACCAGCCCTTGGAATATTAAATACCGAACCACTTTCATGTTTAGTATAACCCCAGTTAATTCTATCACTCGATATTTGATATCTCAAATCTGCATTCATCCAATCTGAGGTTACAGTTACCAATACTGGTACTTCATATACTTCTGAAGTAACTAAGTTGGGCTGGTCTGGGTTTACCAACTCGGCCTTAATCGAATACCCATCATTTACTACAAAACCGTAATCTATAGTGAAGGATACATGATAAGGTATGAATCTAGTAAAGAAACTTTCTACGGCTTCCCTAAATTTTTTAAAAGCCTCGGAATTAGAAGTATACCCATGACCAGTAAGTTTTAAACTTACGGAAATACATTGAGAACAATCGAAGGTGTTATCAAAGGTATATTTACTATCGTACTGATAGTATTGGTCAAAGTGGGGATGACCTTTTATCCAACCATCATACCCATCGGCTTTTGCTGGGTCTGTTATTACACAGGTTAACCCATATAACCTCATCATGATCTCGAAAAATTCTGATGTACCCCTTATTTTGAAAAGAGATACCGAATATCTCAAGATGTTTCTTACCTGAGTACTAGTTAAAGTAAAAGGTCCCTCTTTGGGTATTATCCAAAGCTTTGATAACTCCTGGAGTTTACTATCCGAGTAGAACCCATTAAAGTACTCTGCCCATTTCTGTGCATCTATCGTGTTCCCATAAGCAAAGGGCATTTCTCCAAGAAATTGCCAAAGGAAATTGAGATACATATCTGGGGTTTTATCTATATCGATAATATCCAATATATTCTCAATATCCTTTGTAATATAATCTTCAAAATGCTCTCCACAAATTTCTAGAAACCTCTCTAAGATGCCTTTACCATTTACCTTATAAGTATCTTGGTCCTTATATTCGAATGGTAAAAAGTCGATTAGATTTTTGAGGTTTATCATTATACTATTTCGTTAACTGTTAATGTTAATTGTGAAGCATTCTCGAATACTGGCAAATTAAAGCCAGGGTCTTCATAATCATGGTTTGGTTCAGATACTGTAATAGAATATCGATAACCTGATTGATAGCTATTGTTTTGGATATCCAATGAGAAATCAAAACCATTAGCTTTATCTATAATCTGAATAGAGCTACCGACTGAGCCAGTAGTTACATAACCATTCGATACTGAACGTACTGTAAAAGTAGTTGAGGAATTGAAGGTTATGTAGTAAGTCATAGAACCCTTTGCCTTGTTCAATTTAAATTGGCCAAGGTTTAATTCCTTATTACCATAAATGGTAGTAGGCCAGGGTTTAATATAGAACTTAGTAAGGTGAAGGTAATCTACGGTTGATAGATTATCTATCAGGGCATAGATATCTGATACTCTTACGCTTCCTCCTATTTGAGCTTGCTCCGGAGAATAGGCATTATATAAAGCCGTAAGAATTTGAGTTTGTATCTCTGGAGTCTTATAAGACTTCTTACCAGTAACTTCCATCTCTAGAATAATCTGAACCTTGCCTGCAGATTTAACCTTTAACCAAGTAGTCATAGGTGCTCTTTGAGATAATAGGTTGTATACCCTATTTATTAATTCAGAAGAAGCAACAGCTCCACCATCAGGACTGATATATACTGTAAGCTTTCTACCACATTCATAATCGGCTTTAGCTTTGTTTACCCCATCAACCAACATAGCCAAACTTTCGAAATCCTCTTTGGTAATTGCTACTCCCAAAGTCTTTACACTCAAAGGTATATGTTCCTTAAGCATTATAAAGTTCTCATAGTTTGAACCACCTCCAGCATCATAAGCATTACTTACTGTAGCATCAGTAATTGAAGAAGAGATTATTGAGGGTACAGAAGTAATGGTATTACTCTTTACATTACCTTGAGTACCATTAGTTAAGTAGAATACTACATTGGTTATTTTTGCACCTGCTGCAGGTTTCTTACCGAAGGTTCCATCCCCAAACATTATGTAAGGGTTAAGAGCTTCATCTACTGAAACCATAAAGTGTTTATCCGTTGGCTTTGATTTTGCAAAGGTATCTACCAATACCCAAGTTTCTCCACCTATCTGTAAAGACATAGAGCCCTGTTCATAGTACTTACCATTAGGCAATGTACCAAGGTGAACTATTACCCTGTCTCCAGTAGGTATTAGCATATTATTAAGAGCACTTGCAGTATATTTCTCATGTTGAATTATAGGTACTTTACATGTGGTTACATTTGAATACCAAGTTACATCTCTAGCAGATAACCAAGAGTTACCACTGGAATCCGTAAATAGAGTTCCTTGAGGTATGGTTAATTTAGCTCCAATGGAATTACCAGTAATACTTCTGGATAAGATTACATCTACTGTAGCAGCAATCGCTGCTCGAGCATGATAATCTACCAGAGCTCCATGTTTAACTACCGAATCATACCTTCTTGCAGTAGATAGGAAGGTTTCCCTTGCCATATTATCTACATAATAGTGAAGTACTTCGGCAATTGCCGCAAACAATGAGAGGATGATAATTAAGATATTCCCCTCCGAATAATCCGTTATGAGTTTCTGACCCTGAGGGTCTTTAAGCCCCATAAGGGATTCAACCAGCTTGGCCTTAATCTGTTGATAAGACCTCTGGTATGGATTAAGCCATTTATTTGTGATTCCCATATTATTGTGTATTTAATGAATTATCTGACCTATCATAGGTGATATCGAGGTACTGACTAGAATTTGTTCCATTTATTACATAAGCTACTTCTATGTGTATTTTTGCATCAACTCTAGTAACTGTGATATTTTGGAAGGTTATTCTCTGTTCCCATGCACCTATGGCTTGTTTTAAAAACTCTTTAATTATAAAACTTAGGGCTTGTGAGTTTGGTTCCTCAATACATTGCCATAGTTTACTACCAAAGTTTTCCTGTCGAAATCTCTGACCTATCATATAATACAATATAGAACTTATATTATCCCTGATAAGTTTAAAATCCCCGTTTACTGGGTACCAACCTCTTTCCCCATTTTCATTAGTTGTAAGTTGGATAGGATAAGTTACACCTATACCAACTAAGTCTGTAAAGTAATTCTTTTCCATTAGTGTATGCAGGTTTTATCCTCATAATCGTCTACAACGAATTGTGAGAAAGGTTTAGTTATTTGAGTTAAAGTTGGGCCAGAAGAACCTGGCCCAGTAGTTACACCTGAGTGTACATGAGAGTTGAACATACTACGAAGTTGTTCTAGTTCTTGAATAGTTTGATTTAGTTTTTCGGTTAGTTGGGCAATATTGATTAACCCATGATTTTCTCCAGTATTTAATATAATGGTATCACCTGAGAATATATTGATATCTTTATTAGCTGATACTATTACGTTAGATTCAGAATAAACCGATACGTCCCCATTAAAGTAGAGATTTAGTTTCCCATTATCATCGTCTATTATAATGAGGTTACCTTCAGGAGTAACTATCCCCATTTTATTTGGACCGTCTAATGGTTGAGGTACTTGATTCATACCCCAACCATGGTATTCCCATAATGGTTTAGTAGGGTCACCAAATTCAAAAGTAATGAATACTATATCTCCTACCTTAGGGGCTAAGAACTTAAACCCACTACTTATTGAACCATGTTGGCCTTTCGGTAAAGCCCAAGCAAAGGTACCTCCCATTACTTCTGGTATACATACTTTTACCCTATTCATCTTCTTTTCGGTATCATTATTATCAACAACTATACCTCGGTATATAGAGTAGTATCTTCCAAGACCCTCTAATCCTTCTTCTGTTATTATCTTTGCAGTTTCATAGCCCATAATTACCTCGCTTCCTTATTCTTGATATATTCTTTGAATCTCTTTATGGCTACTTCCATATAATCGAATTTAACCCAATAATCATCGGGTACTTGAATATCTTTGATGGTTATCTTTCCGGGTATTACCTTACCTGAAGAAGTAGTTAAACTACCAGAGCTTACAGCTATACCTTCTGCTTTCTCGATTGGAGTCTTAGCTAATACTTCAGTATAGTAAGCCTTCTTTCGAGCCATCTCATCCCTACGTTTAACATCCAATACGTTTCCTTCCTTATCCATAATACCAGATTCAATGAAATAGGCCACCTCATTGTAAGTCCAACTCAAATCTAATTCATTGATATTACTTAAAGCTTTCTTATCTTTACCCTTAGAGGTTACAGCATTAGCTTTAGCATCATTAGCTACAACCGTTTGAGTAGACAGTCCAGTCTTAGAAGTAGTAGAACCAGCCCTACTCGAATTCTTTACTAACTCTAAATTAGTTACATATCCCTGGCCTGCATCCATAGAGTGGGTACATTGTTTTATATACCAAGGACCAGACCATCGTTTACCAACATTCTCTAATATTAATACCTGAGAAGAGGCTAGTAAGGGTCTTCCAACAACTTGCATCTGACAAACCAGTTTACTCTCTGTATACTTTAAACCACCATTAGCATTAGCATTAGCTGCCCAAGCCCACTTATCTATCCCCCCATATCTACTGAATAGATTATGGTAAAGTTTGTACAGGGGTATCTCAACATTAGCTTTTTTCCAATGTTGAACTTTCACTGTAACGCTATAAATACCCAAACTCTGATTTAATGGGTTTTTATATTTGATAACCGGGGTGTCATCGATCACCATAGTATAAGGGCCTTTCTTTAAAGCCGATATACCTCGATAAACACTTTCTTCATCCTCTAATCCCCAAGCAGTAGCTCCACCCTTGGGAGTATGCTCTGGGTCAAAGTCTCTTGGGTCCAGGTCTTCTATGACCATGTATTCCATTTGTTCTTTACCCTCGAAAAGGTATCTTTCATTCTTGAGGATATTGTATATATCTTCATCTAATGTTTCACCATTAACTACATTCTTAAGGGCAGCATTTAAAGCTGCACGCCTATCAGCCGGAAATTCTTCTCTTTGAATGGTTTTATTTATGATACTTCTTACCTGATCTGTACTAAGTTCATTAAGGAATTTTTCCTTACCTTGTCTATAAGCTTCGGCGGGATTAGAAGCAGAATACTCTGCTACATCTTGATTCCATTTGTCATCTACTTGTTTCCTAGCTTCAAATGAAGCTCTTAAGTTAGGGTCAGTCTTTAGGGTATGATTTAACCTCATCTGCCTGATAGTAGGTATATCTTGGGGATTATTCTCTGCTCCATATTTACCTATTGAGGTTTTCCAATTATTATAATAGACCCCATTATTCTCATTAGCTACTATCTCGGGTAATTTTTCAGTATCATCAATCCCAGTACTTAATACTTCTAAATCTTTACTCTCTGGATTAATAGCGGGAGATAGTGTAGCCTTAACTCTCTTAGTTACTTTTTGAGTAGAAAATTGAACACTAAGTACTTCCCCATTCTCTCCCTGATAAGTATAAACAGTTACTGGTTCTTCATGAAATTTCCTATTATGTATATAAATAACATTATCTCTTGAATCTATATACCAAGGGCCATTAGTATAACCTCTCATCTTTTGTTCTAATTGAACTAAGATATTCTTGCCAACTAATCCGAAGTCACTATTGATTAGGGCCTTCAAATCTTCTGGCATAGCCACTTCTGCTACTCCACTGTACCTATTAGCATAAAGCACCTTTCCAGTAGTAGTACGAGTATTCTCTGTAGGTACCTGTAGTGACTCATATACTTTATTACTTATTATTCGTTGTTCCATTACTGAAAGATTTCTATGATTACACCTACACCATTATCACAACCACCATCTAAATAGGAAGATAAACTATTCTCTGAAGCTTCAGAGAAATTATATGGTGGCTGATATCTTAAATCACCAATAGAGTCTATACACTTGATAGTTACATGGGTACCAGTAGAATCAAACTTTGCCTCAAAATCCCTGACCTTGATAGTTTTAATTGGACCCGATACAAATTGACCGTCTGGGTATATGTATCCCCACTGTAAGCATATCACATTACCTTCTTGTAAAGCCTCTATGTCCACAGTATCGGGATCTCCAGTATCAAATGTAATTGTAGCAAGATTTTCTTTTTCTTCATCATACCTATAATTCCAGGTACTAATATAAGCTCCAAGAGGTATACCAGTAATGGGATTCATTATCGGCATACCTCTAAAATCGAATAGAGCCAAGTATGGTTGGCCCATTCCGTTATATAATATGGGTTTTTGTTTAGCTGCCATAAGCGGGGATTCTTATAAGTGTTCCACTTTCTACCTCTTTAAAAGGGTTTAGTATACCATTAGCTTCTGCAATAAGATACCATTTACCTGAATCCCCATAGTATTTATAGGCTATATTCTGTAAAGTCTCTCCATCCTTAATGGTATGTTGAATATCATTTGAGGATGAAGGTACAGAAACTACTGGAGTTTCTAAAGAGTAATCTCCATCTCCGTAATTTAGAGCATAGGCATTATTATAAGGGCTAGCTCCCGTCAGATATTGGTTAATATCAATCATATTTAATACCTCCCGTCTTTTTAAGTGAATCCGAATTTATAAAATCTCCATAGGATAGATTATATGCACTTACTCTCTTGAAAATCAATTCCTGAGTTGCTGCTGCAGGTAATAACCTACCATTACCAAAGGTAGCTGGCTTTCCAGGTACCCTTATCCTATAACCATTCTGAAAGTTCTTCAGAGTATAGGTTGCTGAAGTAAGGATGTAATAGTGATTATCAAATATACCCGAATCCCCCCATTCTATCTTAACAATAGGCGGAGCCGATTGATAACCGTTAGCTTTAGTCCAGGCCTCTAATAACCTACACTTATTAATTACCTCCTCTGGATTCTCTGGGTCATTACAGTACCAAGATACATTGAATTGAATGATGTCCTCAGCACCAGTAAAGTGATACATAGGAGTATTCCTTCCCATGGATTTGATAGTTGCCCATGTGGTTTCTCCCCTGAAGTCCAACTCTGGAGGTCTATTCTGTAAGGTAATATACTGAGTAGGGTTAACAGTCATATTATATATCCTTACCTCATTCTGATATATGATATCAGCTTTAGCCTCAAAGTTTCTGTAATTAGTGGTATTCTTATTCCCTTTTGCTGGGTCTACTCCTTCACCTTCTTCTAATCTTGGAAATTGTAATTCCATTCTCCATTTAGCCTGGAGCTGTTTGTTTAGGGTTGGATTCTTAGATGATATTTGAGCTTCTCCAATTACTCCATTTGGGTCATAGAGTTTACCCTTTTGAGCATCATCCTTTGGAAGAGTAGAAATAGTTCGATTGAGTAATATCCGAGCTCTCCATAGTTTATTTAAGGGACCCGTAAGAACTCCTGCGGTATCCCTTGTAAGGTCATTATATTTTTCAACGACCTTACCTGCTGCTTTATTTAATACTCTAGCCATAGTGTTTTAATTTTATAATCCTAATGCTACACCAGTATAATCTTGCTGAGAACCCAAAGAGTAATCCCCCAATATCTCACCATCTACACTGATATTAATCTTACCGTCTTTTAACCCATCTCTAATAGCTGCTCTCATTGCATTCAAGAACCTTTCTTCATTCTGAGCTCTGATTGCAGATGGGTCTTCTTTATCTTGGGCATTAGTATTCCTATCTACTGAATCAATAAGTCTACTACCTACTTCTATTAGTAAAGGTAAACCTACGGTAATAGCTAATCCCCAGGGTCCACCAATTAACCCTAATAACCTACCACCTACCGAAGCTAAACTTCTAGTAGCAACAGTCTTAGCAGCTTGTTTACCAGCTTGATTAGCTACAGTACCTCCAACTACACCTCCAATGAGTGAAGTGGCTGGAGACATCCCTGGATTGGGTGTTTTAATATATCTACTGGTTTTGGTATTATAAAATCTACCAGCTTTGTTCATACTAACTCCCCCCATCATCATCTGCAATTGAACCATGGTCCTCATGAGATTTACCATACTTATCATATGAGCTTCCATAATAGCAAATTGGGTGTTCGTCTTAATGGCTGCTGCAGACATACCCTCAGTAGAAGCAGTGGCAATAGTTTGTAAATATCCAACCGACCTTATAATACCTCTTACAGTATTAAACCCTGCAACAATGGTACCAACTACTGCTGCTGTAGCCCCTACTCTAAGAGCAAAGCTACCAGCCCAAGTTTCAGAGATAGAATTTATTACGTTGATGATGGAATTACCCATATTAAGTACTGGGGTAAATATTCTACCCAAAGCAGCTCCTGCAGTAACGGTTAAGTTTTCTAGACTTGATTCGAATTGGTCAATGACACCCGCATCGGTTTTAAGACGTTCTTCATTAAGTCTATTTACTGCCCCCATGTTTTGGTCATAGGTTGCAAGTATCTTACCCATCTTATCTCTACCAGAAGCAATATCTCTAAGTACTGGAAGCATGCCCCGATTACCACGAACACCAAAGATATTGAAGAAGGTTGGTGTTTCTATCCGTGAAGGTAAGTCTACTGTCGCCTTGGCAAATTTCTGATAGATAGTGTAAAGATCTATAAGGTTACCATGAGCATCGAAAAACTCATCAGGACTTAAGCCCAAGTCTGCTAAAGCGTTATAGCCTTTCTTTTTTTGATTAACAAGAGAGAGTTGTAAGTAACGAATCATATTAGCCAGAGAGGTACCTGCCATAGAACCCTGTATACCCATATCCCCCAATACACCGATGGCAGCAGCCGTTTGCCGAAGATCTACTCCAGCAGTTGCCATATCTGCTCCTACATAAGATATGGACTGGGCTAAGTCTGTCAAAGATATATTTGCATTAGTAACTGCAGTATATAAGTCATCGGTTACCCTAGCGGCTTCTCCCATTGGGATTTGGTACATTGACATGATATTAGTCATCAAGTCAGCTACACCACCTTTCTGTCCCACTGGCATAGTAAAGATTGAAGCCAGCTTAGATGCTGGCCCAATCATTTCTTTAATAGCATCGAATTTATTACCTGCCATAGCCAGGTATCTTTGTCCTGATGCAACATCCGAAGCAGTAAGAGGAGTTATCTCATTGACATCTTTTGCCAATTGTAACATCTCTCTTTGTTCTGCAATGGTAGCACCGGCAATTTTCGAAGCAGTCCAAACTTCATTCTGAACACCCGCAGAGTATTTATAGGCCCTTGCCATTCCCCCTACGAGCTGCATTCCGAAGTCCATTGTATTAGAAGCTGACATCTGTATACCTCTATTCCAGGTACTCATGTCATTCATCATAGTTCTGAATGACCCAGATATCTTGCCAGCCTCTTGAGAGAATCGGTCTTTTAATACCATGGCAACACCGACCTCTACTATACTCCTACTGGTATTCATAATTTATTTTCTTTTCTTTAATTGTTTATAATATTGTTCGGCCATTTCCTTAAATATTTTCCTGATTCTATACGGAAGACGTAAAAAGCCGAAATAGTCTAAGGCTATCTCGGCTCTGGTGATATAAACAAAATCACTCTCTAACATTACTCTTCCGTCAGGTAGAAAAAATTGGGTGCCCAAACTATAGGATAAGTTCTTTCTTCTCCAGTTAAGGGATTAGTAATATGGGACTCTCCCTTAAAGATAGGGTCAATAGAGATTATATACTTTCTCATCTCAGCCATATCCTTTGCAGTAAAAGGAGTAAAGTTTTCTACCTTCTCCCAATTACCGTCTACTTCTAAGTAAAGATTCCGACAAAGTAAGGGGGCATTCTTAGTTTGTTTATCCAAGGGTAACTTCATGAACTCTTGTTCTCCCTTACCAGTCATACAATCAAATTTGATTTTCTTGCCCGATGAAAGAAGATATTCATGACCGGTTAATTGAATACCCTTTGGATAATAAGGGATAGCATCTGGTTTTTCATCAAATACCCTATTATCAGTGGGTACTTCTGAATAATCAAAAAGGAACTCATGAAGGTCTTGGCCATAAGTAACTTTACCACCGTTCTCTTTACCCCAGTCATATTCAAATTCTACTTCCTCTCCCAGTGAGAATATACGAGAATTGAAAATAATTGCATAGCGGTCATTGACTGGTAGATTGAGAGCATCATCAACGGTTAGCTTACCGTTAGGAGTGGCATTAGTTCTAATTACGATTGCTGCAATGAACTTGGTAAGGTTCATTAAAGTTTTCATGTCTGAAAGGTTACTGAGAATGTCTTCATCAGCTCCATTCTGTTCTCTAATTTCATATTCGAAACCAGAGGGTCCGGTAAATCTAAATGTTCTAAATTCCATAATTTTGATATATTTAATGTTTACAAATGTTCATAGTACTCCGTATAACAACAAGAAAGGGGTGAGCTCCTATCACAGGAATCCCACCCCTCCACCGAATCTTAGTGAAAATAGACTAAGAAATTAGTATTTGTCTGCAGTACCCACCGAGAACTCTATGGACTCTATGGTATTCTCTGAAGCCATTCTGTCCAAGTCTAAGCCGGTAATCTTACATGGCCATACCTCTTCGAAGACGTGGGTATTAAGAACCGAAACTCCATCTTCGGCAAGTTCGTTTACAATAGCCGTTTCCCAATATTGGCTTGGTACTAAGCCACCACCAACTATATGGTCTTGGCAAGAATAGAGCCAGTCATGAAGCCAGGTATCTGAACCTGCAGTAGTCATAAGTTTCTCTACGATAAGATTACCTATAGTAACCCTACCAGCAGTTTTAACATCTCTATTGACATCCCCATGAGCCACCTGGTCAATCTCAATATCAGGCAAAGTACAACTTTGGAATAGATAAGTATTGATAGGGTGTTTGGGGAACATGATACTCCACAAGAATTTCTTCCGTGGATTTTTTACTTTTGCTCCCATCGTTATATGTTTATAGGTTATTACTTGTTTCTACAACTGATACCGACTTAGAAGCAGCATCAATTACAATCTCCATAGTTACCTCTTGCATAGGAACTACGTCTTTATACTTAAGGATAGCACGATATTTACCTTGACGGGCATCTGCTTCGTTATTTACGGAAAGATCATCCCAAGAAGTTGCATCCTGGTCACCCATCCAAGTATATTCTGTCATGGCATCTTCATCTACCAAAGAATCTAATGTAGGTTTAACTTCCAACCAAATTCTTTTCCAAGTTCCCCAAACGTTGGGTTCTTCCAAGTATTTGTTAAGTACTGGACGAAGGAACTTCTTCAAATACAAATTCAATCTTACGATTGAAAGGAATCTTTCTGAATCCTGTTTTACCTGAGAAGAGAAACAATGCCATAGCATGGTTTGTTTACCTGCATCGGGAGTATCTTTGATTACCATCTCATTGATATAATTCTGAGCAAGTGTGTTCAGTTCATTATATCGAGAAGGAGAACCATAATTTGGACATACGGGCCCAACTGCATCTCCAATAACTCCTCGGTTCATACCAGCAAAGGATTTCCAAGGACCATATTGAGTAGCAGAAGCATCTCCCAAACCTGCAATGGTACCCACTACATCAGAATCTTGAAGATTGCCGTTCTCATTGTAGTACTTAAGGCCACCTCCAAAGTAAGCAATGTACTTGGAATTACCCACGGTACCAAGACAAGTCTGTACCCAAGTAACCTGAGCTTTATAGTCTCTTGGTTGAGTACCCTGGGTGTAATGGGTTAAGTGTTTTGGGACTTCTATGTACAGTACCCATTCCATCAATTCTTTTGCCATATCTGCAGCAGCCTTATATACCTTGAGTACGTCAGCATCAGTAGTAAGGTGTTGAGAGATATGGGAAATGAATAATTGGTAAAAGTCAGTGTAGTCCCTTACTAAATCCAATGAAGCGATCCATTCATCAGCAGTAGGGTTAGAACCAGCACTACCTACGGTACCGGTAAATAGTTTCTCGGTATCTGAAGGAGCTGCTCCCCCAACTGTTACAGTAACGGCATTTTTTGTACCATCTACACTATCGGTAAGCCATTTGATTAAATTCTCAAAAGATGAACCAGCAACTACTACCGGTTTGATATACTCTGAGTTCTTAGCAAAGGCACTAAGAGCAAGGTAATCTACCGAAGTATTATTGTTATCATCGGCAGTTTTATAAGTTACTACCGGACCTTGTTCAAGTACCTGGCCATTGCCTGAATAGATTCTATAATACAAGGTATTGGATTGTTTATAGAAACCTACCTGGAAGGTATCAGTACTACCGATTGGGTCTCCATAACCTTTGGTTACCAATCCCAAACTATAAGTAGTTCCCCCAGAAGCAATGGTTATCAATGCTGCAGGAGTAGCAGGGTCTGGAGTAGCAGAAGCAGGTGCTATACCTTCCTCTTCGGATTTAGCAACTGTTTTAGCTTTACCCGCAGTTGCAGCTACTGTACCTTGAGTAGCTCCCTTACCAAGCACTCGAATAACACGAAGCTTAGAACCACCTTGCAAAGCCTTTTCGATATTTGATACAGAACCATCGGGTACAATTTCAGAACCATAGATTCTTTGGAACTGAGGGAATGTAGAGATGATTTCTGATGGGTCATCATAAGGGCCCTTAGTAGTTCTAGCCAATACACAAGAAACTCCTAACATAGGAGTAGTTTGAAGAACATTGTTGTTCTTAAACTTAAAATCAACATGAGGTGAAGTTGGCATAATTCTATTGTGATTAAAGTTAATTACTCGTTTAATTTATACCCTAGAGTATTGTACCTATACCTTAGGTACTTTTAACTCTAACATTTCATTTTCGTTTTGTTCTAACAACCCGATAAGAACTGAAATATCCTTGATAGGTGTAAGAGTACCTTCTCCCAAAGCTTTTTCTGGAAGAATACCGTCTTTACATACATAAGTGTATACCTTCTCAAGTATACCATGTTCTACATCTGGATGGTCATAATAATTACCAATCTCAATGAATAGGTTTCCGGTGGGAGCAAGCCTGCCCTTTTCCCATTCCTCTAAGTCATTGAAGTATGGTCTCACGTATCCTCTAGCAGGTAAGCCAGTATATAAAATTGTATGTAGCAATCTCATATCGGCTTGTGTTTGAGAAACTAGATGTACATCTATGGTGATATCTTTTGTTTCATAAGGAAACTCTGAAGCTTGGTAATTACCATCCTCCAGTTTATCACCAATGATATATTTATTCACACCAATATCCCCAGCATAATAACCCTGTAATTCTAGGGTTATTCTTGGGAGAGTTTTAGGGCCTTTCACTTGATTATTCCCGATACCAAATAAGGGTATAAACTTCTTCATATTCTTAATTGCCTCTTGAAATCTTTTTTCGTTTTCTTGAGACAAAGGTAAGAAGTCTTCTGGATTCAAAGTTAGACCCATTTCTAACATTGTACTTAGTAAAGAGATATAAAAAGTTCTCTCTACTATCTCTTCTGAATTTACCATTAATTTCCTAATCTAATTTTTAGTTGAACTTCATGGCTACCAGTATCATTTATAATCCCGTTATAAGTTACAATTATACCCCCAATCGAGAATATATTGGTTTCAAGATGGCCAGTACAATTTAATTCACTAACCCAAGTAGTACTTATATTAGATGGGTAATCAGTAAGCCATACTTTATAGAGAAAGGGGTCTGCCCCAGGAGCAGGAAGAGTACCTTCTATGGTTTTACTAATGTCTGTTATCTTAAATTGTTTTACAAACTTAGCAACTTCATAACCATTGATATGGTAGTATTGGTATCCCTTTACACCCCTAATAGAAGCAGTACTACTGCCTTGTCCAACACCGGGGAATGGTATATTAGGAGTTGGTTCAAAACCATACTCAGTAGTTCTTTTACCAGGAGATTGTTTTATAGTTATATCTTTCGTACCAGCCTGAGATACTATTCGTATAACACCGCTTCTTTCCTTTGGATTATAAGTGCTTGCCTCATACTCGTTGTTATAAGAGAGCGTCTTAACTGTTAATTTTCCAGCATTATTACCTTCCCCAATCTCTTTGGTTATATTTAACCAATCCAAGGAATTTTCAACAGTCCAATCTAAGGCTCTATATTCTTCTTGAGGTTCACCACCAATATATTTTTGTTCATAACTATAAACTGATACTTCCCAAATCTCAAGCCTTTTGGTACCATCAAAAGTATAACTATCACTGTCAGGTGAAATAGTAAGGAAGGGCTTCCAAGTTTCTACTACTTGGGGTTTTCCCTTTTGTGTAAAAGTAACTTCCCTTTCTACTCCCTGAACTATCACTTTTATTACTTGTTCTTTATTAGATTCTGATTCATTAGCTGCTTTAGGCTTCACTCTAATAGTAGCAGGACCAGTCCCTGATAAAGAAGATATTTCGAAATCCGACATATTATTTTACTTTCCTTAATTCATTTCTAACCGCATTACGTATCTCCTTTTGTAAAGCTGCTTTTCCACCAGCAGCTTTATAAGCAGGACCCCATAGAGGACGAGGTGGTAAATTACCATCCCTGCTACCATATTCTAACATGATAGCTATCTGGTTCAAGGTTTTTCTAGAAGTCTTACCAGTATAAGTAATCTTCTTGATTCCAATTGGTAATCCAACAAAAGTCCGTTTTTTACCCTTTACTAAAGTAACTGATCTAGCATACTGACCAGTAAGGTGTAACATAGTGTGATCCTTATATTTTTTAATGGTTCCTGGAGCATGGGGTGGCCATGATACTCCTGAACCTCTTGGTGGAACACCCGTATTCAAACTTCGTCTTACTATACGAAGAAGTTGATTACCAAACTTTTCTGTACCCTTCGCATAACCTTTGGTTAAGATACTTGGAGTTTTGGCAATCAACCTTTCTGCACGAGCTTGTTCTCGTTTATCTACGTATATTTCTAGAGGGCCAACTGGAGTCGATAGTGTAATATTAACCGACTTACTTGGCATAATTCTTACTGTTGTTTAGGTTTATCCAACCCCAGCTCCTGAGCAATCCTCTGTAACAGAGTCTCTTGAGTAGAGATTCGTTGGTCCATATATTGACGGAATTCCTCAAACCCCGGAGCAGGTTTACTTGGAGCAGATGGTGATTGGTTAATTGAATTTAGAATGTTATCGCATTCAGAAACAATTGCCTCAAACTTGGGTCGATTGTTAAGGATATTCAGGGCATTCTGTTTCTGCATAGTAACCTCATTAATTATATTCACTACATCGGTGGTATAATATACACCATTATAAATACCCTCATCAGATTGTGAAGGTAAGTATATGGTAAGCTGTGATACCGAATCTTGGATTACCAATTCGACACTGTTAACAAAGCCGTCTTTAGCACCAGAGGCCATGGGTTTACTTTCACCTACCTTTACAATTCTTGCGGTATCAAAGATAGGATAACCAGACCGTCTGTCTTTTATTAATGTGAAAATCACTTCACCTTTCTGTACCTTTTGGAAAATCAATGTTCTTTCGTCCATAATCATCTTTTATTTATTAAGTTTAAACCGAATGAAACTGCACCTGGATTCCTTTGCATAAAGTCTACCAGGTTTAAGAATTGATAGTATCCAAATTGATTAATGAGTACCTGAGCTTTGTTTGCTACTTCTTGTGCAATCTCTATAGTGGGAGCCGGTAGAGCTAACTGTATCTTAAATTCGGTGAGTTGTTCTTTTTCCATAATTCCTTAGTTCAAGTGGTTAAAACGAAAAAAGGAGTACACCCCTGATAGATGTACTCCTTTCTAATCATCCTGGTATGACAATTGGTTATGCCGTTGTAGTACCTCCAGTAGTCTTCAGAGCTGCAACCACTTGGTTGATAATGTTCTGGTCTCTCTGGGCATCTACCACTCGGTTCAAACGGGCAATCTCCTGGTCCTTTGCAGTGTTCTCAATGAGACATTTGATTTCCTGTTGTCCATTCTTGATGTCACAGCAGCAACGTTCCAGCTGAAGAGCCAAGTCTGATTTTACTTCTTTAATCAAGCCTTTAGTTTCGCAGCAGCAATTCTGTTGATAATGCTCCATATTGCAGAGGCGGTCCATAACACGATTGAATCCTGCTCCCATCTGGTCACGGGAATCACGGATATCCGAATTCGTTTTGTAGCCCAAATCGCAGAGACCTCTTTCTGTTGCGAAACGGTTGTTAAGAATTTCTTTACCAACACCAGCAACATCTTTTGCTACTCCACCGATTTCTTGGGTTACCCCACGGGCAGCATCAGAGATATCCTTGTAGATACCGGCTTTTGCTTCCTGAACAGTAGATTCTACTTTCTGGATGTCAGCCTTAGTGTCATTGATTTTGTCCCATACAGAAACTGCGGCAGCACCAAAACCACCACCTACCAATGCACCACCCACGGCTCCCCAACCAGAGCCCCATCCTGAATGATCTCTACATCCGCAACCATCGTTACAACCTCTTTCCGCGATTATAACGCCATCGCCGGCACCTTTTACTTCTACTCCCATAATTGTAAGGTTTTAAAGATTAATACTTAGGTTAATTAAACATTAAATACAGAATGGTGTTGTATTTTTATTACACCAAATTAAATACGTATTCATAAATAATTGTTGCAGCATTCTGAGTGATATCAAGTGTAAGTTTTTTACCTGATTCCCTTTGAGTAACTGTAACCGTAGCAGATCTTGATGATTCTTCGGTATTCTCTGAAGCTTTACTTGATACAGTCTTACCACTAACTGTAACGGAAGACCAAGAGGGAGTACCAGACAAATTTACACCTACATCATAAGTATCTGAAGTTTCGGAACCATTAATTACTTTTTTCTTATAGGATATAAAAGTCTTAGATAAAGTATCCCCTGAAGCAGCATGGTGAATGGATTCACTTGCACCAGCACCATTCCAATAAAAGTAGTAATTATAACTTACACTAGCACCACCCTGAGTAATATCTACATAATCAGAAGCCCCATCATAGTTAGCAAAGACTCTAATAGACCTACTACTTGTACTGGTATTCTCAGAAGCCCTAAGTGTAGTACCTGATAGACTAAATCCTGAGGTACCATTGGTACTTAAACTTGGAGTAGCACTATCAGAGCCATCCCTTGTATTTGAACCTGAGGTATAGTTAGCATACCTGGGTCTACTTGCACTGGGGTACAAAGTTACACTACCTCCAGTATTACCGATGGTATAAGAACTTGCCATTAAGCTTACACTCCAAGAACCATAGGTATACCCAGTAAATTCGTTTGCTGCCTGGTATACTGGTACACTTACAGATTTGGTTTTACCATTTAGTGATAAGGTACCAGTAAGGGTTCCTACCCGGGTTCTAGATTTAACCGTAGTTCCCAAAGAACCTGCACTAACTGCAGTACCATAACTAATGCTAGCACCACTTGTAATCGTACCTCCCCCCGTTGTAGAACCATTCCATCCCCAAGTTTGAGAATATGAGGGCATAGTAGAGAATGAACTTCTAGTACCTCCACTTGCAGGGATATCTGTTACTGCACCTCCACTTGCTGTAATCTCACTGTAGCTTTTATAACCTGCCGACTGAGAACAAGATACGGTTAACTTCTTCCCTGTTTCAGCTTGGGTTAAGGTTACCGTACCACTTCGTGTACTGGTAGAAGTATTATTACCCATAGTTACAGAAGTACCACTTCCAGATACACTACCAGAGTTGGCTCTAGTATAAGTTAAAGTAATTTGGTTACCATAATTATGTCCATTTCTTACTTCTTGCTTGTAAGAAGTAACGGCAAAGGTTTTGGTACCTCCCGTAGCCCCAAATGACATGGAGGTAGGTGTAACACTGAACCCATAGCTCCAAGATTGAGTTGCTGCAGCTTGAGTGAAAGTACCGGACATCGTTTTACCGGATTCTGCTTGGGTAAAGTCAACTGTGGCTGACCTACTAGTAAGAGCAGTATTCTCTGTAGCCGTATAAGAATTAGAACCTTGAGTTACCCATGAGGGTAAAGTATAACTCATATCTACTGTAACAGGTGATCCTTGTACATTTCCATCCCAATACTTTTGCTTAGTAGAAGTAGTATTAAAGAAAGCCGGAGTACTAGCTCCACCCAATGCAGTAAAGTTAAGAGTACTATTTGATAGAGTGAATGTATACTTATAAGTTACCTTATGAATATCTTCGAGTTTAACGCATTCGTTATTTCCATAGGAACTGGCATTGGATAGCTCCAACCCCAAATAGTTTTCCCCCGTTCCTGTAGGGGAGAGTGCTAACAATTCAGCCTTGGTAGGGCAGTCATTTCCTGTCTTACCAAGGCCTACTTTAGTTTTGACAGCACTCCAGGTTGCTATCTCTCCCATGATTATTTATTTTTAAGTTCTTGAATCTCAGCCTTCAAAGCCTTAATCTCATCGTAGAGAAGTTTAATACCTTCAATTGCCAAAGTTGACATCTTGTGATATTTAACTTGTTTTACGAGTACATACTCTTCCCCATTGATTTCCAAAGTTTCGAATTCCTCTGGATTAGGTACTGTAGATTTCTCTACTGGAACTTCCTCTACATATTTACCAAATCCCAATCCCTCAAGATTCTGAGCAATAGTTCCCTCGTCCTCTTTACCAAGCATTTCGAATGACTTAGTTGGTATCTGGCAAATCTGTTCCAGAGTATGATTCAAATCCTTAATATTAGATTTGAGTCGAACATCTGAAGACTCTTTGAAGAAACCGGAAGGAGCAGTAGTCTTAGCAAATACTACCTGGTCGGTAGTTGCCAAACTCAATTGAGCTCTAGTTACTACGTGAGGATTATCTTTTCTACCAGCATGGCTATTGATAGAAGTCTGAGCAGCAGTACCTGCAGCCTTAGCATCAGCAATAGCAGTAGCTTGAGCAGTAGATACGGGCTTATTAGCATCGGAAGTATTATTAACATTACCCAATCCAACCTGAGTTTTAGTAACTGCATGAGGATTAGATTTATTGGCAATGTGATTATTTACCTTAGTTTCTAATGCAGTTACATCTGAACCAGTATCAGCAATCAAATCGTCAACGTAAGTTTTCAATTCTGTACGAAGAGCATTGATAGCATTAGTTCTATTGGTAATCTCATTTGCCAACCCCTGTACCGTATTATCCAAGTTAGTCTTATCTTGGGCAGTCATTACACCTGCAGTAGTCTTAGTTGCTGCTGGTATGGTGACATTCACATCTGTACCTCTACTATATGAGCCCTCTTCGGTATTCTTTACCCATCTAAAATACTTTAATCCGAGATTATTCGTATTTTGGGTAACACTGTTTATTACCGTCATTATCTCCTGAGGTAAACTATTGATTAGTTTATCATGCTCATTATCTTTTGCAATACGAGCCTCTTGTTCATCCTCTATGGCTTTCGGTAGGGTTTGATTAAGTTTTATTACACTTTCTGCCTCCATCAAACCGGCTTCTTGAGTAGTGGCATTGGTTAGGGGAATAAGCATCCCCTCAGGCTGATCTATGTAATGACCCTGGTCATCTAAAGAAGAATAATTACACTGAATAATTATATTCCTCTTGTTTCTGTTAGCTATTGAAATATTACTGATTAAATTTCTAGGCATACTAGATACCACATCCTCGAGATGTTTACCTCTACTACCCTCGAAAGCAGTACCTGCAATTTCTCCAATAATAAGGGAAGAAGTGTTACTATCTACGAATTTAGTACCTGACCAACGGAATTGATAAGGAGGTTCCCCATTAGCAACATTAATGTATATCTTACCAGATTCTCCAGTTACCGGAGTTTGGTGAGTAGCATCAGTATACAACTGAACATTAATAAGACCTCCAGTAGAGCTTACTTCATAAGTAGCGTATACCTCGATTACATCGTCTACATATGAAGGCAAATGGTTAGCTGGTACCAATCCATTACCATCCAATGGAGCAAACCCATCAGCTTGTCCCTTAGTTGCTACAAAGGCATCATGCTTGGCTTCTAGAGTATCAATGTTATTCTGCAGTTTAGTATCAAGGGCAGTATCAGCATCTTTTCTATCTTGAATCTCTTTTTCTAAAGCAGCAGTCTGAGAATCTCCCAGATTCTTGATAGCTGTATCGATTGCCTTTTGTCTATCCTCAATTTCCTTAGCAATAGCATTGGGCAAAGTCTCATCAAGATTAATCTTATCTTGGGCAGTCATTACACCTGCAGTAGTCTTAGTTGCTGCTGGGATAGTACCCATTACATATCTACTACCCTTAACATAGACACCAGATTCTGAGTCTAGTTTAGCTCCAGCATGAGTAATGGTGACCTCAGAATCTGAAATTTCTAGATTGCTCCCAGAAGCAAGTACAAAGGATTCTGGGAGAGAATCAAATAACTTCTTATCGGCTGCGGTTTGTACACCTGCCGCTTTATTCGTCGCAGGAGGTATATTTAGATGACGTATAGCATTTTCAATGGGATTATCTTCATATACTCCAGTATCGGGATTTATAGTAGATAAGTCCAAATAAATATCTACCATGTTATGGCGTTGAACTCTTCCATTAAAACCTCGAATGATATTTGGGGGAAGAGAATCAAATAACTTCTTATCTGCAGCGGTTTGTACACCAGCTTTTTCTGCAGTAGAAGCAGGTAAAGTAATTGGATTCTGTTCTACTGTACCATCTTCGATTACAGTTTTAGTAGCAGCAATGCCTATTGAAGTCTCATTTGGAGTTACATCCCCAAGAGCAAAGTTAACAGTAGTAATTCTATCTAACTCTACCTTATCCTTAGCAGTCATCGTACCGGCTTTAGTATCTGATGCCTGAGGCAAATCAAAGGTTTCTGTAGTATCAGCATTCAGACCATTATCCTTAGTTACGGTTACGGTTACTTTACTTGCATCGGAATCAGCCGATATATCTGTAAGGGCATTTTCATCCAACCCATCCAACTTAATCTTATCTGCTGCAGACATGACTCCTGCAAGAGATTGGGTTACCGGGAGAAGTTCTTTAATGGCCTCATTGGATTCTCCGTATTGGTTGTTAGAAACGTCCTTAGTAGAAGTATTTACCTTGAAAGTAAGTTTAGAGTCATCTCTACTTATTTCACTTACACCAGTAACCATGGTATTAGGTAAAGCATCAGAAGTTGCTTCCTCGGCTACCAGCCTTTCTTCGTGATCATTGGTAATATTGGTAAATTTGTTATCCAAAGATGTATCTGCATCTATTCTATCTTGGATTTCTTTATCGATACGTTTACCAAGAGCGGTGTCTGCAGCAATACGAGCAGCTTCTTCTGCATCGATATTATCTTGAAGAACTTTATCAGCAGCCTTTCTCTCTTCACTCTCGGTATTAAGGTCAGAAGTATTCTGATCAATCTTTGCTTCCAACCGAATATCTTCAGCTTTACGAGCAGCAATTTCGTTATTTAACAGATCCGTAATGGCCGTATAATTACCATTGATATTATCCTGAATACCCTGGATTAATTCCAGGTTACGTTGGATATTAGCAGTATTCTGAGTTACCAGAGCATTAGTAGCATTCAGGGAAGTTAACAACTCTGTACGAGTTTCACTTACAAAAGTTCTCAGCTCATTTACCGTAGTAGTAAGAGTATTACTCAGGTTAGTGAATGATTGTTGTAAAGTATTATCTCCCTGTTCTCGTAAGTTCTTTTCGGCTTCAAGCTTATTCTCCAACTCTGTAAGCTTAGCAGTCATAGTTGCTGCAAAGTTGGGATCATCACCGAGAGCCTTAGCAATCTCTGCCAAAGTGTCCAATACTTCAGGGGCTGAACCAATAATCTTTTGGATTGCAGCCTCTACTTGTTCTGCATTCTGAAAGTCAGAATCGTTTAATAACTGAGAAACCTTAGTGATATAGTTTGCATGTTCTTCGATGCCATCCAACTTGGCATACAGCAAGTCAGTGAAATCATTTGAAGAAAGTACCTTGCCATCTACCTTATCTACCTTCTTATCGTCCATTGCCTGGTCTGCAGCAATTCTATCTGCTTTCTCCTGAGCAACAGCATTACTGATAAGAGTATCTTGATTAGCTCTTTCAGTTGATTCTTTATCGATATTGGTTTGAAGTAAAGTATCTCCAGCTAAGCGGTCATTCTTTTCGGTAAGGATATCCTTATTAATACCAGCCATATCATCCTTGTGATTCTGAAGGTTGGTATCAATCTTGGCCTCAAGAGAAGTCTCTTTGGCAATTGCTCGGTCTTTCTCTGCATTAATAGCAGTAGTGTTGGCATTTACCTTTGCTTTTAGTTCATTCATAGCATCGGTATTACCTGCCTCTAGAGAATCAATACGAACTCCCAAAGCATTATCACCAGCAATACGATTTTCCTTTTCTTGTTCAAGCTTAGTGTTAATATTACCTACTTCGGATTCCAAAGCTTGTTTGGTATTATCCAACTTAGCAGTAAACTCAGTACTCAAAGCTTTATCAGCTGCAGTACGGTCTGCTACTTCTTTATCTAAGTTAACCTGGAGAACTTGGTCGGCAGCCTTTCTTTCTACACTCTCAGTATTAAGGTCGATATTGAGAGTATCGATACGAGAACTCAAGGCACTATCAGCATTAGTACGATCAATGATTTCTTCGTTAATCATATCCTTAACTTCCTTGTAGTTATCACCTACAGTCTTAGTTAAGTTTGTGATTGCCTCTGAATTTCTTTCAATACTATGTTGGTTAGTGGCAATAGCAGTAGTATTTGCATTTACCTGCTCAGTAAGCTCATTACGCAATGTATTGATAGACTCTTGCATACTCAATGCCAAGTCTGAAATACGTTGGTTAACGTTAGCCAGACTTTGAGTATAGGCTTCATCTGCAGTCTTTCTTTCGGCAATCTCTTTATCCAAGCTAGATTGAATTGCGGCATCTGCATCTTTACGGTCTTGGATTTCCTTGTTAAGATTGTCTTTTACAACTCCAAGAGCAGCATCACCAATAGCAGACTTATTGTCTACATATTCTTTCAGTTTAGTTTCAAGAGCTGTATCAGCATCCTTACGAGCTTGAACTTCAGCAGCTACCTCAGCACTGTTTGCCTCATCACCCGCAATTCGGTCTTCGATTTCTTGGTTAACCTGTTCTGTGATTGCAGCCAATTTCTTGGTAATGGTAGCAGCAAAGTTGGGGTCATTTCCAAGGGCATCAGCAATTTCCTTAAGAGTATCAAGTACTTCTGGAGCAGAACCAATAATCTTTTGGATAGCTGCATTTACCTCTTCCTCAGTTTGGAAACCAGAATCGTTGATAAGCTGAGAAAGATGCGTAATATAATTTGCCTTTTCCTCAATTCCATCAAGTTTAGCTTTGAGTATATCGGTAAAGTCATTCTTAGTCAAAGAATAGCCTTCACGTTTATCTACTTTCTTAGTATCAAGATCTTTATCACCTTTTTCTCTAGCAGCAGCCTCGGCAGCAATAGCATTAAGCAATTGCTCCTTGTCTTCTACACCCTGCTCTTTTACATCTTCGATTTTGTGTTCAAGAACTAAATCCTGAGCAGCACGAGTAGTAGCCTCTGAATCGATATTGTTCTGTAATACTTGGTCTGCAACAGTACGGGCCTGAACTTCTTTATCAATATTACCTTGAAGAGCATTATCTGCATTGGTACGGTCTGTTACCTCTTTAGAGATTTCATTGTGAAGAACTTGGTCCTCAGAATGACGATCTACCTTCTCTTGGTCAATTTTACCTTGAAGAGCTAAAGTATCTGCCTGGCGATTAGTGATTTCTTCGTTAATCTTAGAATCCAGTACAGTATCTGCGTTAGTACGATTTGCAGTTTCTTCTGCAATCTTTGACTCAAGGGATGCCTTATCATTGATATGGAGAGTTTTAAGGTCATTTACACTTTCCTTAATCTCATTATCGGCAGCAATACGTTCATCTTTTTCCTTTTGGATAAGATCCTTGAGTTCCTTCTCAAGTTCACCATTACCTTGATTTACCTTATCTTCAAGGTCTTTGATGTCTTCGGCATTCTTATCTACCTTCTTCTCAACTCTGTCGATTTCAGCTTTTAAGTCTGCCTTAACCGTATCAATCTTCTTATTGATTTGGTCTAACCCATATTCGAGGTTATCCTGAACTGCGGCTACTGCAGCACCCAAGGCAGCTTCAGCTTCCTTAGCCCGATTAACCTCTTCAGTTAAGGCAGTACGAAGGCCGGTTAATTTATTAGTGATAGTAGTTGCAAAGTTGGGGTCATTACCCAAAGCTTCTGCTAACTCTTTAAGAGTATCAAGAGCATCATCTGCACCATCAACCAAATCACTAATCATCTGTTTAACTTCTTCCTCAGTTTGATACTTTAAGTCATTTTCAAGCTGAGATACCTTAGTGATGTAGTTTGCATGTTCTTCAATGCCATCAAGTTTAGCTTTTAACTCATCAGTGAAGTCATTCTTAGATAAGTCATATCCTTCCTTCTTATCTACCTTATTTTTGATAGAAAGTACGAAAGCCCAGAACTCATTTATAGTTCCCCCAAAGCCAGCACGAACAAAGTCATCATAGTAACCCTGTAACAACCGCTGGTCAATCTCTTCGCAGGTGTAATATTTACTTACATACATATTTATAAAATTTAAGGATTAATTACTGAACGTTGACGACCCAGTAAGAATTCCGAATCTATATCCCTGAATGGTTCTCCCTCTGAACCACAGAAGGCATTCATTGGTATATTCGGATTTTCTGGATCTACATCTCCACCGTCTTCTATATCCCCCCGTATGCAAGCATAATCGGGAAGCTTATTTACACGGAATTTCATTACCTGGCCTATACCAGGATGAGGTATTATTTTATCCCAGATATCACCGAAGTAATCTTGAAAGCAGGTGACAAATTTGTTTCCGGTCATCGATTGAAATGCCGTTACATCGTTGCCATTACCTTTCATTTCAATATGAACTCCAGATGTACCATTAAGGATAACCAGATTACTATCAAACCAGATTCCACTGGAGGTAGTAATTGGGGTCCACCTCAGTACTAACATCTTTGCCATACACTTAATGTTTTATTCTACAAATTCAATTTTGGTATCTCGGTCTCTCTTTAGGATAACCATGAAAACTAGGGCCTCATCCTTTGCCTGAGCAGTTTGAGTGTCACCGGATGGTTTATACGTTATACCATTGATTACGAACCTATCTTGTTCCCAATTAAAATCCCAATATCCCTCAGAGGTAAGATAACCAATCTGTTCTATATAAGATTTAGAAATTAGTATTGATAAGTTTTCATCGTCCAATTCTCCAGTTACTGTAGCCTTATTAATTGGCCAGTTTCTGAAAGCATTGTAGTAACATAATGCCTCGATTTGGATATTGTAATACTTGGGTATACTATCTTCGGCATGACTGAGAAGTTGGTTAACATTTTTTGCCCAAGTTATGGTTTGTCTACCAGCATCCCAATCCAAGAAATCGGTGATAATTTTCTTGTATCTATCCCAAGAGCGGTTCTTTACCATTCTCCATGGTTCTTTTGTCATAGTTTAGTTAAAATTGAGTCATTACCACCCTTTACTGGTGTACTTGGGTTAGGCCCATCTAATATACCAGGTTTTCTTCGGTTAACTACCCTTGGTATTACAGTTCTGAATACTTCATCACAGAACGGTAAGTAGATTTCCAACCGTGAAGCTAACATACAAAGGTTCTTTCTTAATTCATCTATTAATCCACCAGGTTGCATTGCTTGAGAAAGTGTTTTCCATAGGGAACTTGTAGCATCTGCCAAGGTATCATAATATTGCACTTCAGTAGGCCCAGTAGTGATTTGTTTAATTCTATCACCTCGGGCAAGTTCTGGTTTAGAGGTACCATCACCGGTTTGTTCTTTGGTAGAAGTTAATTGACTTAAATATTCAGAAGTACTCGTTAATAAGTTAAGTATCTTCACATTAAGAAAATCCCATGCTGCCAATTCCATTATTAATTGGTTTTCTAGTGCTTCATACCATAATTCGTCAGTATATTTATCTGGTGGAATTGTATGATTTACTAGAGGTCCAATATAATATTGCCACTTGGTGATGTAAATGGATTTATCCTCTCGTGTCATACCATCGGAGATTTCTGATGGAATATAATGGTCAATTAAATTATATATTGTATCGGCTAATGCCGTATGCCCATAATCACAAACTACCAGAGTCTTATCTACGGTGATATCTAAACCATTCGAGTTAGTTACATGTAGGGTTACTGTATAGAAACCGGGAGCTTCATAAGAATAGGAAACATGTCTTCCACCATTGAAAACCTCTCCCTTATCATCGCCAAAGTCCCAGTCAAAAATAGATTTGGCCGGGACTTTGGATATGACTCTGAATGAAACTTCCAGACCTGACGTAACGTACAAAAAGTCCAGATTATTTTTCATATTAGTCTGTCTTATGTAATTTTCATATATTAACCTTTAGAAGAAGATTCAAATTCTTCCAGCAAAGCCTGGAGAAGTGTTTCTACTGTATCATCTTTCTCGGCAACGATTTCATGTAAACCAGCTACTAGCTTCAGTTCTTCAAGAGAATACCCCTTTGAAAGCTTTTCCAAAGTCATGCCCTTTTTAAACTGGGCATTTAACCTCTTGTCCAACTTTTCGATGTCAGCCTCCGAATACTTTTCGATTTCCGATTTATCAGCAATGATAATCAGATGACCCGAAGCAACAGCCTTCTGAATTTTCGGTGTACGGAATTGACGACGAGTGAGTTCTTTTTCTTCTCCTCTACAAATGGTAATACCAGTTGATTGGTCATGAAAACTGTAAGCTCTTGGTCCAACAGTTAATGTGTATTTATTATCTTTAGCCATATTTCCTAAGATTAAAATAAAAGTTGATTAAAGAGGGGATGGGTCTTTTTAGTTACCCACCCTCTCTGGGAATTTATATAGATGAAACCGGACGTTCTTATTCAAGATTAACCATCAGGTAAGGATCTACGTTCATGAATTCTGGGAATCCGAATTCAGAGAACTTCTTATCTGCAGCCAGCAACAGAGCAGCATCTTGGTACATCTTGGAGAAGCCAGTAGTTAAGCTTGCATAAACAGCCTCAGTTTGGTTAGAAACGATTCTTTCAGATTCCAACATCAATTGACGAGCGGTAAGCTTAATCAAGGCAGCAGATGTATCAATTAACAATAATTGCTGATCTGGAGTGCCCGGGTGAATATAGAAGTCAGCATTCTTGGGAACCGGAGACTTCACATTCAGTGTAGCTTCAGTTGTACCAGAATGACGATCTTTGAATTCTGGCAAGTTCAACATTTCAATTGCCTGATCTTCACCACCAATCATAGTAGTAAAGTTACGTCCCATACGAGCAGCACGAACCCAAATATGCAATAGATCCTTGTAAGTAATGCCATTGGTTGTTTCGTATACACCAATTACTGGGGCAGACTCAGAGCCATCAGGGTTGTTACCATTGATAGCCACGTCCATAGCCAGAGTATCCAAAGCATAACCCAACTGAACACCAAAGTCACGAAGATAGATCCCCAAGACATCGAGTGAAACATAGTTACGAACTTCATCAGTAAGTTTGAAACCCTTTCCGATTTTGAAGAGGCTAACTGATTTTTGTCCGAAACTAACATCACCCAAGGGAATAGTTTCTGCTTCGTTAACCTTTGCAGGAGCAGCATCCGACATATTAACCATCGGCATAATTGCTTGCAATCCGTTAATGGGTTGGTCTGAAGCGATGATGTTCGGATAGAACGGTGCTTGATGCATACCCAGAGTGATAGCAGCACGGATAATCTCCGGAACAATCCAACGGATATTCTGCTGAGGCATAGTAAATATGTTCTGCATGGTATCAACCTTTGGATTGATGCCCACCTTTTCGAAGAGTTCATCCTGTGAAATTCCCCATTTACCTGTAACCAATTCTTCAAAGGTTACTTCTACAGGCTTCTTATCCTGTGAACCGGAACGAACAGCTTCCAAGCTTCTTACCATTTCCGGCAGCTCATTCATAAAGTCCTGAGCCTTCATTTTTGTAATATCAATCTTATTTTCCATAACTTTCTTTTCTCTTATTTAATGAGTACTTGGATTACCTCATTTGCCTCCTCTGCAGGATTGAGGGCAATGAACGGAGTTGAAATACCTTGATTAGCCTTAACGAAACGGTCGTTAAGCAATTCTCCATCGGGAGTTACATAGCCAGCTTCGATAGTTCCGTTTGATACCCAGTTACAAATCATATAACCTTCTACAGCCACTGTTACTTCTACTGGGAAGTTTCTTTGAGGCTGATAAGCCGGGTTAACGTTATCCGTTACTGCCACACCCAAGTAAACTTGAGTAGACGGGTCAGTACAAGGGTAGATCAAACCGTCTTCATTTAAAGCTACCGGCATACCTTGTACAATTTTCTCTCCAGCTTTAACATTGAAAGCCTGATGCAATTTGTGGGATTCACTCTTGTAAATCACCGCTCTCGGAGTTCTTTCCCCAAAGAGAGTAAGTTGCTGAGGATCGTTTACGATTTTCGTTGTTTCCATAATGCGGATATTTATATAATAACTTATTTAATTTTGTTTCGATACAAATTATCGATCACATTCTTAGTACTCGGTAATTCTGAATTCTTGGTTGTGTCTGCACCGTCGGTAGTTTTTTTACCTTGAGTATCATCTTCAGTAACTGAAGAAGCACGGTTAACATCCTTAGAACCACACTTAGAGCAGGTGAGAGGGAACTTCTCTTCCAAGCGAGCTTGGTAATCCTTAGTCAAGGAAACAAGAGTAGTAATACCAGTTGTTTCTGCATTAAGCATTGTAACAATGGTTTCATCAGCATTATCACCCATCAACTTTTTGTAGGTTGCTACTGCATCTTCACGAAGAGAAGCAATATGATCCTTTCCTACAGTTGCCATCTCTTTCAGATTAGCCACTTCTGCATTCAAGTTAGTAACCTGTTCCGTAAGAGAATTTTTCTCTGTAGTAAGGTTATCTACTGAAGTTTGCAGTTCATTTCTGGATGATACCAAACTTTGAATGCAGGCAACTACTGTTTCCTGATTCATTTCTTTACCTTCCTCAAGGGTAAGCAGATTATCCCCGAAGAGGCTCTCTAGAAATTTTTGTAATTCGTTCATACTATTTTTTTCGTTTGATTGATTATCCTTGGCATCATTATCATTAAAAGAACCTTGAGTATCGTCCTTTTCTTGATAAGAAGTTAGGTCAGATTTATAATCGGTAAAGAAGTATTGCTTCGATTTATCGTCTCTGTATTCTTCATAAGATGCCCAAGTTCTTTTAGCAAAGGTAGGATTAATAATCTTACCATCAGAACCGATTTTTTGAGCAAAAGAATCAGCTCCATGAGATACCAATGAAGTCTCCAGGTAACGAACTATCTCAGTAACTATTCTACGTACCATCACTCCCTTAGAATCATAGGTACCGAGTTTCTGATAGAATTCGTTATACTCCATTTGAGGATGTGATTTATCCCACTTGAATTGTACTGTGACAGAGTTACTGTGAATTGATGGTGGTTCCATAAGTATACCTCTAGCAATCCTTGGATTGGCTTTACCATCAATTTTCAGAATACCGTTGATACCTGCAGGTATAGTGAAGCTTCCATCTTTGTAAGACTCTTGCCACATTACCTGAGATACAGCACCGATAGCATTACCTATGTTAGTTTCATGGTCACAGTTTACTGTTTGACCAAGTAACATTTTCATAGAAGCTTTCAATACTCCATTTTGACCAAAGTCTGTAGGGTTCCAATTCTTAGATACAATCGTTTCCGAAAGTAATCTGAACATAGGTTCAATAAACTCTTCATCTTTAGGAGTTAATTCTGATTTATCCAGGTTAGGGTAATAGGTATTATAATCTATATCCCCTCCCCAAAATCCAAATTGAGCAATGGAGTCCGGTGTAGGATTCTTCCATTTATAGTAATTCTCTGAGAAAGTCTGGGCTCCCACTGCTTCTGGTATATAACCAGCCATAATGGTATGGCCTTGACCTATCACCATAGAATCAAGATGCTCTTTGTTTTTCTTTGTAAATTTACTCATCTTGGTTTAGTATTTTGGTCTCCTCGAGAAGGAGCCGGGTTATTCTTATCTCTTGACCTACGAGCAGATTGATTTTTATCATCCTGCCTTTGTTTCTTTTTAGTTCCCTCTTGAGGATCTGAATTACCACCTTTAGCAAATTGATCTTCCAATGAAACTCTTGGTTCTTTCTCATCCGGGGAATCATAGCCCATTGCCCAAGCATATTGTTCTTGGCTAATAATACCAGCCTTATATAGTAAGTCAAGGTTCTGTATCTTATACTGAAGACCCTGTTGGATTTTAACCTCATCAGAAACTGTAGAAGTTCCCCAATCAATCTTCATTCCCTTATTATTAAATCCTGCCAGACGCAGTTCTAGAGAATAAAGTCGATCTAATACATAAGCTACGAGCATTTGGATATTTTTTAACTGGCTAATCATCTTAGACAGCATTATACCCGTTGCCCCTTCACCAGTAGTAGCAGATACTCCAATGATAGAGCCATTAACTCCCAAACCATTAGCCACGGATTGTTGATTCATATTCCAAGGCTTTTCGATATTACCAAGTTCTTTGGTAGTAGAGTTGAGTTTAAATTCGTGGTCATCAATATAACCCGCAACAACCCCATCCTTCATGCCATCCTTAACATTACGTTTTAAAAGATTGAGCTCTCGGTTTAGTCTAGATTCGTAGGCATTTATACTTTCGTTAGCCCTTTGAGGGGATTTCTGCATTTTAGCTTCAAGAAAACCCACCATACCACAAATCTCCATGATATGTTTGAAATTAATCTTCATATCATTTTGACCCTTGAGAGAATCTAAGGCAGGCATAAAGGGGGGAACTCCATATGGTTCATCTGTATCATTGAACATACCAATATAGAAATAAGTTTCTGGGTTAAGCTTAATGTAATCTTGTTGCTTGTTCCAGTAATTATGATTCTTTTGATAAGGATGATACACCCCATTTAATTCACGTTTAAACTTGATATATTCTGGTTTAAGGAATAATACCGTAGCCAAACCATCTAGTTTATCATTGGGAACTCCCTCTACAGATATTGCTCCACTTACAAGAAGTTGAACAATCATTTTGTTAACTAAACCATCTATACCGGCAGTATATCTGGTCCATCCTTTGGTTGCTTTTTTAAGATGGTCTCTCATCTTAGAAGCCTCTTCATCTGTATTGTTTGGAAAGGTTACTGTATGACTGGTGTTAGCTAACTTAAACATATCTTGCAATGCAATGCCCATATCCGGATTTACTTTATATAAATCTCGGATTAAAGGTATTACATCAACACGAAAAGAGGGCTCGACTAATTTAGTCAACCCCTGTAATGATGTGATTAAGTTATTGCTATCATCGTCAACTGAAACTCTACCAGGTGACATTGGAGTGGTAGGCTTTTGCTCTTTATTAGAGGAGGTACCATCTTTGGGAGGGTCCTTCTTACGTCCCCAAACCCAATTAAAATTGAAGTACTTTTTCATCTTGGTTGTACGATTACGTTAGTTTTTCCTTTCCTTATGTGATTGCATATTGCTTTTCCAAATATATCATCATCTGAGTATACGTCTCCTTCAAGGTCTACATCAACAGCAGAATTATTTGCTCTATGTTTACCCATTGCAACAGGCCTACCTAAACCATCATAGATGAAAGTATAAGCTTCCTGAACAAAAAATGGGTCCTTTATGATTACGTTATCATTTCTGATATCTTCTTCTAAGTTTTCTATTATCACTGAACGATTCTTTTGTGTAGTTAACCAACCAGGAGATTGGTCCATTTCTGGTCTACTCTTTCCCTTTTTCTTAAGCATTTTTTGGTAGTAGTACAGCTTTGGATAACCTTCATCTTGAAGTTTAGAGGTTACTGCTAAACCCACATCATTAGATTCCGGAGCTATAGTAGCCCAATTATACAATTGCCCGGTATCTCCAAGTAATTTAGCATAAGCCCCTACTGCCATTCTTCCCTTATATATTGCTTGTTCTTCTCCTAGCTTATCCATACAAGTGAATGAGGAATAGTCAGAAGCTCTACCAGTTGCAACGTCAGCACCAATGAAATATTCTTTGTCAGATTCTGGTTCACGGAATTGCCTGTATTGACCATTGAATCTTTTCTTTATTACTGGATAATCACTAAGGCAGTCTTCGATAGCCTTAATATCAGCTAAATCGAAGACTGTATTACCTGATGACAAGAAGTCACCGTCTATTTCTTGTGCTGTTCGTTTTGCACCCAAAGCAGAAGACATTTGGTTATACCAATTTATATCTCGTTCCGGGTGCATCTGCCAGTATAATCGAATGGGATTGAAGGGGTTACCTCCAGCAATGGCATCTACCCAAGTTGAATGATAAAAGTTACCAACTCCATAAGGAGTGGAATTGACGATGGCAGCTCCACCAGTGGAAAGAGTAGGAAAAGCAGCAGCCCAAATTTGAGCAGCCCATCTAACTACTGCTGCCTCGTCAATTACCAAAAGGGAAAGAGATTCCGAACGACCGGCTTCGGATGATGTCGGAATTGATTCAATAAAAGACCCGTTATCAAATTCTATCATGGATGCTGATCCGTATTCACCAGCCCTACCGTTTATAATGGGAGTTTGAAGGTACCAGGGTAGATTTTTGTACATGAACTTAATCTTCTTAAGTACTTTTTTAGCAGTGGTATCCTTGATAGAAATAATGTTTATCTTTTTGTTGGGATGGTACATCGCCAACCAAAGACAGTACATAGAAATCAATTCTGTAATACCTGCCTGACGAAATTTCAAAATGATATTGAAACGTTGAGCAATAAAATTATACAAAACCGATTTTTGAAATGGGTAAAGTTCGAACCTTACCTTTCCCCTTACTGGATGTATCACATAACAGAAAAGACTGAAAAAGAAAACATCTACTGTAACCCTTGAGAGATTTGATAACTCTTCTCGAGTTACAGTAGTTCTAGTTTCTGAGATAGTCTTTGCCATATCTAAAAGTTATATATTATTTGAAATTCGATGTCAGTACCTATCCCAGATTTTACCTTCGGATAGTAAAAGGTATTGACTCCAAATTTGTAATTAAATCTCTTAGTCTTGATTGAAAGACCAGCTCCCATATCGAATAGATTATTGAAAGGTCTATATTTGCCATAAACGTATGGACTAAGTAATAACCTTGCAACTTTCTTCCGAGTTAATTGACCTTCATACCAGTTATAGTTGTACTTATCTAAGTCAATTTTGAACAGCTTAGTTGAATAAGTTCCAGTCTGTTGATTGAATAAACTCAAATTCAACTTATCTTTCTTCAAAACAATTTGAACCAGGGAATCTTGTTTACTGATAGCTGGCTGCCTTAGCATGGAATCAGGAAAGAGAGTTGGCTGCCTATTATCGTAACTATTATCGTAAACTAAGATTTTACCTGGTTCAATTTCTTTAGAATACTTCTTCTCTGGTTTGAAAGGCTTGTCTTTGTATACTGTATCTGGGATTTCATTGACCGCTAGTTCCAGGGAATTAACTTCTCGAGAAAGTTTGTAATTCCTGAAGCAAAGGTAAATAGTAAATCCTAGAAGTACAATAAACAAGGCATTCTTTAAATTCTTCATGGTAATTTCGCTTTTAGTGAAACTCTGGTACTCACTCGTTTCCTTGTTTTCCCTTAACAATCCCTTTCTTACCTTCAGAGTTGATTTATTGATTTATAGCTTTCTTTACCAGAAAGCACTTTCCTAAAAAAGAAAAACTTAATAAAAAGAAAAAAGGGTTTTCAAAACAGCTCAATTTAGCTCAGTTTTGATGAGTCAATTTTCTTGAGGCAACGTTTGAACCATAATCCTACTTCATAAACCGAGCCCTTGGCAATTGTGTATCTTGCCTTGTTAAGCCAATAATGGTGATCCTTAAAATCCTTTTCAGAGGTACCCTGGTTTTCATGAAGGTAAATTCTGAATTTCTTTGGGAATCCCATGATTGCCTTAAAATCCTCAACCCCCAAAGGATAACCATCTGGTCTGAATTGCCTATCTGCAGGTCTTAAGGTTAGTGGAGGTTTATCATACTCCAATCGATATACTCCCGGGAGAGTACTCATCTTTGCCGTTTTGATAGGCCATTTCTTTTCATCTTTGAAATCTCTAACCCAAAGTCGATGTATCTTTGCTACAGTTAGATTCTTTTTCTCAGGCAATTTTCGATAATCATACATTGCCAGAGTTTTACTAATCCAAGGGATTTGATTGGTATCATCTTCTGAAGAAAACGTGAGGGGTTTAAGTAGATTTCTAGTAATTGTTGGGTTTTTTACTTGAAATACTTCATTAAAAGCATTCAAGTATTTCTTACCGGTCTTTTTATGTACTCCAATGATAACTAAACGCTTCCTAGATATCTGAGAATTTCCATAATCAAAAACTGACCTTTCGTGAAAAATAAGTTTATAGTCCTTAAAGGTTTCCTCAAAAAAATTCTTGGGAAGCAAGGATAGCAGTCTTGGTAGATTTTCTATAAGAAATATCTTAGGCTTATACTTGAGTATCGATGAAATTACTAGATTGAGACTACGATTATCTTTTGGATTGCCCAATTCTTTTACTTTAGACAGCCTCATTACTGAAGATGAGCCACAATCCGGGCTTGATATAATTATATCTACTTTCTCATCGAACTCTTGTAAACAAAAGCCCTTATAGAATGGTATATCACCAAAATTTAACTTCCATTGACTTTCGCAATTTGTATGAAAAACTCCTCTTATTTCTATATTCCCTAGCAAATTTTCCCTAAAAGGGAACAGGAGTGCACCCTGTCCAGCGCACACTCCCAATACCCTTAACTTTTTCATTTCTTGTAACTTCTCAATTTGATATATTTAATCCAAGCAAATGGTTTACGGTCTTCCAAATAACTCAGATTTTTATCATTATTGTGAGCTTCTTCTTCAAAACTTACATCATGATACCTTTCATTCTGTTTATCCCATTTGGCAAAACACAGAATGAGAAGATATTCGATAATATACCAAAGGTAGAAGAGACCAAAACAGAGAACTACTACCCACCAGAAGGATATATCGAATAATACCCAGAGTATGATACCAAGTATCAAACCGACTATACTACACTCAATCTGTTGTACCTGATGGATTCTCTCATGGTTGATATCATCCGGTTTACACTCCTCTACTCTATGCTTGAAAAAAGAGTTGTACAACATAGTTATTGCCTTGTAACTGGGGAAAAGGAATACCTTTGCTACCCAGCTGTTAAAATGACATCTTTTCATAATTTATCTTTGAAGTTTTCGTAAGCATTTCTTAGTTTTTGGTCGTAGGCATTCTGGGCATACCCAGGACCATTGTATTTTCTGGCAAAGCCAGCCCAGTCCTTTTCTTTGAGATTACTCAAACAACCAGAGTTTTTCATGAAATAATACATGAGTTCTAGTTGATTTGCATGAGATTCCGACATCTTATGAACGAATTCGAAGACATCTTTACATTCACAGAGGTTGTGATTGAACCCACAAATCTGGAACATTCCCCAACTTGCAGACTTCAATGCACATTCTTCGTCAATTTCTTTGGCTAATTCGAGTCTCTTATACTCGTGTACACCTCCCAAATACTTCGATTTATCCCATTTAGGGAAGAAAATCGTAGAATATCTCTTACAAAGGTAAGCTAAATCTCTGTCAGGGAATTTCTTATGTACTTCTTTGTACATAATGTGACCCTCAAAGAGGATTTGAGGCCTACCATCAGCTAAAAACCCATCTCTACCGGCAGCTTCCACCAATTGGACAGCTTTCAATAGGGCAGGTTCTAAACCTAAGCGAATAGCAAGGTCTTTAATCATTTCATTTGTTAGTTTATCCATAACTTATCAGTTTTAATGGTTCAATTTTAGTAACAAAAGTATTGCTTATAACCCATTTTCAATATGTTTCGAGGTTCTATTATCATATATAACTTATAAAATAATGCAATATGGACAAGAAAAATGAGTGCCAGATATGTGGCAAGCCCATTAATTTAGAGGAATTTGATGAAACTCGGGAAATCCCTCAACTTATGGCAAGAAAACAAATTTGTTTTCAATGTGCTTTTTGGTCTAATCGATTAGCTTATGATAAAGAGCTTGAGAAAGAGGGTAAAATTGCGGTAATTACTCCAGATTATTCTCACTGGGTAACTAAAATTCCCGGAAATATTTTAATGGTGCCCTCGGCTTTTGGTGGTATTTACCAAACTAAACTCCAACCAGTAAACACTCTGGGAGTTATTGATGAAGATCGAGAGAAGCTTTTCATTATCCGTTATAATAACATCGCTCACCAAGGCACTATACCAGAACATCTAAGAAAGCTTTTTAAAGTAAACGGAGTAATTCTATCTCCACAGGAATACAAAATGCTAGAAGATTACCGAGGCAATGCCTATGAATTTATTAAAAATATGATTGATAATGCAATAAATAAGAAATAATTTCGTATATTTGCATAAAGAAAAATTCTTAATAAATAAAGATATGAAAAAAGAAAAGAAAGAAATCAAAAAGCTTAAAGAGGGGGATGAGGTTCTCTTCACCTTATCTGGAAGACCCCTTATTGAGAAAGTTACAGTGGAATCTATTGATAAAAAAGGTGGATTCGCAATGCTCAGTAACCGAGTAAAAGTTGCAAGAACCTTGGGTCCTGATGATACATACCCAAGATTGGATGGGCAAAAGGGAGAAGTTCGTCCGCTTACCGAAGAAAATGAAAGAGTATTCCTTGCATATAAGGCCTATTTCTCAATTAAGAGAAACATAGAATTACTTGATAAGGAGATGAGAAGTATGAAAGATACAGATGCTTTCGATATGATGATTGAATTTGATAAGAAGCTTACCAAGATTATTAACAAATACTTCAAAGAACAATGATGACTACGGTATTAGCGATAATTTACTTGGTATGTTTGCCATTCACGGTATTTTTTGTAAGGGCTTGCTTGGATTATTTACCCTATACTCACAAAATACACTCTCTCGTTTTATTCATCTCGGTATGGATAGTATTACCTTTATTTCCAATTTATCTATTAATCAGATACATAAAATACAAATTACTATGAGATACTTTTTTGACAGAGATGGTAATTATGCTGGGTCATCAATGCAAGGGTGGGAGATTCTTCTCCTACTCTTGTTCCCAGTTGCTTTAATAATTTTCCTCGTATTCTTACCTTTCTATGTATTTTATAAATACAATTCTAGAGAAGAGGATAAAAAATACGAGGAAGAACATCCAGAAATACTAAAAGTAGATTCTTATATTACTTGCTGGTATCCCTGGCATAGGTATTCTGTTGCATATACACTGGCTCTTATATTCTGGGTAATTGCTTTTATAATTGGGATATTATCTTGATTTCAATATAAGTCTTAGGTTGGAACTCCCCAATAAAAGTTCAAATCTAATGGATATTTTTTAGTGGGGTTAAAACTACTGGAGAGTATAAGAGTACCACTGCTAACAAAAGGAGTTGAAACTTTTTTAAGAGTATAGGAACCTAAGCCAGTTGTTTTTGTTGTAAAATATTCATTATCTGGTAGATTATAACTAGGGTTAAAGGCATTACCATCCTTATCAAGGCAGGACCAAGACAGTATGTCAAAATCATTTCCGGGGTACATAGAAGAAATATAGACATTAATCATATTTCTATTTTGATTTACTATCCAATTCTTATATCTGGTACCATCAGCCATTGACCCATCTTCACCACTAATATTAGTACTAATCATGAAAAACGCATCCATATTGACTCCTACGAGGAGATTTGAGGTGAAACGTATTTCCCAGTATTCGGGAGTAGTAATATTAAGATTAATTATATTTCCGGATTCTTCTTGTGTAAGTACACAAGTTCCAGAAGTACCATCGGCTAATGCCGTAATCTGAATCTCATTGTTACTCTTGTCTTCTTCTAAAAGATAGTCAGAGTTATTGATGCTAGCAGAATAACCAACACCAATAACTCCAGACATTTTACCATTTACATATTTAGTTTTCTGGGATTGGATAGTCCATCTCTCAGAGTTACCCCTATCGAGGGTAATAGGTATATCTTGGGTGGATCTCCCCCCCCCTAATTTAAGAACTTTATTTTCCATAATGTATAATGTTTTTAGATTGATACTGTTCCTCCTGCACTTGGTACTATAAATGACCCCTCTAACCTCCAGGTAGCACCTGATTTAGTATATACAGCTACTTTATCTCCAGTAGTACATTCTATTCGAGTACCAGGTTCTGAGTCATTGGCATCGAATGGAATCATCATAGTAGTAGTACCAGTTGCTGAGATACCCTGTATATACACCATCTCTGAAGATGCGGTCAGGGATAACATGTAATGGTTCTCAGGAGTATCCACTGGGGCAACGGATACTGAGCACCAATCGGGAGCATTACCCACATGGGGAGTTTCTGGCTTTTTAGACCCATCACTACCCTTTAAATAGGCCATCACAAGGATTTGAGCAGTATTATATTTATCACTACCTAAAGGCAATGTGTTTGAAACCATTTTTATGTATCCACTATAGGTTACACCAGCCCCTTGAGTTACTGTGAGATTGATTTTGTTATTAGACCCCTTTTGGGCAAATGTCAGAGTAGTAGACCTTGAGGACCCAGTATTTTTTGAATAGTTAATTTTTACATCTAAGTAACCATCTCCAACGGTAACTCCTCCCCAAATAGCCCAACTTACGGAGGCTGAGCTCAAAGTACAAGAGGGTGTAGAGGTTGAAACTACTTTGCCATTTACCAGTTTCCTTTTGAGGGAAGTGATACGGTAGGTTATAGTACCACCCTCTGAAGATACAGTATCTGTACCTGTATCTGTAATTGCACGTGCTAGTTTGAATAATGTTTCTTCCATATCTTTATAAGTTTTTGGTTTATAGAAAGAACTTTGATATTGTAATCTACCAGAGGGATAATCCGAAGTCTATGATATTATATAATCAATATAAAGAATTATGAGAAAGTATCAGTATCAGATTTACTACCATACAAGCAGAGGAAGGTACTTCATTAAGATTAGGTATTCCTTCCTGGGATTGGTGTTTTGGCTTACACTTAGAGATAAGTATTCGAGTAATATAGAAACCTTCCTTGATAAGGATAAGGCAATTGAAAGGGCAGAAGATTATTTAAGATATTTATACCTAAAGAGAAAAAATAGTAGGGTGTTAAAGGTTACTGGGAGAATAGATATTACCAGTAGGTTAAAATCAGTGAGGGAGGATTATTAAGATGGTGAAGGTTGAAACAATTAAGGATGATCATGAAAAGAGGATTCTTAAATGCCAAGAGGATAATCGGATTTGGTATCAGATATGGATTACCCAATTGGATATGAATTGTATAGAAAGGTATTTTGATGGGTATGGTGAAGTTAAGAGATGGTGGTTAAGGAATCTTCAACAGTATTATGTTTTCTTTTATGAGAAGAAAGGTGGTAAGGTTCGAGGAGTTCTTGGGAAAGATAGGACTAAGGATTTAATTCGTGCTATACTTTAATTAGTTGCCAGGGACCTAACATCCCTGGCTTCTTTGTGTGTTATGTGAGCATGTGTGGTTGTGGGATATCTAGGTATGCCCTTAATACGAGGAGTGATTTTTGTGTGGTACTAAAAATGTGTATTTGCCTTCAAGGTACCCCTTAATGTGAGGGCTTCGAAAGTTGTGGTACTAAAAGGGGAGTACGGTTCTGTTAAATTTAACATTTGTAAATAAAAAGTAAGGGACAAACATTTTTATTTATCCCTTTGCTTTCTTTTTAGTCCTCAAAAGTTTCGTTATCGTCTTTTAAAATTTCTTTTATATCTTTATAGCATTGAATAACTAAATAAGCTATAATTACAAACAATGCTATATTAATAATTAAATATTGTGTAAATACTGCCATATCTTTATAAATGATTTATTTTAGTTAGTAGGGGAAATATTTCCCCTACTTTAATTTTATTTTACTTCAAAGATTTTTTTACTATTTCGAGACCTTTTATTAATATCTTTTTCTTTTCTTCTTTAGTGTTTTCGCTTGCAATTGAAGAAAAAGAAAAATCATTTATAACATAAACTTGTTTATAAAAGTCTATAAATCCGTCAATTAGTTTTTTATCTGCATTTGTTGCAATAGTTGAAAGAAAATTGAAAGTAATATCTCTAAATTTTTTTCTCAAAGACTTTATTTGCTTTTCGTTTGCTCCTAAAAACAATTCTTTTTTATAAATTTCTGTTTTTGTCCCTAAAGCCGTTTTAAAAAGTCCTTGATTTTTTTCTTTGACTGATTTTAAAACGTTTAAAGCTATTAAACTATTTGCTTTGCTGTTTACAATTGCTTTTTCTACATTCACTTTGTTAATTTGATTTTTCATAATTAAATTGCTTGAAAGTTTTATTATTTATTATTTTTATTACCTTTTCAAATAGACTTTCAAGACTTTTTAAACTATCTTAATAAGGTATTATTTATTTCGTTTCTGTATTGCAAATATAAGAACTATTTTTTAATCTACAAAATTTTTAGAAAATTATTTTCTTAAAAAGTTTTAAATAAAATCTTTCAAATATCTTTTTGTTTTTCTCACATTGCAAAGATACGGACTTTATTTTAATCTACAAACATTTTCAAGAAAATTTTTTGAGAAAATGAATATTTTTATTTTCAAAATTATTTTTGTGAAAAATCTATAAATTCAAAAATTTATTGCACCCTAAAAAGGACTTAATTTTTGCACTTAATTTTGGGGTTCACAAGGAGAATCTTCGCACGCCTTGTAGTGGGCATATATGATATGTATAAGGATATTCCTATATGGCCTATGCCTGTCCTCTAGGAAGTGTGTTATATACCTGTATATTGATAAGGCTATTAATGGACTAAGGTGATAAAGAATTAAGGCCCTTAAGATATATCCCTCTATAAAACCCCTTGGTCCTATTTCAATAAGGCCATATATGGACTATGGTAAGCCTATGGGGAAAGGGGTTTCATAGATTAGCCTATAAGGGCTTACTAAGTTAGCGTAAGTAAAAACCCAGGTACCTTAGTTAGGCTCTGGGTTAATATATTAATCGAAGTATACCTGAAAGGTTATATACTTGATGTTGAAGGTAAAATCGGGTTCAATTTCCTCTGGGTCAGGGATTTCGGATGAGAATTCCATAAGGCAATCATCTGTGTTAAGGTAGATAGATATTTCCTTAGCTTTCGATTGCATTAGTTCTGGCAATATCAAATCGAATTGTGAAAGTGAATTGGCAATGTAAGATGCCCATGGATAATCCTTAACGCAATTTACTAAGGTAAGAATGATGAGATTTGAAATTTGATTAAGAGCTTTCATACGTCTATATTTAATTAGTTAATATTACAATGCAAATATAAATATATAATATAATATATGCAATAACCCCAATTGCCTTGTGAGGTCCTTAATAGCCTTGAAGGTTAATTTGCCTTTATCCCTCTAAAATCCCCAGGGGCCATTAATGGAGATTGCCATTATCCTAATTTACCTTGTAACCTTTACCTATATAATAACTAATAATATAAACTAATGGCTCTAGGCAATCAAGGTACCCCTAAATCACAAAATTGTCCTAGAATACAAAAATTAATGCTAATATAAATACTAAGCAAATTACTTACAGAGTTACTAGGAATATTACCTAAATATGCCCCATGAAGGCCTTAAATCCTATAAACCATTTAGCCCTAAAACCTAATAATTTAATTGCCTTGATCACAAATCCTATTGCCTAATCCCAGTACTTATTATATAATATATACTAATATAAAGGGCTCTTAGGGGTAGGGGATTTAGGGGCCCCTAATGGTCGGATTTTGTGTACCTTTTAGGCCTTTTTGTGATTGCCTTTAAAGTGTGAGGTAGTAGAGCTAGAGAGCTATATAGTATAGTGGCTATAGTGTAGTTGTATAGTAGTGGGTAGGTACCCATACCTGGTTCACCAAAGGCAAATACCCCCGGCGAGGTACCTTGATATATGTATTAGAGTATTATTATATTAGTAGATGGTATATTGGTTATAGATGGGATAGGTATTATATTATGTACCTTAGTTAGGTATTATGTAACATAGTTAGCGTTAGTATGATTTTGTTTTATTTTTTGTGTTGGGGTGTGTGGGGGGTACCCGGTATTTATTCCAGGTACCTTGATATGTGGGATAATGTTATCAGGGCTATGGTGTATATTATTAGGGTTAGTAGCTGTGATAGGATATATCTTATTTTGTTTGTTGGGTGGGTATGCTTGTGGGCTTGGTAGATATCCTCATTTCGTATTAGGATGAGGATAGTTCCTACGGATAGGATTATTCGGATTATGTGATAGAGGATGTTCATGGTAGTGATATTATATCGATTATGGTTATATCTGTTAGGTTTACTTTGAGGATCTCTCTTAGCTTTAGCCTTATATAGGTACTGTGTTTATGCCATGGGTTTATTTGTTGTTTGGGGTAGCGGAGGTAGGTATTAAGTTCCTCAGTTCTGTACACTACGTTCATTTCTTCGCAGAAGCCTTCAGTAGTCCCAGGTAATGGTCCCGGGACTTCGAATGATACTAAGAATTTACCTGATGTTAGCATGGCTCTAGTTCGTTAGTTAGGATTCTTATATCGGTTAATTGATTCATATATTCCTCTTCTGAGGATATGTCAAGGCATTTGCATGCTATGTAGTGACCGTACATGGATATACCTGATTCGTAGCCCTGGTCTTCATTTAGGAAGTTGGCTAAGTATATCTTGTCTACTGAGCATATCCTCTTCAGATGTCCTGGTAAGGTTTCTGAATCTTCATAAAATACAAAGTCATAGGTATCTGTATTATCGGTCATTGTAGCAAATATCTCTATGAGCCAGTTAAAGTCCTCTAAAGGTACGTTGTCTAGCCATTCCCATCCGATTGGGTAGTTGTTTATTGTTACGATTGGTCCCATGATGTTAATTGAGTTGAGGGTTAAACATTTGTTTTGGTTGGACTAATAGGCAGCAATCAGAATAACCTGCTTCATCGAGGATTCTCAGTATAAGATATCGATTGGTATCTCTGGGAATTTCGAAATAGAAAGCTGGTTTCATGTCGCCATCTATGAATGTAAAAACTATCTGAGTGTTTTCTAGTAACCCATTTAGTTGTACATGAGAAAGGTAGTTATAGATAGCTTCCCTTTGATTTCTTGGGTTTTTATCCCATGAGATGAGCATATCGTCATACCAATTTGGATTATCGCATAGCTTTTTAAGTTGTTGTTGAATATATGGTGTCATGATTTGAAGTAATAATATAAGTCCTCGATTAGTTGATCTTGTTCTTCCCATATAGTATCTGATACTACGTATTCTGATACGAAATAGTTATAGAAAGGTCCAAATAGCATGTTTAATACTATGTCCTTGAGTTCGATATTAAGTTGTTCCTCTTCTTCGGTAGAACTTGGTTTGATTGACTGAAGTTTTGCCTTATAGGATTCCGTAATGGAATCCTTTAGGGTCTGAATATATTCTGGGTTAGTTTCCCTGAGAATATTTATTTGTGATTTGAGTTCTTTACTTATCATGGGGCTTAGCGATTATGGATATGAATCCTTGTGGATATTGAGTATAGAATAATTGATAGTTCCCTGTGGGCAAGAAGACTTGCATTATGTTTGCAAGTAATGGGTAGATTTTCCATTGGTTTTCCTCTAGAAACTTGTCCCAGGCTTCTGATTCTTCGGGATAATTTCCAGAAAGTTGAATGTGATATTCCTTTTGTTCCGGAATAAATAAATTGGTTACTACCTGAATTTCGTCTGATTCCTTTTTGTATTGAGTAATAGGATACCAGATGCCTTCGGTTTTCCATTTATTGAGTTGGAACAAGGACATGCCCTGTTCCAATACGTTTAAGAGTTTATATAAGTTTACCATAGTGATTATTTATTAAGTTGTCTAATAAGTTCTGATGCAGCCAGGGAATCAAAGAGTTGGGTTTCTCTTTTGTCGGATTCCCATTTTTCGAGAGCATTATATGTTGCCGTATATTGAGATATCATGTCCTCATCTTGTTCCTCGTCCTGGATGAATTGAGTCCAGTAATTATGTAATCCTGATGTTCTGGAGTTAATTGAGGAATACCAAATATGATAGCTTCTACCTGTGATGGAGAATAATCATAGTATTGGTCGTCAGCACCCTTTGTTAGATCCATGTGAGAAATAATGTTTTCCTTTAGATTTTCGAATAAGTCTTCCTCAGAAGAATATACGATTATGTAACCAGAGATATAAGAAGCAAGTAGATCATCATCCAGATCAATTGAGTAGACCCAGATATGTTTTGAATCCTTGTTAATCCAGAGACCATCAGCGTAGTCGTAAGTGTAAAAAGGATGAGAAGCAAGCAGTTCTCGGATGGCATCTAAATTTTTTAATTCTTTCATAACGTTTATATTAAAAATGATTATTTGAGAAATATTTCTCACTACAAATATACAAAATTATTTCTATTTATTACTATAAAATAATAAATAGAGAGGTTCTGGGAGGTGTTTTGAGTGCCTCCCAGAGTGTTTTGTTAATATTGCCCTGTCATGGTAATGATAATGAAAAGGGATTCATCATTGAAATGTACCTGGATAGTATCTCCATAGGAGTTTGACATGTAATGAGAATTAGGGTTAAGTTCTTTTAATGGGTGATGTTCATCCCAATGAGAATTAATGAATTCTATCACGTATTGTTCAAAAGCATCGGATTCTCTGCAGTAGGTTTCTGCCTTTTCGTCATCGTCTATAGGATAATCCCGGAATTGGAGATTAAGAGTTCCCATATAGGATTCATCCGGATTTGATATTTCGTTAACTGATTGAGCAGTGTAACCAAAAGCATCAAGAGTTCCATCAAAGTAACCCATAATGTGATTTGAGATTTCGTTAATAGTTGTCATAAGAAATAAGTTTTGTGACCTTGTTCAAGGTCGGTTAATAATTATATTTATTTTTCTCTTATGCAAATATAGAAATAATATTTTAAATATGCAATAATTAAGGGAGCCCAGATGTTGGTGTTTCTGAACTCCCTGGAGATATATTAACTGGTTAGGGATTAGTATAACTCATCGGCCAATAACGGTTCATTATTTGGCTTATTTAGTTTCTCCTTTGAACGTC
>QWCH01002303.1_pt1 | contig 86432 bp, 73 predicted proteins | sample 1972671 | NCBI WGS metagenome assembly QWCH01 (sample SAMN09866713, study PRJNA288562) | Human gut metagenome isolate term3_stool, whole genome shotgun sequencing... | isolation source: gut | host: Homo sapiens | place: USA: California
CGATAATGTCGGGTTGCGGTACCCGCATCGTGCTTCGGGGGCAAAAGCCCCTCGCACTCTGCGACCGCTGCCCCTGCTTCGGTTCGCTGTTTCCGCCACCGGCGGCGCTCACCTTTGCAGCATCCAGTATTATCTGCGCTTTTGGCTTGGCATCTGCCGCACCTTGCTCGCCGTATCGGCACTTAGAATTATGCGGTATTGCCCTAACTCCTAACTTTCGAAAGGTGTGTGCCCTTTGCCCTCTCAAAAAAAGATTCTTGTTGTTACGCAGCATTTCTGGCCGGAAAATTTCCGCATCAATGATATTGTGGAAGGTTTTTTGCAGGATGGCATTGCGGTGGATGTGCTTTGCGGGCTGCCCAATTACCCAAAAGGCGAATGGTTCCCCGGTTACAGCGCCGCCGGCCCTTTTGAAGAAGAATGGCACGGTGCCCGCCTGTACCGCTGCAAAGAGGTTCCGCGCAGGGGCAACACCTCGGTCAACATTTTTTTGAACTATGTCAGCTGGCCGTGGTACGCCGCCCATGCACTGCATCGCCTGCCGGGCGGGTACGATGCGGTGTTCTGCTTTAACACCAGCCCGGTACTGATGTGCTGGCCCGCCATCCGCTATGCCAAAAAGCACCACATTCCCTTTACCAACTATGTGCTGGATATCTGGCCCGAAAACCTGTACAGCGTGCTGAATGTGAAGAACAAAGCCCTGCGCGCGATTGCCCAGGGTGTAAGCGACGCTTTATATAAGAAGGCCGACCGACTGATTGCCATGAGTGAGCCGCTGCAGCAGCGGCTGTGCCAGCGCACCGGTATGCCGCCGCAAAAAATTGCTGTGATCCCGCAGTACTGCGAGGATTTTTATGCCGTTCCTCAGCCGGATGCCGCTTTGCAGGCGCAGTTCGGCGGGCGGTTCAACCTGGTGTTTACCGGCACTTTTACCCCCGCCCAAAGCCTGGAGACCGTCATCACGGCGGTGCAGGATGCGCGCAGCCGCGGGGCGGATATGTTGCACCTGTTGCTGGTGGGCGATGGCATGAGCCGCGCCGCGCTGAAAGCCAAAGTGAAAGAGCTGCACGCCGAGGACGCCGTTACGTTTTACGGCAGTGTTCCGGCAACGGATATCCCCAAGTTCACCGCGCTGGCGGATGCTTTGATCGTCTGCCTGTCGGATTCGCCGGACTTGGGGCTGACCGTACCGGCCAAGGTTGCCAGTTATATGGCCGCCGGCAAGCCGGTCCTGGCCAGTATGGACGGTGCCGGCAATGCGGCGGTTGCCGCGGCAGGCGGGTTAAGCTCCCCTGCCTGTGATGCCGCTGCCCTGGCAGACAACCTGCTGGCACTGACCCGCATGGACGCCGCCCAGCGCGCCGCCATGGGCCAGAGCGCCAAAGAATATTATCTTGCGCATTACCGCCGCAGCGAGCTGCTGCGCAAACTGGAACATTTTATTTTGGAAGACCGCGTTTGATGCCAAACCGGCCGTTCCCCTGATGTGAGGTGCTCTTTTGAATCACCCAGCCAAAATTCTTGTTATCATTCCCTGTTATAATGAGGAAGCCAACATCGTCAGCACCGTGGAACGCCTGCGTGCCACCTGCCCGCAGGTTGACTTTTTGATCATCAACGATTGTTCCACCGACCGCTCGGCTGAATTGCTGGCGGAGCATGGCTACCCGTTTTTGGATCTGCCGGTCAACCTTGGCATTGGCGGCGGCGTGCAGTGCGGTTATCGCTATGCCCGCGCCAATGGTTATGATGTTGCTATACAGATGGACGGTGACGGCCAGCACGACCCCGCTTATCTGATGCAGGTCGTTCAGCCGGTATTGGACGGCAAGCTGGATATGTGCATCGGCAGCCGCTTTATCAAGTGCGAAGGCTTCCAGACAAGCTTTATGCGCCGGGTCGGCATCCGCTTTTTAAGCTGGCTCATCCATATTCTCTGTAGTCAGCGCATTCTGGATGTCACCAGTGGTTTCCGTGCCACCGGTCCCCAGCTAACCGCCTATTTTGCGGAGCATTATGCTTCGGATTATCCGGAGCCGGAAGCCATTCTGGCTGCCACGCTGGCCGGGTTCCGCGTAGGCGAAGCCCCGGTCGTCATGAAAGAACGTCAGGGCGGCGTTTCCAGCATTCGCAGTTTTAAAAGCGCGTATTACATGATCAAGGTTTCCCTGTCTTTGATCATTGACCGCCTTTCTATCAAGAAAATCCACCAGCCGAAAAGCAAATAAGGAGGCACGACGCCCATGACGGCACATTTCCAGTTTTTTATGATTTTGGGTGCGGCCATCCTGCTGCTGATTATTTTTGCGCTGCTGAAAAAGGGCCAAATGAGCGTAAAATACAGCCTTCTCTGGCTGGCACTGGCCGTAGTTCTTGTCATCTTTGCGGTATTCCCCTATGTTGTTTACGTCCTGCGTGATCTGCTGGATGTACAAATGCCGGTCAACCTGGTATTTATGCTCATGTTCTGCTTTGTGCTGCTGGTGCTGCTCAGTTTAAGCATCGGCGTCAGCCAGCTTGCGGATAAGTGCAAGCGCCTTACCCAGGAAAATGCCATCCTGGAAAAGCGCGTGCGGGATTTGGAGAAAAAACTCAGCGGCAAATAACCCCGCCAAAGGAGTTTGAGGATGGAACTGACAACACTGCTATTTCTTGGCTTTTTTGCGGCAGTGGCGCTTTTGAACTATACCCTGCCCCGTGTTCTGCGCCCTTACTGTCTGCTGGCTGCCAGCTACCTGTTTTACTGCTGGGGGGCCAACGACCGCCTGCTGGTACCGGTTTTGATTGCGGCAACACTGGTCACATGGGGCTGCGGGCTGGTGATCGGCAAATGCCGGATAGGTCCCGTGCGGGTGATTTTCCTGCTTTTGGCGGTGTTCACCTGTGTGGGGCTTTTGTTCTATTACAAATACTGGAACCTGTTCGCCACGGATATCCTGGGCGGCACGGTATTGCAGCCCCGCACGGATATGGTTACCCCGCTGGGCCTGGGCTACTTTACCCTTGCTGCGCTCAGCTACACCATTGATGTATACAAGCGCCGCTGCAAGGTTGAGCTGAACCCGCTACATTATGCGCTGTTCGTCAGCTTTTTTCCCGCCATGACCACCGGCCCCATTGAGCGGTACCCCCATTTTCGGCCACAGATCCACAAATCCCGCCGGTTCAGCTACACCCGCTGCGCAGGCGGTGCGTTCCGCATGCTGTGGGGCTACACCAAAAAGATGGTCCTGGCGGACAATATGAACCTGTACATCAAGATGGTGTACGATACCCCCGCTGAGATGAATGGCCCCAACCTGGTGGCCGCCACCCTGCTGTTCAGCCTGCGGCTCTACCTGGATTTTTCCGGCTGCTGCGATATCGCCATCGGTGCTGCCCGCATTTTGGGGTATGACCTGCTGGAAAACTTTCACAGCCCGTTCGAGGCTACCAGCTTTGCCGGGTTGTGGCAGCGCTGGCACATGAGCCTGACTGGCTGGCTGCGGGATTATATCTACATTCCTCTTGGCGGCAGCCGCTGCAACGTGGTGCGCCATATGCTGAACACGCTGATCGTGTTTGCCGTCAGCGGCCTATGGCACGGGGCTGACCTGCGCTATCTGGAATGGGGCATTGCCTGCGGCGTGATTTCAGTCATTGCCCAGCTGACCAAAGCTCCTCGCAAAGTGCTGTGGCGCTATAACCCGCTGTACCGCGAGCCTGCCGTACAGACATTCCTCCAGCGCTGCATCACCTACCTGCTGTTCAGCTTTACAATGGTGTTTTTTGCTTCCGCCATTTACAACGCTGTCCCCGGCGAGGTATTCGCCGGAATACTGCAGGGCTGGCAGGGCGGCTTTGCGGCTGGATGGGAAAGCGTTACCAATCTGGTCACCAGCAGCGGCATTGACGGCCGCCTGCCGGTGGTGTTGACCTGCGGTACCGCCATTGTGCTGGCCATGGAGCACAACGGCAACAATGTTGCCCGCTGGATCCGCAAGCAGTGCTTTGTGCTGCGTTGGACGGTCTATTATGCCGCTGCGGTATCCATCTTGTTCTTTGCCGCGTTCGGGCAGTCGGCGTTCATTTACCAGCAATTTTAACGGGGGAGGGAGATCAATTATGCCAACACAGACCCCTGCTTCCGCCCCGCGCGGCACCCAAAAGGTCAGCCGCAGTGCTGTTGCCGCCCCGGCCCGCAAACCCACCACAAAGCAAAAAAAATCCGCTCCCCCACCGCGCAGACGCCCCAAAAAGCCAAATATCTTCGTTCGCTTTTTGCATGGTTTGGTCCGCCGGTTATACTTTGGCAGCAAAACGTTGTTCAAGTTTGCCCTGTTCATTCCCATTCTGGTTTTCATGGTCTGGTTCAGCTATACGGTAGACCGCAGTGGCCTGTTCCAGGGTGAGCTTGCCCCCCGCCGCATTGTGGACTTGATGCTGCAGGGCTATGATGTGAGCAACTTTGAGCAGATGAACGAAATTGAGCGCGAGGTTGTCCAGCTGTTTGCACAGGATGTTCCGGACACCCCGGAAGTGATCGGCGTTGGCTCCAGCCGCGTATTACAGTTCACACGGGAACTTGTCGGAACCGACAGTTTTTTCAACATGGGCGTTACCGGCGCGGATGTGCGCGATAACATGACCAGCTATTATAAGATGGTCTGTTACGGCAAAGCGCCCAAGGTGCTGATTTGGAGCGTGGATCCCTGGGTGCTGTATGGGGACGAAGCCGCCTTTGACAAGCGCGCCGATGTGGAGCTGTACAACGAATTTTTGACTAAGGTTCTCGGTGTTGAAACCGATTATGAGGAAGAGGATCGCGTGGCGCTGTGGAAAGCGCTGGTGGAACCGGCTTATTTTCAGGGCAACGTAGACTATTACTTAAAGAACCGCGGCCAGAGCGTTGTGACGGATGACGATGGCAACCCCATTGACTTTAACCCGGTGGACGGCGACCCTTACGAGCAGCCCACCACCATCAAGCGCTCTGACGGCAGTGTGCTGTATGACCCCGCATTCCGGGATGCCAACCCCGACCAGGTGCGCGCCCTTGCCGCCGAAGCCTGCCCCACGTTCAACAGCGTACATATGGAAGGGTTCGACTCGCTTTCCCCCAAGCAGGAAGAAGCGTTTGACAAGTTTATCCAGTATGCGCAAAACCAGGGCACCACGGTGATTTTGGCCCTCTCCCCCTGGCACCCGTACCTGTATGACTTTCTGCTGACGGAAACCGACCAGCACCAGGGCTTTTTTGAAACCGAAAACTGGATCCGCCAGTATGCGCATGACTACAATATTCCGCTATACGGCAGTTATGACCCCAACTGCATTAAGGGGTTGGATGAAACCGACTTTTTCGATGGCCTGCACTGCAAGGGCTGCGGCATCGCCAAGTTCTTCCCCGGTGTGCCGCAGGTGTTGCAGGATGTTGAAAACAACACCCTGCCCGACCCCCTCAGCGTGACCCCGCGCACCACCCTGCCGGTGGATGGTGAGGAGAATGTTGAAAACGTCGGGTAAGCGCTTTGCTTCTTTTGGCAGGTTGTTCCCTGCTTGATTTTCGCCTTTTGCTTACGACTTATAAAACCAGCCGCCTGCTTTGTGCATTTGCACGGCAGGCGGCTGGTTTTTACGTTCGTTTATTATTAAGGCAACACCGCAATATACCCAAATTGCGGGGCCGCTTTTTTCAAAATTCTGCCTGCATTGTTTGGCTGCCGGTTCCGCGCAGCTGCATTATTTTTCCCATGGGCTGCGGATAATTTCGCCGCTGTCCACTTTCATGCAGCGCTCCACGGTTGCCCCAGCTTTGATGGTTGCACGGGGGGCGGCATGCACACCGTCTTCCAGCACGGCGTTATGGTCCACAATGGCACCGGCATTGATGATGCACCCTGCCCCCACTTTGGTTCCTGCGCCCACAAAGGCAAATGGCAGCACCACGGTCCCTGCCCCCAGGGCTGCGCTGCTGCATACTTCTGCCGCCGGGTGTTCAAACACCGGTGTCTGGTAGCCCGCAGCCACCAGCTTTTGCAGCCATTGCAGCCGCAGCTCATTGTTGCCAAGGCCCACAAAAGCCGCGGTGCAACGTTCCCTGATGGTGGGATCCAGGTAATCTGCCAGTTTGCCCGCAGCGTCCGGTGCCTGGTCATCCAGGTACAAAATACGGGAATAGCCGCCGGCTTCCGCCAGCATTTCTCCCAGCTGTGTGCCAAAGCCCCCCTTGCCAAGCACAAGGGCTGTGTGGAACAATTTCATTGCGATACCCCTTTCCCATCCTGCCTTATGGCAGTATTTTCTGGTATGGTTATTATAGCACAAAAATCCTTATCAAAAAAGTCATACTTCACCCCGCTTTTCTCCATCAACTTTGACAAAAAGCCCTATCTTATTTTAAACACAATAGGAAGTGCGCCAAAAAAAGTTTTGGCTCTTGCTTTTTTGCGCTGCACGCTTTACACTTTAATTACAGAGATTTTCCGTACGGGTGTTTTGTGTGTTATTCTGTACACAGCCCGCCGGGGGATCCAGCCATACATTAAAGGATGGAGGGCGACTTTGTGCATTACACGAATCTTTTCGGACCATTCCCGGTCGGTTTGCGCAGCTGTGTTCTTCATGCGGTGTATTATAAGCATAATAGCCTTGTATAAGCGCAGTGTACCCGTGTACACCGCGCTCTTATTTTTTGAAGGAGGATCTGTAACATGCCGAACCGTAAAAAGGTTGCCATCATCATGGGTTCTGACAGTGACTGGCCGGTTGTAAAAAGTGCCTGCGGGGTGCTGAAAGATTTCGATGTACCGTTTGAGGCGCACATTCTTTCCGCCCACCGTACGCCGGAAGCCGCCGCTGCCTTTGCCAAATCTGCCCGCGCCAATGGTTACGGTGTTATCCTGTGCGCTGCCGGTATGGCGGCCCACCTGGCAGGTGCCTTTGCCGCCAACACCACTTTGCCGGTGGTCGGCATCCCGATGAAGGGCGGTGCCATGGACGGTCTGGATGCTCTGCTTGCTACCGTGCAGATGCCTTCCGGCTTCCCGGTTGCCACGGTTGCCCTGAACGGTGCCAAGAACGCCGCTTACCTGGCCGTTGCCATCCTGGCTGTTGCCGATGATGAGCTTGCCGCTAAGCTGGATCAGTTCCGTGCCGACACCGCCGCCGCCATTGCCAAAAAGGACGCCGCCATCGCTGCCGAAGCCGCAGCTATGTAACTTCAAATCCCGGTTTATTTGCTGTTGTTTTATCCCTTTTTATAAAAAGGATTCCATAAATCAATTCATGAAAGAATATAAAGGAGCGCATTACAATGAACGTTGAAATTAAAGAACAGATGTACGAAGGCAAAGCTAAACAGGTATTCGCAACTTCTGACCCCGAAATCGTTATGGTTCATTACAAGGACGATGCCACCGCCGGCGACGGCGAAAAGAAGGGCACCATCCGCGATAAGGGCATTGTCAACAACAAGCTGTCCAACGCTCTGATGCAGAAGCTGGAAAAAGAAGGCATCCCCACCCATTATGTTGAGGAGCTGAACGACCGCGATACCCTGGTCAAGAAGGTTCAGATCGTTCCTCTGGAAGTCATCATCCGCAATGTTGCCGCCGGCCACTTCAGCCTGCGCATGGGCGTGCCCGAGGGCAAGGTGTTCAAGACCCCCATCCTGGAGTACAGCTACAAGAACGACGACCTGCATGACCCGTTCATCAACCATTATTACGCCTTGGCCCTTGACCTTGCCACCCAGGAAGAGCTGGACACCATTGCCAAGTACGCCTTCAAGGTCAACGAAGTGCTGAAGAAGATCATGCTGGATGCCAACATCCGCCTGATTGACTTCAAACTGGAGTTTGGCCGCCTGTCTGACGGCACCATCATTCTGGCTGACGAGATCAGCCCGGATACCTGCCGCTTCTGGGATGCCACCACCGGTGCCCACCTGGATAAAGACCTGTTCCGCCGCAGCCTTGGCGGTGAGGCCGATGCCTACCAGGAAGTTATGAAGCGCCTGCTGGGCTGATTGAACCAAGCTTAGTCCAGCCAATGTTCAGGGTGTACTGGAACCGCCGTTCGCTCTTCCGGTGCACCCTGCCATCGTTTGAAACAGGAAACGGAGAACTGAATGAAGGAGCTTTGTCCCACCGAAGCACTGCATGAAGAATGCGGCGTGTTCGGTATCTATGATTCCACCGGCAAAACCAACATGGTCAGCGCCGTGTACAGCGCGTTGTATGCCCTGCAGCACCGCGGCCAGGAAAGCTGCGGCATTGCCCTGAACGTGGACGGTGTGCTGACCGGCTACCGCGATCTTGGTCTGGTCAGCGAGGTATTTACCCCGCGCGTGCTGGCTGACCTGCCGCAGGATGCCAAGATGGCCACCGGCCATGTGCGCTATGCCACCAGCGGCCAGCGCACCCGCGCCAACGCCCAGCCCATGGTTCTGCACCACTGCAAGGGCACTATGGCCATCTGCCACAACGGCAACCTGACCAATGCCCCCCAGCTGCGCCACAAGCTGGAAATGAACGGTTCGATCTTCCACGGCACTTCGGACACCGAGGTCATCGGCTATCTGCTGACCCAGAACCGCCTGATCAGCCCGGATATTGAAACAGCTGTCTGCCGCACGATGGAGCAGATCGTGGGTGCTTACAGCCTGGTCATTATGACCCACACCAAACTGATCGCCGCGCGCGATCCTAATGGCTTCCGCCCTCTCTGCATTGGCCAGCTGCCGGATGGCTCCGGCTGGGCTTTTGCTTCGGAATCCTGTGCGCTGGATGCTGTAGGCGCCCGCTTTGTGCGAGATGTACTACCCGGCGAGATCGTGGTGGCAGACTACACCGGCCTGCGCACCATCCGCACCCACTGCGGCACCGCGCCGCACACGATGTGCGTGTTTGAGTACATTTATTTTGCCCGCCCCGATTCCATCATCGAGGGCACCTGCGTGCATGACGCCCGCCTGCAGGCCGGGCGCTTTCTGGCACAGGAGCATCCGGTGGAAGCCGATGTCGTCATCGGTGCACCGGATTCCGGCCTGGATGCCGCCCTTGGCTATGCGCAGGAAAGCGGTATTCCCTATGGCGTGGGCTTTATTAAAAACAAATATGTGGGCCGCACCTTCATCCAGGGCTCCCAGGCCCAGCGTGAAAGCAGTGTGCGCATCAAATTGAACGCAATTTCCTCCACCGTTGCGGGCAAGCGCGTTGTGCTTGTGGATGACTCCATCGTGCGCGGCACCACCAGCGCCCGCACCATCAAGCTGCTGCGCGACGCCGGTGCCAAGGAAGTACACTACCGCATTTCGGCCCCGCCGTTTGCCCACCCCTGCTATTTCGGCACCGACATCCCGGACGAAAAAGACCTGATTGCCACCGGCCATACGGTGGAGGAGATCCGCCAGATCGTGGGGGCCGATTCCCTGGGCTACCTGAGCATTGAACATGTGACCCAGCTGGCCATCCACAGCAAGTGCGGGTTCTGCACCGGCTGCTTTACCGGCCATTACCCGGTGCCCGCCCCCAACGAGACGATGGACATTGTATACGATAAACCCCTGAGCCAGTCCCAGACCAAAAAACGCCTGTAAGCTGATAAGGAGAGAAACATAATGGAAAAAAGCTATTCTGCAAGCTACGCTGCCGCTGGTGTGGATATTACTGCCGGTTACAAGGCAGTTGACCTGATGAAGCAGCACGTTGCCCGTACCATGAACGAGCACTGCATTGGCGGCCTGGGCGGCTTTGGCGGCCTGTTTGAGCTGGACTGCACCGATATGCCCCACCCCGTGCTGATTTCCGGCACGGACGGCGTTGGTACCAAGCTGCGCATTGCCCAGTACATGAACAAACATGACACCGTTGGCATTGATTGCGTTGCCATGTGCGTGAACGATGTCATCTGCGCCGGTGCCAAGCCGCTGGTGTTCCTGGATTACATCGCCTGCGGCAAAAACGTGCCGGAGCGCATTGCCGAGCTGGTTGCCGGTGTAGCCGAAGGCTGCGTGCAGGCTGGCTGTGCCCTGGTTGGCGGTGAGACCGCCGAGATGCCCGGTTTTTACCCGGAGGACGAGTACGACCTGGCCGGCTTTACCGTTGGCGCTGTGGACAAGAGCAAGATCCTGGACAACTCCACCATGCAGCCCGGCGATGTGATCATCGCCCTGCCTTCCACCGGCGTACACTCCAACGGGTTCTCCCTGGTACGCAAGATCTTTGACCTGGAGAACAACCCCGATGTGCTGAAAAAGACCTTTGACGGCATGGACAAGACCCTGGGCGAAGCCCTGCTGGCCCCCACCAAGATTTATGTCAAGCCTGTGCTGGCCGTGATGAAGGAAGTTACCGTCAAGGGCGTTTCCCACATTACCGGCGGCGGCTTTTACGAGAACATTCCCCGCAGCCTGAAAACCGGCTGCTGCGCTGTGATCAAGAAGAGCGATGTGCGCACCCCCGTGCTGTTTGATGTGCTGGCTAAAGAGGGCAACATTCCGGAGCGCGATATGTTCAACACCTTCAACATGGGCGTTGGTATGATTTTGACCGTGGCTGCCGAGGATGCCGACAAGGCCATTGAGATCCTGAAAGCCAACGGCGAGGATGCTTACCGCCTTGGTGTGATTGGCGAAGGCAGCGGGGTGCAGCTGGTATGATGAAGATTGCTGTGCTGGTTTCCGGCGGCGGCACCAACCTGCAGGCCATCCTGGAAAGCGAACGCCGCGGGGAGAACCCCAACGGTAAGGTTACCCTGGTGGTTGCCAGCAAACCTGGTGTGTATGCGTTGGAACGCGCTGCAAACTTCGGCGTGGAAACCGCCGTGGTGCGCCGCAAGGATTACGCCACCAGCGAGGAGTTTGACACTGCCCTGCTGAGTGTGCTGAAAAACCATGGCATTGAGCTGGTGGTTCTGGCAGGATTTTTGAGCGTGCTGGGCCCCAGCGTGATTGCCGCTTACCCCAACCGCATCCTGAACATCCACCCCAGCCTGATTCCCAGCTTTTGCGGCCCCGGCTACTATGGCCTGAAAGTGCATGAGGAAGCGCTGAAGCGCGGCGTGAAAGTGACCGGCGCTACCGTCCACTTTGTCAACGAAGTGTGTGACGGCGGGCCCATCCTGCTGCAAAAAGCCGTGGAAGTGCAGCCCGGTGATACCCCCGAAGTGCTGCAGAAGCGCGTGATGGTGGAAGCCGAATGGAAGTTGCTGCCCCAGGCCATTGCCATGGTGTGCAATGGTGAAGCCTGACCGAACAAGGAGGATTCCCGCATGAAAAAGAATCTTTATACTTATCTGGCCGGTAACGAATATCCCGGCCGCGGCATCTGCATCGGCCGTTCGCCGGACGGCACCAAGGCCATGATTGCTTACTGGATCATGGGCCGCAGCGCCAACAGCCGCAACCGCGTGTTTGACGCCATCCCCGGCGGCATCCGCACGGTAGCCGCAGACCCCGCCAAGCTGGAAGATCCCCACCTGATCATCTATAACCCGGTTCTGACCCTGAACGATACCACCATTGTGACCAACGGTGACCAGACGGATACCATTTACCGCTACATGCGGGATAACCTGTTCCCCGGCTACGGCTTTGAAGCAGCCCTTGCCACCCGCACTTTTGAGGACGATGCCCCCAACTTTACCCCCCGCATTTCCGGCGTTGTGGATATGCGTCGCGGCGGCTACAAGCTGAGCATCCTGAAAAGCTGCGATGGCAACCCCGCCAGCGTGCAGCGCCAGACCTTTGACTATCCGCAGCCCGTTGCAGGCGAAGGCCAGCTGATTACCACCTACCAGAAAAACGGCTCCCCCATCCCCAGCTTTGCCGGTGAGCCGCTGCGCGTGACACTAGACCAGAACGATGCCGACGAATTTGCCGGAAAGTTGTGGGAAGCCCTGAACGAAGATAATAAGGTCAGCCTGTTTGTGCGTGCCATCACGCTGGAAACCGGCGATTATGAAGATTTGATCCTGAACAAATACAACACGGTGGAGGGCTGAACTTATGAACGAATTCCAGTTGAAATACGGCACCAACCCCAACCAGAAGCCTGCCCGCATTTTTATGGCAGACGGTTCTGATCTTCCCGTTACCATTTTGAATGGCAAGCCGGGCTACATCAACTTTCTGGATGCGTTCAACAGCTACCAGCTGGTGCGCGACCTGAAAAAAGCCCTGGGCCAGCCTGCTGCTGCCAGCTTTAAGCATGTTTCCCCCGCCGGTGCCGCCATTGGCCTGCCACTGGACGAAACGCTGAGAAAGATGTATCATATTAGTGCAGAGGCTGAGCTTTCTCCCCTGGCCTGCGCTTATGCCCGCGCCCGCGGTGCGGACCGCATGTCCAGCTTCGGTGACTGGATCGCCCTGTCTGATGTGTGCGACCTTGCCACCGCAAAGCTGATCCAGCACGAAGTTTCGGACGGCATCATTGCCCCCGGCTATGACGCCGACGCCCTGGAAGTGCTGAAATCCAAAAAGAAAGGCAACTACAACATCGTTGCCATTGATCCGGATTATATCCCCGCTCCGCTGGAGCGCCGCACCGTATTCGGTGTCACCTTTGAGCAGGGCCGCCAGGATCTGGAGATCAGCGTGGATACCATGCTGCAAAACTTTGTAACCGAGAACAAGACGGTGACCGATGCCCAGAAGCGCGATCTGATCATGAGCCTGATCGTGCTGAAATACACCCAGTCCAACTCCGTCTGCTATGTGCAGGACGGCCAGACCATCGGTGTGGGCGCAGGCCAGCAAAGCCGCATCCACTGCACCCGCCTGGCAGGCCAGAAAGCCGACAACTGGCAGCTGCGCCATATGCCCAAGGTTCTGGACCTGCCGTTCCGCGAGGATATCTCCAAGCCCAACCGCGATAACGCGATTGATGTTTACATCGGCGATACCCCGGAGGATGTGATTGGGGATGACGTTTGGGCCGAAACCTTTACTGTGCAGCCTGCCCCGTTGACTGCCGAGGAAAAGAAAGCCTGGCTGAGCAAGGTAACGAATGTTGCCCTGGGCAGTGATGCATTCTTCCCCTTTGGGGACAACATTGAGCGCGCCCGCCGCAGCGGTGTGACCGCCATTGTGCAGCCGGGCGGCTCCATCCGCGATGATCAGGTTATTGCCACCTGCAACAAGTACGGCATTGCCATGGCGTTCTGTGGTATCCGGCTGTTCCACCACTAAGTTCCCAATTTTTTCGTAAAAAAATTGGGAAAAGAATAGTTAATAAAGACTAATTAAAAATGAAGGTGGACCGCGGCGCTGCGCACCGCTTATAAAATATTAGAGTTCTAATATCCAAAACCGTGCCGCATGCGGCACACCTGCATTATTCTTTATTATTTATTCTTTCTTATTTATTACAACAAGGAGTTTGCCATGAAAATTCTGGTTGTTGGCGGCGGCGGGCGTGAACACGCCATTATCCGCGCGCTGAAAAAAAGCCCCGACTGCGGCGATATCTGGTGTGCCCCTGGCAACGGCGGCATTGGTTACGATGCCATCTGCAAAAACATCTCTGCAACGGATGTAGACGCCATGGTCGCCTTTGCCAAGGCAGAAGCCTTTGATTATGTTGTTGTTGCACAGGACGATCCCCTTGCCCTTGGCATGGTGGATGCTTTGGCCAAGGTGGGCATCCCTGCTTTTGGCCCGGATGCCGCTGCCGCCCGCATTGAAGCCAGCAAGGTATTCAGCAAGGACCTGATGAAAAAATACGGCATTCCCACCGCCGACTATGAAACCTTTGACGACCCCGCCAAGGTGATGGATTACATCCGCAGCAAGGGCAAGTACCCGGTTGTTATCAAGGCGGATGGCCTGGCGCTGGGCAAAGGCGTGCTGATCTGCCAGAATGAGCAGGAAGCCGCCGATGGCGTAAAGGAAATCATGCTGGACAAAAAGTTCGGCGCTTCCGGCAACCATGTTGTGGTGGAAGAATTTTTGACCGGGCCGGAAGTCAGCGTGCTGTCCTTCTGTGATGGCAAAACCGTCAAGCCGATGGTTTCCAGCATGGACCACAAGCGCGCTTTGGACCATGACGAGGGCCTGAACACCGGCGGCATGGGCACCGTTGCCCCCAACCCCTGCTACACCCCCGCCATTGCCGCCGAGTGCATGCAGAAGATTTTCCTGCCTACGGTTGCCGCCATGCAGGCAGAGGGTTGCCCCTTTAAGGGCTGCCTGTACTTTGGCCTGATGCTGACCCCGGACGGCCCCAAGGTGATTGAATACAACTGCCGCTTTGGCGACCCCGAAACCCAGGTAGTACTGCCCCTGCTGGAAAGCGACCTGCTGACCGTGATGCAGGCCTGCACCAACGGCACGCTGGACAAGACCGAGGTCAAGTTCAGCGATGGCGCTGCCGCCTGTGTGGTGCTGGCTTCCGGCGGATACCCCGTTGCCTATGAAAAGGGCAAGGAGATCACCGGCCTGGAGAATGGCCAGGTGCCCGGTGCTGCCGATGTGACCGTGTACCATGCCGGTACCGCCATCAAGGATGGCAAGCTGGTTACCAACGGCGGCCGCGTGCTGGGTGTAACGGCAACCGCCGCCACCCTGCCCGAAGCCCTGAAAAAGGCTTACGCCGCTGCTGACTGCATCCATTTTGACAAACTGCACCGCCGCAGTGATATTGGTGCCCGTGCCCTTGCGGCAATGAAAGCACAGGAGGGTTAAACAAGAATGGTTTACCGCATTTATGTAGAAAAAAAGCCCGGCTTTGACGGCGAAGCCCAGGGCCTGAAGCATGAACTGGTTGAGCTGGTTGGCATTAAGGGCCTGAAAGCTCTGCGCCTGTTGAACCGCTATGATGTGGAAGGCATTGACCGCGACCTGTTTGAGAAAGCCATCCCCACCGTGTTCAGCGAACCGCCAGTCGATGTGACCTATACCGAGCTGCCCACCGCCAAGACGGTGTTTGCTGTGGAGTATCTGCCCGGCCAGTTTGACCAGCGTGCAGATTCTGCTTCCGAGTGTATCCAGCTGCTGAGCCAAGGCGAGCGTCCGTCTGTGCGCAGTGCCCGCATCTACCTGCTGGACGGCGAGCTGAGCGCAGAGGATCTGGAAGCCATCAAGAAGTACGTCATCAACCCGGTGGAAGCCCGCGAGGCCAGCCTGGACACCCGCGATACCCTGAAAATGGAATTTGCCGTGCCCACCGCTGTGGAAACCCTGAACGGCTTCTGCGCTTTGGATGACGCTGCGTTGGAGAATTTCCGCAATGAAAAGGGCCTGGCCATGGACCACGCCGACATTGTGTTCTGCCAGAACTACTTCAAATCTGAACAGCGCGACCCGACCATTACCGAAATCCGCCTGATCGATACCTACTGGTCTGACCACTGCCGTCACACCACCTTCGGCACCATCCTGAACGATGTCAAGATTGACGACGAAGTTGTGCAGGCTGCATTTGACCGTTACATGGCCCTGCGTGCCGAGACCGGCCGCGATAAAAAGAACCGCACCCTGATGGACCTGGCCACCATCGGCGCCAAGGCCCTGAAACAGCGCGGCATCCTGCAGAACCTGGACGAGAGCGAAGAGATCAATGCTTGTACCGTCAAGATCAAGTGCGATGTGGACGGCGAATTGCAGGATTGGCTGTTCCTCTTCAAGAACGAGACCCACAACCACCCCACCGAGATTGAGCCGTTCGGCGGCGCTGCTACCTGCATCGGCGGTGCCATCCGTGACCCGCTGTCCGGCCGCAGCTATGTTTACCAGGCCATGCGCGTGACTGGCGCAGGCGACCCGCTCAAGCCGGTCGCCGAAACCATGCCCGGCAAGCTGCCCCAGCGCAAGCTGGTTACCACTGCTGCTGCCGGTTATTCCAGCTATGGCAACCAGATCGGCCTTGCCACCGGCCAGGTTGCTGAACTGTACCACCCCGGCTATGTGGCAAAGCGTATGGAGATCGGCGCTGTTGTGGGTGCTACCCCGGCCAGCCATGTCCGCCGCGAAGAGCCCCAGCCCGGCGATGTGATCATCCTGCTGGGTGGCCGCACCGGCCGTGACGGCATTGGCGGCGCTACCGGCTCCAGCAAGGCCCACAAGCTGACCAGCCTGGAAACCTGCGGTGCCGAGGTGCAGAAGGGTAACGCCCCCATTGAGCGTAAGCTGCAGCGCCTGTTCCGCCGCGAGGACGCCTGCTGCATGATCAAGCGCTGCAACGACTTTGGCGCAGGCGGCGTTTCCGTTGCCATCGGCGAGCTGGCCGACGGCCTGAACATTGACCTGAACAAAGTTACCAAGAAGTACGAGGGCTTGGACGGCACCGAGCTGGCTATCAGCGAAAGCCAGGAGCGCATGGCTGTTGCCGTTGCCGCTGAGGATGCCGAAAAGTTCATTGCCCTTGCCAATGAGGAAAACCTGGAAGCCACCGTGGTTGCTACCGTTACCGAGGAAAAGCGGATGCGCGAGAACTGGAACGGCGTTGCCATCGTGGACCTTTCCCGCGAGTTCCTGAACTCCAACGGTGCCGAGCGCCATGCCGATGTGCATGTTCTGCCCGGCACGGTATGGCAGCCCCAGTGGGCCGGTTCCACCTTTGCCGAAAAGCTGGAAAACCTGGTTGGCGACCTGAACGTTTGCAGCCAGAAAGGCCTGGGCGAGCGGTTTGACTCCACCATCGGCGCTTCCACCGTGCTGATGCCTTACGGCGGTAAATACCAGCTGACCCCCACCATGGCCATGGCTGCCAAACTGCCGGTGGATGGCGAAACCACCACCTGCTCCGGCATGGCCTGGGGCTTTAACCCCTATCTGACTGAAGCGGACCCCTACCGCGGCGCTTACATGGCCGTTGTGGAAAGCGTGACCAAACTGGTTTGCGCCGGTTTCCGCCACAAGGATATGTACCTGACTTTCCAGGAATATTTTGAGCACCTGAACACTGCCCCTGAACGCTGGGGCAAGCCGCTGGCCGCCCTGCTTGGCGCGCTGGATGCCCAGATGGGCCTTGGCATTGCTTCCATCGGCGGCAAGGACAGTATGTCCGGCAGCTTTGAAGGCCTGGATGTTCCCCCCACGCTGGTCAGCTTTGCCACCGCCATTGGCAACACCGCCAACGTCATGAGCCCTGAGTTCAAGAAAGCCAACAGCTCTGTTGTCATCCTGAAGCCGCAGTACAAGGACGGCATGCCGGAGATCGGCAGCCTGCTTTCCATCTACAAGATCGTAGAGCAGATGATCGATGAAGGCAAGGTGCTGGCCGCAGCAACGCCGGGTTACGGCGGCGTTGCCGAAGCACTGTTCAAGATGTGCGTCGGCAACCACGTGGGCCTGTCCCTGAGCCGCGATATCAACCTGGACGACCTGTTCAAGCCCTGCTATGGCGCAGTTATTCTGGAGCTTCTGGATGCTTCTGCCGGTGAATTCCTCGGTTCCACTACCGTGGATTACGTCATCAACGTCAACGGCGAAAACATCGACCTGCAGCACCTGCAGGATGTATGGGAAGCAAAGCTGCAGCCTGTCTTCCCCTACCTCAAGGCTGGCGAGGAAGTTAAATCCCTGGAATACAAGGTCAACTGCTTCCAGCGCGTTGCCCCGGCTGTGCGCCTGGCCACCCCGCGCGTTATCATCCCTGTGTTCCCCGGCACCAACTGCGAATACGACACTGCACGCGCATTCCGCCGCGCCGGTGGCGACCCGCACATTCTGGTGTTGAAGAACCTGACCCCCGCCGACGTTGCCGCCAGCTGCGAAGCCCTGGTGAAAGAGCTTGACCAGAGCCAGATTCTGATGCTGCCGGGCGGTTTTTCCGGCGGCGATGAGCCGGACGGCTCCGCCAAGTTCATTGCGGCGTTCTTCCGCAACCCCGCTGTGGCCGATGCCGTCAACCGTCTGCTGAACCAGCGTGACGGCCTGGCACTTGGCATCTGCAACGGCTTCCAGGCATTGATTAAGCTGGGCCTTGTGCCTTATGGCGAGATCCGCCCGATTACCGAGAACGACCCGACCCTAACCTTTAACACCATCCACCGCCACCAGAGCATGCTGGTGCGCACCCGCGTAGCTTCCAACAAGAGCCCCTGGCTGAGCGAATGCAATGTGGATGATGAACACCTGATCGCCATCAGCCACGGCGAAGGCCGCTTTGTCTGCAATGACGGCCTGCTGCAGCAGCTGATCAACAACGGCCAGGTTGCCACCCAGTATGTTGACCTGAACTGCGTGCCCACCATGGATATGCGCTACAACCCCAACGGGTCTGTGCTGGCCATTGAGGGCATTACCAGCCCGGACGGCCGCGTGTTCGGCAAGATGGGCCATTCTGAGCGCAGCGGCGACAGCCTGTACAAAAACGTTACCGGCGACAAGTACCAGCCGATTTTTGAAGGCGGCGTGAACTACTTCAAACTGTAAGACATGCTGTAAGAAAGGAAACCCGACCAATGGCACATGATCGTTATATTTCTCCGTTTTCCACCCGTTATGCTTCCGATGAGATGCAGTATACTTTCTCGGACGATAACAAGTTCCGCACCTGGCGCAGGCTGTGGATTGCGCTGGCCAAGGCTGAGCAGAAGCAGGGCCTGGACATTACCGATGAACAGATTGCCGAGCTGGAAGCCCACAAGGATGACATCAATTACGAGGAAGCCACTGCCCGCGAAAAGCTGGTGCGCCACGATGTCATGAGCCATGTTTACGCTTACGGCCTGCAGTGCCCCAAGGCAAAGGGTATCATCCACCTGGGTGCTACCAGCTGCTATGTTGGCGATAACACCGATGTTATCATCATGCGCGAAGGCCTGCAGCTGGTGCGCAAAAAGCTGATCGGCGTGCTGGCCAACCTGGCCGATTTTGCCGAGCAGTACAAGGATATGCCCTGCCTGGCTTACACCCACTGCCAGCCCGCCCAGCTGACCACCGTTGGCAAGCGCGCTACCCTGTGGATGAACGAGTTCTACATGGACCTGCAGGAGATTGACCACCAGATCAGCCAGCTGGCCCTGCGCGGCGTTAAGGGTACCACCGGCACCCAGGCCAGCTTTATTGAGCTGTTCAACGGCGATTCTGCCAAGGTCAAGGCAGTGGAAGCCGATGTGTGCGCCCAGATGGGTTTTGACAAGGTTGTGCCCGTCTGCGGCCAGACCTACAGCCGCAAGGTGGACTACAATGTGCTTTCCGCCATTGCCGGTCTTGCCCAGAGCGCCATGAAGATGGCCACCGACATCCGCCTGCTGGCCAACTTTAAGGAGATGGAGGAGCCGTTTGAAAAGAACCAGATCGGTTCTTCCGCCATGCCGTACAAGCGCAACCCCATGCGCTGCGAACGCATCTGCGCGCTTTCCCGCTACCTGATGGTGGATGTGCTGAACCCCGCCATCACCGCCGGCACCCAGTGGTTTGAGCGCACGCTGGACGATTCCGCCAACAAGCGCATCGCCATGGCTGAGGGCTTTTTGGCCGCTGATGCCATCCTGAACATTCTGCTGAATGTTTCGGACGGGCTGGTGGTTTACCCCAAGGTTGTCCGCAGCCGCGTGATGGCTGAGCTGCCGTTCATGGCCAGCGAGAACATCATGATGAAAGCCGTCAAGAAAGGCGGCGACCGCCAGGAGCTGCACGAGCGCCTGCGCGAGCACGCCGTGGCCGCTGCCGCTGTGGTCAAGCAGGAGGGCAAGCCCAATGATATGATTGCCCGCGTGGAAGCTGACCCTGCATTCGGTCTGACCCGCGAGGAGATCGAGGCCGAGCTGAGCCCCGAAGATTTCACCGGCCGCGCCCCGCAACAGGTGGAAGAGTTCCTTGCCGAAGTTATCCGTCCCGTGCTGGACGCCAACAAAGAGGATCTTGGCCAGCATGTGGAGCTGAATGTTTGATTTATTTGGGCTTGAGGAATTATAAGATTACGATAGCATCCTGATTGGATGAATAAGCAAAAGGCTGCTTCTTCGGTTGAAGGAGCAGCCTTTTTGAGTTTTAGGGGGATTATATTCCATCATACATCACGGCGGGATGAGGGCATTCCGTCCTACCGCACCGTAAATGATGGCTTTATTATCATGCTTCAAATCTCCCCCGCCGCCACATCGCCGGATTCTATGCATTGGGCAAGAGCGGTCTCATAGGGGATATCCCGCTGGATCATGGTCACATTATAGGTGGCAAAATTGTAGCCGTTTGCTTCGCAGGCGGCTTTTATTTTTTGCAGGGCGGGCTGTAAATCTGCCTGCTGGGGCTGCGATGTGGTTTGAATCGTGACCGCCAGCTTGGCCGGTACATGCTGCAGAATCTCCTTTTCAAACGGGGCGTCCAATGGCAGCCACTGCTGGTATTCCATGCCCAGATCAGAGATATTTTTCCCTGATTCATACGGCAGAATCACCATCACGCATTGCTGCTTTTCATCGTAGGGAATATCGTATTCCGGCAGGGCATCGACCAGGGCCGGTGCCAGGTCAGCCCGCGCTTCCTCGTTCATGCGCCATGCAGTGTTGAGCCGGGCATCCACATACTGGGTGTGGTCAACGGTATGGGTATCGCTGGTAAAGAGCCAGAAACTTGTTTCCACATAGAACCGGGTATCCCGGCTTTGCTGGGATTGCACGCCGACTGTATAGCAGAATCCCCGCATCGAACCTGCGTTTTCTGCCGTAAAAGTCTGATCCGGGTAAAGTTTTTCCGCAAACTGTATGGCCCGGTGCATGGCCCAGCGCTCGCTGATGGGGTCGCCGTTGATGCAGTCAAAGGCCAGCAGCACCAAAGCAATCAGCACCGCCGCCAGAATGCCTGCCATCTTCCGCTTACTTTTCACTTTCATGTTTTTTCTCTCCTTTCCCGCTGGCATAGTTCAGCAGCCAGCCAATCAGGCAGCCAACGCCGCACAGCCCCAGCATAAAAACGCTGTACACAATTAGGGTGACCGGGTACTCCATCAGGGTGGCCCCATACTGCCAATAACGTACGAAGGTCCGCAGCAGCGCGCAAAGGGCAATGCCCTCCCCCACTGCCATCAGCAGCTTCCACATCTGGGGGTCCTGATACACGGCCGCAGCACACACAAACGGGAAAATCAGGATGATCCAGTTGGAATGTTCGCCGTAACTTGTCAGCACCCCAAAGCCCATGCCCAGCGCTGCAAACATCAGCAGGCCGGTATTGTATTTGTGGCGGATCTTTTGCAGCAGGCGGGCATCATCGGGTGCGGGCAGGCTTTGTGGCAGGGCCTGCCCGCCGCCCGCCTGCCACAGGGTGCGGCATTCCGGGCAGGTTTGCAGGTGGGCTTTTACCAGCGCTTCACTTTCCGGGCTGGCAACGCCATCCTGCACCAGCGGGATCAAATCCCGGCAGACCGCGCAGGGAATTTCGGTTTCTGCTTTTCCCTGTTCTGCTTGCCGGTTTGTTTCTTTTTCTTGCGTCATTCGTCGTATCCCTCCTTTTGTAGGGTTGCTTTCAGCCAGGCGCGGGTACGGTGCTCCACCACCCGCGCGGATGCTTCGGTTATTTGCAGTTTTTGGGCAATTTCCTGGTACGAATACCCCTGCGCCCGCAGGTATACCACGCTGCGGGTGCGCTCGTCCTTTTGCTGCAGCAAAGCCTGCACGCGGCGCAGCTTTTGGCGGGCGGCGGTGGTTTCGGTCAGGGCATCATCGGTTATGTAGCGTTCCATCAAATCGTCCAGGCTGACGGACTGGTGCCGCCTGCGCAGGCTTTCCAGCCAGATATTGCGTGCAATGCCAAACAGCCAGGTTTTTACCTCGCACTCTCCACGGAAAGTGGGCAGCCGCTTGATGACCCGCACAAAGGTTTCGCTCAACAGGTCTTCCGCCTGCACAGGGTCGTGGGTCAAAAAGCAGAGGTAGCGGTACAGATCCATCCGGTAGCGCCGGTACAGTTCCTCCAGCTCCGGCAGTTTCATGCTTTGGCCCACCTCCTTTCGCTTTGTTCAGGCGCCTTACATGATATTGGTGGCCGCGGCCGCCGCTTTGTTACAGGTAGCGATAAAAAAAGTCCTGCCGTACCGCTTGGAAACGGCATCGGCAGGATCGATTGTTCTTTTATTCCTGGCTTTGGGTGTCATCCTGGGGCGCATCGGCAGTCAGGTCTGCACCATCTGCTGCTGCATCGGCGGCAGCATCCGTGGTATCCTCTGCCGGGGGTTCCGGGGTCGGCTCCGGGGTGGCCACAGGGTTTTCCGCCGGCAAAAAGCGCGGCTGAATGGTGCCGTCCGTCTGCTGGTCCGAAACATCCAGCGTACCGCGGTCACTGCTTGCTAGGCCATCGCCACCGGTATCCAGAATGATATAGGCGGCAAACCGGATCTTGTAATCCAGATTGTTTGCCGTGCCCAGCTGAACCGACACACGGCCCTGATACAAAAAGCTCAGCTCGGTCATGTTCTGCATGGTCAGTACCGTGGTGCCATCCAACAGGCCATACTGGTCCAGTTTGACCAGCAGTTCGTTCAGCACCTCGTTGGGGGGCTCCTGTGCCGTATCGGCTTCGTCTGCATTTTCCGGCGTTGCGGTGCCGCTTGGCATGGCCGTTGCCAGGGCGGTCGGCTCGCTGGGGGCATCCAGTGTCAGGAAACTGCCCGGCGTGGTGGCCGCGCCCTCTGGCAGCAGGGCATCCAGCTGCACCAGATTATCCGGCTCTGCCGGCTCCACACGCAGCACTTTCAGCTGTTCGCTCAGCACCAGCCAGCTGCCGGAATACTCCATCTTAAAGCGTTCCACCGCAGGCTGCACCCGGATGATCACGGTGCCGGGGGCCTGGCGGGTGACGACTGCCACATCCAGGTACGGCATCTGCGCCAACAGCTGGTCAGATTTTTCTTTGGTGGAAAAACCGTACAGGTTATCCCCCACCTGAATGCCGGTTGCATCGATCAGCTGTTGTTCGGTATAAATGCCGGTATTGGCGGGGGTGGTGCGGTCCGCATTTTCCACCCGGAAATCCGTCACCTTGAACAACAGGTTGATGGAAAGCACAATGCCGACCACCAGCACTGCCAAAACGCACAGCACCCCGATGATGGCCTTGCGGCGGCGGATTCGCAGCTGTTCCGCGCGGGTAACGCGGCGCTGCACCTGTGGCGCGCTGGAACGGTACCCCGGCTTTTGGGGGTTCTGTTGGGGGCGGGGGCGCTTTTGCTGCTGTTTGGGCGGCTGGCGTTCGGGCTGTTTTGCGGGACGCTGGCCGCTGCCCTTTGGCCGCTGCTGGCTGCCCGCCGGGCGGCTGCTGCGCTGCGGCGGGGCGCTTTTGGTGTTGCGATGGCTGGGCTGACCCTTGCGGGGAGGTACACTTTTTTTCTGGTTTCGGCTGCGCTGATTGCGGTCCATGGGGTGTACCTCCTTTCTGTGTTTCAGCTTTTATTTGCTGCCGGTTTGTTCCGGCAGGTTACTTTCCGTTCACCAGTTCCAGCAGCTTTGCGGTGATCAGTTCCAGGCTCTTGGGGTTGCCCAGGGTCTTGGCGGCGGTGCCCATGGCCGTCAGTTTGCCGGGCTCTGCCAACAGGGCATGCACGGTTTCGATCAGCTTGACACCGGTCAGGTCTTTTTCTTCAATCACAATGGCGGCACCGGCGTTTTGCAGCTCCAGTGCATTGTAATACTGGTGGTTTTCGGCCACATTGGGGCTAGGGATCAGGATGGACGCGCGGCCCATGGCTTCCAGCTCCGCCAGCGTCAGCGCACCGGAGCGGGAAATAACAAGGTCCGCCGCGGCCAGCAGATCCGGCATATTATCAATGTATTCTTTTACCACAAGGTTGGCACCGGGGGCAAAGTGGTTCTTGGCTTCCAGGTCCTCAAACAGCTTTACGCCGCGGCTGCCGGTGGCGTGCAGGTGCAGCACGGGCAGATCGTTTGCCTGCTCCCACGCACACAGCTCTGCCACAACCTCGTTGATACGACGGGCCCCCAAAGAGCCGCCGAAGCTCAAAATCACGGTGCGGTCCCCCGCGTGCACAGCAGCACGGGCGGCGGCGCGGTCACGGTTCAAAATTTCTGGGCGGACAGGGTTGCCAACCACAAGGGTCTTCTCCGGCGCGCCAAGCTTTTCCACCGCAGCGGCGGAAGCGGCAAACACCACGTCCACATCCTTGGCCAGCAGCTTGTTGGTCACACCGGGGAATGCGTTCTGCTCATGGATGGCGGTCTTGATGCCCTTTTTGGCGGCGGCGCGCACCACCGGGCCGCTGACATAACCGCCGCAGCCGATGACCAGATCGGGCCGGACCTCTTTCAGGATAGCCGCCGTGCGCGGGCCGGACAGGGCCAGGTGGTAGAGCGCTACCACGTTGCGGCCCACGTTCTTCAGGGTTGGCTTGCGCTGGAAACCGTTGATCTCAATATGGTGGAACGGGTACCCTGCCTTGGTTACAAGGCCGTACTCCATACCCTCTTTCCGCCCGGCAAAGTGGATTTCGGCCGCGGGGTCCGCCGCCTTTAAGGCTCCGGCAATGGCAAGCGCCGGGTTGATATGGCCGGCTGTGCCGCCGGCAGCAATCAAAACACGCATAATGGTTCCTCTTTTCTCCGTAAAATCGAACGTTTATGTTATGGCAATACCGCATAATTCTAAGTGCCGATACGGCGAGCGAGGTGCGGCAGCTGCTAAGCCAAAAGCGCAGATAATACTTTGTGTATTATCGAGTATTTTGCCTTATATCTGAAACCAAAGAGAACAATGCTTTCCGCAGGCATGCGGGAATTCTCAGTTGCTGTGCAGGGCTTTGTGGGTGCGGCGCTGCGGGTTCATCCGGCGGGCAAGTTCTTCATGCGAGCGCTTGCTGCGCGCAGCGTTTTGCGCGTTGCCCGCCCGCGATATGCTTAGTATAATGCCCATCTCACACAATAGAATCAGCAAGCTGGTACCACCGGAGGAAAAAAACGGCAGGCTGATGCCGGTATTTGGGGCCACATTGGTGACCACCGCAATGTGGATCATGGCCTGCCAGGCAATTTGCGACATAATGCCAATACCCAGCATCGTACCAAAATAATCCGGCGAGTTCAGGGCGATGATAACGCCCTGAATGATCAGTGCGGCAAAAAGGCCCATACAGATCACCGCACCGATAAAGCCCAGCTCTTCGCACAGAACGGAAAAGATAAAGTCGTTGCTGGCTTCCGGCAGCCAGAGGTGCTTTTGGCGGCTGTTGCCAATGCCCAGGCCGGTCAGCCCGCCGGACGCAATGGAATACAGGCTCTGCTGGGTCTGGTACAAAATATCGCCCTCGTCACCGTTCCATGCGCCGAGGCGCTGCTGAACATAGTTATTCTGTCCGGTCAGCATTTTGTAAATCACAAACGCAGCCGCGCCTGCCGCCGGGATGCACCAGAACCGGCCCACACCGCCACACAAAATCATACTGCCCGCAATCAGCAGGATCAGCATGATAGCAGAGTTATGGGGTTCTTTGTACAACAGAACCACCACCGGCAGCAGCGGCAGCACGGGCAGCACAATGCCGTAAAGCAGTGTTCCCCGTTTTTCATAATACCGGTCCGCAAAGCAGGCAAGACCCAAAATAGCCGAAAACTTTGCCAGCTCCGAAGGCTGCAGGGTTGTGCCAAACATATACACCCAGCGGTAACAGCCGTTGTACGGCTCACTGAACAGGGCCCACACCAAAAGCAGCAGCGTTAAAATGTATAAGTACCAGTTCATGTGGCGCAGGCTGCGGTAGTTGATGTTGGAAATCAGATACATCAGCACCAGCCCCACCACCGCCAGAATTACCTGCGGGCGGATAAAGTGGTAAATATCCCCCTTGAAGCGGTAATACCCGGTGGAATAACTGGCGGAGAACAGCATGATCAGCCCGTAAGTCAACACAAGGATCAGCGTGCCGACAAGGCCATAGGAAAGTTTGCCGCGTTCCTCTTTTTTGAACGCGATTTCCTTAAAAAACCTGCCAATGTTGCCAAAGGCCAAATCGAAAAGCTGGGCAAACGTCATTTGCGGCACAGCCCCCTTTCTGAATGCTAAGAATATTTTATGCCATGTAAACGTACATCAGGCCCAGCACCACGCCGATAATGGCGATCAGGCTGAAGAAAAAGTCGATCTTGACTTCTTTCCAGCCGCGCATCTCGAATGCGTGGTGGATCGGTGTCATGCGGAAAATGCGCTTGCCGTGGGTCAGCTTGAAGTAAACGCGCTGGATCACAACGGTCATGGCGTCCCAGATATACACAATGCCAAAGAAGAACACCAGCTCCGGCCGGCCCATGATAAAGGCAAGGGCCGTTACCATACCGCCCAGGAACATGCTGCCGGTATCGCCCATGAACACTTTGGCCGGGTAGAAGTTCCACACCAGAAAGCCCGCTGCCGCAGCAGCCGTTGCCGCCGCCAGAACGGCCACATGATAAAAGCTGAGCATGCTGGCAGCCAGCAGGTAGCCCAGCATGGAAACAAAGGTCACACAGGAGCACAGGCCGTCCAGACCATCCGTCAGGTTGACGGCATTGACCAAAAAGATGATGCCGAAGAACGCAATGGGGTAATACACCCAGCCCAGATCTACCGCACCGATAAAGGGCAGCATAATGATGGTGGTCAGCAGGCCCTGCATGTGCAGCCCCACCAAGAAGCCGCCGGTAACAATGAACTGCATGATAAGCTTTTGCCAGGCAAGCAGGCCCAGGTTGCGGTGCTTGACGACCTTGATATAGTCATCCAGAAAACCGATAAAGCCGGAACCAAACGCCAGGAACAGCGCCAGCAAGGCGGCGCGCACCTGCACAATGCCCAAAAGGTCCTGTGCATAGCGGTAGAACCCGGCATACACCAGGCCGCAGGCCACCAGAATGCCAAAGATGAAGCACAGGCCGCCCATGGTGGGTGTGCCCTGTTTTTTGTTATGCCAGGTCGGGCCGGATTCCCGGATGGTCTGGCCGAAGTGCAGCTTGTGCAGTGCCGGAATTACAAAACAGCCTGAAAGTGCCGTAACGGCAAACGCACCGATTGCCGCGGCAACCAGCATCCAAGAAACGATCATTCCCATGTGATATTCCCCCAAAATATGCAATTATGCGTTTGGCAGCGCCGCGTAAAGCTGCTTTAATACATCATCCAGCTTCATGGCGTGGCTGGCTTTTGCCAGCACAACATCGCCGGGGCGGACGTTCTGCCGTAGATATTCTACTACTTCCTCCGCCGCTTGGCAATGGATGGTTTGCAGCCCTTTCTGCCGGGCTGCTTCGGCCATGGCTGCGCTCAACGGGCCGTAAGCCACCAGCAGGTCGGCGGCATCGGCAGCCCATTTGCCGGTCTGGCGGTGGCCGGGTTCACTGGCAGCGCCAAGTTCCAGCATATCGCCCAGCACGGCAATGCGGCGGCCGCCGGGGCCGGGCTGGCGGTCATGCAGAATCTGCAAGGCTGCTTTCATGCTGTCCGGGCTGGCGTTATAGCAATCCTCAATAAAGGTCACACCGCCGTGCTGCACAATGTTCTGGCGCATACCGGTGGTCTGATAGCTGGCCAGCGCACGGGCGGCGCGGGCACGCTCCAGCCCCAAGCGGGTGGCTGCAGTGTAAGCAGCAAGGGCATCATACACGGTATGAACGCCTGCCGTGGGGATGGTTACACTGAACTCATAGGTTTCACCGTCCACGTTATCCACCAGGGTAAAGCCGGTACCCTCCCCTACGGTATGAATATTGATGGCGCGCACATCGGCGGAGCTGGAACGGATGCCGAACCACACCGGGCGCAGGCGGCCGGGGATCTGCGCGGTGGGCAGCAGGTCATCGTCCACGTTCAGCACCAGCGGGGCGCCGTCCGGCAGGCCCTGGCAGATTTCCATCTTTGCCTTCAATATATTCTCCCGCGTGCCCAGATTTTCCAGGTGGGAAACGCCGATCATCGTAATGATACCGGCAGACGGCCGCGCTGCGCGCACCAGGCGGGCAATCTCGCCCAGGTGGCTCATGCCCATTTCCACCACAGCATACTGGGTGGTATCCTCCAGGCGGAACAGCGTGTTGGGCAGGCCGATCTCATTGTTCTGGTTGCCCTCTGTTTTTAAGGTATTGCCAAAAGCCGAAAGAACCGCATAGCAGAACTCTTTGGTGGTGGTTTTGCCCACGCTGCCGGTCACACCGATCATCAGCGGGCTGAACAGCGTGCGGTAGTTGGATGCCATACGGATCATGGCAAGGTAGCTGGATTCACAGATGACAAGGTGATCCTCCGGCACGCCCTCCACGGGATGGTTGGCGATCACATACTCGGCCCCGGCCTGGTACGCCTTGGCGGCATAGTCGTGGCCGTCCACACGCTCGCCGGGGAAGCAGACAAAAATGCAGCCCGGCTGCACCTTGCGGGAGTCCGTTACAACGGCGGTGATGGGTACCGGGCGGGCCAGTGCCAGCCCGGCCAGAAGTTCGTTCGCGTTCATGGGTTTCATGGGAACACGCTCCTTTTGGTTGGTTTAGTTGCGGCATGTTTCAGTTTGCTGTGGGGTCCCCCTGCCGTGGCCGGGGTTATTGCTGCTCGGCATCGCTGCCGGTATCATCCTGGGTCGTGCTATCCTGATCGTTTTCACCGGCGGCGTCCTGGGGCGTATCGTCCTGGGCGGCATCGTCCTGCGGGGTATCTGCATCCTGCTGGGCATCGCTGCTGCCGTCGGGTTCCGTGGTCAGGGTAACGACTGTGCCGTAGGGCACCACACTCCCAACCTCAATATCCTGGCTGACAACACGGTCCGATGCACTGCCCGAAATTGCCACATTGACGCCGGAAGCCTTGAGCATCTGTGCGGCAAAGGTTCCGGTTTTGCCGGTGGCATCCGGCACGGTGGTGGTGGCGTCGGTGGTGGACTGGGTATACAGGTAAACCGTGGAGCCTGCGGGCACCACGGTGCCGCCTGCGGGGTACTGATACACAACATCGCCGTCGCTGGTATCCACAAACCGGTGGGAAAGCCCGGCGGCGTTCATCTTGACCTGGGCGGAAGTCCAGCGGGTGCCAATGGCATTTGGCACTTCCACACTGCCGTTGCTATCATAAGAAGCATCCCGTTCAATGCCAAGATACGGCGCGATCTGGCTGATGATGTTGCCGGTAACAGGGGCCACAATCTGGGAAGCGTAGTCAAAGATCCAGCGCGGGTCATCCATCATGACCAGCACCAGAATTTCCGGGTCGTCCGCCGGAAGGATGGCGGCAAAGCTGATGGCCTTGCGGTAGTCGCCGTCCGGGCGGTACTTGTAAGCGTCTTTCCAGTCCAGCTGTTCTGCCGTACCGGATTTGCCGCCGATGCGGTAGCCCGCCACATAAGCGCTGGCACAACCGTGATAGTCCAGGTCATTGCTGGTACCGGTGTGACCCACGTTGTTTTCCATCATGGCGCGGATCTGCTCACTGACTTCCTCGCTGACGACCTGGCGCTTAATGTCGGTTTCAGCCTGCCATACCACGTTGCCGGTGTCGTCCGTCATATTATCCACCACATAGGGGGTCATCAGGTAGCCGCCGTTCACGGTGGAAGCCACAGCGGCTGCCATCTGGATCAGGGTCAGCTTTTGGGACTGGCCGAACGCGGTGGAGTACAGGTCCGTTTCCACCTGCTCCATCTCCTGCTGGGTTTTGGAGATGCCCTTTGCCTCATACGGCAGGTCAATGCCAGTGGTCTGGGTCAGGCCAAACGCCTGGTAGTAGTTATAAAAGAATTCGGCGCTCATTTTTTCCGCCACCTGGATAAAGTACAGGTTGCAGCTGTGGTTCAGCGCCCCGGCCATATCCAGCCAGCCGTGAGTGTTGCCCTCGGCGCAGCGGTAGCTGTGTTCCCACTCGGTATTGGGGAATACTGTCAGGTCGCCGCCGCAGTAAAACTGCTGGTCCGCCCCCATCAGGCCGGAATCCAGCGCCGCAGCGGCCGTCATGAGCTTAAAGACTGAGCCGGGGTAATACAATTCCGTCACGGCTTTGTTCTTCCACTCGGCCTCACGGATCATGCCCTGCAGCTGGCTTTTTTCGCTGGGAACGTCGATTTCGTTGCCTTCTTCGTCGATGCTTTTTGTTCCGTTGGGGTTCACAACGCCGTCCGCAATGATATCAGCTACGGCGTCCTGCCCCAAACGGCTTTGCAGGACGGAAATATCGTCCTCCGTCAGCGCCGTTCCGGCATTATCCAGGATAGCCTGCAATTTGGGTTCGGTGATATTATACGGATCGTTGGGGTCAAACTGCGGCGCCGTTGCCATACCCAGCACCGCGCCGGTGTTCACATTCATCACAATGGCGCTGGCACGGTTCTGCACATCATAGTCATCAATCGCGTTGGAAAGCTCGGTTTCCAGCACGGTCTGGATGGTATCGTCAATGGTCAGGTTCAGGTTATAGCCGTTGATAGCCGCGTGGGTATCGCTTTCCTCGTTAGCCAGTTCATAGCCCCATGCGTTCTCGCTGCTGATGCTGCGCCCCGGTGTACCGACCAGTTTCTCATCATACGATTTTTCCAGGCCGTACATGCCGTTGCCGCTGTCATCACAAAAGCCCAAGACCGAGGAAAGGTACATTCCGTTAGGGTATTCCCGCGTGGAGGAGGATTCCTTGTACATGGAAAGCACCGTTTCGTACTTGGCATCCGGATCCCCCTCCGCCTTGCCGTTGGTAATGCGTTTGGTGTTGGCATAGTCAATAATGGATTGCGCCGTTACCATATCAATGCCCTTGGCAATCACGCGGTACTGGCTGTTCGTTTTGCTCAGCTGCTCCTGAATTTTTTCCGCGCTGACGCTTCCGTTCAGCAATTCGCTGATTTTCTGGCTGGCTTCCGCCACATAATCCTGGTTGCACTTGGACGGGTTGGCAATAATGTTCCACACCACACTGCTTTTGGCCAGCAGTTTGCCGTTAGCGGAATAAATAGAGCCGCGCGTGGCGGGGATCTGGGTATCGGAAAGCTGCTGTTCCGCCGCCTGAACACGGTACTGCTCAGCATCCCGGATCTGCAGGGTATACAGCTTATAAATCAGAACGCCGCACCCCGCAGCGATAAAGCCGATCACCAGCAGCAAAACCATGATGCGTCCGTTCAGTGTAAGCGCATGATTCTGCCCCGGCTCCGGGCTGCGGCGGTTGTGATGACGCGTGGATTGATTCTTGTTGTCGGGTTGCTTTGGCATAGGTTCATTCCTTTACAGAAAAGACTGTTTGCACGAATACGCGCCCGCCCATGATGGCAAAAAAAGCGTGCTCCTGTTGGGATGCACGCTTTGGCGCAATGTAAGGGCAGCACCGCATGATTCCCACCTGACGGCTTGGGCACCCAAAGTTATGCGGTATTGCCTTGACCGGATCGGTTACGGGTCAAAACTGCCAAGCAGACTGAGCGCTGCGGTTTTGATACCGGCAAAAAACTTGTCTGCTGTGCCGGCTGCGCGTTCGATCACGCTTTCATCCTCCAGCCGGACATACGTCACCTGGCTGGGGTCCATTTTAACCAGCCCCAGCCGATCCTCCGCTTCCTGCTGGACGCTGGTGCTGTTGGTGATCTGATCCATGGTGGTGGACAGATAGTCGTTATAGCTCTGGGCATTGGTCAGTTCCGACTTAGCGTCATCAATTTCGCCGGAAAGCTGTGTGATGCGTGCCTGGCTGGCGACAATGCTGGCAAACAAACCAAAAAAGATGGCAATGACCAGCACCGTGCCCGCCGTGCGGGCAAACTGGCGTGCCTTGCTCAGGCCGTAGCGTCCGCCCTTGACAACGCGCACCCGCGGTGTGCGGGAGGAACCGGAATGATTGTTGGTTGCAATTTCTGCTGCTGTGGAAGCCATGGGCGCCGCCCCCTTTCTCGTATCGTAAAATTTCGGCTTTCCTTAAGCTGTGCGGCATGGTCACAAGCGCCATGCCGCGCTGCCAATGTTCCCTCCTGGCACGCTTATAATTTTTCCAGTACGCGCAGCTTGGCGGAACGGCTGCGGCGGTTTTCTTCCAACTCACCAGCGTCCGCTTCAATCGGCTTGCGGGTAATCAGTTTAGCTTTGGGCATCCCGCCGCAGGTGCAAATAGGCTGCTCCGGCGGGCAGGTGCAGCGCTGGGCCCAGCGGCGGAATTTCTGTTTTACCAGCCGGTCCTCCAGGCTGTGGAACGTAATGATGCAGAACCGCCCGCCGGGGGCCAGGCGGCTGAAAATCGCCTCCATCCCCTCGTTCAGGGCATCCAGTTCCCCATTGACGGCAATCCGCACTGCCTGGAAGCTGCGGCGGGCGGGGTTCTTGTTCTTGCGGCGCTCGGCAGGCGGCATAGCGGATGCAATCAGGTCTGCAAACTGCAGGGTCGTCAAAATCGGGGCTTCCTCCCGTGCTTTCACGATTTTACCCGCAATCTGCCAGGCATACGGTTCCTCACCATAATCGCGCAGGATGCGGGTCAGTTCCTCACGGTCCAGGGTGTTCACCAAGTCTGCCGCGGTGGGCCCCTGCTGGCTCATGCGCATATCCAGCGGGGCATCCGCGTGATAGGAGAAGCCACGCTCGGCATCGTCCAGCTGGTGGCTGGAAACGCCAAGGTCCAGCAGCGCGCCGTTGATGAAGGGGATCTCCAGTTCATCCAGCACGCGGGCGGTTTCGCGGAAGTTGGCCTGAACCACCTGGGCGGGTAAGCCCTTTAGCCTTGCGGCAGCAGTTGCCACCGCATCCGGGTCCTGATCCAGCGAGATCAGCCGCCCGGTGGTCAGGCGTTTTGCTATTTCCTTTGAGTGGCCTGCCCCGCCGGCCGTTCCGTCCAGATAAATCCCGGCAGGGTCAATGGCCAACCCATCAAGGCATTGGCTGAGCAAAACGGGGATATGACTAAATTCCACGGTGTTCTCCTCTTTCCCCGTTTCACACGGTTTAACATGCAGGGGTACACCCCCGCTCAAAGTGTAGGCAACACCGCACAATTCCCGCCTTGCGGCTTAAGCACCGCTCCGGCAGCTGCGGCACGGCATCTGCGTTGCCAAAATGCTCGATAAGACATCCAGTGGTATTGCCTGTATCTTAAAAATCAAGGTCTTCCATTGCGGCGGTAAAATCTTCATCGCTTTCCGCCTGGCGGGCTTCCCAATCCTGGGTGTTCCAGATCTCCGCAAAGTTGCGGTTGCCGATCACGCTCACATCGTGGTCCAGGTTGGCGTATTCCCGCAGTTTTGCGGGCAGCTGAATGCGGCCCTGCTTATCCGGTGTTACTTCCACCGCAGAGGAATACAGCATACGGCTGACATTGCGGCCCTTTACCATACCTTTTTCGGCAATGCGCTGGGCCACTTTTTCAAACTCCTCCGGCGGGAACGCGGCAAGGCAATGGTCCAGCCAGCGGGTCACGATAAAGGTTTCGCCCATTCCGTCCCGGAACTTTGCGGGGAAATTCAGACGGCCCTTTGCGTCCACTGCGTAGTCATACTGACCCATGAACATTGTCGAATCCGCCCCCTTCCCGGTTGGAACTGTCGCTTTTTTAGCGTTTCAGCGGAATTTCGCGGTTAACAACCCTGTGGAATGTGTGGATAACTCACCACTTTAACCCCAAACTGCCCACTTTTACCCACTGGAACACTTATATAGTACCAAATCGCGGGGCAAAAAGCAAGCCCACAGCGCCAAAAAGCGCTGCGGGCCATAAAGTTTTCACAAATGCTGTCTTATTTGTTGTTTGCGGGGCAGGAACCGTGCAGATCTCTTTCACAAAGCCCGCACAGGGGGCCGATTTTACAGATTCGGTTTCTGTGGGCCATGGGGGCCGCGGCTGGCCAGGTTGCGCAGGTTCATGCGGGTATTTTTGATATCCGCCACACTGCGGGCCAGAGCTTCCTCCGAGTTTTTGAGGATATTCTCACAATAAGCCGCGGAGGCATTGTTGATCTTTTTCGCCTGTGCCTGTGCGGCGTTCACCAGCTCCACGGCCATCTTCTGTGCGCGCTTGGTGATCTCTTTGTCCGATACCAGTACCCGTGCGCGTTCCTCTGCCTGCTTGATGATGTTATCCGCATCGGTCTGGGCGTTCTTTAAAATCTGCTCGCGGTCTGCCACAATCTTTTTGCTGTCGCGCAGTTCATCGGGCAGGTTATTGCGCACCTCATCCACGATATCGCGGCAGCGGTCCACATCTACCACACGCTTGGCGGCGGCAAACGGCACAGCGGTACCCTCCTCCAGCGTTTCCTCCAGCATATCCAGCAGTTCCTCAACATTCATAGCTGTTCCTCTTTCTCATAGCGGCTTACCAAAATCTTGCCGTACTTATATTGTTTTGCCAAAACAAGCCCCTCAACCTGTTCCGGCAGCTCGGCGTCCAGTTCTGTTTCACACAACACCACACCGCCAGAGGCCATGTGCGCTGCCAGCTGCGGCAGTGCTTTGGCTACCGTGCCGTGGTGGTACGGCGGGTCCAGCAGGGCAAGATCAAACTCTTCCTGCGTGGTGGACAAAAAGTGGAACGCATCATCCGGGATGACCCGGCTCTGCGCAAACACACCCGCCGTTTTGCAGTTGGCCAGCACGATCTGGATCGCCTCGCGGGAAGCATCCAAGAAAACACAGCGCTTGGCCCCGCGGGATAATGCCTCAATGCCAAGCTGGCCGCTGCCTGCAAACAAGTCCAGCACGCGCGCGCCGGGCACAGAGAACTGTACGCTGGAGAACATTGCCTCCTTTACGCGGTTAATGGTGGGGCGGGTAACATCCTCCCCCGGTAGCGCAGCAAGGTTTTTGCCGCGGGCTGTACCTGCAATCACACGCATCATGTTAGGCCGCCTGCCTTTCATTTGTTATATGGCAGCCACCCATCCCGCTGGAAAGCTCAAGCCAGAGCACTCCTATTCGGGATAAACAGTTGCACTTATGGCAATACCGCATAATTCTAAGTGCCGATACGGCGAGCGAGGTGCGGCAGCTGCTAAGCCAAAAGCGCAGATAATACTTTGTGTATTATCGAGCATTTTTCTTATTTTACAACCCAGCCTGCAATCCAGCCGGGTTTTCCCCTCTCCTGCCGTTGCCGGCGTTGAGTTTACTGGCGCAGAGCATTATAAATGTTCTCCGCCTTGGCGTGGCTGATGCCCTTGACCTCTTCCAGGTCCGAAATAGACGCCTGCTTGACTGCCGTTACGGTTTTGAAATGTGCCAGCAGTGCCGCGCTGGTCTTGGGGCCAACGCCGGGCAGCTCTGTCAGGGTTGCCGCATAGGACTTTTTGTGCATCATCCGCTTGCGGTAATCGTTGGCATAGCGGTGGGTTTCATCCTGGATATTGGTCACAAAGGTAAAGATATTGCGGTGCCGGTTGATGGCGATTTCCCCGCCCGCATCATCCACAATGGCGCGGGTGCGGTGGTGGTCATCCTTGACCATGCCAAAGGTGGGCACATGTTCCAGTGCCGTGCCGCGCAGTGCCTGTTTAACGGCGCTCACCTGCCCGCGGCCGCCATCGATCAGCAGCAGATCCGGCATGGTGGCAAACTGGTTGGTTTCATTATCCGGCTTTTCGCCGCGCCGGGCCGCCTCGTACTCCGCAGCCCGGCGGGAAAGCGTTTCCGCCATAGAGGCATAGTCGTCCGTGCCGGCAACGGTGCGCATCTTAAAGCGGCGGTAGCCGGCGCGGTAAGGCTTGCCATCCTTGAACACCACCATACCGCACACGCTGGAGCCATCGCCCCAGTTGGAAATATCATAGCTTTCAATCACCCTCGGCGGGGTTTTCAGGCCCAGCACCTGGGCGGCTTCTTCCAGCAGCTTTTCCTCGCGGGTATAGCGGCCGCTCTCGCGCCCCAGGCGCTCCACAGCGTTGGTGTAGGCCATTGTTACCAGCTTGGCCACATCGCCGCGCTGGGGCACATACAGCTCCACCTTGCTGCCGCGTGCTTCGTTCAGCGCCTGGTTCAGCGCTTCGGCGTCCGGCGGCAGGGTATCCACCGCAATGGTTTTGGGGATCGTCTCGCCATCCAGATAATACTGGGGCAGGAATTCCTCCCGCACGGCTTCGATATCGGTCGTATCATGAAAGACGAACTCCCGCTTATCGGTCAGGCGGCCATCCCGGTAGCGCAGCACCGCTGCGCATACCGCGCGGGTGGTGCCCGCCAGCGCGATGACGTCCATCTCTGTCCCAGCATCCATAACCACCTTCTGGCCCGCCGCCACGCGGTCAATGGCCGCGATCTGATCCCGCAGCAGGGCGGCCGTTTCAAAATCCAGCCGGTCAGACGCCGCCTGCATCTTCTCTTTCAGCTGCTTGACGATATCTTTTTTGCCGTACCGGATCATGCGCAGAGCCCCCTGCACGGCCTCATTGTAAGCTTCGCAGGTGATTTTGCCGCCGCACACGGCCATGCACTTGCCGATATGGGCATTCAGGCAGGGGCGGCCCTTGCCGATATCACGCGGGAACTCTTTATTGCAGCGGGGCAGCAAAAAACAGTTCTGGGCAGTTTCCACCATCTCCCGCACCGCAAAAGCCGAGGTGAACGGGCCGATATAATCGGCGTTCTCATCGTCCTTTTGCAGGGCAGCAGAAATACGCGGCCAGGGGCCGTGGGTGATCTTTACATAGCTGTAGCCCTTATCATCTTTGAGCAAGATATTATACTTTGGCGTATGGGCCTTAATCTGGCTGGCTTCCAGCACCAGGGCCTCAAATTCGCTTTGGCAGACGATGACATCGAACGCAAATGCGTGGTTGATCATTTGGGTGACCTTCGCGTCATGGGGCACGCCCTCGCGGAAATACTGTGAAACACGGATGCGCAGGCGCTTGGCTTTGCCAATATAGATGATGGTATCCGTTTTATCGCGGATGATATACACCCCCGGCAGCAGCGGGAGCATACAGGCTTTTTTGTAGAGTTCTTGTTTTGTCATGGTTTTTGAATAAGGGTAGTGAGTGATTTTTTGTCTGCGCGGCATGGCCGCGCAGACAAAAAAAGGCGGGTGACCAGTCACCCGCCGCAAAAACAAAAGATCTGATTATTCAGAGAAGCCGGAGTTGACCAGCTTGACCAGACCATCCACAGCAGCCTGTTCATCGGTGCCGTCAGCAATGATACGGATGGTGGTGCCGCCAACGATGCCAAGGCTCAGAACACCCAGCAGGGACTTAGCGTTGACGCGGCGCTCTTCCTTTTCGACCCAAATAGAAGACTTATACTCGTTTGCCTTCTGGATGAAGAAGGTGGCCGGACGAGCATGCAGACCTACCTGATTCTCAACGGTAACTTCTTTAACGTACATAATTATTCTCTCCTACTTATATGAAAAGATACGCCCAAGTTCTCTACCGCGGGCTCCTTTCAGGCGGTATTGCACAATCAGTGCCGCCTTGATTGCTTATATTTTATCCCATTTGTTCGACTTTGTACAGTGTAAATTTGCAATTTTGGCAGGATTCCGCATTTGGCACAAATCGCGCCGGGCCTGCTTGTGCAACTTTACTAGTTTATTTTCAACCGGATTGTAGATAGACTACAAAACCTATACGAAAAACCGACAGAATACCGCAGGTTCAGCCTTGATCCTGGGGCTGATAGCGCATAACAAGCTCTTTGCAGGGCTTGCAGAATGCTACATCCATCCCCGGCTGGTACATGTTCTGCACGCCATCCGGCAGGTAGCCCATGCGCCGGTAAAGGCCGATGGCCGCCGTGTTTACATCCAGCACGGCCAGCCAGGGCCGGGCGTGCTCCGCAAGTTTTTTGCGCGCAAAATCCAGCAGCTTTGTGCCAATGCCGCTGCCGCGGGCGGACTGTGTGACAAACAGGTGGCCGATCTCCCCCGTTTTATGGCAGACACCCACCATGCCGTCCGGCGTATCCGAAGTGGTGTGCAGGTAGAATGCCCAGCCCGCCTTGCGCTCTTCTTCCAGGCGCTGGCGCATGACTTCCGGCGTATATTCTGCAAGGCCTGCTTCGGTGCACACATCCCGGCAGACGGTGCGGCAGCCTTCGGCAAACAGTTTTGCGGCTGCATCCAGCTGGGCATCCGTCTTGATCAGCTGGGCACGCTCGGTACGCTTCCAGCGCGGGATCTGGGTGATCGGGTGGGTGGCGCACCACTGGTCATACAGGTCCGGGCGGCGCTGGCGGGTGCGTTCCCGGCTCTGGCGGCCGCGCCAGGCGTCAATTTTATTGTGGTCCCCGGTCAGCAGCACCGGCGGGATGGCCTGGCCCTCCCACACTTCCGGGCGGGTGAACTGGGGGTATTCCAGCAGGCCGTCCCAGTAGCTTTCGTCCTGATAGCCCTTTTCCTCGGCCAGAACGCCGGGCTGCAGGCGCAGCACACTATCTGCCACCACCAGGCTGGCCAGCTCGCCGCCGGTCAGCACATAGTCGCCGATGGAAATTTCCTCATCGCCAAAGGTATCGATCACGCGCTGGTCAATGCCCTCATAGTGGCCGCACACCAGCGCAAGGCTTTCATAACTGGAAAGCCGACGGGCGGTCTCCTCGTTATAGGGCTGCCCGGCAGCGGTCAAAAACACCACATGGGGCTTGGCGCGGCCCTGCTGGGCGCACTGGTCCGCCACAGCGCGCAGGCAATCTGCAATGGGCTGAGCATACAGCACCATACCGCAGCCGCCGCCATAGGGGTAATCGTCCGTCTGGCGCTGTTTGTTTTTGGTGTAATCCCGGATCTGGTGGCAGTGCGCTTCAAACAGGTTTTTGGCGCGGGCACGGCCCAGGATGCTGGTGCTCAAAAAGCCATCGCACAGTTCCGGGAACAGGGTGACAATATCAATGCGCATCAATTACTCCTCATCGCCGTTGACCGGCTCATCAAACATACCCGCAATGGGGCGCATTTTTACCGTGCGGGCCGCAATATCCACATCCACCACAAACTCCGGCACGGCAGGGATCCAGTGCTCCTCCCCCGCTGCATCGCGCACAATATAGATATCCTGTACGCCGGGGTGGTCCACCTTTGCAACGATGCCAAGGGTGCGGCCATCGTCCGCATGCAGCACAGTGCAGCCGATCAGATCATCAATAAAATAGTGGCCCTCCGGCAGTTTGGCATCCGCCTTGGCAAAATAGTAGGTTTTGCCCACCTGGGCGCGGGCGGCATCCATATCCTCCACCCCGGCCAGCTTGACCAGCAGCATATTGCCCTGGGCGCGCACCCCGCGCAGCGCAACCTCGCCGCTGCCGTTTGCGGCAGCGTACAGGCGCTTGAACTTGGCCAGGAACTGTGCGCCGTCGCACAGCGGCAGGGCTTTCATTTCGCCGCGGACACCGTGGGTGGAAACAATTTTGCAGGCGGGCAGATAGTTTTGCATAGGGGGAACCTCCTAGAATAAATCACACAAAAGCGGCGGCAAATAAAAAGCACCCTGCGCGCAAAGCGGCAGAGTGCTGGGTGGCAAAAATCAGCCGATTTCCACCACGACTTTTTCGTTCTGGCGGACGGCGGCGGCACGCATGACAACACGGATTGCCTTGGCAATGCGGCCCTGTTTGCCAATCACGCGGCCCATGTCGCCTTCTGCCACCGTGAGGTGGTACACAACCGTGCCGTCCTCACGCGCGGGGTCAACCGTTACCTGCACCGCGTCCTTATCTTCCACAAGGCCACGGGCAACGGCAATCAGCAGTTCCTGCATGTGGCGTTCCTCCGTTTAATTACAGGATGTTCTCTTTCTTCAGCAGAACACGAACAGTATCGGTAGCCTGAGCGCCGTTGGCCAGCCACTGCTTAGCCTTGTCGGCGTCGATCTTGACAACGCTGGGCTCCTTGGTCGGATCGTAGTAGCCGATCTCTTCGATGAAGCGGCCGTCACGAGCAAAGCGGCTGTCAGCAACAACAATGCGGTAGAAAGGAGCTTTCTTGGCGCCGATGCGGCGCAGACGAATCTTAACCATGGTAAATATCCTCCAAAATTTTGTTTTTACGGCCCCGTGGTTTTCCCTCGTGGGCTTGCAATTTATATATCACCCTGGGGCCAGAGAGGCTTACGGGTCATATCAAATTCATAACAGGCTGCTCAGCGCAGGCCTCTCATTCCGCCAAGGCCGCGCATAAAGCCCTTGGGGTTGCGCTTGACCTTTTTCATCATCTTCTGCATGGCTTCAAACTGGCGCAGCAGCTTGTTCACGTCCTCAACCGTCTGGCCGCTGCCCGCCGCAATGCGGCGCTTGCGCTTGGGGTTGATGATGGAAGGATGCGCACGCTCTTCCGGTGTCATGGAGTAGATGATGGCTTCAATATGGGGCAGCGCCTTTTCATCGATCTGGTCCATCTGTTCGGAGCTGATCTGGTTGGCACCGGGCATCATGGCCAGCAGCGCGGACGCACCGCCCATCTTGCGGATCTGGGCGAACTGGGTCAACATATCGTTCATATCGAACTTGTTGGCCATCATTCGCTTGGCGGCTTCTTCGGCTTCCTTGTCATTCTGCAAGGTCTGAGCCTTTTCGATCAGGCTCAGCACATCGCCCATGCCAAGGATCCGGCTGGACATGCGCGCCGGGTAAAACGGTTCCAACGCATCCAGCTTCTCGCCGGTGCCCTGGAAGTAGATCGGCTTGCCGGTAACGGCCAGAACCGAAAGCGCCGCGCCGCCGCGGGTGTCGCCGTCCGTCTTGGTCAGGACCACGCCGCTGATGCCAACCTTTTCGTTAAAGGTCTTGGCAACGTTGACGGCTTCCTGACCGGACATGGCATCCACAACCAGCAGGGTCTCATCCACCTCAACAGCCTGCTTGATGCGCACCAGCTCGTCCATCAGCTGGTCGTCGATCTGCAAACGGCCTGCGGTATCAATGATAACGATATCATAGCCGTGGTCTTTGGCGTACTCAACTGCCTGCTTGGCAATCTTTTCCGGCTTTTCGGTACCCATCTCATAGACAGGAACGCCTGCCTGCTCGCCTACAATGCGCAGCTGGTCAATTGCTGCGGGGCGGTAGATATCACAGGCTACCAGCAGTGGGCGGCGGCCCTGGGCTTTATAATAGCGGCCCAGCTTTGCCGCATGGGTGGTTTTACCGTTACCCTGCAGGCCGCACATCATCATAACGGTCTGGCCCTTATTTTTGATGTGCAGGGTCTGGGGTTCCTCGCCGCCCATCAGCTTGGTCAGTTCCTCGTTGACGATCTTGACAACCTGCTGGGCGGGGGTCAGGCTTTCCATCACTTCCTGGCCCATGGCGCGCTCCGAAACCTGCGCGCAGAAATCCTTTGCGACTTTGTAGTTGACGTCCGCTTCAAGCAGCGCCATGCGGACTTCCCGCATCGCAGCCTTGATATCCGCTTCATTCAGCTTGCCTTTGCCGCGCAGTTTTTTGAAAACGCCGTTCAGACGCTCGCTTAAAGATTCAAATGCCATCGGGCAGTTCCTCCTGCGTATCAAGGCGGTGAATAATGGTCAGCATCTCCTCGGTAGCCCGCTGAACGCGGGTATCCGGTTCAAACAACCCGGTATTGCACACGCGCACCTCGCTGACAAGCTCTTCCAGCCGGGCAAGATCTGCCCGAATGGCTTCGGTCCGGCGGGCAGTGCCCAACTTTTCCTCCATCTCCATCAGGGTCGCTTCGCCATGCTTGATGGCATCCCGTACTCCCTGGCGGGTTATGCCATAATTTTCGGCAATTTCGGCCAGCGAAAGGTCATCGTTATAATATTCTGTCAGAATATTGCGCTGTTTTTCCGTCAGGACCATGCCGTAATAATCCAGCAGGATGGAAAACCCAAGGTCCTTACCTGCTTTGGCTGCCACGGCCGTGCCCCCTTTGTGTTGTCTGTTCCTCTGACTGCTGTAAAGTGTTTTTCTTTACAGCTTTTGAATTATAACACTCTAAAGTCATACTGTCAAGGCCCAAAGGTGCGGTATCCGGCTGTTTTTTACGTTTTTTTCAGCTTTTCGTGCCCGCCCAGCATTTTTGCCGTAAAAACTGCGGCAAAATATGTTTTTTTCATGTACAAAGCCGCGCCGGATATGCTATAATATGTTGTATATTGGGTGAAATTTACAGAACGGGGCGGATTTTACGGACTGCGTGTTCTCCCCTGCCTGATTTTTGCAAGGAGGTCTGCCAGGCTATGGCAATATTGCAGAGCTATTATCAGGACGTGTACCGTTCCCCGGTGGTGCGGCTTTCGGGGTATTCCGGGCGGCACGAACTTGCTTCCAGCATATTGGCATATCTGGATTTCGGCGGCGCTACCGGCACTTGTAAGGACGGCGTGGCCGAAACCATGCTGGCTTTTGCCACCGAGCGCGGCACATTGCAGCCCGGTATGCCGGTGGTGGAAGCCAGTTCCGGCAGTTTTGGCGCCGCCCTTGCGGTAAGCTGCGCCACCACAGGCCACCCCTGCATTCTGGTGGTGCCCAGCAGCCTGCCGCTTTCCCGCAGGCAGCATCTGCAAAACCTGGGGGCGCGCATTGTGGTATGCGGCAGCGGCGGCCGCCGTGCGCTGGAACAGGTTGCCAAAGACACCGCCGCCCGCTATAACGGTTACTTTACCAACTACTTTGCCAATGATGATAACCCCGAATACCACCGCCGCGTGACCGGTCCCCAGATTTTAAAAGCCGCCGGGGATGCGATTGATGCTGTGGTGATCGGCGTGGGCAGCGGCGGCACCATTACCGGCGTGGCGGAATACCTGAAAGCCTGGAACAGCATGATCCGCATTGTGGCCGTGGAGCCCAGCGAATGCGCCGCCATTTCCGGCGGGTTCATTGGCCACCACAGCATTGCGGGCATCGGGCCCGGTTTTGTGCCGGAAAACTATAACCCCTATGTAGTGGATACCGTGCTGACGGTCTCCTCGGCCGATGCCGAGCGCGCCGCACGGGAGGTGCTGTTCTATGACGGCATCCCCGCCTGTTCCAGCGCCGGCGCAACCCTGTGTGCTGCCACCCAGCTGATGGGCACCGGCAAGTGTAACCGCCCTCTGTGCATTTTTGCCGGACGCCGCACTTACGAATGATTCAAATAGACCAGGCCGCACGGCTGCCGCCACCAAAGTGGCGCAGGCTGTGCGGCCTGTTTTGTTCTATGTACGTTGTGAGAGGCTTTGTTGAAAGAGTGGATACTGATAAACCAAAAGAGCGCTGAACCTTAACGATTCAGCGCTCTTTTGGTTGGTGCGGAAGATGGGACTTGAACCCACACGTCATAGACACACGCACCTCAAACGTGCCTGTCTGCCGATTCCAGCACTTCCGCATAAGGCAATGCCTTGGCATTGCAAAAAGTATTTTAGCATACCCGCCGCAAAAAAGCAAGGGCTTTTTGGGCTTTTCTTCAAATTATTAACCGCTGTGCCTTCTCGCGCGAAAATTGTTCGTTATACAGCATCTTTTACCCCATTTTCCCGCATTGCAGCAAAAAACTTCAATTTTTTTCAAAATAGGGCTTGCATTTTTGCTCAGGCTCTGATATACTAATCAAGCACTGTTAAGGCAGGCGCACAAATGAATATGGGAGCTTTCCCGAGTGGCCAATGGGGACAGACTGTAAATCTGCTGCTTAATGCTTCGGTGGTTCGAATCCACCAGCTCCCACCACCAAAGTGTTGAACGTTAAAACGTACGTTTTATCGTCTAGTTTTTTTATCTGACCGTACTTTTGACCGCATTTATTATAAAACCCATATCAAAGCGCCCCTCTGTTCCTATCACAGAGAGGCGCTTTTCTTCATTTCAATTTTATCAGGTTGCCTCCCGGCGGGCAAAGTAGGAGCCCACTGCGGTGATCTGCTTGGGCAGGTCAGGGCGGTAGAGGGGGGAATCCGGGTAAAAGCTGTTGATCACAACACCATTATCCCCTGCTCGCGCGGTGGAATGAATGTACTCTCCATTGCCAAGATAGAGCGCCACATGGCCGGGGAAATACACCAGATCTCCCACGCGCATATCCGAAACATGGGCCGGATGGATGGGGTAGCCCTCTTTCAGCTCGGAATCCCGCCAGATGGAAATACCGCACAGCAGGTATGCCATGCTGCACAGGCCGGAGCAATCAATGCCCGCCGGGGTTTTGCCGCCCCAGCGGTAGGGCGTGCCAAGGTAGCGCTTGGCTGCCTGGGCAATGGCTGCACGCAGCTTTTCCTGGTCCTGCTCGCAGGGCTGGGTGTACAGCGGGGCCAGCGCGTCCGCACGCAGGTAACCGGTGCGGCCATCCGGTAGCGTTACGGCCTGCCAGCCGTCTTCCGGCTCCCCCTGCACGGCCACGCGGGCGCCCAAGGGCAGGCCAGCAGCCACGCAGGCCCCCTGCACACGGGGTTCCGCCAGCACATCAGCCCAGCGGGCTATGACCACCATCTGCGGCTGAACCAGCCATTCTTCCGTCTTGGGGCCAGTCAGCAAAGCATCCTGTGCTACCCAGCCGGTATAGCCGTAAAAGGTGCGTACCGGTACCATGTGCTGTTCGGCTTCGCCGGTAATTTCCACCGTCATGCCCAGCAAAAGCTCATCCACCAGACGGGATTGCTGCGGGTTCTGCGCCCAGAGGGCCGGGTTTGTGGTAAGCGGCGCTATGGCCACGTTGATTACTGCCTGCATTGTTATTTCCTCACTGTGTTATCTCAGTCCCAGTTTTCGCCCGCACGGTGGCAGGCAACCATACGGCCATCACATTCCCGCAGCTCCGGAACCTCGGTGCGGCAGCGCTCCGTTGCGTAAGGGCAGCGGGTATGGAAGCAGCAGCCGGACGGCAGGTTGACCGGGCTGGGCACTTCGCCCATCAGCACACGGCGGTGCTGGTTGCGGCGGTGTGGATCCGCCTGCGGGATGGCATCCATCAAAAAGGCGGTATAGGGGTGCATGGGGCGGCTGTAGAGCTCTTCCTTGGTGGCAACCTCGCACACATGGCCCAGGAACATTACGCAGACGCGGTCCGCAATAAAGTTGATGACAGAAAGATCATGCCCGATGAAGAGATAGGTCAGGCCGTACTGCTTTTGCAGGTCCTTGAGCAGGTTCAACACCTGGCTCTGCACCGAAACATCCAATGCGGAGACCGGTTCATCGCAGACGATCAGGTCCGGCTGCAGCGCAATGGCGCGGGCAATGCCGATGCGCTGGCGCTGACCGCCGCTGAATTGGTGCGGGTAACGGTTCAAAAACTCTGCTGGTACACCAACAGCCTGCATCAATTCCAGCACGCGGTGGGTGGTTTCGGCTTTGGTTTTGCATACATGATAGGTTTCCAGCGGTTCGGCAATGATATCCCGCACCTTCATGCGCGGGTCAAGGCTGGCATACGGGTCCTGGAAGACCATCTGCATCCGGCGGCGCAGGGGGGCAAATTTCTTATTCTTCATGGCGGTGATGTTCTGCCCCTCAAAGGTCACGCTGCCCCTGGTTGCGGGCAGCATGCGGATCAGGGTGCGTCCCAGGGTGCTTTTGCCGCAGCCGCTCTCCCCCACCAGGGCCAGCGTTTCGCCGCGGTACAGGGTCAGATCCACATTGGTCAGGGCATGGACGGCCTGGTCTTTTTTGCTGGTTTCAAAGTTTTTATAAATACCTTTTGCCTGCAAAAGAACTTCGTGTTTTACCTCGCTCATTGATGTTCCTCCTCACAGCGGAAGCAGCGCACCTGATGATCCGGTGCAACGGGATGCAGCTGCGCTTTTTCCGTGCGGCATTGGTCGGTGGCATATTCGCAGCGGTTGCTGAACGGGCAGCCCTGCGACAGGTGCAGCAGGTTGGGCACCACACCGGGGATGGTGTGCAACCGCTCGGCGTTCTGGCCAATGCGCGGGATGGAATCCAGCAGGCCCTTGGTATAGGGGTGCATGGTATGGTCAAACAGCTCAAAGGTTTCGGCCTGTTCCATGATCTTGCCTGCGTACATGACATACACATAGTCACAGATTTCCGCCACAACGCCCATGTTATGGGTGATGATCAGCACGCTCATGCCGGTTTCGTCCCGCAGCTCCTTCATCAGGCGCAGGATCTGGGCTTCAATTGTCACATCCAGTGCGGTGGTGGGCTCATCGGCAATCAGCAGCTTGGGCTTGCATACCATGGCCATGGCAATCATCACGCGCTGGCGCAGGCCGCCGGAAAGCTCGTGCGGGTAGCAGTCATAGCGCTTTTCCGCTTCGGGGATGCCAACACGCTGGAACATTTCCACCACGCGCTGCTTGGCTTCCGCCTTGCTCATGGTCGGGTTATGCACCAGCAGCGTTTCGCGCACCTGGCGGCCCACCTTGAGCACCGGGTTCAGGCTGGTCATCGGCTCCTGAAAGATCATCGAAATATCATTGCCGCAGATCTTGCGCAGCTCTTTATCCGAAAGCCTGGTCAGGTCCTGATCTTCAAACCGGATGCTGCCGCCCGCCACGCGGCCGGGGTATTTCAGCAGGCCCATAATGGATTTGGCGGTCATGCTTTTGCCGCAGCCGCTCTCCCCCACCAGGCCGATGATCTTGCCCTTGGGAATATCCAGGTCCAGGCCATCCACCGCCGGGGCCACGCCTTTTTCGGTAAAGAAATAGGAGTTCAGGCCGCGGATTTCCAGAACATTATTATTATTTTCCATCTTTTACTTCTCCCCCGCCGTTACTGGTTCTTCATGTAGGGGTCCAGCACATCGCGCAGACCGTCACCCAAAAAGTTGAACGCCAGCACCACGATCATAATGGCAATGCAGGGTGCCAAGGCCAGCCAGGGCTGGGTGAACAAAAACTGCTTGGACTGGTTGACCATCAGGCCCCAGGATGCTGCCGGGGGCTGTGCGCCGATGCCCAAAAAGCTCAGCGAGCTTTCAGACAGGATGGCAGAGGGAACATTCAGGGTAAACAGAACGATCAATGAGGGAATGCAGTTGGGCAGGATATGCTTGAGCATGATTTTGCCGTTGCTGACGCCGATCGAACGGGCAGCCTCAACATATTCGCTCTCCTTCAGGCTCAGGGTCTGGCTGCGCACCACGCGGGCCACACTGGCCCAGCTGGTGAGGGAAAGCGCGATAAACAGGTTGACGGTGGACTGGCCCAGGGTATACATAACCACCATGGCCAGCAGCAGGGACGGGATGGACAGCATGATATCCGCCAGGCGCATGATGACATAATCCACCCAGCCGCCAAAGTAACCGGCCAGCAGGCCAAAGAAGATGCCCACCACCAGCGAGATGATGCTGGGCAGAATACCGATGGTAAGCGAGAGGCGCGAACCATACAGAATACGGGAGAACACATCGCGGCCCAGTTCATCCGTGCCAAACCAGTGGGCAGCGCTGGGGCCCTGCAAACGGCTGATCAGGTCCTGCTCAGCCTCACCATAGGGGGCCAGAACGGGAGCCAAAATAGCTATCAGGATGACAACCAGAATCAGCACAGCCGAAAAGGCGGCCAGCTTGTTCTGGCGGCACATGCGCAGCAGCTGTTCTTTCAGGCCGTCCTCTTCGCCGATCTGGCTTTCCAGTTCCTGCGGCTGGGCATTTTTCAACATTTCGTCTGCCATGGCTTATGCCTCCTTTCTGATGCGCGGGTCCAGCACAGAATACAGCAGGTCCGCTATCAGGTTGCCTGCAATGACCAGCACGGTGGTAAACAGCACGGTCCCCTGCAGCACCGGCATATCACGGTTCTGGATTGCTGTGGTAGCAAGGCGGCCGATGCCGGGAATGGCAAAAATGCTCTCGGTGATAACCGCGCCGGACAGCATGCCGGAAAACTGCAATGCCATCATGGTAATGACCGGCAGCATGGAGTTTTTGAGCGCATGGCCCAGAATGATCGCCTGCTTGCGCAGGCCTTTGGCACGGGCGGTATCAATATAATCCGCCTGCATCACTTCCAGCAGGCTGGAGCGCGTCATACGGGCAATGCTGCCTGCGCTGTTCCAGCCCAGGGCAATGGCGGGCAGAATCATGGAAAGGAAGGTACCATCCAGCGTAAGCGGGAATGCCTTGATTTTGAAGGCAAACAGGTATTGCAGCAGCAGCGCCACCATGAAAATAGGCATGGAAACGCCAGCCAGCGAAACGCCCATGAACAGGTGGTCCACAAGGCTGTTCTGCCTGATGGCTGCTATAATACCGGTGCCAAGGCCCAGCACCCAGGCAAACAGCGCCGCCAGCAGGGCCAGTTCCAGCGTGTAGGGGAACGCCTCTATGATCATATCGGTAACAGCGCGGTTATATTTATAACTGATGCCCAGGTCCCCATGGATCGCCCCGGCCAGATAGTCAAAGAACTGCACGATCACCGGCTTATCCAGCCCCATCACTTCAGTCAGGCGGTCAATGGTGGCCTGGTCCACATGTTCACCCAGCAGCATAGCCGCCGCATTGCCGGGAACAATGCGCAGCATGATGAAGATGAGCAGTACCACGCCGATCAGCACCGGAATGGTGCCCAAAATGCGCTTTATCACGCTTTTCACACGGAGTCACTCCCCTTTTGTCCCTCACAGCCGCTGTTTCCAAACTGCCAATCGGTTAAAACCATGCTCTGTGCAGGTGAATATCATTTTCCCCGCAGGCGTTGCTTCGGCACAGCGCTTTTATAAAAAGCGCTAAGTTTTCAGGTTCGTGGGCGCACAATGTGCGCCCTTACGGTCCCTGCCAGGCAGAATGCAGTTTTACCTTATGGACAGTCTGTTTGAGCGACTGTATATTTTTACACTTTTATGCTGTAAAATATACAAGCATTAAAATTATAACATAAAAAATGCAGGCTGCAACCTGTGGTCGCAGCCTGCATTGCATTATTTGTAACTTTTTTTGTCCAAAAATTACTTCAAGGTAACGTTGATATACTGGGTATCGTTATAACCGGCCCAGTGCGGGGTGAAGGAGGCGATCCGGTCGCCCTTAACAAACAGGTGGGAACGGCTGAACATGGGTACCCATGCAGCGTCCTCTTCCACGATCTGCTTTTCCAGCGCGGCGTACTCGGTCAGGCGTTCGGTGTCGTCCACAATGCCGCGGGCGGCAGCAACACGGCTCATAACGTCGGTGTTAAAGTAGTTCAGGCTGCGCACATTGCTCTTTTCGGGGGTACCGAAGAACGTGTAAATGAAGTTATCCGGGTCGTTATAGTCGGCCGTCCAGGAGCTGACAAAGCTGACCATATCGCCGCTCTTGCGCAGATCCAGCCAGCTGGCGGGGTCATAGCTCTTGATCTCGGCGTTAATCCCGATCTGCTGCAGGTACTGCTGCACGATCTGGATGACCAGCAGAGTGGAATCGCTGCTGGAGTTATCGGCAGCAATCTCCATGGTAAAGCCATCCGCGTAACCGGCTTCGGCCAGCAGGCTCTTGGCCTGTTCGGGGTCGTACTTCAGCCAACCCTCGTTGTCCCCGGTGTAGCCGATCAGGCCTTTGGGGTAAATGCCGTCCACCAGGCTGCCATCGCCGTTATACACGGTATCCAGGATGGTCTGGCGGTCAATGGCCATCTGGATGGCCTTGCGGACCTTGACATCGTTCAGCGGCTCCACATTCTCGTTCAGAGCCATGTAGGTGGTGCCCAGACGGTTGGAGGTTACGATATCATCGGCATACTGGGTCTTGTAGGTAGAGTTGACAACGGCAGCGTCAATGTAATCGCAGTCCAGGATATCCAGCTCACCGTTCTGGAACATCATGCTCATGGTGGAAGAATCCGGCACGATGGAAATTTCCACATGCTGCACGCTGGGCTTTTCGCCCCAGTAGTTGGGGTTGGCATCCAGCACAATGCTGCTGTCGCGGGTCCAGCTGGTGACCACATACGGGCCAGAGCCGATGGTCTTGGAGCAGTCCATACCAAACTGGTCGCCTGCTTCCTCCACGTTCTTCTCGCTCATGATGGAGCAGGAAGCGGTTGCCAGCTCATACAGGAAACCGGCAAACGGCTTCGACAGGGTAACGGTAAAGTGGGTGTCATCAATCACCTGAATGCCTTCCAGGTCGGTGGCGGTGCCATCCATCACAGCTTCCGCACCGGCAATGGCAGAGGCATAATCCGTCTGCACGCTGTCCGGCAGGGCCAGCATACGGGTAAAGGTATACTTGACATCGTTGGCGGTCAGCGGGGTGCCGTCAGAGAAAGTAACACCGCTGCGCAGGGTGAAATCATAGGTCAGGCCGTCGTCCGAAACGGTGTAGTCTTCCACCAGGCTCTTCTCCAGCTCAGTGGAGCCGTCCGCATTGGTTTTGATCTCAAACAGGCGGTCAAAGATATTCAGCGGCACCATGTAGTCGTTGTTGGTCTTGTGCACATCCATCGTCTGGATATCGGTGTTCATGGCAACGTGCAGCGAACCATCTGCTGCAGCCCCGGTGGAAGCGGCAGCTTCGGTGGAAGATGCCCCGGTATCGGAGGATGTATCAGCGGAGGAAGCCGCTGGGGTGGTGGATGCGGAGCTGCCGCAGGCAGCCAGCATGCTGGCCAGCAGTGCAGTGCTCAGCGCAGCGCAGGCAAATTTTTTCATAATTCTTTCCCTCTCTTACATTGGCGCAGCCATTCTGCCGCGCCCCTGATTGTTTTGGGGCTGAACCCCCGGCCCCAGGCGGTTAAAACGCACAATGTTACCGCCTGAACCCGCAAAAGTGCAAAAAAGGGCAGCTGTATTGGTAGCTGCCCCTTTGCATCTCATGTTGGTTATAATACCACAAATCCTATCAGATTGCAAGCGCAAATTCTGCTGGCCGTGGTGCCCCAACCCGGAACAGCTTAAACGTTGTTCGGGCTGTTTTTCAGGATAACGTCATGGCTGCCGCCTTCCACAATGGAGGTGGAAGAAACGACCGTCAGGCGGGCTTTCTGCTGCAGTTCCGGGATGGACAGCGCACCACAGTTGCACATGGTGGAGCGCACCTTGTACAGCGTGGTCTGCACGCCATCGGCCAGCGGGCCGGCATACGGAACGTAAGAATCAACGCCCTCCTCAAAGCTCAGCTTCTGGGCACCGCCAAGGTCATAGCGCTGCCAGTTGCGGGCACGGTTGGAACCTTCGCCCCAGTATTCCTTCACATAGTTGCCACCAACGCGCAGCTTGTTCGTGGGGGATTCATCAAAGCGGGCAAAGTAACGGCCCAGCATAACAAAGTCAGCGCCCATTGCCAATGCCAGGGTGATGTGGTAGTCATGCACAATGCCGCCATCGGAGCAGATAGGGATATAGATGCCGGTCTGCTCATAGTATTCATCGCGGGCTTTGGCAACCTCGATAACGGCGGTTGCCTGGCCGCGGCCAATGCCCTTGGTTTCGCGGGTGATGCAGATGGAGCCGCCGCCAATGCCGATCTTGACAAAGTCTGCACCGGCTTTTGCCAGGAACAGGAAGCCCTCGCGGTCCACCACGTTGCCTGCACCGACCTTTACCTTGTCGCCGTAATGCTCACGGATCCAGGCGATGGTACGGGACTGCCATTCGCTGTAACCTTCGGAAGAGTCGATGCAGAGCACATCCACGCCGGCATCCACCAGGGCGGGCACGCGCTCGGCATAGTCGCGGGTATTGATGCCGGCGCCGACAACATAGCTCTTGTTGGCATCCAGCAGCTCATTGGCATGTTCCTTGTGGGAATCATAATCTTTGCGGAAAACCATATACTGCAGGTTGCCCTGCTCGTCTACCAGCGGCAGAGAGTTGATCTTGTTATCCCAGATGATATCGTTGCAGTCATGCAGGCTGGTGTTGGCCGGTGCGGTAACCAGCTTGTCCAGCGGGGTCATGAACTCAGTCACTTTCAGATCGGTGCTCATGCGGGACAGGCGGTAGTCACGGGATGCCACAATGCCCAGCAGCTTGCCGTGGGGGGTGCCGTCAGCCGTGATGGCAACGGTGGAATGGCCGGTACGGGTTTTCAGGTCCAACACATCAGCCAGGGTAGCCTCCGGCGGCAGGTTGGAATCAGAGGTAACAAAGCCCTTTTTGTAAGCCTTGACACGGCGAACCATATCAGCCTCGGACTGAACGGACTGGGAGCCGTAAATGAAAGAAACGCCGCCCTGCTTGGCAAGGGCAATGGCGAGCTTTTCGCCGGAAACGGACTGCATGATAGCCGAAACCATGGGGATGTTCATGGTCAGGGGGCAGGCTTCTTCGCCCTTGCGGTACTTGACCAGCGGGGTTTTGAGGCTGACAGCCGTGGGGATGCACTCCGAAGAGGAATAGCCGGGGACGAGCAGATACTCGCCGAAGGTACGGGACGGTTCACTAAAATAATACGCCATTTCGCAATTCTCCTTTACCCTTTTCGTTGCCTGATTTGCTTATTGGTTATTGTACCACATTCGCGTACAATATGCAAAATTTGTTGCATTAAATCTTTTTTTGGCCTTTTGGGCAAAAGTTGTATAAACTGCACCATGGCCAGGCGCAAGAGTATGACTAATCAAAACATTTTGCACATCGGCACCCGTCCGCCGCTTGGAACGGGCTCCAAACGCGTTCCGGCATGCCGCACATGTGATGCTCTTTTCCCCGCTCATTCCTCAAAGTTCAGGGTAATATCCCCCAGCGCGGCATCCAGAATCACAGCGTTGGCTGCTTTGCTGTTGGCGCTGTAAGGGCTTGCCTGCTTGGCGCCGCTTACCGTAATGCTGCCCAGGCCGCATGCAGCCTGCACGCTGTAACCGTCTGCCTTTTCCCTCAGGGTCAGGGCAATATTGCCCAGCTGGTCGGTTACCTGCACCTGGCTGGCCCCCACCAGGCGGCTGATCGTCACATCGCCCTGGGCGTTTTCAATCGTCACGCGCTCTGCCTGCACGGTGCCAAGCTCTGCACTGCCCAGGGCAAGCGTTGCATCCAGCTGCCCGGTTTGCAGCTCATCCGCATACAGGCTGCCGAGGGCAAGGTCTGCCTGTATGCTTTTGGCTTTCAGTGTACCAAGGTCGGCGCTGCCCAGGTTCAGATTCAGCTCTATCTGTTCCAGTTCTATCTCCGGCAGGGCGATGCTCAGCGTGGGCGTGGGGTCACTGCCGGAAATATAGCCTTTGGGTATTTTGTACCGCACGCTAAAGCCACTCTCGTCCAAGGTGCGCTCCAGCCAGTCGGAATAGAAATTTTCAAACCGGAGTGTTATCTCATCCGCTGCATTGCTGCGCACAAAAGCAACCTCACCGCAGTCCAGGTCCAGTACCATCGTTTGGGCCTGCTTTGCATCCAGCGTCATCGTGCTGCTTTCCAACCGGTTGGTGCTTTCGCTTTTTGCACTTTCCTTTGTGATGGCTGTTTCGGTATTTTCATCCGTGCTTTCGTCCATATTTTCGGTTGCTTCCCCGGTGGTTTCCTGCGGGGGAACTTCTTCTGCCGTTGCGCTCTCTGCAATGCTGTACTGATATTTTGTCACAATTTTGAAAGAGCCGATGAACACCAGCAGCACAACAATCAAAATTGCAAGGATAGCCAGCACAATCCACACCGGGCTTTTTCTGCGTCTGCTGCCCTGTTCTGGCATGCTGTTATCCGGCATCGGCGTGCCGAACTGTGCCCCGGTACCCTCCCATATCTTTTCCGCCACATTCTGGGGGCTGCCCAGTTCCTGGATGGTCTGGGCCTCTTTTTCGGGGCCTGCAGCATCAAAGTATTCTTCGTAATAATCCAGGGCATCCCGGCGTTCGGCTTCCGGCATTGCGGCCAGCAGAGCTGCCAGCTGCTGCATATATTCCTGCCTTGTCATTTTGCATCCTCCCCAAAAATATGGTCAATGTTGGCGGCGTAAACTTTCCACTCTGCCTTGTAGCCTGCCAGCTGCTGCCGCCCCAGCGGGGTAATTTTGTAATAGCGGCGGTTGCGGCCATTGAACGGTTCATCGTAAATGGTCAGGCAGCCATCTTTTTGCAGCCGCCGCAGCACCGGGTACAGTGTCGATTCGCTCAATTCCAGCGCCTGCTTGATCTCCTGGGTGATCTTGTAGCCATAAGTACCTTCTTCCTCGCGCGATACGACCGCCAGCACCACGGCATCCAGCAGCGCCGCGCCTGTGGTAAAGCTCATGTGGGTGCCCCCTTCCCTGTTGTATTAGCCCGGCAGTGCCGCTGCGTGTGGCGGCGGCTCTGCCGTTATTATTTTGTTCTATATATTATATATCATATAATATTATGTCAGTCAATATATTTTATCTGGTTCTTTCCCACTATTTCAAAAATGGCAGCAAAAATGCCGCAGGCACACAGCCTGCGGCATAAAAGTGATGCTTATTCTGTTTTAGCTTACCTGATGCTGCTCGATCCAATCCGCCACCGCGCGGGAAAGCTCGGTCAGGCTGCCCTTGGTAAAGGGAGCTTTCATTCCGGCGCTTTCGGCCAGCTCGGTATAGGTTGCCATACCGGCCAGGTTGGTCAGCTTCATATAGCGCTGCCAGGCGTCCTTGTGGTCCTTCAGGCTGGCCACAAAGAACTGCAGGGCAATGGCGGTTGCCAGACAGTAATCAATATAGTAGAACGGGCATTCAAAGATATGCAGCTGGCGCTGCCAGCCTGCGCCGCGGCCATAGAACGGCAGGTCGCCGAACTTGTTCCAGGGGCGGTATTTCTTTTCCAGCTCCAGCCAGACGGCATTGCGTTCATCCGGCGTAAGATCTGGTTGCTGATACATAATGTGCTGGAATTCATCCACCATGCAGCCGTATGGCAGGAAGATAAAGCTGTCCTCGGCGTGCAGCAGCTCGTATTTATCCGTATCCTCCTTAAAGAAGAGGTGATGCCACGGGGCGGTCAGGAACTCCATGCTCATGGAGTGGATCTCGGCGCTCTCCATACCGGGGCACTGGATATCTTCGGGGATGTTCTTGGGGCTGCGGGCAGCCAGGTAGCCTTCCAGCGCATGCCCTGCTTCATGGGTCAGCACATCCACATCCCCCGCTGTGCCGTTCCAGTTGGCAAAGATGAAGGGGGTCTTGTAATCGGGCAGCATTTCCTCATAACCGCCGCTCATTTTGCCGGGGCGGCTGAGAACGTCGAACATCTCGTTATCCTGCATGAAGTCGATGAACTCTGCCGTTTCGGGGCTGAGCTCATGGTACATCTTGCGGGCACCGGCCATCAGCTCGTCATAGCTGCCGTGCGGCACGGGGTTGCCGTCCGCAAAGCTGATGGTGCTGTCCCAGAACATGGGGTTCTCAATGCCGGTGCGCTTGTTGCGCAGAGCCAGAGCCTTCTGGATCATGGGCACCACCTGCTCCACCACTTCCTGGCGGAACGCGGCAACCTCCGCCGGGCCGTAACCGATGCGGTTCATGCGGATATAGCTCAGCTCGCTGTAATCGTTGTAGCCCAGGATGCGTGCCTGCTCGTTGCGATTCTTGACCATCTTATCATAGATCTCGTCAAACTCGGCGCGGTGGGCGTCAAAGTAAACGGCTTCCGCCTCGTAAGCCTTACGGCGCATGGCGGGGTCAGTGCTCTGCTTATACAGCGTCAGCTGCGGGATGGTCAGCTGTTTGCCGTCCAGCTCCGCCATTGCACCGCCGTACAATTTCTGGTAAGCACTGGTCAGGGCATTTTCCTCTTTCTGCAGTTCGATCACCCGGTCGTCCATGCTCAGCACCAGGTTGCGCAGGCTGGGCAGAATGCGGGTACCGAACGCTTCTTCCAGCGCTTTGGCGTGCGGGTTGGAAAGAATCGCCTCCGCAACATTGCGTGCTGCATTGCTGACCGCCGGGCCGGTTGCATCAAACCATTCCTGTTCCCCGCTCCAATATTCATCGCGGGTATCCTGGGTATAATGGATGGATGCCAGGCAGGATGCCGTGTGGTAATGGGCCATCATGGCGTTTTCTTCGCGGTAAAGCTGTACCAGTTCTTCGCCGCTCTGGGCAGCGGCCATCTTTTTGGCATACTCTTCGCACTGGGCCAGAACCTTATCCAGGTCCGGGCGTTCGTACTTCATTTCTGAAAATTTCATAGCGATTCCTTTCTATTGTATATCCATTTTGGGGATACCGGAAATTCAAAAAGTCCGCCACGTTGCAAAAACAGGCCATTTTTTTGCTTTTTTCGGCTTTCCCAACGGATAAGTATTTTTCCGTGCAGGCACGGGCATTTGGCGCTAAACCTTGTTATGTTATCAATAATATCATAGCACACCAACAGGTATTTGGGTAGCCCCCTGTGCGGCGGGCAAAATGCACTTGCGGGTTTGCGGCAAATAGGCTACAATGGCAGTGAGCAAACACTGCGGCTTTTGCCGCCACAAAGGAGCAAACGACCATGACGTATAACGAAGTACTTACTGCAGCGCGTGGCCAGATGGGGCCCTGCAAAGCGTGCCCTGTGTGTGATGGGCGTGCCTGCCGCAACACGGTGCCGGGTCCCGGTGCCAAGGGCGTGGGTGATGTTGCCATCCGCAATTACAGCGCATGGCAGAACGTGCGGGTGAACATGGACACCATTTGCGAATCGGGTGAGCCGGACACCACGCTGGAAATGTTCGGCCACAGTTACCGCATCCCGGTTTTTGCCGGGCCGGTGGGTGCCATGCAGCTGCATTACGGCACCAAGTACACCGACCTGGAGTACAATGATATTCTGGTTCCCGCCTGCCACGATGCCGGGATCCTGGCTTTCACCGGTGACGGCACCAATCCCGCGGTTATGGTGGGTGCCTGCAAGGCGGTAAAAGCCAATGCCGGGTTTGGCATTCCAACCGTAAAGCCTTGGGATGCCGGGACGATTGCAGAAAAGATGGCCCTGGTGCGTGCCACCGGCGCGTTTGCCGTTGCAATGGACATTGACGCCGCCGGTCTGCCGTTTTTGAAGAGCCTGAATCCGCCCGCCGGCAGCAAAACGGTGGAGGAGCTGCGCGGCATTATTGCGGATGCCAAGGTTCCGTTCATCATCAAGGGCGTCATGACGGCACGCGGCGCGCAGAAAGCGGTGGAAGCCGGTGCTTCGGCGATCGTGATTTCCAACCACGGCGGGCGCGTTCTGGACCAGGTGCCCGCCACAGCAGAAGTTCTGCCGGAAATTGCGGAGGCCGTCAATGGCCGCTGCAAGATTCTGGTGGATGGCGGCATCCGCACGGGTGTGGATGTATTTAAGGCGTTGGCCCTTGGCGCAGACGCCGTATTGATTGCCCGCCCCTTTGTGAACGCCATTTACGGTGCCGGTGCCGAGGGTGTTCAGGTGTATGTGGACAAGCTGGCCGGTGAGCTGGCCGACACCATGAGTATGTGCGGTGCCCATTCCCTGGCCGAGATCACCCGCAACATGGTGAGAGTGTGATTTTTTACGAGGGTTTGTGTTCCTTCTTTGAAAAGAAGAAACCGAAGAGACTTTAATCTCGTATTACATACAAAATAAGATCAAGGCCCGTTGCACAGGATTTTGGGATGCAGCGGGCCTTGGTTGTTTTAGATGATATTTTTTATTGCTCTGTAGGGAACGGTCTTGACCGTTCCCTACAAATTGGGCAGGGTTTCTGCCCTCTTTTCATACTATACAAATACAAAACCAAAATAACCGCCCGCCTGACGGAATGTCATATTCCAAACAGACGGGCGGTTATCTAAGGCAATACCGCATAATTCTAAGTGCCGATACGGCGAGCGAGGTGCGGCAGATGCTAAGCCAAAAGCGCAGATAATACTGGATGTCTTATCGAGCAACGCAGATGCCGTGCCGCAGCTGCCGGAGCGGTGCTTAAGCCGCAAGGCGGGAATTGTGCGGTGTTGCCCAAAATTTGTCTTATCATTTCGGGTGCTCTTGTCTCGCTATCCCGCAACCTTACTGCGCGTGGTTGATGGGTTCCATGATGGCGTGTGCCACAAAGCGCTGGTTGTTGGAAGCATAGGCGGAGCGGCAGGTGGAAAGCGTCAGGATATGGCTGCCGCTGGGAACATCCACGCCGGTATCATACAGCGAAAGTTCTTTCAGATACCGCAAAAAGGCATCGTAATCTTCGCCCTCACTGTAATCCAGCGCATAGCACGGGTCGTCCGATTTGGCATCGTGTGCCGAGAAGATGCGGCACAGGTAGTCGCCATCCGGCGTGTACAGGGTAAACGTTGGGTTTGCGCTGTAAAAATCCTGCTTGCGGTAAGCATCCAGCTTGCCGAACATAGCGCCGTTATGGATGTTGTGGCCATGGATCACATGGCACAGACCGTCCGCCCAGCTGGTGGAATCCCACGAAGGGCGGATCAGACAGCCATCGTTGCTGCTTCCGCCGGAAAAGCTGCGGCGCAGGTAATAGTTGGAATCTTCGTTCTGCACCACCGGCAGCGAAAGTTCCAGCCCCGGCACACTGAGCCATGCGGTAACGTCCGGGTTCTGCTCTTTCAACGCGGTAAAGTCCAGGCGGGAAGCCGGGGCGTTATCGCCGCTGGTGCTGGTATCCATCCAGACAAGCTGGGCGCGCAGGGTCTGGTATTCTTCATCACTTTTCTGGTAGCTTGTCCACTGCCAGAAGAACAACAGCAGGAACACCACCGCGGCAGCCAGCAGCACCGGTACAATAAACTTGGAAAGCTGCGCTGCCGTTACGCCATCCGTACTGCGCCGATGGCGCGGCTTGGGGTCTTTCTCCGGCGGCTCACGGTACATGGTGTACTGCTTTCTGCTGGATTTGTGGTGGGTACTGCTGCCTGTGGAGCGGCGGGGCTGCCCGCTATAAGAGGGATTTTGTCTGCTCATGCTTACCCCCTGTCGGAATGAGAGGCATCATCGCCGTTTTCTTTCTTTTTGCGCACCACGGTCACACCAACAGCCGCGCCAATACATACAACTGCCAGCGCCAGGAAGATCCACATCACCGGGCTGTCACCGGTGGGCAGGCCGTACTGACCGTTTGCAAAAGCCGGAACATTCGGCGGGGCCGTGGGGCTAATCTTGGGGGTATCACCATCGCCATTGGGTATTGCACCAGGGTTACCCAGCGTATTCGGGTCATCGCCGGGTTCACCCGGGGTCGGATCTCCATCCGGGTTGGGCGTTTTGTCCGGGTTCTCCGAAGGATTGCTCGGTGTCGGCGTTGCGCTCGGCTGGTCCACCATCTTGACCAGGTGGTAGCCACAGTTGGGGATGGTGCCGTCACCGTTAAAGTAGAACTCTACATCCGCGGCCTGAGCATAGCCCTCTGGGGCGCTTTCCTCGTGCATGATGTAAATATGGCCTGCCACCAGCACCTCGCCGGTGTTGCCGGTCATCACCAGCTTTTCCGGTTCTGTACCGGAAACCCAGCTGTGAACCAGCTTGCCGGTGTTCTTATCCGTCAGCGTCATGGAAGCCCCTGTCAGAGAGTTGCCGTTGGGGTCCACCTTGGAAAGCTTGACTTCCAGTGGCTGGTCAATAACAGTCAATGTCTGGCCATCCAGCTTGCCGGATTTGGAAGTTACGGCAACGGTAAAATCCGAATTGATGGTAAAGGTAATATCGCTGGTCATGGCATAGCCTGCCGGAGCGTAAGTTTCGCGCAGCAGGTAGTTGCCGGGCGAAAGCTGCATCTCGTGTGGAGTGCTTTCGGTCTTCCAGCTATCGATCTCGTTCTGGGTGCCATCGGAGCCTACGCTGTAAACCACCAGTTTTGCGCCGGGCAGTTCATCGCTGCCGGTGGCGGACTTTTTGCTCACGATCAGCTTTTGCCGCTTGGCGTTGGTAAAGGTAAAGGTTTTGCCGTCATCGCTGGTGGTCATGGTGGAAACATAGCCATCCAGGCCGGTCATATCCTCGCTGATGCTGCAGTTGGTCATGCCCTGGCGGATATCAAAGTAAGCGGTGCCATCCCCCGTGATGGTACGGGTGGCGCTGCGTTGCTGGCCATCCTGGGTATAGGTCAGCACAATTCTGGCCGGGCCGTGGTTGCTGTCATCGGTAATCCACTTTTTCTTGACCGCGATGCGGCCATAGCTGCTGATGTTGCCGGAGTAACTGTTTTCCACATGTTCCTTGACCATAACGTACACGATCCAGCTGGTACGAGAACCAAAAAAGCAGTTGGGTACTGGGATGGTAATGCTGTCCATCGTGCGGGAAAGGGTTGTGGTAATAGTAAAGTAGCCATTTTCGGCATAGGTATCATTGCCGATGCCGTGCGGGAAGTAAACATACAGATAGCGGTTGTTTTCGCCGCCCTGATAGAAGCTGACGTTGCCATCCGTATACTCGATATTATAGTTGCCGGGGCAGGCATCCAGCAGCCAGCCGATATCCATACGCAGGTAGCTGTTGCCCTTGGTGGTGTTTTCTTTCATCAGGCTGGAGTCATCCAGGATTGCCTGGCTGCCCGCTGCCACCGTTGTGCCATCCAGCATGGTTGTATCATGGGTATAGGTCACATAGGTCGAATTGGACTCATCCACCAGCGTAGCGTCGTTCGGGTCATAAGCGCGGCCCTGCAAACCGAACAGCACGTTGAAGGAGATGGTATCGCCAACCTGCATAGTCAGCGGGGTTCCCTGCTGGCGCATCTGGTCCAGCTGGTTCAGGGTATAGTCCACACCATTGACCGTAACGGTAACGCGCTTGACATAACTCATCAAGTCCACGCATCCATTGGCCGATGCATCGTAATTGGGATAATAATAATCATCCTGTGCCGCATGGGCACCTGTTGCAAAGGCAAGCACCAACAAAATCAGCAGCAGGCAATACCGCACACCGTTCCGCAGGTATTCCATTTTCTGATTCAACGTTTTCAACCTCAATCACCTGACATCCTTGTTTTTTTACAGACGCTACAATATATTTTATTATTTTATAACGTCTGCTCGTTTTATCTTACTCCTTTAACTATGTAGTTTATTTTATCATATCCTTGTGCTGCTTTCAACCTGCAAAGCTTCCAAATTTACACTTTTTTGTCACAGATTCCTTGGGTGCATCTGTTATTTGTTTTCCCTGTCACTATTAAAATTATGAGCTGCTCATAATTTAGCACATATCTTGTTGATTGCGTGCTGCTCCAGTATAATGGCGCCCGAAATGGCCGATTGGCCAGCACATATTTTGATTGGAGGCTGTTATGATGAACGAATCTGTAAAGAAACTGCTGAAAGCAAGCATGTGGGACCTGGCCACCTGTGCAAACGGTGAGCCGAACGTTGTGCCCGTTGCCTTCAAAGATGTAACCTCAGACGGCAAACTGGTGGTTGGCGATGTGTTCCTTGACGCAACCCTGAAAAACCTGGCCGCAGACGGCGGTAAAATTGCCATCTCTATTTACGATGCAAAGTCTCTGGAAGGCTATCAGATCAAGGGCACGGCTGAGTATGTGACCGAAGGCGATACCGTTAAAACCTTCAAAACGATGGTTGAGCAGATGTTCAATGGCGGCGCTACCGCAAAGGGTGCCCTGATCATCACCCCGGAAAAGATCATTGTTACCACTCCCGGTGCGGACAACAAGAAAGAGCTGTAACCCAGCTTTACGGGCACGGATGCTGCTTCCGTGCCCAATTTTTATACTCATAAATTTTATAGTAACTTCCGTATTGCGACGCAATCTGCTAAACTAGGAGTAAAGGGAGGCAACCTTATGTATCAAAAAAAGCTGGGAAAAGACATCCGCTGCCATCCAGATCTGCAATTATTCTGACAAACGATAAAACAAACAGGAGGTCCTTTATGAAAATCGCAATTCCTTATGAATACGGCCAGGTGTTCCAGCACTTTGGCCGCTCGGCACAATTCAAAATCTACGATGCAGAAAACGGCCTAATTTTGAGCAGCGAGGTTGTTTCCACCAACGGGCAGGGCCATGGTGCGCTGGTAGGCTTCCTGGTTCAGCATCAGGTCAATGTGGTTTTATGCGGCGGGATTGGTGCCGGTGCCCAGGCTGCCCTTGCGCAGGCTGGCATCCAGCTGTTTGGCGGTATTTCCGGCAGTGCGGATGCCGCTGCCGCAGATTATCTGGCTGGTCGGCTTGTTTTTGACCCCAACGCCCACTGCAATCATCATGCCCACGAAGCAGAGCACGCCTGCGGCTCCCATTCCTGCCACGAGGACAAAGGCGGCTGTGCCGGGAGCTGCCACTGACCAAAAGAGTTAAAAAGTGCCGCGTCCCGAGAGAAAAATCGAGATGCAGCACTCATTTGTATCTTCATTTTTGATTGTTGAAGAAAACCAAAAATCCGAACCCTCTCCCCTGTCGAGAAAAGGTTCGGATTTTTATTATTCAGTGCGGATAACAGGACTTGAACCTGCACGTCGTAGACACTGGACCCTAAAACCAGCGCGTCTGCCAATTCCGCCATATCCGCTCAAAATACCTTTGTATTTTAGCAGGTATCACGCTTTTTGTCAATGCAGGCAGACGGGTCATATTAGGTTTCGTATCAGGTCAGGCTTTGCAGGTATGCCTGCGGGCCGGACTGGTACAGGTCGCCGCCATGGGCATCCAGCAGAACGGTAAGGGGCATATCCACCACTTCCAGGCGGCGGACAGCCTCGCACCCAAGGTCCGGCCAGGCGATGATCTCGCAGCTTTTTACGCTGCCAGCCATCAGGGCACCTGCCCCGCCAATGGCTGCCAGGTACACAGCACCGTTGCGCACAACGGCGGCCTTTACGGCTTCATCCCGCTTGCCCTTGCCGATCATACAGGCAAGGCCCAGGTCCAGCAGGCGCGGGGTAAACTTATCCATGCGGCCGGATGTCGTGGGACCCGCCGCACCAATGGCACAGCCGGGGCGCTCCGGTGTGGGGCCGACATAATAGATGGCCGCGCCTTTGATATCGAACGGCAGCGGTTCCCCACGGTCCAGAGCTTCGCTCATACGGGCGTGGGCGGCATCGCGGGCGGTATATACGGTGCCGGTCAGCAGCACGGTATCCCCCGCGTGCAGCGGGGCAAGCTCCTGCCGTGTAAGCGGCGTTGTTAAACGTACCTGCATATAAAAATTACCCTTCCTGCTGCACGCGCGCGCGGCGGTGCTGCTCCCTGACTTCCTCATGGTGGCGGTTTACAATTTCCATTTCAGTTTGCAAAATCTGCCCCGGCGCCGGGTCCGGCTGCAGCTTGGGCGGTTGGTCGTCATCCAAGGAGATATCGATTTTACTGCCCGGTTTATGCTGAGCCGGTTCCCCCAGTGGGATATCAATTTGCGGTTTGTTTGCCAATTTGATCTCTTCCTTAAAAATTTGTGTCTTGCTTTGGGGCAGCATGTTATGATGCTGTTTCCCCTGTTTTGGTGGCTTAGCTCACATCGCATTTCGCAGTTGATGTTGCCCATATTTCATTGTTTCGCAGTTCTTTTCCACCGTTTATTCCTATATCGTTCAAAGTTTCTGTTTCCTTCTTTTCAAAGAAGGGACAACAATGCCCGTAAAAAGTTCTTACACCTCAGCGCTGGCGCGGCGGGTAACGTGGCAGCTTACGTTGACTGCCACCGGCAGGCAGGCCACATGGGTGGGCAGCTGTTCAATGCAGACGCCCAGGCAGGTGGTTGCACCGCCAAAGCCCTGCGGGCCAAAGCCGGTTGCATTGATGGCATCCAACAGCTCTTTTTCCAGCGCGGCATAATAGGGGTCCGCGTTGGGCTGGTCCAGCGGGCGCAGCAGTGCCTTTTTGGCCAGAGCTGCGCATTTATCAAAGCTGCCGCCAATGCCAATGCCCAGCACAATGGGCGGGCAGGGGTTGGCCCCCGCCTGCTTGACGGTTTCCATCACAAAGTCTTTTACGCCCTGCACGCCATCGGCAGGTTTGAGCATGGTCAGGCGGCTCATATTCTCGCTGCCTGCGCCCTTGGGGGCTACGGTAATTTTGCAGACATCCCCCGGCACAAGATGTACCGTTAAAAACGCCGGGGTGTTATCCCCCGTGTTCACGCGCTGCAAGGGGTCCGCGGTGATGGACTTGCGCAGGTAGGCTTTCTCATACCCGCGGCGCACGCCCTCGTTCACAGCTTCGTCCAGATTGCCGTTGATATGCACATCCTGGCCCAGCTCGATGAACACACAGGCCATGCCGGTATCCTGGCAGATCGGCAGGTCTTTTTCTGCAGCAACGCAAAGGTTCTGCTGCAGCAGTTCCAGCGTCTGGCGGGCCAGCGGCCAGGGTTCGGCGGCATGGGCGTTATCCAGCGCCTGCTTCACATCCGGCGGCAGCTGGGTGTTGGCGCGGATGCACAGTTCTTCCACCGCATCGGTAATGGCGGTGGCGTTTACTTCCCGGATGCTCATACCCGCGCCACGTCGCTTTCCCGTGCAGCTTGCGCCACAGCGTCAGCCACAGCCGGTGCCACACGCGGGTCAAAGGCCTTGGGCAGAATGTTTTCCTCGTTCAGCTCGTCCTCCGGGATCAGGCCGGCGATGGCCTTCGCGGCGGCCATCTTCATCTGGGGGTTGATGTCCCGTGCGCGGACGGAAAGTGCGCCCTTGAAGATGCCGGGGAACGCCAGAACATTGTTGACCTGGTTGGGGAAATCGCTGCGACCGGTGCCGATGACCCGCACACCGGCTGCCTTGGCGGCATCGGGCATGATCTCCGGGTTGGGGTTGGCCATGGCGAACACAATGGCATCCGGTGCCATGGTGGCGGCCATCTCGGTGGTCAGCGCACCGGCAACGGAGGTGCCGATAAAGACATCTGCACCGCGCACGGCATCGGCCAGGGTGCCGGTCAGACGTTCGGGGTTGGTCACGGTTGCCAGCCATTCCTTATGGTCGGCAAGGCCCGCCGGGCGGCCGGGGTACAGGATACCGTGTTCATCCACAGCAACAATGTTTTTGGCACCGGCAACCTGCAGCATCTTGATGATGGCCGTACCGGCAGCGCCGGGGCCGTTCTGCACGATCTTGACATCTTCCAGCCGCTTGCCAACAACCTTGAGGGCGTTGAGCACGCCGGCCAGCACGATAATCGCGGTGCCGTGCTGGTCGTCATGGAATACAGGGATATCCAGGTCGCGCTCCAGCTCCGCTTCAATATCAAAGCACTCCGGGCTGCGGATATCCTCCAGGTTGATGCCGCCAAAAGTCGGAGCGATGGCCTTGACAGCGGCAATAACTTCCTCGCGGGTGGAAGCATTCAGGCAGATGGGGAACGCATCGACACCGCCGAACTCCTTAAACAGAACGCACTTGCCTTCCATGACCGGCAGACCAGCTTCGGGGCCGATGTTGCCCAGGCCCAGCACAGCGGTACCGTTTGTGACAACTGCCACGGTGCGGCCCTTGAAGGTGTATTTATACACATCGTCCGGGTTCGCCTTTATCTGGCGGCAGGGCTCCGCAACGCCGGGGGTGTAGGCAGTGGACAAGGCGTCACGGTCCTTGACTTCAAACAGGCTGTTGACGATCAGCTTGCCGGGGTATTTTGCGTGCATTTCAAGTGCGGCGGCATTGTAATCCATGGTAGTTGCTCCTTTGTTCGTATTCCTGTATTGATTTTGTTTTTATTTCAGTTTTGCATAAATCGGTTCCAGCTGGATCACGCAGAAATGGTCCGGCCAGCGGTCCGATACCGCTTTGCGCAAAGCAGCCGGGATTTTGTTGGCGCGGTGGTCCTTGGCGGCCAGCCAGTCTGCGGGCACAGCACAATCAAAAATCACATTGGTATGGGTGGGGCCGGGCACAATGCGCAGGTCATGGATATCCGCTTCCGGCGCAATTTCAGCCAGCTGTTCTTTCAAGAATTTCCGCAGTTCGTTGATATGCGGGTCATCCGTCACAACAGGGTCAAAGTGGATCGTAACCAGCAGATGGTCATGCACCTGAAAATCCCGCTCGATAGAGTCGATCAGGTCATGGCTTTTCATCACATCACTGTCGGCGGAAAGCTCAATATGGAAGCTGACCAACTTGCTGCCGGGCCCGTAATCATGCACCATCAAATCATGGATGCCCAGCACACCGGGGTAACTCAGGGCTTTTTTCTCAATGTAATCGATCAGTTCCGGGTCAGGGGCCGCGCCCAGCAGCGGGCTGATGGTATCCCGCACCAGGCCGACGCCGCTCCACAGGATAAACAGCGCCACGCCAACACCCATCAGGCCATCAATGCGGTCAATGCCAGTCAGGTGAGCCAGAATGGTAGCGGCCAGAACCGCGGCAGTGGTAACCACATCGTTGCGGGCATCCGCCGCAGTGGCCATGAGCGTTTCGGACTTGATGCGGCTGCCAACGCTGCGGTTGAAACTGCTCATCCACAGTTTGACCAGGATGGACACCACCAGCACCGCTATGGTCAGCGCGCTAAGGGTGACCGGCGTGGGGTGCAGCACCTTGAGGAAGCTTTCTTTCAGCAGCTCAATGCCGATGACCAGTATCATGACCGAAACCGCCAGCCCCGCCAGGTATTCGTACCGTGCATGGCCGTAAGGGTGCTCATCATCGGCAGGTTTTGACCCCAGGCGGAAGCCCACCAGGCTGACCACGTTGGAGCTTGCATCGGACAGGTTGTTCAATGCGTCCGCCGCAATGGCCATACTGCCAAACAGGGTGCCCACCGTAAACTTGCCCGCAAACAGCAGCACATTGCACACAATCCCCACCATGCAGGCCAGGTTGCCGTAAGCAGTGCGCACGGTGCGGTCCTGGATATTGGCCGGATCACGGATAAAAAGTCTGATCAGAAGTTTTGTCAAGAATTGCTCTTCCCTTCCCCTACAGATATGGATATTCGGAATTAAAGTTTCCTGCTGGGGCGTTGTATCCGACAAAACCCACAGACAGATAATTTAGGCAACACCTCACAATTCCCGCCTTGCGGCTTAAGCACCGCTCCGGCAGCTGCGGCACGGCATCTGCGTTGCCAAAATGCTCGATAAGACATCCAGTATTATCTGCGCTGTTCAAGCAGCGTTCCTGCTGACCATCTTATGCAGATCAGTCACGAATGATGCAGGCATCGCGCTCCGGGCCAACGGAGATATACTTGATCTTGCAGCCAACGGCCTTTTCCAGATATTCCACATAGCCGCGGGCAGCTTCCGGCAGGTCCTCGTACTTGCGCACGGAGGTGATATCGCAGTGCCAGCCCGGCAGCTTGACGACAACCGGCTGTGCATCGTCCAAAGTCTTGCCGGTCGGGAAGCGGTCGGTCACAGTGCCGTCAGCCAGCTTGTACTGGGCAACAACGGGAACTTCTTCCATATAATCCAGAACGTCAAACAGGGTCAGGGCCAGCTCGTCACAGCCCTGGCACTGAACGCCGTAACGGGAAGCAACCACATCAAACGGGCCAACGCGGCGCGGGCGGCCGGTGGCAGCGCCGTATTCATGGCCGGCTTCACGCAGCAGGTGCTTTTCTTCCTCGGTCATAGCCAGCTCGGTGGTAAAGGGGCCGTCGCCCACGCAGGAAGAATAAGCCTTCATGATACCGATGGACTTGTTCAGCTTGCGGCCGGGGATGCCAGCGCCGATGGGTGCATAAGCGCCGATGGTGTTGGAGGAAGTGGTGTAGGGATAAATGCCGTAGTCGATATCACGCAGGGCTCCCAGCTGGGCCTCAAACATGATCTTCTTGCCGGCATCGTCAGCATCTGCCAGGTACTGGCCGACATCGCAGATGTAAGCGCCGAACACTTTCTGGAAGTGCTTGCACCAGTTCCACATATCGTCCACGCTGACAGGCTTCTGGTTATAAATGTTGACCATGGTCAGGTTCTTGGATTCCACCAGGGTTTCCAGGCGCTTGCGCACACCGGCATCCATGTGGACCAAATCGCCCATGCGCAGGGTTTTCTTCATGTACTTATCACCATAGGTGTAAGCAATGCCGCGCTTGGTGGAACCAAACTGTGCGCCCGTTTTGGCAAGGCGGGCCTCCTCCAGGCCATCCTGCTCCACATGGAACGGCATGGTGATGGTAGCACGGTCAGAAATTTTCAGGTTGTCCGGGGTAATCTCAACACCCTGTTCGCGCAGGTCGGCGATCTCTTTTTCGAGATGTTCCGGGTCAATGACCATACCGCCGCCCATAACACAGACAATGCTGGGGTGCAGGATGCCGGAGGGCACCAGGTTCAGTACGAACTTGCCGCGCTCGTTTTTGACGGTGTGGCCGGCGTTGTCGCCGCCCTGGTAACGGGCAACGATGTCATAATCGCGGCAGAGCAGGTCCACCATACGGCCCTTGCCCTCGTCGCCCCAGTTGATACCGGTAATTGCAGTAAGCATGAAAAATAACCTCGCTTTGGCAAAATGTACAGCCTTTTCCGTTCAGTCTGCCGGGTGGCTGACTGATTTCTTGTAGCCGGGATTCGCCGCCAGCTATATTATAGCAAACCCGCTTGCAAATTCCAATACCCCGGCACAATTTTGTGCAAACCACACAGCCCCGCGCCAGTCGGGCCGCCACTTTGAACAGGGGATCAGTGGCGCACCTGCAGCTTGCGGCGGGTGCCGTCCGGCTCAATCACCGTGGTGTGCTCCAGCTGGTCAATCATGGATGCGCGGATATCGGCCAGGTATTCCTGCCGCAGGGCGTCACGCTCCGCCAGTTCGGCTTCCGTCAGGCCAGAAGTTTTCGCTTTATGAGCCAGCGCATTGATGCGCGCGATTTTTTCTTTTTCCATAGGGTTCTGTTCCTTTCCTTATATAAGGATATCCGGGCAGCAGGTCTGCCGCCCATGGCAGAGTATTGGTGCTCTGCCACGGGTATTATAACACACCCGCTTCCCTTTTGTGAATGCAGGGCTGTACTTTTTGCAAAAAAGCTGTATAATAGAAAAGTATCCGCTTTTGACGGGGGTATTTTTCCCTGCTGCGGTACGCGATGTATTTTTTCAAAAAGACAGGAGACAACCCATGAAAAACACCAACCTGACCCGCGCTGCTGCCAGCCTGCTGGCATGCGGCATGGTTTTTGGCCTGACTGCCTGCAGTTCCAGCGCATCCTCCAGCGAAGCAACCGCCGAGAGCGCAGCTTCCAGCGAAGCTGCCAGTGAAAGCACTGTTCCTGACGACGCTACCGCAGAAAGCGCCGCCGATGATTATTCTTATCTGGCTGATTTTTCTTTCAGTGATGCCTATGACGAGAACGGCTACCTGAAAGGCATCACCGCGCTGGATTACGTCACGCTGCCGGATACTGAGAGCTTTACTCTTTCGGACGATGCCACCACCGTGAGCGACAGTGATATTGACAATTACATTTCCAACAACATTCTTTCCAACTATAAGACCACCAACGAGATCACCAACCGCGCCGCCGAAAATGGTGACACTGTGAACATTGACTTTGCCGGTTCCATTGACGGCGTTGCCTTTGACGGCGGCACCGGCAGCGATTATGATCTGACCCTGGGCAGCGGCACCTTTATTGACGGCTTCGAGGATCAGATCGTTGGCCACATGCCCGGCGAAACCTTTGATGTGAACGTCACCTTCCCGGATGACTACCAGGCCACCAACCTGGCTGGCAAGGACGCAGTGTTCGCCACCACGCTGAACTACATCAACGAGGATGTGACCCCCGACCTGACTGATGATTGGGTCAGCAGCAACCTGGCCGAGTCCATGGGCATGAACAATGTGGCTGAGCTGAAAACTTTTGTCAGCAACAGCCTGCTGTTCAATCAGGAAGCCAATGAGCTGTACGGCCAGCTGTACGATGCTGCCGAAGTCAATACCGATACCCTGCCCGAAGATGTGCAGCAGTATTTCACCAATACCGTGCTGTACCAGCCGTACCTGTACGCCCAGATGCGCGGCGTTTCGCTGGAGGCCATGCTGAGCCAGGCCGGTTACAGCAGTGTGGATGAATACCTGGAAAACAGCGAAAGCTCCAAGCAGAACATGATCAAGCAGATCCTGATCATGCAGGCTTTGGCGGAGAAGAACAACATTGTATGCGATACCGACATTCTGAACGCTGAGTTCTCCCGCTACTTTGGCTCCACCGATATGACCAGCTATGTGAACGCTTACGGCGAAAACTACGTGAAAACCAACATTCTGCATGACATTGTGATGCAGAACCAGATCGACAACGTTGCCTAAGCTGCCCAAGCTGTTTGGCTACCCCCTGATTTTAACCGTACCACCCGCGCCCGCTTGACAAAGCCGTGTGCGGGTGGTATATTAGGGTCATAATATTTAGACGTTTATCTAAATATATAATTCTTGTGGTTTTCTGAAAGGGTATATGGTATGAACACGATGATTTCTTTGCAGACCATTTTGTGGAGCGCCTTGGCCGCCGCAGCCGGTATCGGGCTGCCGGTTCTGGTTCTTTTGGTATGGAAGTTCAAATTCTGCCGGGGAGCAAAGCTGTTTCCTGCTGTTGTCGGCGCGGCGACCTTCGTTGTTTTCGCCCAGGTACTGGAAGGTGTGCCCAAGGCCATTTTCTTTGGCGGCGGCACCGGCGTTTCGCAGTATGTGCTGACCCATGCGTGGGCTTACACCCTGATCGGCTGCCTGCTGGCGGGCGTGTTTGAGGAAGTCGGGCGCTATCTTGCGTTTTGCTTTCTGCTCAAGCGCTATACCAACCGGCGGGACGCCGTAACCTATGGCATCGGCCACGGCGGGATCGAGGCAATCCTGGTTCTGGGGCTCACCGCCATCAATAATATTGCGATTGCGCAGCTTGTCAACAGCGGCAGCATTGAAACCATCACCAATGGGCTGACCGGCGTGCAGCTGGACCAGGTACAGGCACAGATTGCCGCCGTTGCCAGCTTTGGGGCCGCCAACCTGCTGCTGGGGCTGGCTGAACGCGCGATTGCCATGATGCTGCACATTTCCCTCTCGGTGGTTGTATTCCGGGCTGTCCGGCAGCGCAAGGCCGGGTATCTGGGATTGGCGGTGGCGCTGCATGCGCTGTTCGATGTTCCCGCCGCTTTATTCCAGTGCGGCGTGCTGCACAGTACCTGGCTGGTGGAAGCACTGCTGCTGGTGCTCTGCCTGGGCTGCGCGGCTTACGCCAAAAAGCAATATTGTGCATTGCAAGAACCGGAACAGCAGACGTTATCCGATAAGGAGGAAAGCTGACCTATGGTAGGCGATGCGTTTAAGGCTTTGGGGGACCCCACCCGGCGGCGCATTCTGGAGCTGTTGAGCGAAGGCGAGATGAGTGCCGGTGATATTGCTGCGCACTTTGATATGGCAAAGCCATCCGTAAGCCACCACCTGAACATTTTGAAAAATGCCGGGCTGGTAACGGATGAGCGCCGCGGCCAGAACATTGTGTACTGCCTGAACCTGACCGTGTTCCAGGAAGCTGTTAAGTGGTTTTTCGATTTTGGCTTTGTGAAAGGTGGACCTGATGATGAAACGAAATAAACTGTTTTGGGGGTTGCTGATTTTTTGCGCCATCAACTTTGCGGCGCACCTCTGCTTTTATGGCTCCCTGCCGGATGTTGTGCCCACCCACTGGGGCGCGGACGGCCAGGCCAACGGCTGGGGGCCAAAATCCACTGTGCTGATTATGGCAGCCCTGCCCGCCCTGATGCTGATTTTGATGGCAGTGCTGCCCCGCATTGACCCCAAACACCAGAATTATGAAAAGTTCAAGGGCGTCTGGAACGCCTCCCTCACTGCCCTTACAATATTTATGTCAGCTATGAGCTGGTTTTCGGAGCTGAGCGTGTTCGGCTTGATTCCGGAGGGCAGCAGCCTGGTCGGTATTCTGGTCTGCGGCGGCTGCGGGGTGCTGTTCATCTTTTTGGGCAACTATATGCCGCGCATCAAGCAGAACTATATGTTCGGCTGCAAAACGCCCTGGGCGCTGAACAACGAACACAACTGGAACCGCACCCAGCGCATGGGCGGTATTGTGTTTGTTATTATGGGTGCTGCTTTGATTGTAATTTCACTGCTGGCCACCATTTTGGGCGATGTCGCCACCATGATCCTGCTGCTGGCCGTTGTCTTTGGCGGCTCCGCCTGGATCTACCTCTACTCCTACCTCGTCTACATCGGCAAAATGAAGTAAGTAAACAGCGCCCACCCGGAGCGCACTCTTTATCCTGCATCGCGCCTAATATCCAAAAAAGGCGCGCAGCGCCCACCACCATTCTTCTTTATTATTTATTCTTTATTCATTACAAAATGCTCCCCTCTCCATGCAGTTCTCTTATGCACAGGGCGGGGAGCGTTTTATTTTTATTCTTGGGTTTTCTTTCCAGCACGTTCCGCTTTCATGCGGATGCGCTCGCGCTGGGATTTTTCCAATTTTTTGTAGCGGGCATAGCTTTCGGGGCGCACGGTCTCAATGCAGCGGGCAAAGTTCCAATGCAGACCGTCGCGGCGGTTCAGCTTAAAGCGCAGGAACCACGGGCCGTGGTCCGGGCAGGTGGCTTCGGTATAATAACCGGTGTTGCCGCGCTTGAGCCAGATATCGTTCAGCACCAGCGGCTTGCCGCAGAACGGGCAGCCCACCTGATACAGCGCAGGGTCATTTTTGTAGGCATCGTGGTCCAGGCGGTCAAAGTAGGTTTGGATATCGTACGTTTCGGTATCGGTATTGTTCAGCAGGGCGGCTGTCAGCTGGGCGGCGGGGTCCGGGTATTCGGCAATGCCCTGGGCCAGCGGCAGGCGGCGGCAGATTTTTGTGGTGTACAGGGCATCGTCCAGCGCATTGTGGAAATCGCCGTCACGCTCAATGCCAAGGCGGTCCACCACGCTTTCCAGCGTCAGGCCCTCGCCTTCCCCGCGGGGGAAATTTTTCAAAAAGATCTGCTGCAGGTCATACCAGCGGCTGGGCCAGCTTTCGTCCATATTATAAAGGAACAGGTTCTGCTTCAGCACCGGCACATCGTCCAGACCCCACTCGGCAAATTCGGCATCGGGGCCGGCCCATTCCTGGAACCGCCGCAGGCCTTCGGCAATGGGCACCCCGGCTTCCAGATCGCCCTGGCTCAGGCCAGTCACCTCCGCAATGCGCCAATGCAGCTTGCGGAAAATGCGGGGGCGCAGGGTCATCTCAAAGGTATCCAGTACATCGCCATTCTCGTCCACCCGCACTGCACCGATCTGGATGATCTCACCCCGCAGGGTCAGCTCCGCCCCATGATAATTAAAGGTTTTGGGCGCATTGCCCATGTTCCATTCCAAGTCAAAAACGATCAGGTTCACTGCGGGTCCTCCAAGATAAATTTTTCAACGGCCAGCCCTACCCCGTCATGCTCATTATCTGCGGTGACGTATTTGGCTGCCTGTTTTACTTCCGGCACAGCATTGCCCATGGCAACGCCCATGCCCGCATAGCGGATCATGGGCAGGTCGTTCCAGCCATCGCCGCAGGCCATCAGGTTTTCGGGGCCAAGGCCCATGTTTTTCAGCAGCAGCGCCAGCGAGGCGGATTTTTCCACCCCCAGGGGCATCGTTTCAATAAAGAACGGCGCCGAGCGGTAGATGGAAAGCTTGCCCGCAAACTTTTGCTGCATCAGCTCCTCCACATGGGGCATATCCACAGGGTCGCCAACCAGCAGCAGCTTGTTGATGGGCCACTGGATCTCGGCGGGCAGGTTTTCCACCTGGCGGGCCGGGATTTTGTTGATGCGGGCTTCCTCGCCAACATAGGGGTTGGCGGCATCCTCGGTCACAATGCCTTTGGCATCATAGGTCAGCGGCATCACGTTCCAGTAGCGGGCAAAGGTGCACACCGGGTCGATCAGCTCCGGCGGGAACTCATGCTGCACCAGCGTTTCGCCGGTTTTGCAGTCAATGATCTTACCGCCGTTATAGCTCAGGATGCAGCCGCCGCGGCGGTCCAGCTCCAGCTCTTTGGCAAGCGGCTCAATGCCCACGGTGGGGCGGCCGCTGGCCAGCACAATGCGCACGCCGCGGTCCGCCGCTGCCTGCAGGGCAGCTTTGGTGCGTGGGGTAATGACTTTGGCATTGTTGGTCAGTGTGCCATCCAGATCCAGTGCCAGAACTTTGTATTGCATAATATCCCCTGTTTCTTTGTTTTTTCGTCTTTTTATTTTACCCTATCAGCCGCCATTGCGCAAGGGGGCGGTAAAGATTCCGGTTATTTCTGCCTGCATTGCTCTTTGGAGCGCAGCAGGGCTGATTTTGCGGTGCAGCACACCCATTTTTGTGGCAAAACCCGGAAAATGGCCGGGATTTTAACGGTTAGCAATAACTAACGCATTGACAACAAATTTTCCGCATGGTACACTATTCAGGCAATAAGGGAGTAGTCGGCGCGGCACTGGGCAAGAGCAGCCGTGCAGTTTTGCCAACACAATGAGCTAACAGCAAAGGCTCTGGCACTACTTGAAATGACGAGACTTATCCGCACAGGGTTCACCTGCATGCTGTGTGCAGGTGCTGGGCGGATAGGTCTTTTTTGTTTGCCCGGCTCTGCCCTTGGATTTGAGGCAACACCGCACAATTCCCGCCTTACGGCTTAAGCACCGCTCCGGCAGCTGCGGCACGGCATCTGCGTTGCCAAAATGCTCGATAAGACATCCAGTATTATCTGCGCTTTTGGCTTGGCATCTGTATTGGGGTATGAGTTTGTTTGACTTGATCATGATCGGCATCAGCCTTTCGATGGATGCGTTTGCGGTTTCCATCTGCAAGGGGCTTTCGGTGCGCAAAGTACAGCTGTCCCACGCGCTGATCTGCGGTGCCTGGTTCGGCGCGTTCCAGGCCATTATGCCGTCCTTTGGCTACTTCCTCGGTTCCCGGTTCGAGCACCTGCTCAACAGCGTTGGCCCTTGGGTTGCCTTTATCCTGCTGGCTGTGATCGGCGTAAACATGGTGCGGGAAAGCTTTGGCGGCGATGAAACTGTGGACAACGATTTTTCCGCCAAAGCCATGCTGCCGCTGGCCGTTGCAACCTCCATTGACGCCTTTGCCGTTGGCGTTGGCTTTGCCGCAATGGAAGCCAACATTGTGGTTGCTGCCCTGCTGATCGGCTGCACCACCTTTACCCTGTCTGCCATCGGCGTTAAGGTTGGTGCCGTGTTTGGCGATAAGTACCGCGCCGTTTCGGAGCGCATTGGCGGCCTTGTGCTGATTTTGATCGGCCTGAAAACCTTGATCCAGAGCTTCCTGTAAAATTTGGCTTTCTCTTATTTCCGTTATTCTGATAAAACAGCTGCCCGCATCCTTTCCGGTTTTTGGCCGGAGTGATACGGGCAGTTTTCTTTGGGATTGATCCTGCACAAAAAAAGTCCCGCCCGGCAGCGAGGGGTGCTGCGGGCGGGACTTATTTTTTATCAGGGGGTATTCTGACGCTTTAAAATAAATTACTTTCTGCTGCGCTTTTTGCGGGAGTTTTTGCCCTTTACAGCAGGCTTAGCAGCCTCAACAACCGGCTTTGCAGCTTCCACAACGGTCTTAACAGCTTCGTCAGCGGCCTTGGCGGCAGCCTTGACAGCAGGCTTCTCGGCAACTTCCTTCACGGCCTTGTCGGCAGCTTCCACAGCAGCCTTGACAGCGGGCTTTTCGGCAACTTCTTTTACAGCCTTCACAGCTTCATCGGCAGCGGCCTTAACGGCGGGCTTTTCAGCAACTTCCTTGACAGCGTCGGTGGCCACGGCAGCAACAGCAGTGGCAGCCTCGGCTGCCTTCTTTGCGGTGGTCACAGCAGCCTCGGCAGCCTTTTTGGTGCTGGTCTTGCAGGCGGCCTTCTTGGCGGTCTTAACAACCTCAGCGGCGGTTTCGGCAACCGGCTTATCGGCAGAAGCCTTCACAGCGTCAACAACCTCGGTAGCAACTTCGGCAGCAGCCTTGGCAGCGGCGTCAACGGTCTTGGCAGCGCTTTCAGCGGCAGCCTTCACTTCAGCCTTTGCTTTAGCGGCGGTAGCCTTGGCGCTGGTCTTGGGCTTGCGGGTCACTTCGTTGATGGTCCAGTACTGGTTATCGCCGTTCACATCGGCCCAGATCTGCAGGACTGCACCGTTTTCGGTGTTCATGTTGACCAGGTCCAGGCACTTGCCGGCCAGGTTGGACTTGATCTTTACGCGGCCATCATTGGCGGGCTCCACGATCCACAGCTGGCTGGAAGCGTTAGCGCCTTCCCACTGGTGAACATGGGTGCCATCGGTCACGCCTGAGCAATCCAGGTCCATCATCTTGCCGGTGAAACGGTTCTTGATGCGGTACACGCCCTCGCCGGCGCGCACAAAGCTCCACTGCTGCCATTCGGCGTTGGCATTATCCCACAGCTGGATCTGAGCGCCGTTCTCGGTGTTGTAATCCTTTACTTCAACAACCTTGCCGTTTGCAGCGGCGATGGTATAAAACTTATCCTCAGTAATAACGGTCTGAGCAATTTTCTTGGTAGCCATGTATAAGCTCTCCTCTCAGTTTATCGTGTTGATTGGTCAGTTTTGTACGCCTGCGGCTGGCAGTGTTCTGCGCAGCCCCCCTCCAAAGCGTCATCTATATAAAAAGGAGTGCTGTGTTGGTTCAGCCTCCTTGTGTTCCCCTCTATTATAGCCAATTATTCCCACATCGTCAAGTTTTGTGCGGCGTGACGGCATTTTACACAAAAAGGCCGGGAAGGGTGGAATCCTTCCCGGTATTTTTATGGGGATTTTCCGTTTTTATGCCGATTGCGCTTTTGTTGCGCACTTATCCGGCAGAAAGGCTATTTCAGGAGTTTTCCGCAAAATTGCCGGTGTACAGGCGGTAGTAACGGCCCTTTTGGGCAATCAGCTCATCGTGGGTGCCGCGCTCAATAATGCGGCCCTGTTCCAGCACCATGATGCAGTCCGAGTTGCGCACGGTGGAAAGGCGGTGGGCGATAACAAAGGTGGTGCGGCCATACATCAGGCCGTCCATGCCCTGCTGCACCAGGCGCTCGGTGCGGGTATCAATGCTGGAGGTTGCTTCGTCCAGGATCAGTACCGGCGGGTCCGCAACAGTGGCACGGGCAATGGCAAGCAGCTGGCGCTGGCCCTGGCTCAGGTTGGTGCCGTCGCCGGTCAGCGTGGTGTTATAGCCATCCGGCAGGTGGCGGATGAACTCATCGGCGTTGGCCAGCTTGGCGGCGGCGCGGCATTCCTCGTCCGTTGCATCCAGACGGCCATAGCGGATGTTATCCATAACCGTACCGGTAAACAGGTGGGTATCCTGCAGAACAATGCCTAAGGATGCGCGCAGGTCGTCTTTATGAATATGGGTCACATCAATGCCGTCATACTCAATGGTGCCCTTCTGGATATCATAGAAGCGGTTGATGAGGTTGGTGATGGTGGTTTTGCCTGCGCCGGTGGAACCGACGAAGGCGATCTTCTGGCCCGGACGGCCATACAGGTTGATATCATGCAGGACGATCTTGCCCGGATCATAGCCAAAGTCTACATCCTTAAAGACGATATCTCCCTTCAGTTCACGGTAGTCTGCGCTGCCATCGGCGTTCACACGCTTCCAGGCCCACAGGTTGGTGCGCTCCTTGGTTTCGGTCACAGAATCATCCGGCAGGCGTTTGGCGTTGACCAGCATGACCTTGCCCTCGTCCACTTCCGGCTTTTCGTCCAGCAGGTCAAAGATACGCTGGCCGCCGGCCAGAGCCATGATGATGGCGTTGAACTGCATGGAGATCTGGCTGATGGGCATGTTCAGGGTGCGGTTGAAGGTCAAAAAGCTGGCCAGCTTGCCCAGGGTCAGGCCTGTCATGCCAGACAGAGCCAGCGCACCGCCGATCATGGCGCAGAACACATAGGAAAGGTTGCCCAGCTGGGTGTTAGCCGGACCGCCGAGGTTGGAGTAACGGTTGGCCTTATCCGCGCTTTCAAACAACTGGTCATTGAGCTTATCAAACTGCTCAATGGCTTCTTCCTCGTGGCAGAACACCTTAACGACCTTCTGGCCGTTCATCATCTCTTCAATGTAGCCGTTCACCGCACCAATATCACGCTGCTGGGAAACAAAGTACTTGGAAGAGTTGGTGGTAAGATACTTGGTGACCAGCAGCATAATCCCGACCATGACCAGGGTGAGCACCGTCAGCGGCACGCTGAGTACAACCATGGAAACCAGCACGCTGACAACGGTAATAGCGCTGTTCAGCAGCTGCGGCATGCTCTGGCTGATCATCTGGCGCAGGGTATCAATATCGTTGGTATACAGCGACATGATATCGCCGTGGGCGTTGCGGTCAAAGTATTTGATGGGCAGCGTCTGCATATGGGTAAACATTTCATCGCGCAGGCGCTTCAGGGTACCCTGGGTAACGTAAGCCATCATACGGGCCTGGGCAAAGGCGGCAACAATGCCGATGCCGTAAAAGCCTGCCGTGCGGGCGATGGCATGGGCCAGGCCGGAAAAATCACTGCTCTGCTCTTTCAGCAGGGGCAGGATGTAGCCATCGATCAAGGTCTGCATGAACAAAGTGCCCTGCACGTTGGCAAACACGCTGACAAAAATGCAGATGACGACCGCAACGACCTGAATGCGGTAGCATTCCATCACATAGCGCAGGATGCGCATGAAGATCTTGCCGGGGTTCTGGACTTTGGGGCGCGGGCCGCGGGGGCCACCGCGGCCAACCTTAACCACTTTTGCTTTCTGCTCAGCCATTGTTATCGCCTCCCTTTTCGTCAAAGTCGCCGGAGCCTTTGGTCTGGCTGTTATAAACTTCCTGATAGATGGGGTTGGTGGCCAGCATTTCGGCCGGGGTACCGTAACCACTGATCCTGCCGTTATCCAGCACGATCACATGGTCGGCGTTTTCCACGCTGGAAATACGCTGGGCAATGATGAACACCGTGGTGCCGGGAATCTTTTCGGCAAAGCTCTTGCGGATCTTGGCGTCGGTGCCGGTATCCACAGCGGAGGTAGAGTCGTCCAGAATCAGGATGCGGGGCTTTTTCAGCAGAGCACGGGCAATGCAAAGGCGCTGCTTCTGGCCGCCGGAAACGTTAGTGCCGCCCTGGTCAATGTGGGTGTTGTATTTATCGGGGAAGCGCTCAATAAATTCATCGGCGCAGGCCTGCTTGCATGCCTCCTCGATCTCGGCATCGGTGGCATCCTTATTGCCCCAGCGCAGGTTTTCGGCAATGGTGCCGCTGAACAGTTCGTTTTTCTGCAGCACCATGGCAACGCTGTTGCGCAGGATCTCCAGGTCGTAATCGCGTACATCCACGCCGCCAATGTACACATGACCGGCGGTGGTATCATACAGGCGGGGCAGCAGCTGCACCAGGCTGGTTTTTGCGCTGCCGGTGCCGCCGATGATGCCGATGGTCTCGCCGGAACGGATGTTCAGGTTGATATCAGACAGCACATCGCGGCCATCGGCCTTATAGCGGAAGCAGACATGATCAAAGCGGACAGCGCCGTTCTTGACTTCCATAACCGGGTTTTCGCCGTTGGACAGGGTGCTTTCTTCTTCCAGCACTTCAGCCACACGCTTGGCGGAAGCGGCGGACATGGAGATCATGATGAACACCATGGACAGCATCATCAGGCTGGTCAGGATGTTGGTGCAGTAGGTCAGCATGCTCATCAGCTCGCCGGTGGTAAAGCTGGTAGCACCGGACAGCACGATCATGCGGGCACCCAGCCAGGAAATCAGCAGGATGCAGGTGTAAACGGTGGCCATCATCAGCGGAGAGTTGAAGGAAAGAACTTTTTCAGCACGCAGCAGCAGATCCTGCACATTGCCGGATGCCTTTTTGAACTTTTCACTCTCGTAATCTTCGCGCACATACGCTTTGACCACGCGGATGGCGGAAACATTTTCCTGCACGCTCTCGTTCAGGTCATCGTACTTTTTGAATGCGGCGGAGAAGTAGTTGCTGGCGCGGGACATGATGAGCACCAGGCAGCCGCCCAGAATGATGACCGCCACCAGATAGATGGAAGCCAGCTTGGCGTTGATGGTGAACGCCATGATCATGGCAATGACCATGCTGGACGGCGCACGGATGGCCATACGCAAAATCATCTGGTAAGCGTTCTGGATGTTGGTCACGTCGGTGGTCATACGGGTGACCAGACCGGCGGTGGAATATTTATCGATATTGGCAAAGCTGAACATTTGGATATTGCGGTACATGGAGCGGCGCAGATTGCGGGCGTAACCGGTGGAAGCACGCGCACCAAACACACCGCCCAGCACGCCGAACAGCAGGCCAAAGGCCGCTGCCACGATCATCCAGCCGCCAATCCGGTAAATGTGGGAAAGATTGCCGGCGGTAACGCCATCATCAATGATGGAGGACATCAGCTTGGGGATGATCATTTCCATCACCACTTCGCCGATCATGCACAAAGGGGTCAGGATGGAAACCAGCCGGAACCCCTCTGTTTCTTTGTAAAGTGACTTAAACATATGGTATCTCCTGTTTGGCTGCCCGGGGGCAGCGCCTGAACTTCTTAAGCCAAAGCATTGCGGAACACTTTGGGGTGTGTCTGAAAACAAAGAAAATAACGGATATTTCGCAAACACAAGCAGGATTTAAGGCAAGGAGCCGCAGGAATGCTTTATGGATTCCAAGGCTTTTTAACGCAAAATCCGGTTGCGCTTATAGAAATAGACCAAATTTTTGACTTTTCAGATACGCCTTAATTTTTGCCGCGGATGGCTTTTGCATTTTCAATCAGCTTGTGCAGGGTGCCCTGGATAGCTTCCAGTTCCTGCGCGCTGACCCCGTTTTGCAGGTCATGCTCAAAATCCGAAATGCACTGGTGGATGGCGGCGGCGCATTGGCGGCCTTTCTCGGTCGGAACCAGGCTTTTGAGCCGGGCGTCTTTGGCGACAACTTCCCGCGTGATAAAGCCGGACTGCTCCATGCCCTGCAGCATGGTGGTAATGCTGGAACGGTTGGTGTGGAACCGGGCTTCCAGATCACGCTGGTAGATTTGCTTGCCGCTTTCCGTTTCCTGCATCAAAAACCCCAGCACCATGCCGCGCATACCGGTCAGCTCCGGGCTGACCCTGGTGCTGATGTACGCATCCAGCGCGCAGGAAATTTCCCGCGCGGCATAGTTTAAGGTGCGGCCCACATGCACAAAGCCGTGGTCTTCCTGTTGGTTGCGGTTCTGCGTTTGGATCACCTCACTTTCCAATTCGTTTGGTTGTTAATTGTTTGAATTGAAACAGTTTGATTTACAACAGTATGATTATAAACAAGTCCCGCCGGTTTGTCAACCAGCGGGATGTAATTATTTTCAAAGAAAATTGTTAAGGCAATACCGCATAATTCTAAGTGCCGATACGGCGAGCGAGGTGCGGCAGATGCCAAGCCAAAAGCGCAGATAATACTGGATGTCTTATCGAGCATCAGCGCATCCTCCGGCATGGCATCGGCAAGGGCCTGGGTAGTGGGCTGGCGCTCGCCGTATGCTTCCCATTTGGAGATAACAAAGAAAATTTTACCCTGCGGAGGGGTTTGCAGATGGCTGGTGACCTGCAGCCAAGGGCGCAGCTCCGGCACACTGTTTGGGGTCAGGGTCCACACGCTCAGGGTGCCGTCCGTCAACTCGGTCATCACATTACCGTCCCAAAAAGAAGCGTACCCGTCCCGGTAGCCGTTCTGCACCAAGAACTGTGCCGCCCCTTGGTTGGGGTTGGTTGCCACTGCCGCTGCGCGGTAGTCTGTTCCGGCGCGCAGCAGTAATATCGCCGCCATCAGGGCCGTCAGACCACGGGCATCCGGGCGGTGCCGGGGGGTGCAGTCCGCCAGCATGATTTCCAGCAGCGGTACAAATAAAATTGCCAGCGGCAGCAGGTAGCGGTCCGAATGGCCGCTGTTGGTCAGCCCGTACAGCAGCGCAAAGCAGACGGCCCCGGCCAGGAAAAATGCTCCCACCAGCCGGTGCCCCAGCGGGTAGCGTGCTTTGCCGCGCACCAACCGAACAGAAAACACAAAGCAGAAAAGGATCAGCGCCGCAGCCGCAAGGTTAAACAGCGCGGCCAGAGAAAACACTTTGCCCTCCTGCCAGCCAAAGGAAGCCAGCAGCGCATTGACAAACCATTGCAGGCGGTCCAGGTTCAGCCCCGTAAATGCCACATACCCCTGGTCCTGGAAGTGATATTTTTCCGCCAGCACCTTTGCGTTGACCACATACCCCGCCAGCGCGGCAGCATCCGCCGCAAGGGTGGGCACCAGCAACGCCCCGCCGGGGGTGCGCCAGGCATTGGCCAGCTTTTGGCGCAGGGTATCCGCAGGCGGAGCATCCAGCCAACAGAGCAGCGCTGCAGCCACGGTAAGCGGAATGTTCAAGATGAACAGCTGCCGCGGCCCGCCCAGCGCTGCAGCAAAGCTGAACAGCACCATGCCCGCCGCCGGGGCCAGCCGCCGCCCGCCGCGCAGAATGCGCACCGCGCACCCCAGCACCACAAAGCTGATGGTAATGTGCGGAATATAGTAAAGGCCCTCCAGCACATACTGGCGGTACAGCGCGCCATAGGGTAGCATCAGCAGCCCGGCCCCCAGCAGGCCGCTGTACTTGAGCTTTGCACTGCGCCCGAACCAGAACCACGCCGCAAGATACAAAAGGATCAGCACCACGCTGCCCACCACGCGCACAGTATGCCAGCTGGTGAACAGCCGGAACAGCGGTGCCATGACCAGCTGGGTGTTGAGCACCCGCAGCTCAGTGGAATAGTACCAGCTGGTGCTCATCACGCCGCCCTCCTGCGCCAGCAGGTTGGCAAGCAGTTGTTCGGACGCCATGTCGGCGTCCAGCCGGTTGGGTGCCCAGCAGCACCAGTCCACCACCAGCAGGGCAAAGCAGACCGCCGCCCAGAGCAGCAGTATCATATAGGTGGTTCGTTTTTGTTTTGCGCCGTTTGTTTGCAGCTTTGGCAAGCGGCTCCCCTCCCCTTTTTGGGATAAACTTTATATTATTGTATCGCAAATGGGGCGGGGGTGCAACCACTCGGCGTTATCCTTCGTCCGCTGCGGGGTCCAGCTGGCCGGTGGTGTCCAGCTGGATGGCGGAGCCGCGCCGCACGGTGGTGCCTGCCCGCGGGTACTGGCTGACGACCCGCTCCCCCTGCCCCAGCACATCCGCAGTCAGGGTATACTCGCTCAGCTTTTGGGCCGCGGCGGGGGCTTTCCAGCCGGTCACATCAGGCACAGTGGTAAAATATTTAGCCTGCTCTGCTTCCGTATAGCTGGGCTCGATGCCCAGCCGCGGCAGGCTTTTTTGCAGCACTTCCGCCGCCACGGGGCCGGAAAGCGCGCCGCCGCTGGTGGTCCAGCTGTGGGGTTCATCCAGGCAGATGAGGACTGCGATTTTTGGGTTTTCGATCGGTGCCACTGCCACAAAGCTGGCAATGCGGGCGCGCTCATTCTCGCTGTCCAGCTTTTGGCTGGTGCCGGTTTTGCCGCCCACACGGTAGCCCGCCACGGCACCGTTTTTACCGGTGCCGGTGGTCACAACGCCCTCCATCAATTCGCGCATGACGGCGCTGGTTTCGGGCCGGATGACCTGCACTTTTACGGTGGGCTCCACCTGCTGCACGGTATTGCGCTCGGCATCGCGGATGGACTGCACCACATGGGGCTGCATCAGCTTGCCGCCGTTGACCACCGCGCAGACGGCTGTGATCATTTGCAGGTAGCTCACCTTACTGCTTTGCCCGAAGGAGCAGGAAGCCAACTCCACCGGGCCCATGCGGTCGGCGGTATAGTATTCGCTGCGCTTGATCTCGCCGGGCAGGTCAATACCGGTTGCGGCGCGCAGGCCAAAGGCGGCAAAGTAATCGCAAAAGTTCTGTTTGCCCAGCCGCGCCCCCACCTGGATAAAGCAGGGGTTGCAAGATACCGCCAGCCCCTGGGCCAAGGTTTCACTGCCATGGATATGCCCGTTTGCGCAGCGGAAATTTGTGCCCGCCACATTGATCTTGCCCGCGCAGACAAAGCGGCTGTTCCGCGTGACTGCACCGGTATCCAGTGCCGCAGCGCAGGTGATGAGCTTGAACACACTGCCGGGTTCGTACAAATCGGAAATTGCCTTGTTGCGCCACTGGGCCTGCTGGGCGGTCTGCAAAGCTTTGCTGCGTTCTTCCCCGCTCAGGGCGTTCACCTGCTGGCGGATGGTTTCATCCACAATGGTGCGCGGATCGTTGGGGTCGTAATCCGGCTTGGTGGACATGGCAAGGATCGCGCCGGTATCGACCTCCATCACAATGCCCACCGCACGGGCCGCCACATGATGCTCCGCCACGGCGGCACTGAGCGCACTTTCCAGATAGTGCTGGATGTCCGCCCGGATGGTCAGGGTGATATCATTTCCCGGCACGGCATCCTGCAGGGTGCTGTAATGGGTGGGCATATCGTACCCCCAGGCATTTTTTGCAGTCAGGATGGTTCCGTTCCGGCCGGTCAACTGGGCGTCATATTGCAGTTCCAGCCCCCAAAGGCCCTGATTATCCACATCGGTAAAGCCCAGCAGACAGCCCATAAAGTTGCCCTGCGGGTAAACGCGCTTGGTATCCTGCAAAATCTGGATGCCCTGCGCGTTGTTCTGCGTGCACCAGGCCCGCACGGCGTCCGCCAAATCGGCATCCACCCGGCGGCGGAGCAGGCAGTCGTTGCTGGTGCGCTTACTCAGCTTTTGCAGGGTAGCGTCATAATCAATATCCAAAATTTTGCTCAGCGCTTTGGCGGCGGGCTGCACCAGCTCATCCGCCAGTTCCCGCGGGGAGGCCCGGATGGTCCAGCAGGTTTTGCTGGCGGCCAGGGTAACGCCATCGGCGGAATAAATTTCGCCGCGGGCGGCGGGCAGCGTGGTATCCCGCAGCTGCTGGGCCGCGGCACGGTTGGCGTAACCACTGGGGTCCAGTATTTGCAGGGTAAACAGCCGGGCCAGCAGCCCGCCAAAGCACAAAACCGCCACCAGCCCGGCCAGCACACGGGTGCGCCGCCGCATGTGGCGGTTCTGCGCAGGGTAAATGCTGCGCGGCGGGCGGTGGGTCTGTTTCATGGCGGTCTGCCTCCCCCTGTATTTTCTTCCACACACAAGCGTATGTGCTGGCGGGACGGTTTATCCCGGTTTTGTGCGCCAGTATTGCAAGATTGTTTCCTTGCCGCACTGAAATTGCCCGGTGTTTAACGTTGGATTTTGCCATTAGTCGATATTTGTTTTTATCTTTTTCCTTTTCTTTCAGAGCAAATTTCGCTCAAGCGCTGTTTTCATCGTTGTTTTTCGTTTCAGATACCCGTGCAAAATCCATTCTTTTTTTGCTTTTTGAAAGCGAAATTGCTCATTTGCAAGGACAATATCGTTTCAATTCGCACAGATATTGCTTTTCTGCTTTTCTCGTCTTATAATGATAAACATGTAAATTTTTCGTAAAGCGAATAAGGAGTATAGGGAACGAATGAGCAACACAAAAAGCGCCGAATCCACCCTGTCGGAGCCGATTTTTAACCGCCAGGCATTGGTTCGGCTGATTTTGCCGCTGCTGGCGGAGCAGTTTTTGTCGGTAACCATGGGCATGGCGGATACCCTTATGGTATCCGGCGTGGGCGAAGCCGCTGTGTCCAGCGTGAGCCTGGTGGACAGCCTGAATATTTTGATCATCCAGATCCTGTCCGCCCTGGCAACTGGCGGCGCGGTCATCAGCAGCCAGTACCTTGGCCGGCGCGATGGTGAAAAAGCCGCCAAAAGCGCCGCCCAGCTGTACACCGTTCTTGCGGTCAGCACCATCGCTGTCATGCTGGTCATTCTGGTGCTCAGCCGCCCCATCCTGCGCATTGTTTTCGGCCGCATTGATGACGATGTGATGAGATTTTCGCAGACCTACTTTTTGATCAGCGCCATCTCCTACCCCTTTATCGGGTTTTACAACGCCGGGGCCGCTTTGTTCCGTGCGCAGGGCAACAGCCGCATTTCCATGCTGGCCAGCCTGGTCATGAACATCATCAATATCTGCTTCAACGCCCTGTTCATTTATGGGCTGGGCATGGGGGTACTGGGCGCTGCACTGGCCACCCTGCTGGGGCGCGTGTTTGCCGCGGCGTGGGTGTTCTGGCAGCAGCAGCAAATTGAAAACCCGCTCTGCATCCGCCATATTGCGGATATGAAGCCGGACGGCGACCTGATTCGCCGCATCCTTGGCATTGGCATTCCCTCCGGTTTGGAGAACGGCATGTTCCAGATTGGCAAGCTGTGCGTCAGCAGCTTGACTTCCACCCTGGGCACCTCCGCCATTGCGGCCAACGCGGTGGCCAACACCATCAGCGGCATTGCCAACATTCCCGGCAGCACCATGGGCCTTGCCATGATCCCTGTCGTCAGCCGCTGCCTTGGCGCAGGAGACAAAAAACAGGCCAAGCATTACGCCAAGATGTTTATCCTGATGGCAATGCTCGGTTTGTTCTGCACCAACGCCTGCCTGTTTTTTACGATTCCTTACATTGCACGGCTGTTCAGCCTTTCGGATACTGCGCTCAACATGTGCGTTACCGTTATGCACTGGTTCTCTTTGTTCAGCGTTGTCTGCTGGGCCACCAGTTTTACACTGCCCAACGCCCTGCGCAGCGGCGGCGATGCCCGCTACACCATGACGGTGAGCATTTTCAGCATGTGGCTGTTCCGCGTAATTTTGAGCTACATCTTTGTGCTCAAGCTCAACATGGGGCTGACCGGCGTGTGGTTCGGTATGTTCATTGACTGGATCTGCCGCAGCGTGTTCTTCATGATCCGCTTTGTCAGCAACAAGTGGATGGACCACAACGTAATCTGATACTATTTCTGCTTTAAGGCAGCACCGCACAATTCCCGCCTGACGGCTTAAGCACCGCTCCGGCGGCTGCGGCACGGCATCTGCGTTGCCAAAATGCTCGATAATGTCGGGTT
>QWCH01000648.1_pt1 | contig 85619 bp, 68 predicted proteins | sample 1972671 | NCBI WGS metagenome assembly QWCH01 (sample SAMN09866713, study PRJNA288562) | Human gut metagenome isolate term3_stool, whole genome shotgun sequencing... | isolation source: gut | host: Homo sapiens | place: USA: California
AGCCTTACTCTCTGCACTTGTCAAATCAAGCTCATCCAGCTTAATTTCAACATCTATATGCTTATCGACATCAAGTTTGGACAATAGTGCTACCGTCTCTAAATGATTTGTCATCGGAAAATTGTCATATAATTTACCATATACAGGCTCATATCCACCTGCTTCAAACTGCTTCAAATTAATTGCTAGAGTCTTTGGATTGCAAGAAACATAGAGAATTTGAGGTACACCGTAGCTCATAATTTTCTCTACAGCCTTTTCGCTCATCCCCATTCGAGGAGGATCAACAACTATGAGGTCAGGTTTCTTCTGATAGTCTTCTAGCACCTTATAAACATCCCCTGCGATGAACTCACAGTTATCAAGTCTATTCATTTCCGCATTTTCACGGGCTGATGCGACTGCTTCTTCAACCAGTTCAACGCCAACAACGTGACCTGCCTTTCTCGCAAGGAGCTGACTTATCGTACCAGTTCCGCAGTATAAATCAAAAACTAGCTTGCCACAAAGATCATCAATCAGAGAGACAGCGTCCTCATACAGCTTTTCAGCGGCTTCAACATTTGTTTGGAAAAAAGAAAAGGCACTAACTTTAAAATCAAGCCCTGAGATTATTTCCATATAATAATCTCGGCCCCATAGAATCTTAACGGATTCCGGGTTTACTGCATCGGCTATATTATCATTGAAAGTCCTTAGAATTCCAACAATTTTATCATCAAGTTCAAGTGCCAAAAGTCCTTTTACAAATTTCTCTTCGTGAAATTCTGACTGGGTTGACGTAACAATATTTATCAGCAACTCGCCCGTTCTAATGCCTCGTCTGATAATAAGATTGCGCAAAAGTCCGGTATGTGTCTTTTTATTGTATTTCTCATATCCCATCGCTTTTGAAAATTCGAGCGTGTATTTCAATATCTCCCTGAAGTCCCTTGAAACAAGCTGACACTCATCGACAGTTACAATCGACATAAAGTGCCCCTTCTTGTGCATCCCCAAAGTCAACTCGCCGCCCTTCACAAGGTCGCCGAATGAGAACTCCATTTTGTTTCTATACTCATAGATTCCAGATTTCGCTGGCTGAATTTCGTCCCACTTTCCCGGCTCAGGTGCTCCCTTTTCAACAAAATATCCGCGTGCCGTACTCTCCTTCTCAGCAAGCTGTTTTGTATATTCAACACCCTGATATTTACAGCCTCCACAAAACTCACTATGCGGACAAATCGGCTTCGAATCTATGTTAAATGATTTGTTTGATGTCATATAATTCCCCATATTTAGAAGTTATTTTAAGTATTAGAAACTCTCTTAAAGCTTATTTCCAGATTCATTCCCATAATAAGACTCATAAAAGTCTTTTTTGAATTCGGTGAATCTGTCTTCTTCTATTGATTTCCTAATGCCCCTCATCATATTCACAAGGAATGCAAGATTGTGATTTGAAAGCAGCATCGAACCGAATATTTCGTTAGACTTTACTAGATGCCTGATGTAGGCTCTTGAGTAATTTCTGCAGGTGTAGCAGTCGCACTTATGATCTAGAGGTGAAAAGTCCCTCTCGAATCTTTTGTTCTTTAAGTTCAGAGGACCCTCGCTTGTCATAGCTTGGCCATTTCTGGCTACCCTCGTCGGAAGAACGCAGTCAAACATGTCAACGCCTCTCTCAACACCCTCAAATATATAATCCGGCGTTCCAACACCCATGACATATCTAGGCTTATCAGCAGGCAGGAAGTCCACGCAATAATCGAGAACTTCAAGCATGAGCTCCTTTGGCTCCCCAACAGAAAGGCCACCGATTGAATATCCTGGAAGATCTAGTTCAACAATCTCCTCTGCTGACCGCTTCCTCAAATCGTAGTGCATGCCCCCCTGCATTATCCCAAAAAGAGCTTGTTTCTCTGTGTTATGATGTGCTTTCTTGCAGCGTTTTAGCCAAGCAATGGTAGTGTTTAGAGATTGCTCAACATAAGATTTTTCAGCAGGATAAGGCGGACATTCATCGAATGCCATCATAATATCTGAACCGAGTGCAGTCTGAATCTCAATAACCTTTTCAGGCGTTAGCTCATGCCTTGAGCCATCTATGTGGCTTTGGAAGATAACACCCTCGTCTGTAATTTTTCGAAGACCCTTAAGCGAAAAAACCTGGAATCCGCCGCTATCAGTCAATATAGGCTTATGCCAATTCATGAATTTGTGCAGTCCACCAGCCTCTTTGATTAGCTCATGCCCCGGTCTGAGATATAGGTGATATGTATTCGACAAAATAATTTCGGCTCCAAGGTCCTCAACCTGCTCAGGTCTCATCGCCTTCACCGTCGCTGCTGTACCTACCGGCATAAAAACTGGCGTCTGTATCTCACCATGAGGAGTTGAAATCACCCCACGCCTTGCAACTGTTTTGTTGTCCTTCTTTATTAAACTGTATTTGATACTATGTTTCATGTAATTTAATTCTCCAAAATATTATAATTATCTCACTCTATCAGCATTGCGTCCCCATAGCTGAAAAACCTGTATTTTTCTTTCACGGCAATCTCGTATGCCTCTAAAATTTTATCTCTGTTATAAAGTGCCGAAATCAACATTATAAGTGTCGACTTTGGCAGATGGAAATTCGTCACCAGTGCATTGACTATTTTGAACTCGTAGCCAGGATAAATGAAAATTCCTGTAGAGCCACCGCCTGATTTTACTAGGAATTTGCCACTTTTCTCATCCTTAAAGGCTGCACTTTCAAGAGTTCTTGTGGATGTCGTACCCACTGAAATTATGCGATTCCCCGACAAAATACTTGCGTTGATTGAATCCGCGGTTTCCTCACTTATCGAATACTCCTCAAAGTGCATCTTGTGGTCCTCGATATTTTCAACTTTCACAGGTCTGAATGTCCCTATGCCGACGTGCAGTGTTACAAATTCAAGCTTTACTCCCTTGGCTTTGACTTTTTCTAGAAGTTCCTCGGTGAAATGAAGTCCCGCCGTCGGAGAGGCAACTGAACCTGGCTTATCTGCATAGACAGTTTGATACATCTCCTTGTCTTCTTCCTCTGATTCCCTGTCAATATATGGCGGTAGAGGCATTTTGCCGAGTTCTTCGAGCCTTTCCATGAAAATTCCATCGTAGTAGAATTTAACAATCCTAGTTCCGCCGTCACCATAGCTTATTATCTCTGCTTCTATTTGGTTGCTTCCTTCGCCGAATGCGACCCTATCCCCTGGCTTTAATCTTCTGCCAGGTCTAACCATCGTTTCCCACTCATCCGAATCGCCTAGTCTTTTTATGAGGAGAAATTCCACCTTAACGCCTGTGCCAAGTTTCTCTCCAAAGAGCCTGGCCGGGATAACCTTTGAGGAATTGAAAACCATGCAGTCGCCTTCCCTCAGGTGGTCAATAATATCGTAAAACATTTCATGAGAAATAGAACCATCCTTACGGTTCAAAACCATAAGGCGGCACTTATCTCTTTCTTTGCTCGGATACTGTGCTATCAGCTCCTCCGGCAAGTTATAATCAAATTCTTCTATACGCATACATCGTCCTTTACATGTGTTCTAATATTATTTTGTTACGTCGTCCATGCTTATCTGCTCAGAAGTCTCAGCCCCATTATCATCAGGAATCCATTCAAGTCCCAAGTGCTCATAGCCAGCCTGCGAAACCATTCTACCCTTAGGTGTTCGATACAAATATCCTTTCTGAATCAGATAAGGCTCGTAAGCATCTTCTATAGTAACCTTTTCTTCTCCAATTGAAGCAGCAATCGTGTCGATTCCAACAGGTCCACCGCCAAATCTATTTATGATTGTGAGCAAAATATCTCTATCTAAGCTTTCAAGTCCCTCATCGTCAACGCCAAGAGCCTCAAGGCCCCGGCTAGCACTTTCAAGTGTTATCTTACCATCTCCTAGGACTTGAGCAAAGTCACGAATTCTCTTTAAAATTCTGTTCGCAACACGCGGTGTGCCCCTCGAACATTTTGCCATCTTATTGAGGGCATCCAGCTCGACCTCAGCATTCATAATCTTCGCAGAACGCCTGATAATTTCAGCAAGCTCGTCTTCCTCATAGATTTCAAACTTGCTTATCACTCCAAACCTGTCTCGTAGTGGAGCGGAAAGACTGCCAGCCCTTGTCGTCGCACCTATGAGTGTAAACTTTGCAATATCAAGTCGTATTGATCTAGCCGACGGTCCCTTCCCAATTATTATATCAAGTGCATAGTCCTCCATCGCTGAATATAGGACTTCCTCTACAGAACGGTTCAACCTATGAATTTCATCGATAAACAAAACATCGTTGTCGTTCAAGTTTGTTAGTATCGCCGCGAGATCCCCAGCTCTTTCGATTGCAGGGCCCGATGTTATTTTAATCTCTACTCCAAGCTCATTTGCAATAATTCCAGCGAGCGTTGTCTTTCCAAGTCCTGGAGGCCCATAAAACAGCACGTGGTCAAGCTGCTCTCCCCTCATCTTTGCAGCCTCGATGAAAACCTTCAAATTTTCTTTGACCTTGCGTTGCCCGATAAAGTCTTCAAGTTTCTGAGGTCTCAAGCTGAGATCTTGTTTATCCTCAATTCCTATGGCATGTGTCTGCGTTATTCTCTCATCCATCAAAAGCTCCTATCTAAATCAGCTGTCCCAATGCCTTACGTATGTATTCTTCGGTGGTTTTAGCCTTTCCTCTAACCTTTTCAAGGGCTCCCATAGCCTCAGCCCTGTTATATCCAAGTGCCATCATGGCCTCAACAGCCTGCTCAAACTCGCTTCCTGCCATAACTTCAACACCTGCAACATCTGCCATACCTGCATCATCTGAAACATTGAAATTCTTCTTAATTTTATCCTGAAGTTCCAAGATAAGTCTCTCAGAAGTCTTCTTTCCTATCCCAGGAGATGTCGCTATCGTCTTCGAATCTGCATTCGTTATAGCCGTTAGAAGCTGCCCTGTATTCAACGTTGACATGATTGACATAGCCGCCTTTGGCCCTACTCCGTTTACCGTAATAAGCATTCGGAAAATGTCAAGACTCTCAAATTCACTGAATCCGTAAAGCGTCATGCTGTCCTCTTTTACCACCATCTCAGTATATAATTTGATGTCTTCTCCCTCAAGTGTTTTGTACACCGATGAGTTTGAAGGCACAAAAACTTCAAATCCTATTCCACTATCAGTTTCTACAATCACACTGCCAAATGTATATGGATGAAACTTCCCCTTCAAGAATTTTATCATATTCAAATTCCCTTCTTTTCACGCAACAAAATATTTCTACTCCCAAGGCTATGTCCATGGCAAATCGCTGCTGCAATTGCATCGGCGGTGTCATCGGGCTTAGGAGTTTCCCTCAAGTTCAAAATCCTCTTTACCATCTCCTGTATCTGCTTCTTGTCAGCTCTCCCATAGCCTACGAGAGCCTGCTTGATTTGAAGCGGTGTATATTCATTAATAATTAATCCACCTTTTACGCACGCCAGTATCGCAACACCTCTCGCCTGTCCGACAAGAAGTGCAGTTTTTGCATTATTATTAAAAAACAGTTCTTCGATAGATGCTTCTTCTGGCTTATATTCATGAATAATTGATTCTAGGGCATTGTAAATACTCTCGAGCCTATCTTCCATCGGCATCTTAGATTCTGTTGTAATAGATCCAAAATCTATTGGGACAAATTTATTGCCAATTTTGTCTATAATTGACCATCCCAAAATTCCATATCCGGGGTCTATGCCCAGTATCCTCATAGACTATACCATCCTTTAAAAATTCTCATATTATAAGTTGAGTATCCTCATATAACAAGTTAAATTAGTTAAAAATACAAACATTTATTTGCTAAAAATATTATAGCATATGAACAAATGTTTGTCTATTTTGCGCAGGATACAAACTTCCTCTTTTAATTTTAATCGTCCTCATTATTTATAAAAAAAGTTTCATAAAATTTCAATTATTTTTGAATAAAGTTATATACATTTTTATTATATCGTGGTATACTATTTATGAATTATTATAATTATTCTTAAAAATAAGGAGATTAATTATGCGTTACTCAAGACAAAATAAAATTTTAGAAATCATCAACACCTATGATGTTGATACTCAGGAAATGCTTGTTGAACTTCTTGAAAAGTCCGGATTTCCTGTAACTCAAGCTACAGTGTCAAGAGACATCAAAGATTTGCAGCTTATTAAAGTAGCAACTTCAAACGGACACTATAAATATTCCGCAAATGTTACAGATGATGTACCTATTTCAGATAGGTTTAAGAAAATATTCCGTGAGAGTATCAAATCTTCTGTTTCTGTAAATAATTTAATAGTTGTGAAAACGCTTTCGGGATGCGGTCATGCTGCAGGGGAAGCAGTTGATTCCATTGGTCTTCCTCACCTTGTAGGCAGCGTTGCTGGTGACAATACTTTGCTTCTTATCGTAGATGATGAGAAGAACACAAAGGAAATTCTCGAGATACTCGATGATCTTATTACCAAAAGAAATCTGCCAATATGATCAAATCAATCAAGATTAAAAATTTTGCTATAATTAAGGACACAGAATTTAAATTTCATTCGGGCTTGAATATAATAACAGGTGAAACTGGTGCTGGAAAATCGGTTGTAGCAACTGCGATAAGCTTAGCGCTTGGCAGCAGAGCTGATTCAACTTTTATCAGGCACGGTGCATCCAAAGCTACGATTGAAATGGTCGCTGTGTTTGAAGAAAAGGAATATACGGTCGTAAGGGAAGTTTCATCAAATGGAAAGAACCGTTGTATAATTAATGGAAATGGCGTGCCTCTGGGACGCCTTATTTCTATTTCCGAAAAAAGTGCACAGATTCACGGTCAATTTGATAATAATCTTTTACTTGACCCTGAGTCACATATCGACCTTCTTGATACCTTCGGCGGACAAAATATTTTGTCGTACTATCTTCAGTATATCAACGCCTTCAATGAGTTTTCTGAAATAAAAAACAGATACAACGCACTGATTACATCGATAAAGGAAGACTCTTCAAAGGCAGATTTTTATAGATTCTCGATTGAGGAAATTGATCGCTCAAATCTTGTAGTTGGTGAAGATACTGAACTTGAAGATAGGATGAAAGTCCTGCAAAATGCTGAGTCTATTTCTCGTGCTCTATCTGACTCGTACGATGCCCTTACTTCAGGTGATTTTTCTGCAGAAAGTCTCATTGGCTCTGCCCTTTCAAACCTGCAATCGGTTTCAGGATATACAAAAGACATTGCATCGCTTTCTGAGGATCTTGATTCTCTTTCCATACAACTTTCGGATGTCATCTCAAAAATGCATACTCTGCTTGATTCTTCTGATTTCTCAGAAAGAGAACTTGATGAAATCATGGAAAGACTTTCACTTATCGACAGCCTTAAGAAGAAGTATGCTCCAACTATTGAGGAAATCCTTGAATATAGGGATTTGATTTTTGAAAAACTGTCCAATATGGAATCATTTGATGAGCAAAAAGAAGAACTTAAGTCGATGCTCGAGGAATCGCGACTTAAACTATACAGTACAGGTAATCAACTTACAGAGGCGAGGAAGAAAGTTGCAAAAAAATTATCTGATGCCGTTGTTTCTGAACTTGCAGAACTTAATTTCAAGAATGCAGATATAGAGGTGTCAATTACCCCGCTAAAGTCTCCAGGGCCTAAGGGCATGGATGAGGTTGAACTATTCATCACGACAAATAAAGGTGAGCCACTGAAACCTCTTGCTAAGGTTGCATCAGGCGGTGAAGTTTCTAGGATTATGCTTGCAATCAAGGCTATTACGGCTGATTCTGAAAACATTTCAACTCTTATTTTCGATGAGGTTGATACAGGTATAAGCGGAATAACAGCTAGTATCGTGGGCAGCAAACTTCAAAACTTAGCTTCAAATCATCAGGTCATCTCAATTACTCATCTTCCTCAGATTGCTGCAAAGGGTGATCATAATTATAGAATATATAAAGAATCCGATGATTCGGAAACATATGCCTACGTCGAAGAAATTACGGGTGAAGAAAAGATTATGGAGATTGCAAGGCTGCTTGGCGGCACAAAAATCACAAATGCCACAATTGAAAATGCCCGTGATCTTATTGACAATAATTAGAATTCTACAATTTTATCAATATCGCTTATTAACATAATTTCCATATCGTGCCTAAGCGACAAAATAGGTGAAACTCATGGCAACTAATGACCCGGTCTCACCTATTTTTTTCTATTAACAGCATCTATTGCAAACATTGTAATGTTTGCATTCAGATATATATCCCCTTATTTCATAAATGCCTTATATGCCTTCATTGTCATATAGTTATCCACCTTCGAGGAAATCTCATTAGGAGAGTGCATATTCAATACAGGTGTACCGCAGTCAACTACTTCCATGCCGTATCTGCTCAGAAGATATGCAATTGTTCCACCGCCACCGGCATCAACCTTCCCCATTTCTCCAATCTGCCAAACTACATCATTATCTGCGAAAGTCTTTCTAAGTTCAGCAAGAAACTCTGCATTTGCATCGTTTGAGCCGCCCTTTCCGCCCGATCCACCGTACTTTGAAACAGCGACACCAAAGCCTAGATAATAAGTATTTTGTTTTTCCATTACCTCAGGAAAATCTGGGTCATAAGCAGCCGTAACGTCTGCAGAAAGAACCTTTGAATTCTTCATTGCCCTTCTAACCTTAAGTGCAGAATATTCTCCCTCAAGCGAAATCAACTCATGCACTGTGTTTTCAAGGAAGTAAGAATCCATACCCGTGTTTCCGTATGAACCGATTTCCTCCTTATCCATAAAGAGCGCACAAGCCGTGAACTCAGGTTTTTCAATGTCTAGGATCGCATTTAGCGTAGCATATGCGCAAACCCTGTCGTCCTGTCCATAAGATAGAACCATTGAACGATCGAGGCCCAAATCCCTTGCATCACCTGCCGGAACGACTTCAATCTCAGCCATAAGGAAGTCTTCCTCTGTCACTCCATATTTTTCCATCAAAATCGAGAGCACTCCAAGTTTAACAGCCTCTCCTTCCTTCTCATCTTTGAGCGGAATGTTACCAAGAACGACATTCATCATCTCACCTGTAACAGCTTCTGCCATCTTCTTCTGCATCTGTGCCTTCGATAGATGTATCAGAAGATCTGTAACACAAAATACTGGATCCTCAGGGCTATCACCAATCGCAACGTTTACCTGTTCTCCGTTTTTCTTGTACAAAACACCGTGAAGAGCTAGAGGAATTGTAGTCCACTGATATTTTTTCACGCCGCCATAATAATGCGTCTTCGCAAGAGATATATGCCCATCCTCATATATTGGATTTGGCTTAAAGTCAAGCCTAGGAGAGTCGATATGGGATCCTACGAGTTTCATCCCCTTTTCAAGCGGTTGTTTTCCCATAATGAATAACCCTATTGATTTATTTTTGTTGTTTACAAAAATCTTATCGCCTGGCTTTATATTTTTGCCTTTTTCTAGTATTTTATTTAAATCTACAAATCCAGCACCTTCTGCTTGTCTTATAATCTCGAATGCAGCAAGTCTCTCAGTTTTTGCAACATTTAAAAACTTTTTATAATCTTCGTTATATTTCATAACATCGTTAATTTCTTTGTCTTTTAGCTGGAGCCATCCGCTCTTTGGCTCAAAGGTCAAATTCTTATTTTTATCCATGTTAACCACTCCTTTTACGAATTTATTTTTATTTCCTTTTTATTATAACTCATTATGTCTTTTTTGACAAAATAATGTTAAAATAAAGACAATATCATTTTCATTTATAGGAGGAAGATTAAATGAAGCAATTATTTAGAACGACAGCATTAGTCCTCATGGGACTTGTTGCCATGTCTGCTCCTGCTTGGGCTTGCACAGGCATGTATGTCGGTAAGGATGTCAGCGAGGACGGGACAACTGTTATCGCTCGAAGTGAAGACCAAGGCGGCGGAGCTTACAACAAAATGTTCAAGGTTGAGCCCGCTAAAAAAGAAAAAGGAAGATTCTTTGTCGATACAGGCGAAGGTATGGAAAAATTCAAAGTTCCCCTACCTGAAAAGACTTATAAGTACACCTATCTTCTCGATTCATCTGATGCTGGAGACGGTCTCTATCCTGCAAGTTGCACCAATTCTTATGGTGTATCTATCGTTGGCACAATCTCGGCTGATCCTAGTGACAAGTATCTTGAATCAGATCCATTCGTTGACATAGGACTCAGAGAAGCCATTCTCCCTGGACTTATCGCTTGCCAGGTAAAAACCTCAAGAGAAGCTGTTGATTTGCTCGCTAAGCTTGTTGATAAATACGGCTCATCGGAGGGAAATATTTTGTTCTTTGCAGATAATAAAGAGGCTTGGATTTTTGAAATTTACGGCGGTCATACATATGCTGCAATGAAGATGCCTACTGACATGGTTTCAGTCTTTGGTAATCAGTTTATGATAGGTGCAGTTGATCAGCAAGATAAGGACAATTACGTATTTTCTAAGAACCTTTTTGCTACAATAGATAAGGTTGGCGCAGTAAAAGACGGCGAGCAATACAATCTCGCAAAATCTGTGTCTGACAACAAAAGAGACGACTACTCCAACTTGAGAACATGGATGGGCAAGAAGATTCTCGCTCCAGAAAACACCGGTGACTACGAGAAAGATAACTTCTATCCTTTGTTCTATAAACCTGACAAAAAAGTTAAGATGCAGCAAGTATTTGATATGTACAGGAATAGATATCAGGACACACCATACGCAATGGACGTTCCTGAAAAGTCAGAGGAATACAATGCTATGCTTGCTAGAATGAATGAGGAAGATCCTGAAACGCCAGGCACCGGTAGACCTATTGGGGTAACTCGTTCTTCGGATATTCACGCTATTCAGATTTTTGACAAGCTCCCTAAGAAATCGAATTCTATACAGTGGCTCTGCATGGGTAATGCCGAAGGATCAGTATTCGTACCTGCTTTCAGCGGTATAACAGATACTAACAAAGCTTACCAAGTTGACGGCTCTGGATATAACACGAAGAGTGCTTACTGGATTTTCAAGAGGAATGATACGCTTGCTAACTCTGATAGAGATTTCCTTGGTAAGGGTGTAAAATCATTCTGGCAATATCAAGAAGAAATGATGCATAATAAGATGTTAAAGCAAGTTAAGAAAGTAAAGAGCGCTTATGACAAGGATCCTAAAGAAGGTAGCGAATATGTTACTAAGCTTGCAGACGACATGACGAATGAGCAGCTTGGCAACGCTAAACTTATGTATAATGCTCTAATGTACACTGCAACAGATAATATAAATGACAGAGGCGAGAACTTTGGTAAAACAGAGTTTGTTGCTCCTATAGATCTAGAAACAGCTGCTAAGGGCAAGGGTTATAAGGTAAAGATTACAGAAAAAGATGATACTAAAAGGATTGTACTATCTAAGGGAAGCAAGAAATATACTTTCAAGGCTGATTCTGATAAGTTCAACTTTAACGACCACGGTAAGAAATCTAAGGGCGAATTCACTTTTGCTCCTTACGCTAAGGGCGACAAAATAATCGTTCCTTTTGATTTTATCGCTGGACTCAAATAAGGCTAATATCAAGTAGTTTTTGTCAATTTACTATAGCTAAACAATGAAAATACCCGTTAGCTTGCATCATCTGATACAGACTATCGGGTATTTATTAATTTACATCTGGTAGTGAACTGGAAGCTTCACTTCCATAGAATACAATTATTTATAATCCTCAGCTAATTCTCCACTACCTCAGGAATCCTGTCTATTATCGATTTCATAAGGGTATCGGAAACAGGCATATCATCTATTAGCTTTGCTTCTTTTACTGTTATAATCTTGGGATCAATTGGAGATAATACTCCGCCAAAGATTTCTCCTAATTCAGCATACTTATAAAGTGGAAGTTGATCATCCATCTCTTTTGAAATATCCTCTTCATCTACAAACATGAAGTCTTCTTCAAATACATATGCTATTTCAGCTGCGATCTCCCAATTCCTGAAATCCACATCTTCGTCTATTGCCGCTTCAACCGGTAGTAGTCTTCTCTCAGTATTAGTGAATGTTCCGTCAGTGCTTGCAAATCCAGTTCCCGGAATAAATACATCTGCCTTCTTACCAGTCTCTGTCATATGTGTGTCTGAAACCATCAAGAAGTCTAAGTCAGGTAATTCAACTGTAGCTTCCTCTCCGAAGATTATAAGACCTTTAACGCCTTCAAGTACTTCAGGACCGGCCTTTATGCCCATATCTACAATACCTTGGGAATTATTCTTAGCCTTAACCATTAGGATTCCATCTCTAGGAGATCCAATGTGGCCTGATATTAGAGCTATATCTCCGATTAATGTAGCAGCTTCAACACTTACAACATTTTGCTGGTAAACTATCATAGCCTTCTTAGAAGCTAGATATTCTTTTGCAATCTCAGTTATTTTGTCGTCAACATCGATTTTGTCAAGGCTGGATTTAAACTCGTCAAATCCTTCGATCTGAGGGTTTTGTCCTGATGCAATCAAGGTTTTTGTAATTCCCTTAAGTGCAGTCACGTCGTCCTTTATCTCGATAATTTCATCTGCAAAGTCAAAGAACTTATTGGTTTCTTCGGTTCCTATGACAACAACTTTTGCACCTGCTTCAGAAGCCTGCTTGATCTTATTCCAGATTACTGGGTTTCTGTATTTCATGAAACCGACTGTTATTATCATATTTGTTGATAGTAGCTCGTCAATGGTGTTAGGAGATGAGTCATGGCCAAAGACATCGGATAGTCCGTTATGTCTGTTGTTAAAACTGAATACCTTTGCTCCCAAAGTTTTTGCCATTTTCTTCATTACATATGCTTCTTCGTTGGTATATCTATCAGATATCGCAACTGCTAATGAACCCGCGCCGTTTCTAGCCTTGATGCTTTGAAGATTTTTTGATGCAAGAATTATAGCTTCGTGGTAGTCAGTTGCTCTGAATGATTTTCCATCCTTAACTAAAGGATCAAGAATCTTTCCTTCGAGTAGCGCACTGTCAAATCCCCATTTACCCTTCGCGCAGCAAAGTCCTTTGTTTACAGGGCCGTCTTTAAGAGGATTTGCTTTAATCAGCATATCTCCGTGATATTCGAGATCAAATGTACATCCAACTGAGCAGAATGAGCAAGTTGTTACTACATGTTCGTTTTCTAGTGGAACTTCCTTAGTGATTGAAAGTCTTTCCTGTATAGCACCTGTAGGGCAAAGAGTTACACACTGTCCACATGAGTCGCAGCCAGATTCGCATAGAGGGCCTTCAAGTGTAGGTTTTACAACAGTATCGAATCCTCTGTGAACAAGGCCTAGAGCTCCTCTGCCCATTACCTCATCACAGACTCTTACGCATAGTCCGCATTTAATACACTTGTTCGGATCTCTTACGATGAACGGATGCTCATCCTCGAATTCTACAAGGCTCTTCTCACCAGCCCATCTTTCAGGTTTTACATCATATAGGTTTGAGTAATCGATGAGCTTACATTCAAAGTAGTCGTGACATCCGCACTGTAGGCATCTGTTTGCTTCTTTGATTGCCTGGTCCTCGGTTAACCCGTTGTATATAATTTCTGTAAAGTTATCTTTTCTCTCAGCTGCGTTTAACTGATCAGCCTTTTCTCTGAAGAGTCTTTCTCTGTCCTCAAAGGTCTTCTCAGTGATATCCTCACGTTTAACGTAATATGGTTCTTCGTATTTTACATCTTCACCATCGAGATATCTGTCAACAATTACTGCAACCTTCTTAGCATCTGCTATAGCTTCAATTGCAATTGAAATTTTGTCATTACCGCAATCACCGCCTGCAAACACACCTTCCATAGATGTCGCAAAGGTATCAGGGTCGTATGCAATTGCATTCTTACGTGTTTTCTGAAGTTCGAACAGCTCTGCATCTACAGCCTGACCTATTGCAAGTATTACATTATCGACCTCTATGGTTTCTGTTTTGCCTTCTACAGGAACAGGTCTTCTTCTGCCTGAAGCATCAGGTTCGCCAAGTTCCATAACTTGGAGAATCATTTCCTTAACATGACCATTTTCGTCCTTAACTATCTCTAGCGGGTTGGTCAAGTTCTTAAAGATAACGCCCTCTTCTTCGCCTTCTTCGATTTCGAGTAGGTCTGCAGGCATCTCATCTTTTGTTCTTCTATATACGTTATATACCTTTTCTGCGCCCAGTCTTACAGCAGTTCTGCAAGCATCCATTGCGGTATTACCACCACCTACGATGGCAACTTTTTTTCCTAGATTAATAGTCTCGTTTCTAACTACCTTTCTCAGAAAATCAATTCCGCCCCAAACGCCTTCAGCATCTTCGCCCTTACAGCCTACGCCAGTAGACTTCCAAGCACCGATTGCCATTACTACTGCGTCAAAGTCATCTCTGATTGTATCAAACGGTATATCCTTGCCTACCTTGGTGTTAGGAATCATTTCAACGCCCATGTGTTCAATGATTGCTATTTCCATATCAAGAACTTCCTTAGGAAGTCTGTATTCAGGGATTCCATATCTGAGCATTCCGCCTAGTTTAGGCATGCTGTCAAATATAGTAATATCGTGTCCTCTCTGTCTTAAGAAGTATGCTGCTGAAAGTCCCATAGGTCCACCACCTATGATTGCTACTCTCTTGCCTGTATCTTCAGCAATTTCAGGCATGAAGAGTTCTTCACCTGCAAGGTTGTATTCTCCTGCAAACCTCTTAATCATTGCAATGCTTATTGGCTCCTCAACTAATCCACGCCTACATGCATCTTCACATGGGTGAGGACAGACACGCCCTATACAAGCTGGTAGAGGAATCCTTTCTTTGATTAGCTCGTTAGCCTTATCGAATTCTCCATTAGCAACTAGACCTACATATCCCTGGCAATCTGTATGTCCTGGACATGCCAATTTACATGGTGCAACACAGTCTCCCTGGTGATCTGACAGTAGTAGTTCTAGGTTTGTCTTCCTCGACTCAAGTACCCTCTTTGTGTCTGTCATTACTATCATATTATCAGCAACCTCTGTAGCGCACGCTTTTAAGAGTTTAGGGTTGCCTTCAACCTCTACAACACAGATTCCGCATGATCCGTAAATTGCTGTTCTTTCGTCATAGCAAAGAGTCGGGATAAAGATATCATTTTCACGAGCTACTTCAAGAATCGTCTGACCTGGAAGTCCAAATACTTCTTTGCCATCTATATTCATTCTAAACTTGTTCATATGACTTCCTCCTACTCTCTTACCACTGAATCGAATCTGCAAGTTTCCTCACATTTTCCGCATTTAATACATTTATCTTGATCGATAACATGCTGTCCCTTAACTTCTCCAGAAATTGCATTTACAGGACATTTCCTTGCACAGGCTGTACATCCTACGCATGTATCCTTAATTAGATAATGTATCAATGCCTTACATGATTTAGCAGTACATTTGTGATTATAAATATGGTCTTCATATTCATTTCTAAAATATTTCAATGTAGTTAAGACAGGGTTTGGAGCTGTCTGTCCAAGTCCACACATCGAACCATCTTTGATCTTTCCAGCAAGTTCCTCAAGTAGTTCTATATCTCCATCCTTACCTTCGCCCTTGGTGATTCTCTCAAGGATTTCGAGCATTCGCTTAGTACCTACACGGCAATAGTTACATTTACCACAAGACTCTTTTTTTGTGAAATCCAGGAAGTATCTTGCCATATCAACCATACATGTATTTTCGTCCATTACGATCATACCGCCGGATCCTACAATTGCACCTGTTTTGTTGATATCTTCGTATGTAACTGGTGTATCGATGAGCTTATCAGGAATACATCCGCCTGAAGGTCCTCCCATCTGTACAGCCTTAAACTTCTTGTCCTGCTTAATTCCGCCTCCGATACCAAAGATAACATCCTTCAGAGGAAGTCCCATGGGAACCTCAACAAGTCCACCCTTCTTAATCTTTCCAGCTAGAGCAAATACCTTGGTTCCGTTTGATTTTTCCGTTCCCATAGAACCAAATGCTTTACCACCGTTTACGATTATCCAAGGTACATTCGCGAATGTCTCTACGTTATTGATGTTTGTAGGCTTCTGCCAAAATCCCTTTTGAGCTGGGAAAGGAGGTTTCAGCCTAGGCATGCCTCTTTCGCCTTCAAGTGATGCGATGAGTGCGGTTTCCTCTCCACAGACGAAGGCACCTGCACCTGCCTTGATTCTTAGGTCAAAATCATAACCAGAACCAAAAATATTTTTTCCAAGATATCCTCTTTCTCTAGCCTGAGACATTGCATTCTCAAGTCTCTTGATTGCAAGCGGATACTCAGCACGACAATAGATAATACCTTCTGTTGCACCCATTGCGTAACCGCCTATAATCATTCCCTCAATTACTGCATGAGGGTCTCCTTCGAGCACAGATCTATCCATAAATGCTCCCGGATCTCCCTCGTCAGCGTTACAGACTATATATTTTTCACTACCAGGATTGTTCTTTGCAGCGTTCCACTTAAACCAAGTTGGGAATCCTGCACCACCTCTACCTCTAAGACCAGAGACCTTGATCTCTGCGATAACATCATCAGGACTCATAGTCTTAACTACTTTTTTTGTGGCTTCGTAACCTCCAACCTCAAGATATTCATCGATTTTTTCAGGATTGATAAGTCCGCAGTTTCTGAGTACAACCCTCTTTTGTTTTGCAATAAATTGCTTATCTTCATCTGTTATTGAATATTCTGCAACAGGCTTTCCTCCAGCGAGGTGTTCTGTAACAATTTTTTCAACCTTCTCAGGCTGCACCATTATATAGCGAGTAAAATCTTTTCCGTTATCGTCATATACGTCGACAATCGGTTCCAGATAACATGTGCCTACGCAGCCTGTAAAGTCAATACAGACATCCAAATTGTGTTCAGCGATTTGCTTTCTGAATTCAGCCTCAGTCTTCTTTGCACCGGTGGCAATACCACAGCTACCTTGACCAATAACAACTTTCATATGGTATCCTCCTATTCTCTTGCTCTAATCTCGTCTAGAATTTTGGTAACCTTTTCCTTAGTCAAATTACCGTAAGTCTCATCTCCCTCACTGCTTCGCACCATCATTACAGGAGCAAGCGAGCAGCAGCCAAGACATGCTACATTATTCAAAGTAAAGATACCGTCAGGTGTCGTCTCACCGTCCTTGATATCAAGGTATTCACAGACTGATTCCTCAATTTGTTCAGAACCATTTACGTGACATGCCGTTCCTTGACATAGCATGATCAGATTCTTGCCAATCGGCTGAAGTCTAAACTGTGCGTAAAAAGTAGCTACGCCATAGATTTTAGCAGGCTTAATGCCTGTACAATCAGAAATATAGTTAATAACGTCTATGGATAGATAGCCATATATTTCCTGGGCCTTCTGCAAAATAGTAATCAGACTCCCTGGAGTATTAGCATACTTTTCCATAGTTGGCGCCAGCTCTTTAAACTGGTCTGTCTTATCGTTGCCACAGCAGCATTTTTTGCTCATTACACCGTCCTCCTATCAGAAAACTCTCTTTGACAAATTTTAATCTCTATGTTTAATTATAGAGTTTGTCTAAAAATAAATCAATCATTATATCTCAGATTCTATTCCTTGTTTCTGACTCTTAAAAACTTAAAGTCTGTTTCAAGAAATAAAATCGCAAGAATCATTATTATAACTCCTATATAACCCTTAACGCTCAATACTTCACCAGCCAAAAAGTATGCCACAATACCTGCGAAAACAGGTTCAAGCGAAAATATTATTCCAACCCTGCTAGCCTCAGTAAATTTTTGCGCAACGGACTGAACAATGAATGCAACGCCAGTACAAAATATCGCAAGAAACAAAACTGATCCTCCGACTTTCAAGGTAGAAGGGATCGCTGGGGTTTCAAAAATAAATCCCATAATCAGGCAGTATGCTCCACAAAAGAACAGTTGGAAGACACCCAGTTGAAATGAATTAACGTTTTCCTGCTTTACCGCTTTCTGAGTGACTAAAATGTGAAACGCATAAGATACTGCACAGAGTATGCAGAGCAAATCGCCTGGCAAGTTCTCCATATTAATTGAAAAATCATCCTTAAGTGTCATTAGCATAATCCCAATAAGACACGCGACCGCAGATATTTGTACCTTTGCAGGCAATGGCTTCTTAAGAAAAACTGTTTCTATAAAGGGTGTAATTACAACCGCGAGAGCACATAGAAAACCCGCATTTGAAAGAGTGGTATGCTTTACTCCAAAGGTAGCACCACTGTATACGAACAGTAGTAGTGTCCCCAGGAGAAAACTATATTTGATAGTTTCTTTATTAACATCTTTAATCAGTCTGAACGACAAAATAGCTGCAACCGCAAAGGCAATCAAAAATCTATATGCATTCAAAGTAAAAGGACCCATTGCATCTAGTGCAATATCCATTAAATAGTACGATACGCCCCACCCAAGAGTCACTAAGATGAGACTAAGTTCTGCTAATCTTCTTTTTTTCATTTATATAACAATCTCCGTTTTGACTATATCGTAGCTAAAAAGAATTCAAAAGATGTTTTATCATCAAAGAGCCCCTGCCTTTGATATTTTTCTATTTTGTACGCTCGCATTAACATGGATTTGATATCATATTCTGAGAGCCTAACCGTATTCCTTTTGATTGTCTCGCCCCTAAATTTATTCACTCCAAGAATTTTCACCGCTTCTGCAATACCAACACCATCCCTTTCAAGTTGCTTGATTGAGAGCGCTATCTCAAGACTTGAGATAATTAGAGCGATAAGCCTATTTAAATCTTTTTCCAAAGGATATATATTATTAAAAATCTCTATAGACTTACCTATATTTTTATTAAAAATATTGTCTATTAGCGAAAAAACATAGGATTCCTTATACCCTAGCACAACACTGTCTATAGCCGCCTGAATCTCTTCACTATCAGTAATTTCCATTTGGTTCACATATGACACTATCTTATCAAGATCCGATGTGAGTTTCCGAAGATCGTAGTCGCTCTCCCTCTCCAAATAGCCGCTCACGTTGATAAGCTGTCTTATTGATCTGTCATCTATGAATATCTTCTTTTGTTTGAGCTGCCTGTGAATAAATCTGAATAAATCGTCGTCCTTAAGTTTTTTAAATTCATATATCGTAAATAATTTCTTAATCTTTGTATTTATATCAACCTTATCAGTAGACAAGAAATTTAATATAAGGATATTATCATTCTCAGCATCAGTGCAGTTTGTTAAAAGCTTTAAAATGCTATCATTATCATTTTTCAAACATGCAGCGTCCGAAAGATTGATAACGGTTACGCGTCGTCCGCCCATCAAAGGCAGTGCTTCCATAGACTGTTTGAGTTCGCTTAAACTATATGAAAAATCATCCAATTCAGTTAAATTCATTAGACGTGTAGCCGGATTGAGATATAACTTAGCAATTCTCTCTGTTGCCCACGCCGAGAGATAGGGTTCTTTGCCACAAAAAATCAGCAAATTGCTGTAGCCTTTTTTTGCATCATTTATGAATCTCTCATAATCTGTCATTCTCTTAGCATAGTACATACTTTAAGTCTTTTGCCCTCTCTCCATAATCCTATAGCACCATTCACGTCAGTCCTATAAAGTATTATATCATTTTTGTGAAGTTTATCAATGACACTGGGCGATGGATGCCCATAATTATTTTTCCCCACACCTATGAGTGCAACCTGTGGATTTACTACCTTGAGAAATTCCTCCGATGTACTGTATTTGCTGCCATGATGTCCAACTTTTAGTACATCAACCTTCAGTAAGTCGCTACCCTTATATTTTTCAATCAACTCCTTTTCCGTTTCAACACCAATGTCACCAGTTACCAAAACACTGACACCATCTACATCAATTCGAAATACAGACGATTTTTCATTATCTGTGCCAGATTCACCCTCTCCATCATCGATAGGCCACAGCACCCTGACCTTAATTCCGCTGCCATCAGCCAGTTCGCCAGCATATGCTCCTTCAACTAAGTTATTTATTTTATAAACCTTAGTCAAATCCTTGATGCCTTTTGAGTGGTCCGTATCTTCATGTGTAATTCCGGCTAGATCCAACGATCCAATCCTATTCTTTAGCAAATAAGGCTTGAGTATTAACTTCCCGATATTCTTATTTCTTGAGCCACCCCCATCGAACATCATATTTATTCCACTATTGCTCCTAACATGCATACAATCGCCCTGCCCAACGTCAACCATAACAATATTTGCCTTATCAAACGGTATTTTGTCAATGGTGCTAACAGTTGCAAAGATAAATATTAATACAACAAAATAACCCGCAATTCTGCTCAGATTTTTTCTTTTAAGATCAATATAAAAGGTTTCAGAGAAAGAGAGCAGAATTGCAACTATAAAAGTATAAGTAATAGCCTTCCCCGGAGAAATGAAATCATACGATGGCTTTAGACATCCCGCTGCAAGATTATGAATTTCCATCATACCCTTACCAAATCCCCATACAATCATATCAATTATGTATCTAATTTTTTTAAGGATTAAAATAAGTATAAGGCAAAATCTGGATATCAAGTGATTCGCTATCAGGAAATTCGCATTGACCTGAGCAATATAGCCGATGCCATCTCCCAAAGCTATGAGAAATATAGATATTATTGAAAAAGTTACTATTAGTCCTGCCAATATGGTAACTGGCAAATTCAACAAAAATCCCAGTGGTGAGATATAGTTAAATTCTTGTAAGATAAATGGCACTACAACGATTTGCACTGAAGTATATACGGAGATACCCATTGCAATTGCATTTATATTTTGTGGCTTTAAAACATCTCCATACTTCGATGAAATAAGACTTTCTAACTTTCTAATAATAATTGGTGATATGAATCCTATACCAAGTATTGCAAGATATGACATTTGAAACCCTAAGGATGATATCATCGATGGATTCAGGCAGATTGATATTATAGATGTTAGTCCAAGAGAGGTAAGAAGGTCAGGGTCCCTAGAAAAACCCTGTGACGCAATATATATAAGTGACATCAAGACAGCTCTCAAAACAGATGGGCTCCATCGGGTGAGCGTGCCATAAAACATTAAGATTATGATTATCAGAATAGTCAGATGTACGCTAGGCCTAACCCTGTATATTCTGCGATACAATGTAAGCAAAATCCCTATATGAAGACCGGACACTGCCAAAACATGTGCGGTTCCAAACAATCTAAAATTATCGTAAACTTCCTCATCGAGCCCTGTTTTGTCGCCCAGTACAACACCCCTCACAAGACCTATCACACTGCTGCCTCTGTTAGCTATATCGGAAAAGATTATATCCCTAACGCGCTCTGTATACCTATATACCGAGTATCTGAGCCCTTGAGTTTGTCCTAGTACTCTAATTCTTTCAGAACTGCCTACAAGAAAAATTTCCTTGCTGTTTAGATATTCTTTATAATCAAAACATCTAGGATTCCTTGCAGTTTGAGGTGTTTCAAATTTACCATAAACCTCCACAAAATCTCCGACTTTAATTTCTTCGAAATTTTCAGAATATAAATTAATTAAAACATTGACACCTACATTGCTGTCTTTAATAATAATTTTTGCATAATTTTCCCTGCTCTCAAGTGAAGACTCCACGATATCCCTCGATAAAACCGTCCCCCGCATCTGGATTTTTTTATCCGTTGGAATTTCCGAAACCGATTTTTCATTCTTCTCAGCAACAAAATAGCCGTTCCATACAAATATTGTCGCAACAAAAAAAATTGTAACGGGTAGAATGGCATTTTTAAAGCCCAGTCTACTTATTAAATATAAAACACATATTCCAAATATAAAAGCTGATACATAGTAATTAAAACTGATGCACGCCAAACTAACTGCCAACTGCATAGTTGAAATAGTATACAGTTTTCTTCTCATTCATGGTGTAGTATTAGAAATTCTGCATATTCTCGTAGTTTGCTATATAGATCTCACTTGATAAATGTAACTGTAGTTCTCTTTTGAACCAAGAAGTAAAATGGAAGTTTCTTCCATTTTATATCATCCCCTTATCCTTGTCTAGAGCCTTATTTTATGTTATAATTACACGAAAATTACTTTGAGAAAAAGGATATTATTATGAACAATCTTGAGACTGATGCAAAAATCGGAATGAAGAAATGGAAGAAAATTCTTCTTATTATTCTTCTATTTTTTGTTGCAATCGTTATACTTACATTTGCATATATCGCCTATGTTGTGAATTCAGCTGAAAAAATTGATACGGACAATATCTATAATATTTTGTCTGAAAGTTCAGTAATATATGATGATCAGGGCAAAAAAATTGATACGGTATATGCAACAGAAAACCGTACGAATGTCGAATACGATGATCTACCTAAGAATTTGAAAAATGCATTCATAGCTATTGAGGATAAGACATTCTGGAAACACTCTGGCTTCAACTATATTCGTATGATGGGTGCCGTTAAGGATTCGTTAACCTCAGGAAGAGTAAGCGGAACTTCAACTATTACCCAGCAACTCGCAAGGAACCTATTTCTTAAGGAGTCAAAATCCGAAAGAAGTATTAAGAGAAAGATAATCGAGGGATATTATACTGTAATTCTTGAACGCAAGTTAAGTAAAAAAGAAATCCTTGAAGCGTACCTGAATACTATTGCTTTGGGATATAATTCTAATGGTGTACAAACAGCTTCACAGACATATTTTTCGAAAGACGTATCTGAACTCTCTGTTTTTGAGTCAGCTTTGCTTGCAGCACTGCCTAAAGCACCGACAAGTTACGCATACATAAAGTTTGTTAATCTAAGTGAAGTCAAAAACTACGATGATGCTCATATACTTAACAAAACAGATAGCGGAGCATACGTACTAAATGACAATGGCCTAGAGAGAGCACGCTTATGTGTTAAACTCATGAGAGAACAAAACATGATTACTAAGAAAGAGTACGACGAAGCTATGAATACTCATCTTAAAGATGTAATCAATCCAAATTATACAATCACTGCCGAAAAAACTGCATATTTTAATGACTTTGTCATTAATCAAGTTATAGATGATATCGCAAAAAAATATAAGATTTCAAAGAAGGATGCGGCAGATAAGGTCTATGACGGCGGGCTAAGGATTTATTCAACTCTTGATAGTCAGGCTCAGAATGTCGTTGAAACCGAATTTGAGAATGACGCAAACTTCCCTAGCGCGATTAATATGAATAGAAATAGTGAGGGTAACTTCATTGATGATTCGGGTCACGTCGTGCTTTACAACTATTCAAATTATTTTGCAGAAGATGGATCATATACTTTCCCTTTAAGCGAGGCTAAAAGAAATAAAAATGGCTCAATCACATTGGTTTCAGGCAAAAAATTACACTTTTATGATACAAGTGTAAACGGAAAACCTGATATAAGCATTGAATTTAAGAGTTTATTTAGAAGAAATAACGGCGGACTTTATGTAATTTCTGGTGGATATATAAATGTTCCTCAGGGTGAGAAAAAGAAGGATGCCGATGGCAATGTTATTGTTTCTGCAAAATTCGTAAAATCACATGATGATTGGTTTAAGTTCGGCAATGATGGAAGTGTTACACTTACTGCAAACTCATATACACTTCAGCAGCAAGTTGTTCAACCTCAGTCAGCTATGACAATTGTTGATGTAAAAACGGGGCAAATCAAGGCAATGGTTGGAGGTCGAAAGACTGAGGGTCGCTCCCTATTCAACAGAGCTGACTCTCCTCGACAGCCAGGATCCTCGATAAAGCCTATAGGTGTATATGCTCCGGCTCTTCAGATGAGTGCTGATGAGGCTAAGGCGGGTAAAAAACATACTTTCAAGGACTACAATATAGACAAGCAAGGCACACAATACTGGGGTGATTACATTACATCAGCCTCCGTAATTGTCGATGAACCAACTAAACTAAATGGTAGAATCTGGCCGAAGAACTTTGAAGGTGGATATATGGGTCCCCTTGATCTTAAGTCTGCTCTGGGATATTCCAGAAATACAACATCCATAAAGACGTTCTTGCAGGTTGGCACTGAATATTGTATGTCCATGCTTAAAAAATTTGGAATTTCCACACTACAAACAGATGGTAATGTAAATGATGCAAATCCTTCTGCAATTGCTCTTGGTGGTATGGCTAAGGGTATTTCACCTCTAGAACTTTCAAATGCATATACCGCCTTTGCTAACGGAGGTAAAGTCTATAAACCTGTATCATATACAAAAGTTAAAGATAGAAAAGGCAAGGTTATTTTAGATAGTAGTAATAATAAAGCTACAAAAGTTATGGGCGAAGATGTTGCCTTTGTTATGAATAAGATTTTGCAATTCTCAGTTACAAACTGTTATGCGAATGGTGCATCGATTCCTGGAGTACCTACAGGCGCAAAGACAGGAACTACAAGTGATGACCTTGATATCTGGTGTGTGGGCTTTACTCCTTCATATGCAGCCGCAGTTTGGATCGGAAATGATGTCTCAATTTCATTATCAAATAACAGTAGTGCTGCTACGCAATTATGGGGAAGAATAATGAGGCAGGTTAAAGGGTGTTATAGGGGGTCCTACCCTTCACAGCCTTCCAATGTCATAAGCATAGGAAATGACTATTTTGTTAAGGGTACCGAAACAGGAATTGTATCAGTCGATAGCGTCAAGAAAGAGAACGAGGAAAATGGTCCTAAGGTCGTGAAGATCTGTAAGGAATCAGGCATGCTTGCAACGCCTTGGTGTACAGATGTTGTTGAAACTACTTTTGAAGATGGAAAAGACGAAAGGATTCCTAAATTCTACTGCCCTCTTCATAATAACAACATAATTGAATATCCAATACCTCCTGATGCAAATCCACCTAAAGAAGGCGAAACTGATCCTCCAAATTCAGAATCGGATCCAAAAGAAGAATCCACTGAATAATCATATTATAATAACAATATTAAGCGTAATAAAAATGCCGCTCTCAACATTAGCAATCCTATGCTGAGGGTGGCATTTTCTCATATGCAACATCATATATACAATAATTTATATGTCCATAATTTTCTTAAACATTTTTACCTGATTAACCGTACTACTAGGATCCCCTTTAAATACAGCAGACCCTGAAACCACAATATCCACTCCCGATGAAATAACATCCTTAAGATTATCCTCATTGACACCACCATCAATCTCTATTAGGAAGTCCAAATTCATCTCATCCCTAAGAGATTTCAAGCGTTTTACCTTGCCCAGTGTTTGAGGTATAAATTTTTGGCCACCAAAACCTGGATTAACCGACATTATGAGCACAAGATCTACAAACGGCAGTATATCAATTAGCAAATCGACACTTGTTGCCGGATTAATCGAAACACCTGCCTTTACGCCAAGAGACCTAATGTGTGAAATGGTCCTATGTAGGTGTATACAGGCTTCCTGATGAACCACAATATATTCAGTTTTTTCTGTTGCAAAATCTTTAACATATAGATCAGGATTTTCAATCATTAGATGCACATCATATGGGGCAGTCTGTAAGTCGTTAAGACTATTCATTACGACAGCACCGAAGCTTATGTTAGGCACAAAATGCCCATCCATAACGTCAATATGCAAAAAATCAGCTCCAGCAGCAGATATCAACTCTGCTTCATCTCCAAGTTTTGAAAAGTCAGCCGCTAACAGCGACGGCGATAGTAACTTCAAACAGCACCTCCCTATTTTGTTTAGCACATCATTCAATATCGTTTCTTATTAGCTATATCATCAAAAAAACTGCGATATGAATCATATCTACTCTTTGCGATCTTATTTTGTAATAAGGCCTCTAAAACAGCACAACCGGGTTCTTCAAGATGCAGACAGTCCTGAAACCTACAATTTCTCCCCTCTCTTTCTATTTCAGGGAACAAATGTCTAAGTTCAGGTTTTTCTATGTCAGGTAACTCAAGTGATGTAAAGCCGGGAGTGTCAAAGATTAAACTCTTACCATCCTCGTCAATCGGCACAAGTTCAACATGTCGTGTTGTATGTTTTCCGCGATTTGTTTTCTGACTTATTTCGCCCACTTGCATATGCCCTCTTCCGATTAAAGCGTTCAGAATAGTTGATTTGCCAACCCCAGAAGGCCCAGCCAGTGCAATAGTAAGCCCATTAAATCTATTCCTAAGTTGATCGATCCCCGTAGATTGTGTGCCGCTTACGGCATATGTTTCGTACGTGCCTTTATAGATGGACTCAATCTTCTCATACATTAACATGCCATGCTTGTCCTCTGTTTTGTTGACGCAAATTATGCAATCCACGTGCTTTCTTTCACAGACGCAGAGAAACTTGTCAAGTAATTTTAAATTGACCTTTGGAGTTTTGGCACTTACAACTATCGCAACCAGATCTACATTTGCAACTTGAGGGCGAACAAAAGAGTTTTTTCGCATCAAAACCTCTTCGATAACTCCCTCAAAGATGTCACATTGCTCATTATCAGGGTCTGTTAATATTGAAAGTTTTACTATATCGCCTACGTAGAGGGTTTCACCATCTCTTTTGAGGTTGCCACGTCCCCTGGTAGTTACCTGTCCCAGAGGAGTATCCACATAGTAAAAACCTCCTATTCCCTTAACAATCCTGCCTTCTACAGCATTTAATGACATATCAGCAGCATCCCTTATATTTGCTTCAAAATTACTTTCAGTCATAAATTTTTACTAACGCCTGGATTAGTCTTGTCCTGATCCATCATTGCTACCTGGTTTTGGACTTTCAGGAACCTCAGGCATACCCTTACTGATTTTAATTGAAACAGATGTGCCCTTCTTAAGTTCAGTACCGGCGCTATACTGCTGCCACATAACGTAATCCTTGCCATATACGTTACTTTCTTCGTATGAAATATCTCCCACATCAAGGCCAGCATCATTTAGGGCCTGAACCGCCTGATCTGCAGTCAAGCCGGTGAGTGTTGGCACCTTTGATTTCTCTTTTTTGCCCTTACTTACAACAAGACTAACGGATGAGCCCGATTTCTGATTAGAACCAGCTGAAGGATTCTGACTTATAATCACTCCTTCATCATATTTATCACTTTCTTCATATGTAACATTGCCTAGTGAAAATCCGTATTGACCTAAGAGCGATGCTATATCAGATTCATTGAATTTTTTGCCTACGACATCAGGTACAAGGCCTGCTTTTTTGCCCTTACTTATATTAACCTTAACTTTGGTGCCCTCTTTAACCTTCGATTTAGCAATTGGTGATTGTGATACTATCTTACCTTTTTCAATATCGGCACTATACACTTCATCACCTTTGACAATCTTCAATTTTAAACTATCAAGTTCATCTGATGCTTCCTCATAGGTCATACCCTTGAGCGAAGGAACTTCAATATCTCCAGAATTATCATTTAAAAGTTTCGATGAGATTAAATAGCCACCTACAGCACCTAAAATGATAAGCGCGATAAGTGATATTATCCAAGGCATCATCTTCTTGAACTTTGAAGGTTCACCTGAAGATTTGTGTTTCTTCTTAGATGATTTTTTCCCACCGTCTGATATTATTGAATTTAATTTTGCCTCATTTTCCTCATCTATCTTTACAGGAGTTTTCTTTCTCTTAGCACCTTCCATGAGAATGTCATTGCCAACTTTTTTAGATAAAAAGTCCACGTTATTCAGATCCTCATACATTGCTTCAGCATCTTCATATCTGTTAGATTGAATTTTATCAGTTGCTTTGAGTATTATTTTTTCAAGTGCAGGAGGAACATTCTCTATAACCTCTGAAGGTGGCTTGATATCTTCGTTTATATGCATTAGAGCAATTTCAACTGGATTCTCACCATCAAAAGGCACCTCACCAGTTAGCATCTCATAAAGAACTATTCCCAGTGAATAAACGTCCGATTTTTCATCCACATACTTTCCTCTTGCTTGTTCAGGAGAAAAGTAATGCACAGACCCCATGACCTGACCGCCTTCTTCTTTGTTGACAATCGTTGCAGAAGAAATCGCCTTAGCAATACCAAAGTCTGCTAGTTTCGCAATTCCGTCTTTGGTGATCATAATATTATGAGGCTTTACATCTCTATGAATTATATGGTTTTTGTGAGCGAGGCTTAAAGCCGCTGCAACCTGTTTTCCTATCTCTATGACATGCCTGTAATCAAGAGGTCCATTCTCCTCAATTATATCCGATAGCGGTCTCCCATCTATCAATTCCATGACGATGAAATAAATATTCCCTTCTTTACCGACATCATATACATTCACTATATTAGGGTGTTGGAGACCTGCTGCGGCTTGCGATTCTTTCCTAAAACTCTCTATAAACTGCGCATCTCTTGTAAACTCAGGTCTTAAGATTTTAACAGCGACATATCTATTCAAAAGCCTGTCTTTTGCTTTGTAGACAACAGCCATTCCCCCGTCACCAATTTTTTCGATCAGCTCATATCGACCTGCCAATAATTTGTTATTACTCATTGATATCCTCCTCATCAATTTTCAGGGAAATTACTGTAATATTATCGCTACCCCCGTTTAAATTTGCTAAATCAACCAGTTTGGAACACGCCTCAGACATCGACGCAGACTCAGTAACAATTCTTTTGATATCAGCGTGTGGCACCTCAACATAGAGTCCATCCGTACACATAACAACCACATCTCCAACTTCAAGAGATACAATGAACATATCAGGATAAACATGCTCCTCTGCTCCCAAAGCCTTGGTTATCTGGTTCCGATCTGGATGGAAGAGTGCCTCCTCCGCAGTTATCTCTCCCCTTTGTACAAGATTGTTTACGTAAGTATGATCCTCTGTGACCTGCGCAATTTCATCGTTTCTTACAATATAGGCTCTGCTGTCTCCAAGATTGAAAACATACATGTTTGAACCTGAAATATATGAAACTACGACTGTTGTGGCCATTCCACTGTTTTCTTCAAACCTATGAGCCATCTCAAGAATCATTTCATTTGTTTGATTGAGACACTTTGCAAAATAGAGTCTCATTTCTTCTTGATCCCATTTCGGATCAATAGGATTATCTTCGACATACTGTGAAATAAATCTAGTTGCGGTGCGACTTGCAATCTCCCCTGAACTGCTTCCACCTACACCATCTGCGACAATAAAAACGCCTTTGTCAACCATAACATAGCATGCGTCCTCATTGTTGAATCTAGTTATTCCCTTGTCAGTTTTGAAACCAACATCCATATGGTTTTATCCTCTCCTCTTTAATATACAAATATAAAAACCGTCAGCGCCAAACTCGCCCGTGAAAATTTGTCTTTCATACATTACATCAAACTCCTGAGAATAACCTGCATCCAGAAATTTCTTTATCAACTCATCATTCTCATATGGATTAACCGTACATGTTGAGTACAAAATACTTCCTCCCGGTTTGACATAGCGAGCCGCAAGTTTTAACATACCCAACTGCTGACCTGATAAATTAAAATTGTCCATAGATTTATATCTAATTTCTGGACGCCTCCTCATTACTCCAAGACCTGAGCATGGCGGATCAAGTATTACCTTATCAAATTTTTTCTCGTATTCTTCTCTATAATCAAGTGCAGAATGTAGACTTGACTGAACATTAGACATACCACATCTCTTCGCATACTTTTGAATCAAATCTATTTTGTGCGGATAAATATCCCATGCTATGATTTTTCCCTTATTTGCGATCTCCGCAGCTGAAACGGATTTCCCACCTGGTGCTGAGCACATATCAAGTATGCAATCCTCTGAATTTACGCCAAGCTTATCCACCGCAGTTATTGAAGAAAGATCTTGAAATGATATATATCCATCACTAAAGGCTTCAGATGATATAGCCTTGGCCTGATCACTAGAATCAATCAAAATAGCACGTTCGCTTTGATCGACTCTTGATGCGCCCACATCCTGAGATTTAAGAATTTCAATTACTCTATCCGTATTTGCTAGATTTTTATTAACCCTTGCAAATAATGGCGCCCTCTCTGACGACATTTCACATATTTCAATCGATTTTTTAATCCCATAACTTTTTTCCCATAAAGTTATTATAGATTTATCAATTGAATACTTTGTACTCAGGGTATCAACATCACTACCTTCAGGCGGAGTAAGGCTTTTCTTTGATCGTATTACATTCCTTAAAATCGCGTTAACAAATCCTTCGAAGCCTTTGAAACGTCTCTTGGTTAGATTGACCATTTCATTGCATATGGCATAGTCTTTGCCCGACTTCATGAAGAGGATTTGATAAAATCCAAGTCTTAAAATATTTCTAATATCATCTGCCTTCTTCTTAGGCTCGCGCTTTAAGAATCTATCAATATAGTAATCCAAAAGAAGTTTATTTTCAAGAGTTCCAAGGACTAAGTTGCGAACAAAGGAACTGTTTATTTTTCCTTCGCTAGCCTGGCAGTGATCATCATCAGAAAGGTGGTTTTCCTCATCCGTCAGTGGAGTTTCACCCTTGCCAATTTCAGCAAGTACAATATTGCTATAGGCCTTTTCTTTGTCTATCTTAGAAAAAAGATCAAAAGCCAGCTCACGCTCTTTTGTTGTCTTGTAGGTCTTCAACTTTCGGCTATCTTCCATTTCTCATCGCCAAAATTCTAACTAAGTTTGCAACCGAAACAGCAAGAGCTGCAATATATGTCATCGCTGCAGCAGAAAGAACACGCTTTGCCCCTGCAAGTTCCTCATTCTGCATTATTCCACTAACTTCAAGCTGTTTCAAAGCTCTTCTGCTGGCATCAATCTCAACAGGTAGCGTGATTAAGTGGAACAAAAGTACTGCAACCATTGCAATAGCAGCTATATTCAGCAATTGACTTCCCAATTCATATCGAAAATTATACATAAGTATTATCGCCAAAAATGTTAGTGGCCAAACTGCGCGTGAAGCGAGATTTACCAGAGGAACAAATGCATTTCTAAAATTAAGCAAAGGATAACTCTGATGATGCTGTATTGCATGCCCCACTTCATGAGTCGCAACACTGACCGCACTGATTGATGTTCCAGCATATACATCTTGCGAAAGACTAATAACCTTGCTTCTTGGATCATAGTGGTCCGAAAGACTTCCCGGAATTTGATTTATTGTAACATCCGATATCCCATTAGCTTCAAGCACCATCTTAGCCGCCATTGCACCTGTAATTTGATTTTTTATATTAACATTTCTATAAGTTGAAAAAGTATTTTTAACTTTAAATTGCGCAAACATTGCAAAAATAGAAGTGATTACTAACAACATTATCGACAAAGAATAATACATTTATGCCTCCTTTGCATCGAATCTCATTCCTTTGATAATTTTATTTCCCCTGAGAAACTCATCAGTCCTCATTCTTCTTTTACCCGGAGCCTGTATTTCCAAAACTCTTATTCTCTCGACTCCATCGCTACCACAGGCAATAATAAAGGAATCGTCATCGACATAAACGATTTCACCAGGCTTTGCACCGCTTGATGATGAATTATCTGAATTTAATGAACATCCAGAATTCTTGGTAGCATCAGCGAGTTCAAACTTCCAGAATTTATAGGTTTTGTCATCGATATTTGCGAATGTCCCAGGCCATGGATCATATGCTCTACACATTCTCTCGATTTCAGCCGCTGACTTTGAAAAATCTATATGCCCATCCTGTTTTTTAATTATTCCGCAGAAGGTTGCATCCAAGTGATTTTGGACCTCCGGATTAATATCATCAAACTCACTGAGCGTCTTAACAAGTAGCTCAGCACCAATCTCAGCCAAATGAGATTCGAGTTCACCTGCAGTTCTTCCCTCAATACTAACTTCAACCTTGGAGTACACAGGGCCACTGTCAAGTTCTTCCTCCAGTTTCATTATGCTAATACCAGTGGGATCATATCCATACAAAATAGCGGTCTGAATGGGTGAGGCTCCTCTTAGTTTAGGTAATAGCGATGCATGGACGTTTATATATCCCTTTCTCGGCATCTCCAAGACTTCTTTTGGTAATATCTGACCATAGGCGACAACTATTCCTATCTCAGCCTTCTCATGAGCTTTCCTAAGTTTTTCCTTAGCTTCCTCATCATTTCTAAGCTTTACAGGCTGAATAACTGGAATTCCATTTGCAATTGCAAGCTCTTTAACGGGCGAACAGATTATTTTCTTTCCTCTATTTTTTCGCCTATCAGGCTGTGTAACAACAAGTTCAATATTGTGACCGCTCTCTATTAACTTTTTAAGAGAAACCGCTGCAAAATCAGGTGTTCCCATGAATACAATATTCACTGTCTATCTCCTATTCTTCCGATGAAGGCACCTTACTCGCTGCAGTCTTATCTTTTGATTTAGGTCTTTCAACAGCAGCTTTCTCGGCAGCTTCTTCAGCCAAACGGGTCGCTTCTTCCACCGTCATCACATCCGTTGCTATATCTGTATAGAGTACACCGTTAAGATGATCATTTTCATGGCACATAACCCTAGCCTCGAAATCCTCAAAAGTATATTTATTCCTCATGCCGTCAAGATCAGTTGCTTCGATTACTATCTTTTGTGGCCTCTTAACAGTCCCTATCATACCCGGTACGCTGAGACAGCCTTCTCTATCGTAAGTCTCGCCTTCCTGGCTCAAAATCTCAGGGTCAATCATATAATACGGCTCTTCATCCTCATATGGTTTGGCAATAAACATTCTCCTCATCACTCCAACCTGTGGAGCGGCTATGCCAACACCGTTTTCTTCCTCCATGGTTTCTAACATGTCGGAAAGTGTCTCTCGGACTCTATCGTTCACATCGCCAACGGGTCTACACGTCTTTCTTAAAATTTCATCGCCGTCGACTCTTATTTTTCTTGTCGCCATACTTCCTCCAAAATATCAATAAGGGTTAACGTCGAGCATAATACTCGTTCCATCCCTATCTTTTGCTAACTTAATACTGAATAAATTGCACGTTCTTACAAGTTTTGATCTAAGCTTTGGCGGACATTTGCACGTTGCAATTACCCTAGCCTTTTCATCCCCTTGAAACATAACGTCGTCTCTAGGTGATAAAAACTGCAATCCCTGTAATTCGTTTATCCCCGCAATATATTTCAAATATTCATCTATTTTTTCTCTGCAGAGTTTTAAATTTCTACCGGAAACAGCAATCTCAACTATATCTGAAAATGGTGGATAATCCATCATTTTTCTCAGCTTTATCTCCCTTTGATAAAAAACGTCATATCTGTTATTGATAGCGGCGTTGATATAAAAGCTGTCACTATCCATTGTCTGGACCAAAACATTTGCATGAAAGTCTCCCCGTCCTGCTCTTCCTGCAACCTGTGTGATGAGCTGGTAAGTCCTCTCTCCACCTCTGTAGTCGCCTGACCTGATTGAACTATCAGCAGCTATGATACCTACAAGTCCAACATTCTTGTAATCTATGCTTTTTGCAATAATCTGTGTTCCGATCAGAATATCGTGCAAACCTAGTTCATATTCATCCATGATGCTTGAAGCGAGTTTGCTTTTCGTCGCAATATCCATATCGAGTCTTGCGGCACTATACTCAGGGAAGAGTTTCTCACAAGCAAGTTCAATTGCCTGTGTAATATCTCTCCTATTCGCAAACAAAATAACCTGCCTCTGCGATTCAATTGTTTTGTTGATTTCTGAATATAACCTACTGCTAATTAGTCCGGCATTTCCTCCACGGATTTCATCCCTCATATCGATCAAGTCCATCTTAGGCAGAGGTGCTTTGTTGTATCTTTGGGTCAGTTTCAGCAAGGTATAAATCCCGCTCTCGGCTCTGTAATATGACACAACTGACGGCGTAGCAGATCCTAAAATTAGTACCGATTTATTAATCTGTGACATCTTATATGCAATATCGACCGTTTCATACTTTGGCGTCATATCAGACTTATATGCATTTTCATGCTCTTCATCCATTATGATTACTCCCACATTCTTAATCGGAGTAAACAAAGCACTCCTCGTGCCTAGGATAATTTTTGACTCGCCCTTATAGACCTTCTCCCATTGCAGAAATCTTTGTGATGGGTTAAGCCTGCTGTGGATTACTGATATTACTTCACTGCCGAATCTAGCGACAAGACGCCTTAAAATTTGATCAATATGCGTAATTTCTGGAACAAGATAAACCGCAGTCTCACCTCTTGAGAGTGACTTTTCAATAGCTCTAAAGTAAACTTCGGTCTTCCCGCTTCCCGTTACTCCGTGAAGCAGAAAAGTTTTATTTTCTTTAGACTCAATTGACGACATAATAGTTTTAACCGCAAGATCCTGCTCATCTGTCAATTTACCAATATTCATGCTTTCACTGGCAGTACTATTTAGCATGTCCTGGGTTATTTTTTTCTTTGGTCGCCTGCCCTGAGGAAAAAAAAGCTTGAGTGCATCAATTTTCCTGATTGCATATCTTGAAGTCATCCACAACGCAAGATTCACGGCATCTTCTGTCAAACTAAATGCATCAAATACGGAATCTATTTTTTTAATTTTAATATCCGAATTTTCGATTTCTTCTATTTTGCTTTCAGCTACTACAACAGCCATCTTAAGCTTGGTAGATTTGCCGAATTCTACTAGCACAACCGTGCCGATTTCTAGTTTTGACTCTGATGAATAGGTATATCCTATGTCTGTCATCCTGCTTCGGTTATCTACAACTAGAGTATAATAATACATGATATCCTGTTGCTCTAAAGAAGAATTATGCCGTGTCTGCTGCATTCATCAATCATATCGTTTGGCCAAACTGAAGCCTGAACCTCTCCAATATGCGCCTTCCTCAAGAAATACATGCATAGCCTGCTCTGGCCGATTCCACCTCCAATTGAGTAAGGGAGTTCATCTGCCAGCACTGCTTTGTGAAAAGAGTGTTCCCTTCTATCGAGATTTCCAGATGCAGCTAGTTGTTTCTCCATTGCATCAGCATCAACCCTTATCCCCATAGAAGATATCTCAAATGCTGTCTCAAGCACGTCGTTCCACAAAATAATGTCGCCGTTGAGATCCCAATCATCATAGTCAGGTGACCTACCGTCGTGTTTTTTTCCAGACATTAGTTTACCACCAATGCCCTGAATGAAAACAGCCCCCTTCTCCTTGACTATTTTGTTCTCTCTTTCTTCTGGGCTGATATTCGGAAATGCATCCTCAAGTTCCTGAGATGTAACGAAAAATATTTCGTTTGGCAATTGGGTCCTTATATTTCGGTATAGTCTGTTTACATAATCTCCGAGATTTTTAATTGAGTTATATATGGTATTTACCGTCTCGTGAAGATACGCTTCATTTCGGTCTTCCTTTGTTATAACTTTTTCCCAGTCCCACTGGTCAACGTATACCGAGTGTAAATTGTCAAGATCTTCATCGCGCCTTATCGCATTCATGTCGGTATATATGCCGTGTCCTACAGGGATTTCGTATTTTCCCAGAGCCATTCTCTTCCACTTAGCCAAGGACTGAACAATTTCGACTTCAGCCTCATCCATGCCTTTGAGTGAAAAAACAACCCTTCTTTCCGTTCCGTTGAGATTGTCGTTAAGCCCTGTCTCCGGCTGAACAAAGAGAGGTGCTGAAACACGCCTGAGCTGAAGCCCGTATGCCAATTCCTGCTGAAAATAGTCTTTTATTTTTTTAATTGCTCTTTGCGTTTCAATCTGGTCTAGCATTGGGTCGTAGTTTTTTGGAATAACCAATCTATTGCTCATTATCTATTTCTCTTCCTTTCTCTTCTTCAGGGCTTTCTTGTTTTTTAGAATTTTGAATTCTCCTTGCATAGTTACAGCCACAATAATTTTGTCTATATAAATTGTATTCTTTCGATATTTCTATACTTTTCTGAAAGCCGGCTTTCTTCTTGAAATCTATATCTAGAAATTGAAGATTGTTTTCTGCAGCTATATTCTGACCTATCGCCGATATGATCCGGTAATTTTTATGTGGACTAACCGTAAGTGTGGTTGCAAAAATCTTTATGCCCATTTCCAATGCTTTGTGAGCTGTACTTCTGAGTCTCAGTTCAAAACACCTTGGACATCTCATCCCACCTTCTGGTTCATCCTCAAAGCCTTCTGAAATCTTATGAAAATCATCTGGCTTATAATCTCCCTCGACAAAAGAGATATCTAATTTGTTGTCCTTATTATATTTATCTATGAACTCCTTCTGCGTTTTCTTTCTCTTCTCGTACTCTTTCGGGTCATCGATATTTGGATTATAAAAATATACTATAATCTCATAATCGTGAGCCAGTCGTTCAATGACAGATGTACTGCACGGGCCACAGCAGGAATGCAAAAGAACGGTGGGTTTAACAATTCCCTTACTTCTATCAAAAGGCGAGCACAGATCATCAGTCACTTTGTGCTCACAATAGCCTAAACCCTCCATTTTTTGTGTCGAAGTCACTTTGTTTTTTATCGATTTTTCAATCACTATAGTCGTCCCTTTTCTTACACAATATTCTAAATAATTATATCACAAAAACCCTTGGCGTTAAAGGTTTGAAATGGTATGATTAGTTATGAAAAAGTGGTCGGAGGAGTCTAAATTTGATAATCGAAAACTTCAAAGGATTGGATCGCCCATTGATTAACACAATCAGCGATAATTTAAAGAAAGAATTTGGGCAAAAAACAATTAAACTATCAATAGACGCGGGTTTCACCTGCCCCAACAGAGATGGAAACAAGAGCGTTGGTGGATGTATTTTTTGTTCTGAATCTGGCAGTGGCGACATGGCTTCATCAGGCGATAACATTGCTGAGGTCATCGACAAACAAATAGAAATTCTTAGTAAAAAATGGTCAAATGCCAAATATCTTGCCTATTTTCAGAGCCATACGAACACTTATGCACCTGTCAGTATCCTGAGAGAAAAATATTATGCGGCACTTTCTGATCCACGCATATCAGGGCTTGCAATTGCAACAAGACCCGATTGCATAGGTGATGATGTAATCGATCTTCTTTCCGAATTAAATAAAAAGACGTTCCTATGGGTCGAACTAGGCCTTCAAACCATACACCCTCAATCTTCAGAGTTCATTAACAGATGTTACGACCTCGATGTCTACGAAGAAGCCGCTCAAAAGCTACATCATTCCGGTATAAAATTTGTCACACACCTCATACTTGGACTTCCAGGTGAGAGTAGAGAAGATATGGTTGAATCTGTCCGATACGTCTGCCAGAGCGGTGTTTGGGGCATCAAGCTTCACCTTCTTAATATAACTAAAAATAGCCGTCTTGCGGCTACTCATAGCGATTATATGCCCTTTGATTCGGTTGACGATTATGTTCAATTTGTATGCGACTTGCTTGAAATCATACCTTCTGACATTGTAATTCATAGGATGACAGCCGATGCACCTAGGAAAATATTAATATCTCCACCCTGGAGTTATAAAAAGAGAAGCATACTTAATGGCATCTATCACGAATTATCTCGCAGAGGTTCATACCAGGGCTGTAAATCCAATTAATCATTCTAGTCGAACTATAATTTCAAATTTATAATTATGGCCAATCCATATTCAGATATTTTCATTATCACATCACAAAATAATCAGTGCCCGGCTTAACGCACGGGCACATTTTAATTTATTTATTGATTATAATCTTATACCTTACCGTTTTCCCTGAAGGCGATGTAACATCGATGTTTACAACGTTATTCCCGTTTTTGAGGAATATTTTGTTCCCCGGTCCTCCATTGTATGTTACACGTACATCATTTCTGTATGGTATTGCATTTATGCTCACCTGGCTCGCCCCTCTTATGCTACCCGTAGTATAGTAAGAATCTTGGAAACTGTTAAATTTCTTATCGAATCCTACCTTTGAATTCCCGTTATACACAGAAAGACTTTTCAAGAACGCATTGTTATGTCCTCTTGGAGGTGCACTCGACAATGTGCTAGGCATATTTTTGTAAACTGGTATTTCGAACACAAATCCTTTGTTGAGAAGTCCTAAGTTTCTATATCCTGCAAACTGCTGCGAAGCCTGAGTAGCCGCACCATAAATTGCTGTCATATACTGATGTGTTCCTACTGCAGAATAGCCATTGTTTACATTAAATCTCTCATAATACATCGAATGCTGATTATTAGCTATAAATGAGTTTGATATAAACATCGCACCACCCTTAATTGACTTTTCAAGGGTATTCCAAGGTCTCAAATATGATCTCCCCGAAAGTGCCCAAGCCAGCCCCTTAGCAGCAGGATTTCCGTAAGCAGAATCCGATGCTCCTATATTAAATGGATTATATGCTCCGCTATAACTTGTCCCACCATATGTAAATGAATGTCCATCAATATTTGAAGATGACCTGCCTATTTCACTAACAACCTTGCAAGCCATATAAACTGGGCTTATGTTGTAAGTAGAACCTGCTTCAACAAAATATCTTTCAGCCCCAGCTGGCATTGCTGTTGAATTAAGAACATCCCTCACAACCTGTCGAGTCTGGAATTTAGCATTATAATGCAAGTCTTCAAACATGAAAATTCCTGAATCATTTATGAAATTCCTAGGGTCCATGTAGTAGGCAACTGTCTCAGGTGAAGCCTTAAAGAAAGTGATTCCATCCTTTGCGTAGTAATATCCTCTTTCGAAATTATATGAATCAGGACCTACATCCTTATACCCTTCAGGATGACTACTGTGCACTAGATTTGAACTTCGAATTTGTTTGTTCAGAGCCTGGTTCCAATCAAGATTTACATGTCTTGCTGCAAACTGCCAATTTGGATACTTAGCATGAAGTTTTCTAAGCGCAGGTTTATAACTCTCAGGGAATCCCTGTTCATTCATGGAATTTTCAAACTCGACCGATGAGAGAGGTCTGAGTATACTCGTATCATTACCTGCTGAAGGGTTCTGAGTATTGTCTGAGTTTTCTTCGGCAGAATTACTTCCTGGTTGACCTCCTAATGTATCGGAAACATAATTTGCATAAATATAACAGAATTTATTGCCGTCCTGAATTTTGTACCACAGATTTCCATCTCTGTCATACGACTTTAATACTACATTTACTCGACTATCTTTTGGAATTACTCTTACAACAGGGAAGCTAGTACCAGCACCTGTCCTAACGTTTAAGTATTCCGTTGTATAGCCTGTATAAGTTCTATAAGAAGCATCTACCAGATCGGATCTAATAAAGCCACCTAAACTAGTTTTAAACCAAATATCCTTGTCCTTATTGCTAGAGTTAGAAGTAAAGGTTTCGCTGAGTATTTCCAAACTTACATTTGTAACTGGGGCGCAGACTTTTGAATTAGACGTTGAAGGGCCCTTCCTGACATTCACCGTATAACCGTCATGAATTCTGCCTGATGCAGACGACTGAGAAGCTAGAGATCCAGAAGGTTTGGTGTTCTGAGATTCCTCACTCTTCATTGATTCTTCAGCCTTTTTCGCTTCCTCAGCTTTCCTCAAAGTTTCTGCTTTTTTCGCTTCCTCAGCCTTCCTCAAAGTTTCTGCTTTTTTCGCTTCCTCAGCCTTCCTCAAAGCTTCTGCTTTTTTCGCTTCCTCAGCCTTCCTCAAAGCTTCTGCTTTTTTCAGTTCTTCCGCCTGCTTGTTATCAGCAGCATTATTTGATTTATCAGTATTACCCACATTTAAATCATCTTGTGGTTTTTTCACATTATTATTCGGCGATATTTCTTTGGTATTCCCATATATGTCTGACACATAATCAGATCTCACATATTTATATCTTCCGTTTTCATAAATTTTTAGCCAAGCGTTTCCATCTTTATCATAGGCATTAGCTACAGCTGTAAATACAGCTCCCTTTTTTAAATCAGATATCTTTTTAAAGCCTGAGCCAGCACCTGCAAGTCCTTCAGTATCTTTCAGAATCTTGCCCTTTCCCGATATATAGTTCATTACAGTAAGATATTTACCGTTAACAAACCTGCCATCGTTAGTTTGATACCATCTATATTCCATCGATGCATTATATGAAGAAACAAAATATTCAGCTTCGAAGTATATATTTCCTCTCGAAACAATCGGTGCCTTCTGATTTGATGCAAAAGAACAATTGTCGTATGTAGTTATCTTTGAACCATCACCCTTCACCGCCGATTCTGTTTTAAAAAGATATTTGTCTGACTGTGACGAGCTACTATTTGAATTAATATATGCATCATTTTGTAGATCAATGTACTTAGCTAGTACAAAAACATATGACTGATTGCTTTTCTTTATTTTGTACCAAGTCTCATTGCCCGCATTGCTTATCTTTGAAACAACGCTGACTTTGTCCTGAGGACTATATACAAATTCTGCAGGGAATGATGTTGACGGCCCCTTTCTGGCATTTAGATATACGTTTACGGTCGCATCTTTCTCCTTATAATCAATATCGGCAAGATCAGACCTAACATAGCCGTCCAAACTTGTCTTTAACCAAATATTTTCCTTGTCGTTGCTATTCTTTGTATATTTTTCCTCATATACCTCAAAGGTTTGTCCTTTACTTACAACCTTCAATTTGGCAGTTGAAGTCGACGGTCCTCGCCGTACGCACGCCCCCTCAGTTTCTGTAATTCTGCCCTTTGAATATTTTGTATCTTCCTGTGCAAATACAAAAGTGTCAATGTACCAAAAAACAGTTGCGACCAACATAAAGGCTATCAGTAGCAACGATAATAATTTTCTCTTATTAGATAGTACTCCCATCTTACCCCTCCGAAAATCATCACACTATTATAATGTTCATATAGTTCTATTTATCAGGCTTAAATCTGCCGTCATTGTAATGTTTCCTGCATAATGAAACATACATATCATTTCCCCCTATGACGATCTGTTCACCTTTTTTAACAAACTCTCCATTCACAATTCTGGCGATCATCGTAGCCTTACGGCCGCACCAGCAAATGGTTTTGATTTCTTCAATTTTGTCAGCATATATGAGCAAGTAGTAAGAACCTTCAAACATCTCATTTCTAAAGTCATTCTTAAGCCCATATGCAAGAACTGGCACATTGAAACTATCCACAATTTCGACAAGTTCCTGAACGTGATGTTTCTTTAAAAATTGACTCTCATCGATGAGGACACAATCAATATCGTCTTTTTCTCTCTCTCGCATAAAGATTTCTAGAATATTGCTGTCCTGAGAAACCATGATTGCCTGCCTCTGTATCCCTATCCTCGATGTGATTACGCCTGTTCCATATCTATTGTCTGCAGACGGTACAAGCGTTAAAACTCTTTTGCCTCTCTCTTCATAGTTATATGCAACCTTTATAAGTTCAATTGACTTACCGGCATTCATTGTGCTGTATCTAAAGTAAAGTTGTGCCATCTCGCCTCCTAATTTCCTATACTTATTCTACAGGATTATACGGATTAATTCAATGTATAATCTGTTTCAACAAAATAAAAAACCGCTCTGTTGGATTATAACACAGCGGTTCGGTCTTTTAAAAATTTTAATAAACAACATATTGCTTAACAAATTTTTTTAGGTCTATATGTAGTGGCTTTAAAAATACAGTTATTTTCGCAGAGATAGAATGAATTTTCTCAAATTCATTGCGACATTAAATAACTTCTTAACCCCCGGCTTGATTGTTAAATCAAACTCTCCTATTCTCTCGTGCAAATGAGTTCCAAATACTTTCTTAAAATAATAAAGTCCAGCTGCATGATCCTTTTCTAGATCATCTTCCTCAGTATATCCGCTGACACCGCCAAAATCATAGAATTTACAACCCTTCTGCATGGCTATTTTCATAAGTTCCCATTGCATAAAATAATTTGGTAGAAGATCTCTATATTCGTTCGTCGATGCACCATAGAGATAATATGCTAATGGCCCGCAGTATACCATGAGAGCACCTGACAAATAAATAATTTCTTCTCCTTCTCCGCCTTTAACTTTTTCTTCAAGCGAAGATTCAATCAACTCTGAAATGGCGTTAATTTTAACCTCAAGCTTATCAATTTTATCATCAAAATTATTTAATTTGTTTTTAAATGATTCTATTGTTTCCTCGTCCACAGACTCTTCTTCAATCTTGGTCAAAAGCTTTGCTTTCTTCTTTTCAAAGGAATTCTTCTCCTTTACTAGAGTATCTTTCTCATTAATCTTAATCTGATATATATGAGAATATGTAGTGGAAACCAAATACAATTCTGCATCATCTTGACCAAGAGAATCCAATACCTTGTTAAAATATGCCTTGTCTCTTGTAAAGAAATTGTTGCGCTTCCCAGTTATATTCATAATATCTTCGAAAATAGCTGATCCACTCTTGCCATATTCTTTTATATCTAGCTGGAACTTTTCTGATTTATTTATGAAACGTTGAGCTTTTTTTTCAAATGAGCTAAAAACAGAGTCCTCCGAACGGTCTATATCGGTAATCATCGCAAATCTCGGCTGTGAATCGTCCATGCCCATTGTAAAGCCATGATGAGAAAAGCCATTTTCCTTAAGACGATTAATGGCTGTGTCCCCTATTTTTCTTTCAATATTAGGGTCGATTTTAATTTCAAAAGCTCCATGTTTCTTTGCGATATGCTTGCAAGCCTTAACCATGGCCTCAACATCATCTGCCTTGTCAAAATCAACCAAAAATCCACGAGGAGAATAGCATAACGACCACGGTGTCATAGGAATTTTCCTAAACAAAAGAGATGCGGAGCCTACCATTTCTCCATCACAAAACAAAGCAACTTGCTCGGAATTCCATGCAGGTTCCTTAACCTTAGCCCATGTAGACATCTGGCAAACATCTGTATGTGGATATTGCTTTACAAAAGAATCAAAATAATCTGTGCTTACACTTTTTATTTCATACACATGACCTGAAATACTGCATGAAAAGTCACATGAAAAAGTCATGTTAGTATATTGAGATGTCTGCTCAGTATTTAATTGTCCATTATTCATGTTCTTGCTCATTTCTTCCTCTAAAATACACAAACAAATATAATATATAATAAATATTTTTTTGTAAAATAAAAATCACCGGAGTGTAAATACATCCCGAGTGATTTTTGTGGTGCCCAGACTCGGAATTGAACCAAGGACACGAGGATTTTCAGTCCTCTGCTCTACCTACTGAGCTATCTGGGCAAAATGGTGGGCCATCGGGGACTTGAACCCAGGACCTGCCGGTTATGAGCCGGACGCTCTGACCAACTGAGCTAATGGCCCGCATTTTTAAAATGGTCGGGGTGGCAGGATTTGAACCCGCGGCCCACTGGTCCCAAACCAGTTGCGCTACCAAACTGCGCTACACCCCGACATTGGTTTAAAGAAAATTGGCAGGGGCAGTAGGATTCGAACCCACGGCACGTGGTTTTGGAGACCACTGCTCTACCAACTGAGCTATACCCCTAAGTGGCGGAGAAGATGGGATTCGAACCCATGCGGCCCTAATAACGAACCCTAACGGTTTAGCAAACCGTCCTCTTCAGCCTCTTGAGTACTTCTCCAAGCTGAAATATCAAACTCTGAATTCCCATCAAAGCTTATTATCAAATTTTCTTCTTGTCTATTTAATTTATTGGCGGAGAGGGTGGGATTCGAACCCACGTGGGCTTGCACCCAAACGGTTTTCAAGACCGCCTCGTTATGACCACTTCGATACCTCTCCAATTGATCGTAACCTAATTAAAATATATCTAAATAATACAATGGTGACCCATCGGAGATTCGAACTCCGGACACCTTGATTAAAAGTCAAGTGCTCTGCCGACTGAGCTAATGGGTCTCGTTGGCTGGGGTAGCAGGACTCGAACCTACGAATGACGGAGTCAAAGTCCGTTGCCTTACCGCTTGGCTATACCCCAATGGAAAGCATAAAAATGGTGAGCCCATAGGGATTCGAACCCCAGACACACGGCTTAGAAGGCCGTTGCTCTATCCAACTGAGCTATGAGCCCACACTACTTCAGATAACCAAGTTTTAAAATGGAGCGGATGATGAGAATCGAACTCACGCCATCAGCTTGGAAGGCTGAGGTTCTACCATTGAACTACATCCGCATAATGGAGCGGAAGACGAGATTCGAACTCGCGACCCTCGCCTTGGCAAGGCGATGCTCTACCCCTGAGCCACTTCCGCAAAACATTTATTAAATTGGTCGAGGGAGATGGATTCGAACCATCGAAAGCTCAGCTAACGGATTTACAGTCCGCCCCCTTTGGCCACTCGGGAATCCCTCGAGATTTTTTAAAACTAGTATTTATATCATCCTATTGGAGTTATGGAGCTGGCGGAGGGAATCGAACCCCCAACCTGCTGATTACAAATCAGCTGCTCTACCGTTGAGCCACGCCAGCATATTATATTTTTTAAAAATGGCGACCTGGAACGGGCTCGAACCGTCGACCTCCAGCGTGACAGGCTGGCATTCTAACCAACTGAACTACCAGGCCATCCTGATTTATGGTGGGCGCAATAGGGCTCGAACCTATGACCCCCTGCTTGTAAGGCAGGTGCTCTCCCAGCTGAGCTATGCGCCCTTGGCACATTTAACGTGCTCGTATATTCTATAACCCTCACGTCGAAATGTCAAGTATTTTTTAAAACATTTTTAACGTAATTTTACATATGTATGTTCTTAAAAGACCACAACAACTGGAATCATAGCATAAAAACAGGTTGATGTCAAATAGTTGACTCTTTAGGACCGTGTCAAGTTTTTGTGGAATTTTTGGTTTGCATCTCCAAAATGCTAATTTAAAGAAATATGCGCCTACATTGTATGTCGACGCATATACCTCTTCATTAATCTTGTTTTTTATTTTACATTATAGATAAATTTTTAGCTACGTTGTACAGGAATCTTTGTTTCCAAATCTTATACATGACATCAGGGAATTCGCTTCCAGTATACCTTAATTTGATGTTTCTCAAGATTGGCTCTCTGTATATATCAGGTACATCTTGAAGAGCCTGCTTGATACTGTTTACTCTTGACTGAAGTGAAAGATTTTCGATTGTACCATATTTTCCATCTGCCTCCATTAGTACAAGTTGATCTTCCATTCGTCCAAGATCTCTAACAGCCCATAAAGTCTGATAATACACCTCATCAGGCATAACATATTCCCTTTGTCTTTTTTGTTGCCATTCTCTTGCCATCTTACCTCCTTTCAGGCAAACTACATAATTTAAAATTAACTTTGTTTTTGTAGTTTGAACTGATTTGATTAAATCAATTCATTCTACTAGCGGATATTTTCAACAAAGTATTTATTTTCCTATAATATAGCATAAGGGGCAAGGGTAATCATCAAAAAAATAATGAAATATCGATTTTTGATACATTTTTGTACAATAATGATATTTTAATGTAAAAAAACAAAATAAATTTAATGTTTTAGTATATATCTAAATCATCTTATCACTTCATTTGGGTCCATTGGTTCCTCAATTGATGCAAGCCAAATACCTCCTATTGTCATTAAAAGGCCAACTACTGTATACCATCCAAATGGATCACCAGCCAGCACAACTCCAGAGATAACGCCAATGGCAGTAGTTGAGTTTGAAATTAGGTTGCTTGCAGATGCCGCATTCATCACACTCAACACATAATTAAAAATAATATAGCAAATACAGGAACAGCAAACACCTAGGAAGATGACTGCGGAAATAACCCTAAGATCGGCATCTGCAAGCGGTGCCCACGCGAACCTGCCCCCTACGGCCAGGTTCGCAGCGTTGAAGAACGCTGCACCCGAAACCGTCATCACAAACGTCATCTCCATCGCGGAGAAGGTTTCGGAGGCGTGGGCGCTGGCGTGGCAGTATAGTGCGCCTAGGAATACTGCCACGCTTATAATCAAATATCCAAAAAACTTACCTTCGAATGTAAAACCATCAGCAAAAACAATACAGGTTGACACACCTATCAAAGCTATTATAATGGAAATTCCTGTTTTTCTACTAAACTTCCTCTTATAGAATAATCTTCCGGTTATGAGAACCATGAGCGGAATAGTTGCAATAAAAAGTGATGATTCGGACGTCGTAATAAGCCCTATTCCCCATGTCTCAAATATTGAATAAAAGCAAGGCTGAAACATCGCAACATATATTGCAGTTTTTATTGATTTGCCTTTAAAATTTACCTTAACCACTCCAAGGAGTGTCATAGAAACAAAGGCTATTGCTCCAATTGTCCACCTTATACTGAGAAGCTCCATTTCGCTGATTCCAGCAGCAAGAGCAATCTTTGTTGTATAAAACGACAAGCCCCAGAAACATGCACATGTGAATACAAGAAGAGCCACCTTCAGGCGGCTCTGATTTGAATGTTTTGTTACCATACCCTATTATAACTCTCCATACATAGAAATCTTAAAATCTAACTCTATGACAAAATCATAAACAATCTATGTGACACACAATCAGTGCTGTGAGCCACTGAATAATTCTTCGTCAGATGTCCTGTCCTCAAGCGCAACAGATGCACCAAGATTTAGTGCTACATTTTTCAGTTCCTGAGCATAATTATTTATATCATTTGCCTTCTTCTCAGAGATTTCATCAGACATAGCTGCATCAACATTCTTGAGTATTATTTTGAGGTCGCTGCTTATTTGATCAAGCTGCTTTCTTAAATCTTCAACTTCCTCCTTATCTGCCAAAGGAATTGAGGTTTCGCTGCTGAGCTGATAAATTTGATCCTTCTCAAGTTCAAATTCAGAAATTCCTTCAATTATTTGCACATTATACCCTAATTTCTCTTCTATGAGACCGCCGAGTACTTTCTTGGAATCTCCTTCACCATGTACCAGGAATACCTGCTTAGGCGGCTTCTGAAATCCTGAAACCCAGTTAATAAGTCCCTTCTGATCAGCATGTCCTGAAAAACCCTCTAGATTGTGAATCTGAGCCTGCACCTTGATAGGCTCACCCATTATACTAACCTCTTCAGCTCCTTCTACAAGGCGCCTTCCTAGCGTTCCCTCAGCTTGGTATCCGACAAAAACGATGCTGTTTCTGCTATCCCAAAGTCCGTGTTTTAGGTGGTGTCTGATACGACCTGCTTCACACATGCCACTCGCAGATATTATGACCTTAGGAGTTTTGTTATTGTTAAGTGCCATCGAATCCTGTGTTGATCTTGTGAATCTGAGATTAGGGAAGTCTAGCGGATTATCTCCTTTGAGAATATATTCTTTTGTTTCATCGTCGAAGACCTGGGCATTGTTTCTAAAAACCTCAGTTGCCATGTTAGCCATAGGGCTATCTACATAGACAAGAACATTTTCAATTTTTTTCTTTGCTTCGCCGCCCTCTTGAAAAAATTTATTGAATTCATATATGAGTTCCTGGGTCCTACCGACTGCAAAAGATGGAATGATTACGCTTCCGCCACGTTTTGTGGTTTCCTCTACAATATCAAGCAACCTAGATATTGAATCTGAGTTTTCTGGATGATTCCTGCTACCATATGTCGATTCCATAATGACATAGTCAGCTTTTTTTATAATTGTAGGGTCCTGTATAATCGGTCTATCAGTCATACCAAGGTCACCAGAGAAAACTATTTTGCTCTCTCCGTCGTCCTCTTTTGCCCATATCTCAATAATTGAGGAACCCAAAATATGTCCCGCATCATTAAAGACTATTCGCATCTCGTCATTTAGTTCTATGAGCTGATTATACAAAACAGGAACGACAAGCTTCAGGGCTTTTTCGGCATCCTCAATCGTATAAAGTGGATCAACGTGTTTTCTACCAAGTCTGTCTGCTTTTTTGTTCTTCCACTCTGCTTCCTTTTCGTGTATGTATGCACTATCTCTTAGCATTACCTCCAGAAGATCAGCAGTAGGTTTCGTCGTATAAATCGGTCCATCATAGCCTCTCTTGACAATCAGAGGAAGTCTGCCACAGTGATCTATGTGCGCATGACTCAATACAACTGCTTCTATATCGTTAACAGCAAAGGGGAATGGCATAAAATTCATTTCATCCTGGTCTTTACCTCCCTGATATTGACCGCAGTCCAAAAGAATTTTGTGATTATTAGTTGTCAGTAAATGACAAGAACCTGTTACACCTTCTGCAGCTCCGCAAAACTTAATCTTCATCGTAATTTTCCTCCTTAGATTATGAGAGTTTGACGTTTACTTGAAATCATCTACTATCTTTTACTGTTTTTCAATTCATAAAAGTTAAAATAAGATTTAGCAAAATCTAATAAACTTTTTGATCCCAGAGGTCAACTTCTCCCGTTGATACAACAGTTGCCCCAGCCTCAAGTGCTGCTCTAACCTCATCAATGGTTTCCACAATACCGCCTGCAATTATCGGCATATCCACCACTTTTGAAAATGCCCTAATTTTCTTCGTAACTACACCCGGCATTATCTCAATTAGGTCAGGATTTGAAATCTTAATTGAATCAAGCGATGTACCAACCGAATGAGAATCGACGACAAAAAATCTTTGAACTGTTATGAGCCCCAAATCTTTAGCCATCTTCACAATCCCTGTTCTCGTTGTCAAAATCCCATCAACACCCTGTTTCTTCAGGAACTCAAGACCTGCTCTATCCTTTCCTATTCCCTCCGCAAAATCCACGTGTATAAAGGCTTTCTTACCTGCGCTGTGAATTTCTTTCACACAGGGTCTTACAGTATTAATACTTGCATGAAGCAAAAAAACCATATCTACCTGTGATCTAAGCGCTGCACTAAAGTCCTTATCAGTCCTAATTGCAGCAGAAATCGGTGCTTTAATAAAATCTACTTTCATCTCTCTTTCTCCTTAAATAGACTTACTAAAATTATAATATAAAAATTTTTAACCGTGATAATCCGATCCCCTTGTAATATGCATTTTTAATTTCTCAGCTATGCCAACAAGTCTAGCAGAATCATCTTCTGTAGCAGATGGATGATAGCACTCTATGCCTCTAAGACCCGCTGCTTTAAGCTTCTTCAATTCCTCACATAGCCATTCAAAAAACTTTTCCTTAGCATCTATCCCATCCTTTTCAGATTTAACACTTTCAACAAAATATTTTTCTTCCTCAAAGATTTCCATTGGGTGTGCCATAACGGCTATTCCACCTGAATTTCTTATTAGTGAAATCGCATCATTGATGTGCATTTTTTTCTTTCTTATGTTTTTGATTTCCGGACTCTCTAGGATCTTGCCATCTTTAAACGCTTCAGCCCTATTTTGTATATATCCCTTATCTACAAGAGTATCGGCTATATTAGGCTTGCCGATATATGTTTGATTAGACCTATTTGTGCTCTTTAAAATATCTTCGAATGAAATATCATATCCCATTTCATTTAATTTTTTAATGAGCATCTCATTGCGCCTAGCTCTAAACTCCTTCAATTCGTTTAATTTAGAAATGAGTTCTGGATTATTTTCATCAAACCTATAACCAAGTATATGAACATCTATGGGTTTATCACTGAAGTCTGCATATAAGTCGGTTGATATTTCAAGTCCTGATATGACCTGAATTCCAAGCGCCTCACCGGCGATTTTAGCTTCTTTGATGCCATCAATTCCGTCATGATCCGTCAAAGCAATTTCATCATACCCGTTATTTTTGTACCATTTTACAAGTTCCGTTGGTCTCTTTGCTCCGTCCGAAAATGTAGAATGGAAATGATAATCGACCTTGTATTCCATTTAGGATTCCTTTCATTAATGCATCATAATCGACAAAATCAATTTATGAGAAAAGCCTGTTTGGCTTAGTCATTTTATTCTTAAAATATATCGCCATAAGAATCAATACAATAGCTATAATTGTGGAAAATAATAAATAACTTTTATAAAACGGATCTCCGAATATAGGTATTAGAAGCGAGTGCTTATCGACCTTAATTCCAACCATCTGCATGTACAGATTATGTCTGAAAGCTTTGATTGAAAATGCTAAGATCCTCACCACCGCGAATCCTGAGGTCAGATATATGGCAAACCTCATCCTATCATTCAGAGCCTCCTTGAAGCCGTTTGAATAGAGATATCTATATAAAGCAAAGAAAACCACTGCAGTTAATGCACTGGCTAAAAGTTCAATGCTAAAAATAATTTTAACTTTTTTCATTATTCTTTGCTCTTTTTTATCAAAAATCGGATCTTTGAATCTGCCGTTGACCTCATATATTTGGAAGTCTTTTTTTGAGGTAGAAACAAAATATTTTGTTACTCCACTTGACAGTTTATGAGGTTCAACTGGTGAATTTATCTTGCTGAATGCGACTCCATCGTTAAAATGAAAATTATATGTCGTTTTTGTATGAAGAGCCAAAGTAGATGAAATTGTTAAAACAGAAATTAGAAAGCATACAACTAATAAATATGAAATTATGTAGTTGACTTTCTTCATACTAATCCCCTAACCTTCCAAATAGCTTACGTAAGGTAAATTCCTGTATTTTTGGTCATAATCAAGGCCATATCCTATTACGAAAAGATCGTCGACAGTAAAGCCTATATAGTCACCCTTTACATCTGCCTTCCTTCTCGATGGTTTGTCCAAAAGCGTACAAATTTTAACAGATTTAGGATTTCTTTCAGCAATATAATCTTTGAGGAATTTTAGCGTTGTTCCAGTATCGATTATATCTTCAATGATCAAAATATTCTTGTGAAAGAGATCCATGTCAATATCCTTGGTTATCTTAACAACACCTGTACTCATTGTCCCAGATCCGTAACTTGAAGCCGATACGAAGTCGATTTTGGTATCGAGCGTCAGATTTTTAAGTATATCACCCATCCAAATAACTGCGCCCTTTAATGTTCCAAGTACAATCAGTTCCTCACCCTCATAGTCCTTAGATATTTGTTCTCCAATTTCCTTGGCACGTTCCCATATCTGCTGCTGTGTAAAAAGAATCTTGCCCTTTATTTCTACATCATTATCCATTTTACATATCACCTTTCTCACATAGACAAAACAATTTTTCAATCAGGGGTTCATGGCCCGTTTTATTTAGGGCTGAAACCGGATAAATTTCATCAGACGCCTTCATTCCAAGCGTTTGTCTTATAAGTTTAATAGATTTTTCTCTATCATTATTTGAAATTTTATCAGCTTTTGTTGCAACAACAATGCCATCGAGCTGATAATACTTCAAAAATTCATACATTTGAATATCTTGTTTCGTTGGTTTATGCCTTATGTCAACAAGTTGAATAACCTTAATTAGATTAGGTCTTTCTATCAAGTATTCCTCAATCATCTGCCCCCATTTTAAAGTCTCCGCTTTGGAAACCTTGGCATATCCATACCCGGGGAGATCTACAATTCGAAAACTATCGTCATTTATTGAGTAGAAATTGATCGTTCTAGTCTTGCCTGGGCTGCCACTGGTTTTCGCCAGTTTTCTACGACCCGTTATTAGATTGAGGAGCGATGATTTCCCGACATTTGATCTTCCAGCAAATGCAACTTCAATGGGGCCAACCTCAGGGTATTGCTGTTTTTTTACAGCAACCGCAATTATATCAGAATTTTTGATTTTATTATCCATTTATACTAGTGCATCCTTTAATGCATCTTTTGCTTCGTCCAAGAGTACAAACGCAAGTTTATTCCTCACGCTCTGTGGTATCTCGTCGATATCTCTTTCATTTTCTCTTGGTAGCAAAATTGTTTTGATGCCTGCTCTATGTGCAGCCAAAACTTTTTCTTTAATTCCTCCAACAGGAAGTATTTTACCTCTAAGCGTTATTTCTCCAGTCATTGAAATATCATTTTTAATTGGTTTATGAGTCAATGCTGAAACTACAGATGTAAACATTGTAACACCTGCAGACGGTCCATCCTTTGGTACGGCACCCTCTGGAACATGAATGTGAATGTCCATTGTTTTGTAGAAGTCTTCAGGTATACCAATCTCATCTGAAATTGATCTTATGTATGTTACAGCGGCCTTTGCAGACTCCTGCATCACATCACCTAGATTTCCCGTAAGCTGAAGTTTGCCTGTACCCTTAACGCACGAGGTTTCTATGGAGAGGGTGTCTCCACCAACCTGCGTCCAAGCCATGCCTGTAGCTACACCAACCTGAGCCTTCGAAGATATTGTATCGTATCTGAATTTTTTCTTACCTAGATATTCTTCAAGGTCCGATGGACTTATCCTGTATGAAATCTCAGATATGTCGCTAACTTCTCCGTCAGACATTGACTCTGTTACAACCTTCCTTGCAACCTTCCTGCAGAGATTTGCAATTTCTCTTTCAAGGTTTCTGACACCTGACTCCCTGGTATAATAGTTTATTATGTCAGAAAGCGTCTTTTTGCCGATTTTCAAATTGTTTTTAGTTAGCCCATGCTCCTTAAGTTTCTTTGGAATCAAGTATTTCTGAGCAATTTTAATTTTTTCTTCTTCTGTATATCCAGACACCTCAATTACTTCCATCCTATCAAGAAGAGGTCTTGGAATTGTATCAATTGTATTTGCCGTCGTCACAAACATTATTTTTGACAAGTCAAACGGCACATCAATAAAGTGATCCTTAAATGTGTTGTTTTGTTCTGGATCTAAAACCTCAAGCAGTGCATCTGCAGGATCTCCTTTGAAGTCTGCCCCAATTTTGTCGACCTCATCGAAGAGGAATAAAGGATTATTGGTTCCAACGTCCTTAAGCGATGTTATAATTCTGCCTGGAATTGCACCTATGTATGTCCTTCTGTGGCCTCTGATTTCGGCCTCGTCCCTGACTCCTCCAAGAGACATTCTCACAAAGTTCCTGCCCGTAGCATTCGCAATGGATTTTGCAATTGAAGTTTTACCAACTCCCGGAGGACCTACAAGGCACAAAATAGGGCCCTTGATACCCTTTGATAGATGAACTACAGCAAGGTACTCGAGGATCCTCTCCTTAACCTTTTCAAGCCCATAGTGCTCACGTTCGAGAATTCTTTCGGCTTTTTTGATATCTGAATTGCCCTCGGAAGATGTGTTCCAAGGAAGTTCAAGTATTGTCTCAACATAGTTTCTGATAACGGAACTTTCTGGCGAAGATGGTGGCATCTTAGAGTATTTGTCTATTTCTCTTTGCACCTTCTTGGTTATTTCATCATCAAGGTTCAGTTCTTTAAGTTTTGACGACCAGTTTTCACTCTCAACAACCTCATCCCCGATTCCAAGTTCTGACTGAATAACCTTCATCTTCTCTCTGAGAACATACTCTTTCTGGTTTTCGTCCATGCTCTTTTTAAGTTCTTCTGAAATCTGATTCTCCATCTTGGCGATTTCGATTTCTTCGCTCAAAATATTAGTTATGTGTATGAGCCTCTGATGGAAATCGCTTTCCTCCAGAATTTTTTGTTTCCTCGTATATGTTATGTCAAGCTGGTTAGCAATGCAGTCTACTATAAAGACAGGGTCTTCCGACGTGAAAACAAGTCTTGCTGAGTCAGGTTCCCTGAGAGAAAAAATCTCAGCATATTCCATGAATAGATTCCTTAAAAATCTAATCATAGTCTTGTCTTCGATTATCAGATCCTCCATCGCTATCTCAGTTTTAAGTTCATAAATAGTTGCCGCAAGATAGTCATCATCTGATATAACTTCCGCCACCTTAGCTCTTGTAATACCTTCAACCAAAACTCTTGCAACATCTCCATGCATCTTAAGCACCTGTTTAACGTAAACCAGGGTACCTATTTCATACATATCGTCAAAAGTAGGTATTTGAATATCTTCATCAGTCTGTGTTGCCACATATAGCAACTTATTACCTTCTACCGCCTTATCGAGTGCACGAAGAGATTTTTCTCTTCCCACATCAAAAGTCGTGATTGTGCCTGGAAAGGCTGTAACTCCTCTTAATGCAATGCAAGGAAAAATCAACTTTGTATCATCTTTTTTCTGCATGTGTTACCCCTTTCTATACTTATTTTTCTACAGCGCTATTTTCTTTATCTTTAATCCCAGACTTTCGTCTGCTACTACTCTTCCTTTTAATAACCTTAGGCTCGCATCCGTCAAGCACAGATTTCTTCGTTATAATGCATTCCTCAATATCAGATAGTGATGGAATATGGAACATTTGATTTCTTAATAGATTTTCGAATATGCTCCTGAGGCCACGAGCCCCTGTTTTTCTATCCATAGCCATCTTAGCAATGGCTTCAAGCGCCCCCTTCTCGGCGGTCAACTTAACATTATCCATTTCAAATAGACTCTGATACTGCTTCAAAATAGCATTCTTTGGTTTGGTCATAATGTTTATCAATGCTTCTTCATCAAGTTCATGTAGTGCGACAAGTACTGGAAGTCTCCCTATGAATTCAGGAATCAGCCCAAAGTGCAGGAGATCCTCAGGTTCAACGTTTGAGATTATCTCATCGTCTGATAAAATTCGAGTTTTCTTTTCAGCATTAAACCCTATAGTCTTATCGCCCATTCTCTTCTTGATTACTTCATCAAGACCTGCAAAAGCTCCGCCGCAGATAAACAAAACATTGGTCGTGTCAAACTGGATAAACTCCTGATGTGGATGCTTTCTTCCACCCTGAGGAGGCACGTTTGCCACAGTTCCTTCAAGAATTTTAAGCAGCGCTTGCTGTACACCCTCACCAGAAACATCCCTTGTGATAGATGGATTGTCACTTTTTCTTGCTATTTTGTCGATTTCATCCACATATATGATCCCACGCTGAGCCCTTTCAATATCGTAATCTGCAGCCTGAAGTAGCCTTAGCAAAATATTCTCAACATCCTCGCCAACATATCCTGCCTCTGTAAGCGCAGTCGCATCCGCTATAGCGAACGGAACCTCAAGGAGTTTCGCAAGTGTTTGAGCAAGCAAGGTCTTTCCAGATCCCGTCGGACCGAACATTACAATATTGCTTTTCTGAAGTTCAACACCTTGATCCTTGTGTTTTTCCAAGTACAAAATACGTTTGTAGTGGTTGTAAACGGCTACGGCTAAGCTTTTTTTCGCTTCCTCTTGACCTATTACATATTCGCTCAATGCATCGAAAATCTCCTCCGGTGTTATCAGGTGAAATTTTTTGTCCTCCTGAATGAAACCTGAAGATTTTTGGTTGTAGTTTTTCTGGAGCCCCTGATCCATTTGATCCAGCTGAAACATTCTAAGACTCTCTAGAAGATGTAGTGCATCCGGTGACAAATTGGCTATATCAAAATCTTCTTCATCAAAATTGCCGTCGAATTTATAAACATCCTCATCATCGTATTCACTGTAGTCATCATCATCATCAAAATCTGAGCCCATCATATCATCATCAAGGAAACGTCTGATAGCTCTACTCTCATTTTCAAGATCCATTGACGAGATAACAGGATCTCCGCCAGATCTACTTGCTTTAAGGATTTCTCCTAGGCAGTCCGAACATATGAAGGTTCCATCACTTCCATACAAAAACGGTACATCTGCTCTAGATCTTCCGCAAAAACTACAGTTCTGATCCATGGTATTATTCTTTTCTTTATTGTCCTTATTTTCTTTTTTCTCGCTATTATTCAAACTACTCATTCCCGATTACTTTATCAATCAAACCATAAGATACAGCCTGAGTGGCATCCATGAAATTATCACGATCTGTATCTTTTTCAATTTTTTTAATACTCTGGCCCGTGTTCTTCGCTAATATTTTGTTGAGTTTCTCACGAGTCTTCAAAATCCAATCTGCATGAATTTTAATATCCTGTGCCTGACCTCTTGCTCCACCAAGTGGCTGGTGAATCATAATCTCAGCATTTGGCAAGGCAAATCGCTTCCCTTTTGTGCCCGCAGATAGCAACACAGCTCCCATGCTAGCAGCCATACCGACACATATAGTGGAAACATCAGGTTTAATATAATTCATGGTATCATAAATCGCTAGCCCAGCGGTTACAGAACCTCCTGGGCTGTTGATGTAAAGCGATATATCTTTCTCCGGATCTTCAGCTTCAAGATGTAGAAGCTGCATTGTGACAAGAGTTGCAACGTGGTCGTCAATTTCTTCGCCCAGAAAAATTATTCTATCCTTAAGCAGGCGGGAATATATGTCGTATGATCTCTCACCCTTTCCTGTCTGCTCGATAACATATGGTATTAATGCCATTATTTTTCCTCTGTTTTTTCAACGTCTTCGGCCTTTTTAGATTCTTTGTCATCTTTAATTTCAGCCGGATCTATTTTCTTTGGTTCAACTTCTGTGATTTTTGCATTATCATAAAGCATGTCAATAAGCTTAGTAATCTGTATATCTTTTTGGAAATATGTTAGATTTTCAATTCCAATCATATTCTTGATTTCATCAACATCTTTTTTGTATGCCTCTGCAATTTTTGCAAGTTCTGCTTCCATTTCATCTTCAGAAACCTTAATGTCTTCTTTGTCTATGATTGACATTAGCACGATTCTAGTGCCGACCTTTTTAGCAGCATCTTCTTTTAGCTCGTTTCTCAGGTCTGACATATCTTTACCCATGTACTGCAGGTAATTTTCAACAGTAAGGCCCTGGTAAGATAGCTGCTGTCCGATTTCCTGGATCATTCTTGTAATCTCATCTTGTACCATTACATCAGGAACATCAACTGGATTATTTTCATAAACCTTAGAAACTACAGCGTCTTTTGCTCTGCTAAGAACCATGTTTTTAGCATTTTCAAGTTGTCTCTTCTTGATATCTTCTTTTAGTTCATCAACAGTATCAAACTCGCTTACGTCCTTGACAAATTCATCATCAAGTTTAGGAATTTCTTCTTCCTTAACTTCGTGCACAAGGCACTCGAATGTGGCATCCTTGCCAGCTAGTTCTTCAGTATAGTTTTCAGGGAATTTAACCTCTACATTCTTGGAATCACCTGCTTTAAGGCCTTCAAGTTGTTCTTCAAATCCTGGGATAAACATTCCTGATCCTAGCTTAAGCTCATGCCTTTCAGCTGTGCCACCTTCGAACTGTTTTCCGTCTACAAAGCCCTTAAAATCAAAGATGAGGGTGTCACCATTTTTTGACTCTCTCTCTACAGTCACCATTCTAGCGTTTCTCTTAAGCATGTTGTCAATTTCAGCCTGTACGCTCTCATCGCTAACCTGAGCCTTCTCCTGCTCAGCCTCTACTCCCATGTAGTCTTTAACTTCAACAACAGGATATACTGGTACGGTTATAGTGATTGTCATCGGCTTACCCTTGCCGATTTCGCTGAATTCTGCAGCTGGGCTATCGATGATGTCAAGATCAAGTTCCTGCACCGCATTCAAATAATTCTGCTGGAAGAGCTGATTAACAGCTTCTTCAAAGAATACGCCTTCCCCGTAATGTTTTTCTATAATTCCTCTTGGAGCCTTGCCCTTCCTGAATCCGTCAATTGAAAATTGATCCTTGGTTGCTTTGTAAGCATCAATGCAAGCCTGATCGAATTCATCTGCAGTAAACTCAATAGTAAACTTTGCTAAATTCTTTTCTTTTGATATTAAATTTGTTTTCATTATTTAAAATTCCTCCCGTTTGGATATTCATACTTTATACTGCACACCTCATCATATCAACATATTTATGTGCACAGAATGCTATCTATTATATAATTTTTCGTGTAAAAAGTAAAGTTTACGCCAGTTTTCATAATATTACTCCAACCTTCAATAATATTACACCTCTTGGTTTGATTGATACTCCCCCACAGGTAAAGCAAGGAAGTTTACGACATATTGGATAATCTTTATGTTAAAATTCATAATGAGTCCACATGCTCAAGATTTTTACAGTCTTTTCTTCTTCTAAAACTTCATAAACAAATCTATGTTTAATATTAATTCTTCTTGAATATGCACCACTTAAATCCCCTTGTAATTTTTCATATTGTGGTGGAGTTTTAAATGGATTTTCTCTAATAAGTTCTATAAGTGATTTTGTTTTTTTATCTAGTTTTGCAGATCTTAATTTTTCAATATCTTTTACAGATCTTTTAGTATAGACAATTTTATACACTACCACTCTACCTCTGATTCTGAAATACAATCATCAATAGATGTATTAAGCCCCTCTATGATATTTTCCTTTGTTGCAGGCATAGAAGATAAATACAAAGTTTCCATCATGCCATTATATTCTTCTTCGCTTAAAACAACTGCATTTCCCTCTTTGGTACTGATATTTACTGGCTCATTATATTTTATTGTCTGCTCTAAGATACCAAAAATATTTTTTCTAAAATTGGTAATATTAACATTAAGCATTACATGCGCCTCCTTTGTATGTACATTATAGCGTACATTTATAAAGATTTAAACCCCTCTGAAACTTTGACACCTCATTTGGGGTGAGATTGAATTTCTTTGATAAGTAATCAGCTAAGGCTTTCAAATCCTGCTCACTTCCCTTATTTAATTCTAATTCAATTTCAGAAATTCTATGGCTTTCAGGCAGTTCAGATATTAAGTCAAGAATTTCCTTTTCTTCATCAGCTTCATTTTTCTCCATTGCCCTTAGAATTTCCTTGTCAGCAACTGACATTTTCCCTTTGTTTTTGAAAAAAAAGCCAGTATCAATGCATACTTCTATTATACTTCCGTTAAATAGCACAAAAATTTTAGATCTTCTAACCATGGTGGTAAATAAGTCAACAAGACCCTCTTCCTCAGCCCTCCTGAACTTCCTATAAACGTTGCGGCTTAGCTTCCAAAACTCTATATCCCCATCCGTTAGGTCAAGCTCAACTTCGTTTCTCTTGTGAAGTCCATTCTCAGACGAGCCTCCCCACTTAAATGACAAAATATGTTTATATCCGTGTGCATCCTCATTTCTCGCATATTTTTCAATTTCTTCACGGATTTCCTTTCCAAAAGCATCCTCAAATTCTATAGGCGTAAAATCACCCTTAAAGAAATCTGCGTCGACAAAAGAAACGGTGTGACTACTCTCGTGCCTATCTCTAACTGCGATATTTTCTTTACGGAGAGAACCCGTAACGCTATCCAAATATTTTGTTCCAATATCGTTAAGCTCCACGGCAAGCACATATATTAATTCATTCTGCTCCAGCGCACCGATAATCGCATCCCTTTTGGCTATGTTTAGCTCCCCAGGGCACAAAAATTTATACTCTACTTCCATAAAACCTCTCAGTCCTATTTTTTTACTCGGCTATATGATATAATTATACCACAAAAGATAAATTTATATCAGCCTGTTTTCAAGGCTTTTCAAATATTGAAAGGAGTATCTCGATTCAGGAAGTTTCGAGAAAAAAATTTTATGAACGAAAAAAAGTTAAACAAATATTTTGACCACACACTTCTAAAGCCAGAAGCAACGCCCGAGCAGATAGATGCACTTTGTAAGGAAGCTATTTTCGCAGATTTTTATTCGGTATGCGTCAATTCTTGCTATGTGCCACAGGTATTCAAGGCTTTATCTGAAAGTGATGTCAAGACTTGTTCTGTAGTTGGCTTTCCTCTTGGAGCATGCTCGACTGAGGCAAAGGCTTTTGAAACAAAATACGCTTGCGAGAACGGTGCGTCTGAGGTTGACATGGTTATCAATGTGGGTATGCTTAAATCCATGAACTATGAATTTGTGCAAAATGATATTGCTGAGGTCGTCAAAGTGGCCCATTCTTTTGATGCATTAGTTAAGGTTATCATTGAAACCTGCCTGCTTTCAGACGATGAGATTGTCATGGCTTGTAAGCTCGCTGAAGCAGCTGGTGCGGATTTTGTTAAAACATCAACTGGATTCAGTAGTGGCGGTGCTAAGGTTGCCGATGTTAAGCTGATGAAGAAAACCGTCGGCGACAGGCTAAAAGTCAAGGCTTCAGGCGGTATAAGAGATTTCGAAACGGTGGATGCAATGATTGAGGCTGGTGCTGACAGAATAGGTGCAAGTGCTGGCGTAAGCATCATGGAAGAGTTTAAGGGAAGAATTTAATGGAATGGTATAAGGGAATGATTGGATGTAATTCTTCAATGAAAAACAGTCCCTTAGAACAAAATATCCTGATCACCAAGCTTTATTTTATGATAATGTATTAATGGTCAATGCAAGGCAATGGTTATGGACAAAAGACAACTTTTATACAATATTTCTGATGAGAGTCTTGAAAAAATGATTCCATGCTTCAATCCTCTGATTAAGAATTATATGACTGGAGAGACAATTCTCTCCTATACCTATGATTCTCCAGGAAAGGTTGCAGTGATGCGCAAAGGCTCTGCCAAGCTGGAAATACTCAATTCTGACGGGGAAACATTTTTGCTTGAGCACTATTTTGTTGGAGATATCTTCGGCGAATTTTTCTCGCTGCCCATAAGCAATTACGAATATCTTGTTACAGCACTTGAGGACTGTGAGGTGGTATACATAGACTACAATCACATAATTAAGCCGTGCGAAAATCTTTGCAACCACCACAGTCAGCTCATCAGCAATCTCTTCATCATGAGCACTCAGCGTTCTCAAGAGCTTTCACTACACATCTCGATTCTCGGTCAATCTAGTACGAGGAGCAAGCTCATCGCATACTTTAAGTATGTATCTGGAACAAATGAAAATTCTAAAGATGGCTACTTTGATATTCCAATGAAACTGACGGATTTGGCAAAATATCTTCACGTCGACAGAAGTGCCATGATGCGCGAAATCCGCCGAATGAAATCCGACGGACTAATCGAAGGTGGGAACGGAAGCTATAGGATGTTGTGAGAAATAAAGTGTACCACAAATAAATAATTGGGTTCAGTTATCTAATACAACTGTATACACTGCTGATATTATATTCAACATAAGAAATCAGTTAAAATTAGATAAGACAGCTATCATTTAACATGATGGCTTTTTTTATGTTTAACATATCTAATCGCTTTACAAATAAAATGAATTATATTTTAGAACGTTTACAACATTTATGAATCGCTATTTTAATTTTTTATGCATATATGCATAAAAGTTAGCATATGCCATATATTCTTTTAACAGAAATAAAGATTTTGACTTAAATTAGAATAAAATCATTTGCATTCATTGAAATCACTAAGACCATCAGTTATAATTATTTTGTTAATAAAGGATAATTGATTATTATCATTGGAGGTATGGATATGGGGGCTGGTGCAGTTGCAGATTACACTAAAAAAACTTGGGAAAGTTTATTTACTGAGGATATAGACTTAAATAACAAAAAAATAGATAACTTTTATAAACTGGCTGAATATTATGAATTGCATATGGATAGATCCTCTCTTGAGTCTAAATTCACTAATGCTTTTATTGAGGTTCCAACAAGTGAACTATACTCCAATCATATTAAAAATATTTTAGATTTACCTATAACCGAATTTTGGACAACAAATTATGATGAAATAATCGAAACTATGATAAAAAATGAAACAGGCTTAACACCTTCAGTTATTTACAATAGTAATAATTTAATTAAAATTAAAGAAAACAAAAAATACAAAATATTCAAATTAAATGGTTCTATTACAGATTCAAAATCAATGGTTATAACCGAATTAGATTATCATAAATTCAGAAACAATCAACAACTACTCCTTGAACAATTAAAACGAGAATTAATTTTAAAATCATTTCTATTCATTGGTTATAGCTTTGCAGATAGATTAGTTTTGGATTGTTTGACAGACTTATTTCAAAGTTTTAAATTGGACAAAAATGTACATTATAGAATATTAAAAAAAGACTATGAAAACCCAGAATACCAAAAAATTGAAGAAAAATATTTTGAAACAATTTATAATATCAAAACAATCTATGTCAATTCATACGAGGAAATTGATGATCTAATAAATTATATCTATAAATTATATAAAAAGAAAAACATTTTTATTTCAGGTTCCTTTAGAAATCTTTCCCCAAAAGAAGAAGACAGGGCTAATAATTTGTGTAAAGCATTGGTTGAAATGCTTATAGACGAAGGCTATAACATATATTCGGGAGATGGTAAGCGTCTAGGGTCATATGTTATTTCAAATGCCACAAGGAAACTATTAAAGAGAGACGTAATGTATTTCCATAATAAACTAAAAATTATGCCTTATATAGACCATACATTTAAATATAAATCCGCAGATGATGAAGAAAGAATAAAGATGGTTAATAAAATGCTTAAAGATTGTTCCGTCAGTATTTTTCTTTATGGACAATCTGAATCTGGAGATTTTAGTCGTGGAGTAATGACAGAGTTTAATATATCAGAACAAAAAGAATTAAAAGTAATCCCTGTAGCTTCAACTGGATTTTCAGCAAAAAAAATACAAAGCTTACTTGAGTCAGAAAATAGAGTGCCTAGCTATTTAGAACGCTATTCTTCAATCTTAAAAAATAAAAATGAGGATGTTGATACAATAGTCAAAACAATTAAGGAAATTTTAAGTGAAATAAAAAGAATTAGTAATCCTTGATAAAATACTTGTCAAGCAATAATACAATCATATATTCCAATATTTGTAATTCTCTTAAATCAGTTTCAATATTTAACTTTGAGAACGAATATAGTTTATCAAATCCGTAATAAAAAAAGGGCTGGATATCACTTAGGTCGACTTTGGTTTCTATATATTTATACATTAAATATATGGTCGTCATTTTTGAATTATAGTTGTTGCGATCTATACTAGAATATATTCTTATACTCTTTTTCAAAAAATTATCATCTATCAATTTATAAATCAAATTGAGTGAATTATTCTTTAATTTCGATACATAATCGTATAGTATTTTAGAAACTATGTGATATACAGTGAAAATTGTTTCATCATTTGGCATAATAAATTTACAAACACTATCTAATAAGTAACTGTATTCAGATGGTATGGTTTCTGGCGTGCAATTATAAAATATTGGGAAAATATGAATATTCTCTTTTAACTTTCTCTTCCATAAGATATCAAGCTCTTTTTTACAATAGTTCCCAGTAGAAAATTCTGGACTAATTATTATGATAGCATATTTTACATTTAAATTTGCCGCTCCGTTTTCTAAGTTCATTGTGCTTCTATTATCACCAAGAAAAATATCCTTCCTATCGTACCAAACATTAAATCCGAAACTTAACAAGTGATTTAATATATTTTCGACAAATGGAACTCTATTTTTTATATTAAAACACAAGAAAATCATATCCATACCTCCAATGATAATAATCAATTATCCTTTATTAATAACCGTTTCTTTCTTTTGTTCAAAAAAAAATATTCTGATTCAATTAATTCCTCAGAAAAAACATCCAAATACAATTGTATTGAATCTATTAAAGTGTGGTAATATATTGGTATAATTCTTTCTCTAGATCCCTTCCCGTATATTTTTATTATATTCATCGAAAACATGACATCATCCTTTTTTAAATTACAAAGTTCACTAACTCTAATACCTGTTGTAATTAACAATTCTAGAATAAGTCTATCCCTGACAATTTCTTTATATTTATACGAATGTATTTTTACCTCCTCTAAATTATCTTCAATGTAGTTGAATAAACTGGAGAGATTTTTCATAGAAATAGTTTTCGGAAGAACAATTGGCTCTCGTAACTTAATTTTTATTTTATTAAACGGATTAAGCAAAACAATTTCTTCATCATTCAGATATGAAAAAAAAACTTTCAAAGAAGCAACCTTTCTTTTCAGAGTTTTTACTGCATATTGTTTGGATTGTAATTCTGACAAAAAGCTTTCGATACATTCTTTCGACATATAATCAGACTTGTTTCTTGAGAATGTTTCAAATTGCATCAAATCTATCTTATACGCTTTTATAGTTTTATCATCCAAATTCTTTTGATACTTACATTTTACTAAATACTCTTCAATAATTTCGTCTAAATACATCTTTTGCCTCCCTATATTTTATTATCATAATTCTATTCATTAGTATAAAATATATGAATGGTATAATCATATCACAATATAAAAAATGGTATTCTAAATATCTTAGATTTATAATCTAAGTGCATAAAAGATGATTCATAGTTTTCTAATAAAATAGAATTTTCTAATAATACTAAAAATCAGGAGAAAATATTGTCAAGTCCCTTTTGTGGTGTGAATTAAATGTAAGTAATTTCAGCACCAAGTTATTATCTACTGGCAGTAAATCATATCGGGTCTGTAAATAATTTTGTGTATCAACCTTTATCCTGAGAAAAGGGGTAAGGGTTGATACATTTTTTTATGTATCAATGTCTGTTCATATCTATAGGAATGGAGCTTTTCTTAATTTTATATAACTTTAATAAGCTGTCAAATTTTTATACAAATTTGCATCTGATTTTACTTATTTTTCTATTCTGATTTTTAAAACGTCCCTTCAAAAATATTGATAATTTGGATAATATTTAATCTCAGATACGTATTCTACTTGTCAATTTGCTTGAGGCATCTACCATTGCAAGGTAGAAGTTTTTTTGTAGTGAGTAGTAATTTGGAAATATGTTTTTATTCTTGGTTAGTTTTCTTAGTTGCCTAATGAAGTTTTCCATAGCATTTGTTTTCATACAAATACTATTACAAACAGGACAGATAACCCTCTTCATTATATCTACCTCCCAAAATTCATTTTCTAAAGAAGATATAACCATAGTTCGCCTTAAGATTTCAAGGGGTTCGAGCATTTTTACCAACTATTTTTGTCCCATAAGCCTCATAATGTATATCTACAGGATCCTTATTTGTATAGAGGTTGCTAATATTTTTAAAAGTATCCTCTTTTTCTGAGAATTTATGTAGTTCAATAAATGTGGATCCTTTAAATGTAATGGTATTATCTAAATTATCTTGATTTTTCTTTATCATTCCTATATAATTAGATTCAAGCAGAGAGTTCTTCATTTCGTTGGGCAATTGGAGCCCTTCTACTTGAAGAAAACGCTCTGTTTTTTCGGTTGTATAATATTCGTTGGGGTAAATCTGAAAAAGGTTTGCTCCAGCGAATTAAAAAAAGGCTAAGCGGACAAAAAGAGTTGGTGGCTAATCCCAATAAACAGGGTAATTTGATGATTTATGTCGTTCTCCCCAAACAACTGCATCGCCCCACAAATTAGTTTCTCTCTTTCATTCATATCTTGGTAAATTTTAGCAATGCTTTGATCTGTAGGCATGACTTTTAATATTTCTGAAGTTAAAACCGGATTAGGTGAATGCATATAGCACAACCAAAATACCGCTTTCATCACGTGTCATCTCACTTAAGAATTTGTTGTATTCCTTCATCCAATTTATGAATCTTTCTGTCCAGCTGTTCGGCTCTTCAATACTAACCAAATGCATCAGATACTTTGCAATAGCATATAGTTCAGCTCCTGTTCTTGTTTTGGGTATTGTAGTAGTATATCTCTTAACCTGACAGAATACATGAAAAAGACATCTTTGATGTTTAGCATTAGGCCATACTTTTTTAAATGCTTTTATAAAACCTTTTACACTATCAGAAACAACCATTCTAGATTCTGCTATACGCGACATCAGAGCCATCCACGCTCTTGAATTTTCATATCTACATAGATACCAACCAAGAACATGCTTTTCATCGCAACAGATAAGCACACAGGCTTTTCTTTCAAGGTATATCCCATCAACGTAGACAACATCTTTCTTTGACTCTATTAATGGGGGCATAGCCCCAATATTCCAAAATTTTGAAGTCTTTCTTCTGAAGGCCCTCCCATATTCTGGCATATTTCTTTGAATATCTCTAGCAAAAAGCCATTTTAAAAATATATCTAATTGTTTTGCATTGTTGTCTATTTTAGGAGTCGTTATAGATGAACATTCCTTGCAAAACCATCTCTGAGAACCTGATTTATTTTTGCCATATTTCATACAAATACTATTACAAACAGGTCAGATAACCCTCTTCATTATATCTACCTCCGAAAATTCATTTTCTAGAGAAGATATAACACTAATTCGCCTTAAGATTTCAGGGTTTCGAGCATTTTTACCAACTCTTTTTGTCCACCCTATATCTTCTTAAAAACACAGGTATCCGAGAAATTTAGGGGTCTAGTAGTTTTGGAGTCAACTTTTGGGGGTTAGGAAACTTTCCAATATTTTTAGTGGGCAACTTTAGGTGTCAAACAATTTTATCATTTGATAATCACAACCACCAGCTTAGCTGCTGGTTTGTTTTGCCCCTATAAGGGGCTGTTACCTACCGGCATCTCAAGATGCATGAAACGGTTCGCCTTCCGCTCCACTAATTTCACTTGTACCTATTTCCCTAAAAACCCTAAAGGGTTACTTCTTTTTTCCAGTGAAAGGATCTATTTATTCCTTCATACTTATTTGATCATTAACTATATCTTCTTGCAATTGTGTACGTATGTATTCTTTTATCTTTTTTGTATTCTTCCCCACTGTATCAACATAATAGCCATAACACCAAAAGTGACGATTCCCATATTTATATTTTAGATTTGCAAATTTGTCAAAAATCATTAGAGAACTTTTCCCTTTGAGATATCCTACAATTTGCGATACTGAGTATTTTGGAGGTATCCTCACGAGCATGTGAATATGATCTTTACAGCATTCTGCTTCTATTATTTCTATTTCTTTTCGCTGACAAAGCAGCCTGAGAATTTTCCCTATCTCTACTCTTATTTTTCCATAAATTTCTTATCTTCTGTATTTTGGTGCAAAAACTATGTGATACTTACAATTCCATTTTGTATGTGCTAAACTATTATTATTCATAATGATTGCCTCCTTTGATAGTTGATACGGTTGGCGAACCTGTATCATTTTATCACATTAAGGCTTTTTACTTAAAGCTAAAGCTTATCTAAACTCACCGGCATAGCCGGTGGTTCATTGATACGATAGAATTTTATTCTATCGTATCCACCGCTAAAACTAAACAATACCAGGGATGACTTTCGTCATCCCTTAATTTTGACCCCTAAAGTTATTGGAGTTTTTTCAGCTGCCCCCTAAAGTACAACCCAAAAGTTCTCAGGGAAACCCCAAAAGTTTTTGGATACCATGCGGTTTTAGCAAAGAGATGAAATTTTCACTGAATAATTATCCCTATAGAGGAGTGAAAAGTTCATTGGTTATTGACATGATTTTTTGAAATTTCTTGATTATTTTTTCGGTGGGTAGGAATACTATTTTGTTTAAACAAAAAGAAAGAGCCAACAAACTGCGATTGCTCACAAGTTTACGGCCCTTCGGCTTACCCTTCCAATTCATATTGCACAATGCATATTTATTAATATTTTGTTATTGAAATTATGTTCTGCTTATAAGAGGCAAGCATTAATTATTGTTAAAATGCAAAATAAGATTACATTATATTATTAATAATCATTTGCTTAAAGTTGCTTCATCCTATGTTGTAATCTTTACTAATGTTCCAAGATATGCCTTATTTTCCTGTCTAGTTTTTTTTTTGTACCCCAATTTATCACAGATATACTCAATTTTTTGAGAGAAAATGTCTGCACTTAATTTAGACATATAAAGATTATTATTTGAATCTCTAAAACTAGTATGCCATTGCTGCGCATCATCAAGCGGATGCTCTGGACGAAAATCATGTATATTGAAAATTTTGTGTTCAATTTGTGTGATCCAAGCAGCACCAACTTCAGTTAATGCACCCCATGAAGACCTAGTATTATAACTTGTAACAAAAATCACATACATCTTTTGGGTCGAATAGCTATCAACGAAGAAATCTCTTAAATAGTTATATATACCGCTACTGCCAACATCACCTTCAGGAATACGAGAAATCTCGTCATCACAGTTGGTATATATTATATCTTCCGGCGGAACATTGTTGTATACTAACATATTATAAACTATATCCGCTAAATCTTTATCGGGATATGTTTGGCTTATAAGAATTTTCTTCTTTTGTGAATCAATAATGCTCTTTATACCCATATCTGGACTATTAGAATTGATTTCTTCAGAAAGAATATCTTCAACTGCTTCTACTTGTTCTGTGGAAATCCCTAAACGATCAGAAATTTTAGCGGCTGCTTTTTTTGCTGTGTTTTTTCGAAATGCGTCTACTGATCTTCTAAAAGTTGCTTCATTTTGTCGTTGTTGCTCAAGTTTGGCCTCTTCTTTTTTCTTTTTGCCTAATGAAACAAAAGAATCACGCATCTTCAATATATCAGGGAGCAATGTCTTTCTTACATAATCTAACACCGCTTGATAACGAGGATCGTCAGATTTGTATCCTTGTCTATTGCTTAATGCTATATCAGGAAGTTCAGTTAGTTCAAAGATATCTACATGAAGCTGACCAACAACATATACTTCTGGTAATTTATTTTGTCCTACAAATGGAAGTATATTAAATTCACCCATTTTCTGGTTTGCATATAACGAAATAAAGTTATCTGGAAAATCCGTCATTTCCGCTTTTCTACCACGAGTAGATTTATATGTTCCGATCCACCCCTTTATTTCAATATTATATGCATGTTCTTCTCCCTTGCGATCTTTCATGCTAATAGGTATTGAAACAGAAGCCTTACTGCTCAATAATTCGTCTTTTTTATCGTTAAAAGGGGTATTAAAAAATTCACACAGGTATTTGAATTCATCGCCTAAAGTAATTAGCGTAGATAGCTCAGTAATCATTTCTTTATCAAAAGAATCAATTGTTTCACTTTCATTGCCTCGGATGATATGTATCTTAAAATTTTCATTAATTAAAGGGAAAATTTTCAACAAATTACGCTTTATAGCTTTTAAAGAACTATGTAGCTTATACTGTGGCTTTTGCATAACAACCGCAGTACCGCTTCCAGTGATTTTTTCAAATGCTATTTCATCGTTGGATAAAGGGGTTAAAAGGTTATCGTTTCCGATATAACGAGAAAGTATAAAACCAGATTTCTCTTGATTTGAAATAGTTTTTATCAAAACATTTTCAGAAACCGAAAGAGCCGCTAATTTGCCAACACCTTTTCTCCCCATTTTTCTTCTTTTTAATAATTCGGTCTTAGCATCTTCGTTCGTGTTTCTAGAAACTGCCGCAACATTAAGGTATTTTTGAACTTCTCCATTGTTGTAAGACATTCCCTTGCCGTCATCTTCTACGGTTATATCATCTTTGTTTGCTATAATGTATACATTATGAGCATCTGCATCATATGCATTTGCCACTAATTCAGCCAGTACATAATAGATATTTGTATACAAACTCGGACCTAACAGTTCCAATATGCGAGGATCAATATTTAATTTATATTCTTTTTTATCCATTTAATATTACCGCCTTTTTATCTTCTTCCGGCAAACTATTAATAATGCTATCTCCAATTATTTTACCTAAACGAGGAGGAACGGCATTACCTATATGTCTTGCTATGTCTTTCATTTTAAACGGAACACTTGGATCTATAAAATCATAGTTCAAGGGAAATGTTTGTAATAGTGCCCCTTCTCGTAATGTTAAAGCTCTATCTTGCTCGGGATGACCATATCGACCTGTACCATAGCAGTAGAATTGGGTGGTAATTGTAGGACCGACTGCATCCCATCTCATTCTTCCATATACAGATGTATATGTTTGCCCAGATTCTTTTTTATGACATTCGCATCGCAGTTCGACAGGCCAATCTTTCCATGTTCCTCCAGGAATTGAGTTTTGAATTCTTCTTATATTAATATCTGATAATTTAGCAGTTCTATGTAATTTGTCAGATGAACAATCCTCTCCATCTTTAACGGGAGGCAAATGTTCTATAAACTTCCTTACCGTAGATTCATCACGTTTATGTGTTGGTGGAATCAAATGAATTTCTCCAAGTTTTGACGCCAAAAGTATAAATCTACGACGATTTTGTGGTATTCCATAATCAGGACAGTAAACTACCTGACCACCATCAGTGGTATATCCGTTTTCATATAAAAGATTAAGAAACTTTGTGAAAACGGTTGTATCTCTTATGTTTGGAACATTTTCCATAGACACAATTTCGGGTTCCACTTCTTTTATTATCCTGCCAAACTCTGACAGTAAATCGTACTTTTCATCTTTGGAATTTTGTTTACCCAATTTATAACGCATTTGAGAAAAAGGCTGACAGGGAGCACAACCAACTAAAATTTTTATTACTCCGTCTGAATAACAACGATTTACATCTTTTTTTTTCATATTTCGAATGTTCATATTATGAAAAACAACATTATTGTTTTTTTCATAGGTATACTTGCAAGTGCTGTCCAAATCAAATCCTGCAATGACATTAAGTCCAGCATCAAGTAATCCTCTTGTCAAACCGCCTACTCCACAAAATAAATCCACTATTTCCACCGACATATAACTCTCTCCTAAGTATGAATTTTACTTTTAGAACATTATCATATTATTTATACTACGCAACATAATGATAATTAATAGCGTGAATAACATCATTATAATCATTCTCTGGTATTTCTAAAACAGCGTCATCGTTCCAGCCTACACTTAACACTTGAAAAAAATTACAGAACTCGAAAATATGCTCCTCAACCTCGCTCGTAAGATTTTGACGGATGCTATAAGTCTTACTTTTTGAGCTGATAAATCAATTATATGAGTGTTGTTATGCGGGTGAGCATAGCCATAATGCTGATTCGGTGTTAACATTATCAAGTTTTCGACATAATGCATAATTTCGGAAAATTCATTTTTCGAGAAGAGATGATGTGCCTATGTAGAAGCAGCATTATCATCTTTTCCGTCAATAAACATCGTAAATTCAGATATATTTTCTCTGTGCTGTCTTTATACTGAAAACACCAATAAATTTGCATACTTATTTATTCAATACTAGATCTTTTATTTTCAAAGAAAAGAATACGTTCAGATGTATCCTTTAGGTATTATTTACAAATTAGCAAACAACTTCAAACTTACATATATACATTTATATTACTCACTGAAAATAAAAGATTATAGTTTTTGATTGCAAAGTTAATTACTATTAAAAACCTCTATTAATCTCGTTATTAAAAGATTTTTACCTCTACTTAATTTATGCTCTTGCATATGTTGGCGCATATTTATTATAAATATTTAGCGCCATATTAGTTATTCTATTTAAATTCCATTTGCCTGGGCAACTCGTAGCTGTAAAATTTTTATGCGGATAAAGTGGAATTATTCCTTTCCTACTCCAAATATTTGCTACAAGTTCTGCTACAGTCTGATAATCTCCATCAGTTGCCTGTGGTCTGCACTCAATTCCAATAGACATTTTATTTGCTCTAGCATCACCAGCATGCCATGCAGGATCGCTTTCATTAACCATCTGAGCAACTCGGTTTGCTTCAACAACATAATGAGCTGAAACCATTGATGAAGGATTTAGAAACCAATTCACGACACCATCAAATGAAGCTGTAGACTCATTGCCCCAATGGTGAATAACTATCATTGAAATTTTATTTTCATTATACTTTCCATCAACATATCCATGATTTGCTGTCATTTTGCTTCTATCTACAAGATAAGTAATGGGGACTTCAAAGATTTTATTGCTAGTTCTCATATAATCTAGTTCAGATCCATCAATTTTTTCAATAATGAATTGCTGAACTGATCCAAAATGTGCATTGTACTGTATTACAGCAGTCCAATTATTTTTTCCTCCAACATCCAGTGCCTTCCCTGAATAAGAAGAAACTATCGAAAATGCACCATTACTGTTCTTTATAATTTTGAATTGTTGTACTTGCCCCGAATGAGAATTGAAAAATATAGGTCTTGTCATGCTATCTTTGTCAACAACATCAATGCTTTTATTGTTCGCCAAATTGGATATTATAACATTGCCATTTGACAATTTTTCTATATAGAATGCCTGCACTGCAGTATTAGCATAATTAGCTTGCATAACGTGTTCTTTGCCCGCAGTTAGGTATTTTTGTGAATATAAACTTTTAATACGATAATATCCATCTTTATCATATCCTTTATAATCATCTGAAGTAATCGGTTCAAAAATAAACTGTTGCAAAGTGCCAAAATGGCTTCTGTACTGTATAAGTTTTACGTTAGTATTATTCGTAACAACATCCAATGCTTTTCCAGAGTACACAGAAATAATAGAATAACTTTTATTAGGATTCCTTCTAAGAATAAACTGTTGTATTGCACCTCCATGTGTTTTATATAGAATAGGTTCTGTTCCATTTTCGCGATTTACTACATCAATACTTTTTCCAAGATTTGTAATTAAATAATTTCCATTTGGTAATAATTCTATTTTAAAATCACTTTTATATGACTCTTTTGAATTAGTTTGTACTATGTTATCTCCATAAGCAGCTAGATATTTATTAGTATACACGTTTTTTATATAGTAATGTCCATTCGCTAGAGGTTCATTTAAAAAATTTAATTCTTCATCAGAAACTGCTTCAAATAAAAATTGTTGAATTGATCCATCATGACTATAATATTGGATTATATTCCCCCAACTATTTTTTGAAATTACATCAAGTGCTTTGTTGGAATAAGCTGAAATAATTGAAAAGGTTCCATTAACATTTCTTTTAATAATAAATTGCTGAATCATACCATTGTGTGAATCCCACAAAATTGGTTTTGTTCCATTATCGTTATTAACCGAATCAATGTTTTTATTTTTTGCAAGGTTAGTAATTGTATAATTTCCATTGCTAAGTTGCTTCAAAATAAACATCTGATCTTTGACTTTTATCTTCTCAACTTGTGTAATTGATGTACCATATGCTGTCAAATATTTATTAGAATAAACATTTTTTATTCTATATGTTTTACCTTCAAAAATAGAATTCTCTCCAGGCTCTTGCAATTTGCCAAAACTCCTCAGGTAACCCAAGCCACTTTGCCATCTTTTTAGAAAATTAGCTTGCGAATAATCTTTAGGTCTTTCAAAATTAACTAAGAAAGAATCTGACATCATTCTTACGGAAGATGCATTTTGCGCATCATTATAAACATTTAAATAATCAATACTCAATTCTTTCCATAAATAATCTAATTGTAAATATATGTCTCCAATAGAAATATTCCTACTTTTTGATAAATCAAAAAGTCCTTTTTTTCTACTCCAAAACGTCCACTGTGCTATACCATATCCAGATTTATCATTTACGAAATCATGAGTATTGTTATCCACAGCCTTTGTATACGTATCATCGTTATATCCTAATAGATGTTCTTTTGAGTTTTCCAAGTTTTTAGGATTTATTCCACTCTCGCAGAAAAGATTACCCATAATTCCAGCTATAGCATAATCATTTAGCCCTTTACCCTTAAAATAATCCCATGTTATTTTTTCCCTCTCAATTTGATTGAGATCTGGTGAATCCGGAATTTCTCTATTTTCTGAGTTTGGTAATTGTGTTAAATGTGTATTGTCAGTTTCATCACCTAAAGCATCAATATTATCTACCGCTACAGAATCATTGTTTTCCTGTTTTTCTTCTATCGTTTCAGATTGTTCAATGTTATTTTTTTCTTCTGAGTTTCCTTTGTCTTCAGCAAAAACATCTATCTTCTTCTGGCAACACATTACCATTACAACAAGAAGTAATACTAAAAATATAAATTGTGAACATTTTCTTAATTGCATAGCCTATTTTATGAAACATTTATAGAAACATTTCATATTCTCCTTTCTAATTATAATTTTATATATACAGTTTAAGATATCAATAGTTTTCTATGATTTATGTATTTATTTCTAATATTGTTATTCATAATTGGGAAAATCCATATATTTTGATTCAGAATGCTTTTAAAATGTAATACTATGGCTATTATTCATGTATTTTACTATTTAATCTTTTTTGCTGTGCTCATATACAAAATAATATTTTTATGCAAAAAACTTATAAATAGTATCTGTCACGTAATCAATATCATATTCATTTAGATATGGATGCATCGGTAAGCTTAAAACTGTATTACATAACTCATACGAAGTTTCTAAATCATAGTTAAACTTTGCAAAATCTGCAAACGCACTCTGTGAATCCATAGTTTTTGGATAATAAATCATGCTTGGAATATCATTTTTCTTTAAGTATTCTTTTAATTTATCTCTTGTCATTCTGTTTTCTAGACGAATTGTATATTGTGCCCAACTTGATGTAAATTTTTCAGGGATGTATGGTGTAATTATCTGCTTTATCTTTGCAAGATTCTCATTATACACTCTTGCTGTATTATTAACTGCATTTAACTCTTGTTTAATAAAAGCTTTTAGTTTTACGTTGAGAATAGCTGCTTGAATTGTATCCAATCGCGAATTAATTCCAATTCTAACATTATCATATTTAGTATTTCCTTTGCCATGGACTCTGTATGATTTTATAATATTAGCCCATTCATCATTGTTTGTAAATACTGCCCCACCATCTCCATAACAGCCGAGTGGTTTTGCCGGGAAAAAAGATGTAGTTCCAATTTCTGTAAAACCACATGCTTTTTCTTGTTCAATACTTCCTCCAAAGCCTTGAGCGCCATCTTCAATGACTATAAGACCATATTTATGGGCTACATTCTTAATGTTTGGAAAATCTGCAGGCTGTCCAAAAAGATCTACAGCTATAACAGCCTTTGGGTTAAGTCTTCCTTCCTTTAAAACAGCACAAATTTTTTCTTCTAGTTTTATATAATCAATATTAAATGTCCTCGGATTTACATCTACAAAAATAGGCTCTGCGCCAAGTAATGAAACAATTTCCCCAGAGGCAAAAAAAGTAAAGTTTGGGACAAAGACAGCATCGCCATTTTTAATACCAATTGCCATAGCAGAAAGTTGTAAAGCATCTGTTCCATTAGCACAACTAATACAATGTTTTACACCTACATACTCGGCCAAATCATTTTCGAGCTCTTCAACTTGTCTACCCATTATAAAATTACCATCTTCCATTACCTTGAGTATTTCATCATTTATATCCTCTTTTAAAGTTTGATATTGTGTTTTTAAATCTCTAAATTCCATAATGTTACAATTCTCCTTCTGTATTATTTTACTATAGACAGCAGTTTGCACTACCATAAGTTACAATTCCATTATTCTCTAAGATGTTGAAATGTAATTTTAATATAAACATTAACGTATCTAGTTTTTAATATCAATTGTATAAATTTCGTACATTAAGTATGATTCAATTAATCTAGAAAGAATAGAATAATTAATATTATCTGAAGTATCTTTTTTTATATATCCAGATTTAACAAAAAAATTAACTGCTGATTTCTTTAGTTCAGATTTTTCTAATATATCGTTATACATACTCCATGTTGGACGAGAGTTAAGCAAATTTGCTTTGAAGATTTTTCTACCAATAAGCCTTATTGCTTTTATCATATATCCTCTCAAAATAAGCAAAGAATCCTTAACTTTATATTTATTTTCTGAAGAAGTTGTTGTACCCAGAACAGTGGGTACTTTTGCAACATCTGGCATCATTCTTGTAATAAAATCAATCATATATTTTCCTCTTTTACGATATTTACGTTCTTGATTATAAGCATTTATTACAAAAGAATATTCTAACAGAGGTGCATATGTTTCTATATTTTGACTCTTATTATTATAATACACTGGAACGAAGCTTTGTCTATTTAAATAATATTCAAAATAATCTATTGATTTTGTATTAATATCTTGAATATTATTGTTCAACCATTTTTGAATGTTTAATTCAACATCTGCAATAATGCTCTTGGCTTTATTTGAAAAAATATTTGTTCCATAAATAGGCCTTATTCTATTATAATAATATCTTTTTTCATTTGTATGCTTTTTATTATAATTTGGAAACTCTTCTTTCCAATGTTCATCTTTATGCAAAGTGCCTGTATCTCCGGTGAATAAAATTTTACAATCTTTATTTCTCGATAAGTAGTTTAAAAATGCGTACATACAATATGAAAAATCTAAATTAATGAACATGGACATATAGCCATCATTTTTATAAAAACAATCTACTATATCATTATCATCATAATGAGGATTTGATAATACAATATTTTCAAAATCCTTTTTAAGAATTGTCGAAATCTTATGTGAAATAATTTCATCCTTTAAGTTTTCATTTTCTGTAGTATAAATTGATATTCTAAGACTGGGATCATCTATCATAGATAACACATACCTGCTGTCAAATCCACCAGTAAGAGATAACGTTTTATTATCTAAACTTTTATCTGACATTAAATTTTTTTTAAGTATACTAGAAAATCTATTAACATCTATAGAAAAGTTTGATGAATTTAATGTGCCTATATTTTTGCTCAATTGTATTATATCTCCATTCTCAGATATTTTATAATAAAATTGAGAATTGCTTTTACTAATGCCCTTAATATAAGTGGAACAAGAAAAATTCTTGCCAAAATAAATGTACTCTATTAATTTTTCCTCATCAAATTCTAAGTTAAATCCTTCGGATTTAATAAAATCAATGAGTTGAAGGAATCTATCAGAAATGCAATTATCATTAAAATAAAAACACCTCTGACCGCTGTTATCTGTAAATGCTAATATTTCTTTTCTATTAAGATCTTCTACGATCACATGGTATGCCCCTAAAATATTCTTAAAATCAATCTTGCCCTCATTTTCATACTTGAAAGCAATCCTTTTTATAGTTTCTTCTCCTGATTTTGTATCTGATGTAAATATTACAGGAGTATAATAATAGTTAATGTTATTTCTACAATATTTATTGTAACCTTCTGTGTTGTTAAAAATTTTATCCTTAAAAATATACACGTGATATATCTCCTCTCAGAATTTAATCTTTATTAAAAGTTATTATATAAATTAATTCTACTAATTTCCATATCCGCATTTCAAAAATTTAAATTTTAAGATTGTCCACAGCGGATCCTATTGATATCTTTTATCATTACATAAGCAAGCAACAATGAAGATAAAATAACAACAATAATAGTAGCGTATGCAGCGCCAATAGCTCCAAAGTTTTCTATAAAAATAATATCTAATAGTATATTAACGATACTAGAAATTAAATTAACAGCAAAGACCTTCTTAATTTTATACATTGCGGTTAATAAGTTTATAAGATTAAATCTAAATGTTGCAGAAAAAAAATAATTTAGTGATAGTAGCCTAAAAGCAGTAATAGCTTCCATATATTTAGGACCCCATAAAGTATATATTATTAATGGAGCGGATAAAATAAGAATAATAGTGATTGCACCATTTATTATAAATGAAATCTTAAAAAGTTTATTAAAATTATCTTTTAGCCATTGAAAATTATCTTTATTTTCTGCAACATAAGGATACACAAACATAATAATGCTATCAGGCACAATCATCAATGCCAATGGTATAACTGTCGCAATCTTATATAAAGCTAATACCTCTGGATTTCCAATCATAGTGCCAATTAGAAAAACATCCAAAAAAATTAACATGTCCGACATAATCCTCGCTGTAAAAGACAGAGTGGAAAATTTAATTATTGAAATCTTATTTGCTTTGTTTAACTTATAATCATACTTGCGTACATCTTCAGTTCTAATATAGTAAAAGCCTATTGATGAACTTACAATAGTTGAGACATATAATCCAATTAGAATCCCATATTCATCTAAAAAGTATGTTAAAGTTGCTGCTAAAAACACATATGTAATAGAGTTAATATTCCGAATTAGTGCATACCTCTTATTATCCTTTTTTGTCCTAAAAAAAATAATAAAGAAATCAAATAAAAAAAAGGTAATCGGGTAAAGTGCATAGAACAATAAGATGTTTTTTGACTCTTCAATTTCAAAATGACCGAGTTTAGCATATAGTATACAGGTCAATGATACTAAAATACTAGCTAAAACTCCATATTTAAGTCCAAATATTGTAAATGCATTTTTCTCTTGTTCTGGCCTTTTCTCAGAACAAAATTGTAATATCCCACTTGAGATACCAAATCCGCAAAATATAATGGCAAATGCCATTATACTATCTGCATATCCAAATGCTCCATATTGGCTCTTCGTTAGATTTCTTACGACTATTACATTGCCCACAAATCCCATGATTTTGTTAATTAATCCCGAAGAAAAGATATGCATAAAGCCTTTTTCATATAATACTTTTATAGTATCAACTATCTGATTTTTCATAAAACTCACTAATTATATTTTAAAAATTTTTTCAAAGTATACTCTAAATCTCTCGCAAATTTTTCTTGTTCCATCTCAATAATATTTTTATTTCTAAATGCCTTTACATTTGCAGTAAGCATCTTATAATTATAATAACATTTTTCAATGGATTCTTTTATATTGTTGCAACTAAATCCAACCCTATATGTGTTTGTGAAATTCAACAAAGTTGGATTGTCAGTTGTTGCAACTGGAATGCCTTCGTACACATATTCATATATTTTCCCAGATGAACAATACAAATTGTTAGCATTTTTTTTATGATACATTGCAATACCAAGATCACTTTGACTAATCAAATATTGTATAACTGACAATGATACTCTAGGTATCATTACCACATTATTCATTTTATATTTTTCTATATAATTTTCCGTTATTTTTTTATCTGAATTATCTACACAACCAACTAAAAGCAGTTGGCAATTAATTTCTAACTGTCTTACAGCCTCTAATAACTTTAATGTCTCCCTTGTAAGATCACACCCTGACGTCGAAATAATTGTAAAAAGTCTATGATTAAATATATGTCCGTACAAAGCTTTGTTCTTTATGTATTCATTTTGTGAAAATGACAATTTTCTAAAATTTTCGAACACTAAAATTTGAGATATTGACTTGTATCTAGTCTGCATTATCTCTTTTCTTTCTTCATTCGCGCATATAACTAAATCAGATTTTTCAATAACTTTTTTTTCAATCAAACATCCTAGTTTACTCTTTAAGCCTTCTACTTCTTCAAAGAAATAAAGTTCCCTTGCATCATATACTAAACATTTGTATTTATTCTTTTTAATCGAAAATAGAACAGCAAGAGTAGTTACTCTATTATCAACAAAAATAACATCCACGGGTGTCATATTTTTACATGCTTTTTTTACATCTAAAATAAACCTCAAAATTGAAACTTTTGGATCCGCCACTCTATATTCAGCATCTTCAGATGGAGACATACAAATGACTTCACTAAATGATTTTAAGATATGAAGAAGTGCCGTAGATCTACCATCAAATTCTCTATTTGCTCCACTTAAAAACAAAATCTTCATATTAATTCTCCTTTTATTCAACCATATTAAATAATTTAAACTCTTGCTTGAGAGCATTTAATATTCTGAAACTTGCACGACCATCCCCATAAGGATTTACAGCTTTTGACATTTTGTTATATTCTTCTTTGTCATTTAATAAAGTTAATATCGTATCATGAATAACACCTTCATCTGTTCCTACAAGTTTCAGTGTTCCAGCTTTCAACCCTTCTGGCCGCTCGGTTGTATCTCTCATTACTAAAACAGGCACACCCAAACTAGGTGCCTCCTCTTGAATACCACCACTGTCAGTTACAATAAGATAACTCTTAGCCATTAAATTTTGAAAATTATAAACATCTAATGGTTCTACAATTTTGATTAAATCCTTGTTTGTAAAAATTTCATTTGCCGTTTCCCTAACGATTGGATTCTTATGTATAGGATATATTATTTTAATGTCTTCTCTTTCTTGAGCAATTTTATTAATCGCTCTAAACATATTTCTCATTGGTTGACCTAAATTTTCTCTCCTATGTGCTGTGAGAAGAATTATCTTCTTACCATTAGCCCAATCTAATAAACAGTGAGAAAAATCTTTATCAACATTCATATTTAATGCGTCTATAGCAGTATTCCCTGTAACAAAAATTTTGTTTTTTTTCCCTTCTCTAATTAAATTGTTCCTTGCTGCTTCTGTCGGTGCAAAATGAAAACTTGCTAGTAAACTAACAGTCTGTCTATTAAATTCTTCAGGAAACGGGGAATAAATATTGTTAGTTCTAAGCCCTGCTTCAACATGTCCTATTTTAACTTTTTTATAGAATGCAGCCATTGCACCACACAACGTAGTTGTCGTATCACCATGCACCAAGACTAGATTAGGCTTGACCACATCTATAACATCTTCTATCCCTAACAATGCTTTAGAAGTTACCGCTCCTATAGTCTGTTTACGTGTCATGATATCCAAGTCAAAGTCAGGTTTTATATTATAATGCTCTAAAATTTGATCTAACATCTCTCTGTGTTGGGCAGTAACACAGACTACACTTTCAAAGTCAGAATCTTTTTCTAGTGCTTTCACTACTGGTGCCATCTTAATAGCCTCTGGTCTGGTTCCAAAAATTGATAATATCTTAATTTTTTTCATAAAGTCCCCTATAAAATAAAATATAACTCTATCTAGTTGATTGCTCTTTTATATAATGTGTGAATAATATAGTAATTAAAAATAGTATAAACGGATTTCTGTATAGACTTGTAAATAAAAATATAGCAGGTAAATAAGACAATGCAAAAACTAACACTTTAAGATTTAAATTGTTATCTGCATTTCTTTCAGTAATAATATACCTTATAATAAGGAATAAAAATAAAAACACAGTCAGAGATGTTAAAATCAGTCCAAAATCAGATAAAGATTCAAGCAAAGCATTATGAGGAAAAGTTGCTTTATATTTCTCTTGAAAATGAAGCACTCCATTTCCAAACATCTTGTTTTTTGACCATTCATTTAGTGCAGCGCTCCACAGAAAATACCTATTACGTGGTATGGTATATTTCTTTGCAAAGCTTTTGTTATCTTCAGCTATAATAATTTTATTAGAATGTTTCAACATTACTTCGTTTCTAAATTCATGTAATGTTTGTTTCTCTGAATAGTAGTTGTGAAAAATTTTATTGTTGAGATATTTATGTAATGTTGTTATTTCTTTTTTTTCAAGATCGACAATAGGCAGATTAGGTGTATTATCATAATCATTACTTAAGATGTTCTCTAACTCTTCATTTGAGATTTTATCTACGTCTAACTTTTTATCTACATCTTCATTATTCTCCGAAATATCATAAGTTGGATTATCTTTTATCGCAGTTAGCCTTGATGAAGATGGTATAGCATAAATCCCAATAACTGTAATAATGATTACAATAGAAGTCGTTTTGGCTATCTGAAACAGTAGTTGTTTTTTCCTTACTGCATTCCTTTGTAGCAAAAAAACATTAGATAAAATAGGAGCAAATATAACTATTAGCATACCCGTCCTCAATCCAGTAAAACATATAGCAATCGTCAAAATTATTATCTTTAAATATCTTATCGTGCTTTTTTTATTACCAACTATTTGTGTTGATAAATTGAGTGTTAAAATAATGTAAAAAGGGATAAAAAATAAGGCAATATCGCCATATGTTAAACCCTCTATGTAAAATATTTTTTTTGAAAAATGACTATATATAATTAAAAGGAAAATGTAGATTAAAGCTATACACACAATTATTGAAGTTAATTTTTCACCCCATTCAAAGAATACAATTTTTTTGTCTTTGCTTTGGATTAATGCCATTCCAATTAAAGAAAAAGGGGAAAATAATAAAATGTAAATTATAATATTTTTACCATTCAAATAAATAAAATCAGGAGATATATATACCAAATTAATTAGAAGAAGACCTATTAAAAGACTATCCCATCTTTTTTTATTTTTTTCATTAGCATTAAGAAAATACAACAGCAGAAGAACATCTAAAACAAAAAATATGCAAGTTGAGATTATAGTCTGATATTTACTAAATTTAGTAAGTCCTATAATAAAATTAAATACTGTTAATCCACCTAGGCTGAAAATTAATATCATAAATGTTGAGGAAATATAATTAATTATTTTCCTATTGATGGGCCTGTTATATACTTTCATCACAGATAAGTCTCCCATGTGGCGTATTACCTCTCTTTCATATCAATAGAACTAAAGTGTTCAAGAGGTAATTTAACAGGCATTCCAGTCTTCTGGCTCTTATAAATAGCCAAAACAACCTCTAGTGCATTTCTGCCAGCAATAGCGTCTACATATGGAGTTTTATCATTTTCAATTGCATCAATTACATCCGCAAATAAACTTGTATGTCCATTTCCATAAACATTACTTGTTTGTTCCTTTAGTCCCTTGTTATTTATGTCATCTTCAGTTTCGTCAGCAAAATCCCAAACATCAATGTTATTAGTTGAAGTTCCTCCAATTTTTACTGTACCATTTTGTCCGAAGATATATAATGTTTCTTCTAGGTTTTTTGGATAAACATTTGTCGTGCCTTCAATTGTAGCTATTGCACCGTTTTTGAACTTAATAACTGCCATCCCAAGATCTTCCGCTTCAAGATAGTTGTGAAATTGTTGTCTTGTAGCGCCATAAATTTCGTCTATTTCATCTCCCATCATCCATCTAAGTAAATCGATACCGTGTATACATTGATTCATCAATGCTCCGCCATCTTGAGCCCAAGTACCTCTCCAGGAAGCTTGATCATAGTATCCACGATCTCTATTCCATCTAACATGAATTGTACCGTGAGAAAGTTTGCCAAAACGTCCTGCCTCCATAGCTTTTCGCAGTTCCTGTATTGCAACATTAAATCTGTTTTGATGACATGCTGAAACTTTGACCCCATGTTTTTTAGATGCTTCTATAATTTTATTGGCATCTTCAATGCTCATTGCCATAGGCTTTTCTATTATCAAATTTATATCATTCTCTATACAAAACAATGCAATTTCAGCATGGTTACCGCTTTCTGTAGCAATACTTATCAAGTCAGGTTTCTCTTTTTTAACGAGTTCCTTATAATCTGTATATTTTTTTATTTCAGCATTGTTCTGAAAATCACTTTTCTCTAAAATTGCATCCATTTTCTCTGGAATGATATCGCATACTGCTACAATATTCAATTTGTTGTTTGTAGCTGCCTTCATGTGATTTATCGCTATTCTTCCACAACCAATCAAAGCATACTTCATATGTTCTCTACCAATCCTTTCTCAACTTCTTTGTACACTCTACCACAATCTTTGCAAGTTAACGAATTATCAAGTATGCTACCACATTCACATACCCAGCCGATTTGTTTTGCAGGAACACCTGCCATTAATGCATGGTTTCTTACATCCTTAGTTACAACAGCACCAGCAGCTACCATTGACCATTCTCCAAGGTTATGACCACAAACTATTGTTGCATTCGCTCCAACTGTTGCACCTTTCATAAGTAATGTTTTCTTATACCCAGCTGATCCCTTAGGATATTTGGCTCTAGGTGTTAAGTCATTTGTAAACACCATTGATGGGCCACAAAATACATAATCTTGCAATTCAACACCTTCGTAAACTGATACATTATTTTGGATTTTACATCCATTTCCTATCTTCACATTATTGCCAATATTAACATTTTGGCCTAAAGAACAATTTGAACCTATTTGGACTCCTTTAAGAATATGACAAAAGTGCCAAATCTTTGTATTCTCTCCAATTTTAACATCATCATCAACATACGATGATTCATGTACAAAATATTTTTCCATTACATATACCTTTTCATTAATTCAACTATTTTTATTGCTGATTTTCCATCACCAAAAGGTGTTCCACATTCGGAAAGAGTAACTTCCATGTCAAGTTTTGACAAGATTTCGTTTTTTAAAGGTTTTGACAGGCTTTGCAGGATCGGTTGCCGATGCTTTTTCGCAAAGAAGGCTTACTTTTGTAAGCCACCTGAATCAGTTATTATCTTTTTTTACATTGTTTACCAAGAACACAGACATAAAGTAACCTACGGGTTTAGCAAATATGATATTTTTGTAATTAAATTAACTATTTAAAGATTTAACTCTGCTAACATTTCTAGGATGGACTGGATAAATGCACCTACAATCTAGAGATTCCACCGCATTCAGTATCTCTTGAAGGAATTCTGCATTTTACCTATCATCTTGCCATGGCTACCGCCTGATATTCCTAAATTGTAATCTGGCTTAGGAATTTTAAGTTCATCAAAGAAAATATCAGACATGTTGTAATCATAATGCTGTCCAGTGTGAACTATAATCTCGTGATATTCTTTTCTCAATTCTTCCGAAACAACAGATGCCTTTATAAATTACGGCCTTGCTCCAACAATAGATATGATTTTTTCAAAACTATAACACCTCAATCTTATCTCTAATTGATATATGCTTCATCGCATTTTTGGTGTCAAAAATTGCTTTTGCATTATCATTAATCATATTGTAATCAATATTTGAATGCGATGCCGTAATTATTATCAAATCATATTCGGAAATGATCTTACCATCGATTTTATCAATACCTCTGAGTTTTTCACCCCTGTGCTTGTATTCAGGAATATATGGGTCATAGAACTCAACTGATGCTCCATTTTTATTTAGTATCTCAATTACATCAATTGCTGGACTTTCTCTGTAGTCATCAATATCCTGTTTATAAGCGATTCCTAATACGAGAACTTTGGATTTGCTCAGCGCCATTCCCTGTCTGTTCAATATCTTCATAGCTCGTTCCACGCAATATTCAGGCATCTTGTCATTTACAATCATAGAACTCTCAATCATCGATGTGTGAAATCCATACTCTCTAGCTTTCCAAGATAAATAGTAAGGGTCAAGAGGAATGCAATGGCCACCAAGACCAGGACCAGGATAAAAGGCTTGGAATCCATAAGGCTTTGTACTCGCAGCATCTACTACCTCCCAGTAATTAATGCCCATTTTATCGCATAGCATTGCCATCTCATTTGCAAGACCAATATTAATATTTCTGTATGTATTTTCAAGGATTTTTTCCATCTCAGCAATAGCAGGTGATGATACTTCATATACATCGCCTTCAAGAACTGAACGATACATGGCAGCAATTACTTCTGTTGCATCTTTACCAACAGCACCGACAACCTTAGGTGTATTCTTTGTTTTAAACTGTTTATTGCCAGGATCAACTCTTTCAGGTGAAAAACCTAAATAAAAATCTTTTCCACATTTTAATCCAGAACCATTTTCAAGTATTGGTTTGAGTAGCTCCTCTGTAGTTCCTGGATAAGTTGTGGATTCTAAAACGACCATAGTACCTTTTTTCATATGTTTGGCAATTTGTTCAGCAGATGATCTAACATAACTTATATCGGGTTGCTGATGAGCATCAAGCGGCGTAGGAACACAAATTGCAACAAAATCAACATCTCTCACGAAATTAAAATCTGTTGTAGCTTTCAGCATGCCATTTGCAACTAGATTCTTTAAATCATCATCAACGACATCCCCAATATAATTATTTCCTCTATTTACTAAGTCAACTTTTTCTTTTTGCACATCGAAGCCAATTGTTTTGTATCCAGCCTTTGCTTTTTCAACAGCAAGTGGTAGTCCAACATAACCTAGCCCAACTACACCAACCCTTGTTTTCTTTTCTTTAATTTTTTTAAGTAGGATTTCTTTCATTTGTCACGTATAATCCAGTTACCTGATATAGGTCTGGATTTTTCCTTTCTCCGAGTCTTCTCGGTTTTTTGATTAATCCTGTATAATCTTTTACGAAGCACT
>QWCH01000334.1_pt1 | contig 85565 bp, 79 predicted proteins | sample 1972671 | NCBI WGS metagenome assembly QWCH01 (sample SAMN09866713, study PRJNA288562) | Human gut metagenome isolate term3_stool, whole genome shotgun sequencing... | isolation source: gut | host: Homo sapiens | place: USA: California
TTCATCGATGTCTACACATGTGACATCAATTCCCATCTCTGAAAAACAAGCTCCAGAGACTAGTCCTACATAACCTGTACCTACAATTGCTATATTCATATATTACTACAATTTATCCAACTTTTCAAATTCCGAATTTTGACTCTTAAACTCAGGAACAAAACTTTTCATTTTTCTTACCATATCTACAATTTCTACATTTAGAGAAAAATTTGACAAAAGATTGATACATTTCGTAACATCTTGATAGTTATATTCTCTAACATCAGCAATTCGAATTTTTTCATGGAGAGTCTCTTTCGTGTTTTCCTTATGACTCAAAAGTTCCTCATACAATTTCTCACCTGGACGCAATCCCGTATACTCTATCTCAATATCCTTTCCAACCTTCATACCTGAAAGTTCTATCATTCGCCGAGCTAAATCAGCAATCTTCACAGGTTGTCCCATATCAAATACAAAGATCTCTCCTCCATTCCCCATCGTACCAGCTTCCAAAACCAATCGACATGCCTCGGGGATAGTCATGAAATAACGAATTATTTCCGGATGAGTTACTGTTACTGGCCCTCCATTATTAATCTGTTCACGGAAACGAGGTATGACAGAACCATTACTTCCCAAAACATTGCCGAAACGGGTCGTTATAAATTTTGTGCAACCTTGTACTTCACCCTTTATAATAGCCAAACTCAAGCTCTGTACATAAATTTCAGCCAAACGCTTGCTACACCCCATAATATTAGTCGGATTCACAGCTTTATCCGTACTAATCATTACAAACTTTTCAACTCCGTACTTTACGGCTGCATCTGCAACCAACCGAGTCCCATAAACATTCACCCGTACAGCTTCACAAGGATTCTCCTCCATCAACGGTACATGCTTATAAGCAGCTGCATGGAATACAATATGAGGATGCCAATTGCGAAAAACATAATCCAACCGGTCTCCATTTCGAACATCTCCTATCACAGGTACAAAATTCAAGTGAGGAAATTTATCTTCCAACTCTAAACGCAAATTATGCATCGGAGTTTCAGCCGAATCAAAACAAATCAACTTACAAATAGGAAAATGCGCTAACTGTCGACAAATCTCACTACCAATACTACCTGCTGCACCTGTAACCAGTATCACTTTATTTTCAAGTAAGCAAGCGATTTCCTGCATGTTGATCTGGATTTCTTCACGTCCTAACAAGTCTTCAATTTTTATATCACGGATAGATCGTTTTATCGCACCGTTATGGACCTCTTCCATCTCAGGAACAACCAAAGTATGCAAAGAGATCTGTTCACAAAAGCGGATCAACCGATCTTTTTCTTGTTGTATAGTTTTGAGATTTGGAAAAAGTATACCATCTAAAGAGTTTCTGTTTACTAGCCGCAAAAGATCTTCGCGGGAAGCAATTTGATAGACTGGTAATTCAGCTATACGGAAATTCTTTTTCTGTTTATTGAAAGTGAGAAAACCGGTAATACTGTAATCTTGCATAAAAATATGCCTTGTTGCTGTTGAAGCAATCATAACACTCTCATCACCGGTTCCATAAACCAATACTTGTTTCCGCTTTTTCCCAAGCTGCAACAAGGCCATATTATATATGTTTATAATAAAAATACGGAATGTTACCAGCATTATCATTGTAAGAACACAATCGATAAATAATCCGACCAGATAGACTTTCGGAGTAAACGAGGCTTTCAGAACCAGAAGCAATATACATAAAACAACCGATTTCAATATAGCTACTCCCCAAATCCTCCATAAACCACGTAAAGTAGAATGACGGATCACACCGTGATAGACCTTAAAAGTAAAAAAAGCAATCAAACTTCCGACCAAAGAGGCAAAGCCTCCTTTTAAAATATCTTCCTGAGTATAGGAAACCTCTAGAAAGGACAATAGCCCTAATACACCTATTAATGAAACACTTAAAGATATGATCAGGTCAAAGCTGAAAATGATCCATCCATTGATATATCTCATTTTGGTAAAACGAGAGAAAAGGCGCTGCAAGCCTACGTAATGATTATTCATTTCCATTGGAAGAGTATAAATTAAAGTTAGTTTTGGAATTTTCCGAAAGACATAGGTATAGCTAATAACAGCTTTCGACCAGCTATTACCAAAACCCGGGGATTAACAAGATCTGGAAACAAGGAATAAATCACCAGAAAGGTGATTATCAAAAGATAAGACATTAATACTAGTTTATTTTTTACACAAAAAAGTTCGTCAGTCACATAGCTGCAACGACGATCGTGATTAAAAAATGATCCTTTTTAATCGCCGCAAAAGTATGTATTAATTTTCGAACAAACAAAATACAAAAAATTCATCACCCCTTGCCTAACAAGGTATAATGAAAAACATAACACTTAAAATTAACACAAAAAAACTACTTTGTAAAGGTGATAAAGAGAATCATTATTAGCAACTTTTTCCAATATTCACACAAAAATTCCAGAACCCGCATATATCATAGTATACAGACTTACAGAGACATACGGTATATAAATCAAATATTAAATCAGCCCCAATAAAAAACATGCCATGTCATAAAACAATTCATTTAACCATTCAAGAAGGTAGACCTGATTAGCCAAAACAAATTATTCTCTATTCATTACTTATTTAATATTTTTTACCAATCGGCAGTTATCCTGCAATTTACAGAAAAACACATTTCGGAGAAGAACTGAAAATTATGGCATCAATCACTTAGCTATTTCTTTTTTACGCATTCCAAAGTACTGATATTCAAGATTAAAATAAGGTAAACAGCTTCTAAATCGTGAACGATTCAGGGAGTCTTTTGTTTATTTAGCGAGCTAAACAAAGAACACATACCTCCGCTGAGGTGCAAGAGTAATTACCACCAGCAATAATCCGGTATGTTTTTATGCAAATACATTTTTCGACGGTTACAGTATGTGACTGACGAACATTGTCGTATAACTTAACTTAAAAGAACGCATGATATACCTCTTGATTTTAATAGCCTTTGTAATATCTATTATCTTTTCGATGCTGATTATTCCACGTATTCTTATCGTGGCTTTGACGAAAAGGTTATTCGATATTCCGGATGAAAGAAAAATACATACAGGAGCTGTCCCTCGGTTGGGAGGAATCTCTTTCGCTCCTATTATTCTGTTTACGCTGGCTTTTATCTCAGCCATCTCTTACCTGGGATACCTGCAAGGTCTGCCGATCCCTCCTAATATCATTTCACATGTCACACCTGATTTTTACCTGCTCACATGCGGATTGATCCTGCTGTATCTGGCTGGCATTAAAGATGATCTGATCGGATTACATTATTCCACCAAATTTATCATACAGATACTGGCGGCTTCGCTATTGCCTCTATCCGGGCTATGGCTCAATAACCTGTACGGATTATTCGGTATTCATGAACTGCCGGCATGGCTGGGTATGCCGCTGACTATCTTCGTCATTGTTTTTATTTGCAATGCGATCAACCTGATCGACGGAATAGACGGGCTGGCTTCCGGTTTAAGCGGTGTCTCCCTGATGGTATTAGGGGTATTGTTCCTGCATAACCAGATGTGGACATATGCCACGCTGGCTTTCTCGACATTGGGAGTGTTGATCCCTTTCTTTTATTATAATGTATTCGGGCAGGTCGAACATGGAAGAAAGATATTTATGGGTGATACCGGCAGCCTGACTTTAGGGTATATCCTGGCTTTCCTCTGCATTCGTTATGCAGTGTATAACCCGGAGGTAACACCCTACTCCACCAGTGCGATCCTGGTTGCTTTCTCTACCCTGATCGTACCGATGTTCGATGTGATACGGGTGATGTTGATACGGTTCAGGAGCCATAAGGGGTTGTTCTCGCCGGATAAAAATCATATTCATCACAAATTTCTGAAAATGGGATGCAAACCGCATGGAGCTTTATTATATATACTTGGTATCTCTATATTTTTCAGTGGCTTAAATATCATACTCGCCCCTTTTGCCAATATAAATATTTTATTCTTAACGGATATTATCCTATGGACAGCTCTTAATCTCTGCCTGGACAAACTTAAATGCATATAGAATTTATTTAACGAAAAGAAATTACTTAAAAGGTTTAATTGAATTATGAAAGCATGTTTTATGGGACTTGGTTACATTGGCCTCCCCACAGCAATTATAGCTGCCGAACACGGCATAGAAGTTATTGGTGTAGACATTAACCCGCAGGTTGTCGATATGACCAATCAAGGTTTAATCCATATTGTGGAACCCGGTTTACAGGAATTATGCCGGAAAGTAGTAACGTCCGGCCATCTGAAGGCTTCGGTAAAGCCGGAAACCAGTGATGTATACCTGGTCGTTGTCCCTACCCCGTTCAAAGGAAATCACGAACCGGATATTTCTTATGTGGAAACGGCAACCCGTTCGGTTATCCCCTTGCTGAAGGAAAATGACCTGTTCATCATCGAGTCTACTTCGCCGGTAGGGACAACGGACAAGATGACTGATTTAATTTTCTCCCTCCGTCCGGAGCTGAAAGGGAAAATCTACATTGCTTATTGTCCGGAACGTGTATTACCGGGAAATGTCATTTATGAACTGGTCCATAACGATCGTGTCATCGGTGGGATCAACCCTAAGTCGACAGAGAAAGCGATCGGGTTTTACAGCCGGTTCGTCAAAGGAACCCTGCACAAGACAAATGCTAAAACGGCGGAGATGTGCAAACTGACCGAGAACTCCTCCCGTGACGTACAGATCGCTTTCGCCAACGAACTGTCGCTCATTTGCGACAAGGCCGGCATCAATGTTTGGGAACTGATTGAACTGGCCAACAAGCACCCGAGGGTTCATATCCTGCAACCGGGTTCCGGCGTAGGAGGCCATTGTATTGCCGTCGATCCTTATTTCATTACGGCTGAGTTTCCCTATGAATCGCAATTGATAGCGAAAGCCCGTGAGATCAATAACTACAAGGCTTTCTGGTGTGCCGAAAAAGTAGAGAATGCCATGCTTAAGTTCGAACTGGAACATAACCGGAAACCAGTCGTTGCCATGATGGGGCTGGCTTTCAAACCCGATATCGACGATCTGCGGGAATCACCAGCCAAGTATATCACGACCAAAGTCATGCAAAGCCGTAACAATGCAGATATTCTCGTGGTGGAACCGAATGTTCGTGAGCACAAAATATTCAAACTCACCAACTACAAAGAGGCATACGAAAAAGCCGACATAATCGTCTTCCTGGTAGCTCATAAGGAGTTCAAGGAGTTACCCAGGAAAGAGAATAAGGTGATATTGGATTTTTGCGGGATATATAAAGAATAATGGGGCAGTCTTCCATTAAGAAAAACTATGTACTGAACCTGATCAATACGTTGACAGGTTTGGTTTTCCCTTTGATCACATTCCCTTATGCTTCACGTATCCTGTTTGCTGACGGGATAGGACAGGTTCAGTTTTTCCAATCGATCATCGATTATATTGCACTTTGTTCCGCACTGGGAATACCACTGTATGCCGTACGGGAAATTGCCCGGTACAGGGATAATATTCCAGTCCGGAATAAAATTACGGTCGAGATACTTCTGCTGCATACACTTCTGACATTAGCGGCTTACATTGTAATTGCCATTTTAGCTGTTACCGTAAAAAAAATAGAGATCAACATTCCCTTATTTCTTCTTTTAAGTGTAACATTATTATTCAACACCATCGGAGTAACCTGGTTTTACCAGGCAGTGGAGGATTTCAAGTATATTACGATCCGGTCGTTATTTATGAGGATCTTCTCGTTAATAGCCCTGTTCGTTTTTGTCAGGACTCAAAATGACCTGTTGTACTATGCCGGGATAACAGTTATGGCCAATGTCGGAGGAAATATATTCAATTTCTTCCGGCTACGAAAATTCATTCATCCAAAAGAGATTTCTTTTAGAAACCTCTCACTTCTTAAACACCTGAAACCTGCATTGCAGATATTCGTACTGAATCTTACGATCAGTATATACGTCAATCTGGATTCTGTCATGCTCGGGTTCATTAAGAACGAAGAGGCTGTGGGATATTACACTGCTGCGACAAAACTTACTAAAGCAATCCTGGGTATTATCTCGTCTTTGGGACTCGTTCTGCTCCCTCGCTTTTCAAACATGATCAGCAATGGAGAGTTTACCGAATTTAAAAACCTGGCAAATAAGGTAGTCAGTTTTACGATAGCATTGAGTCTACCGCTGTCTATCGGATTAGTATTTACAGCACCTGTTCTGATCGATTTATTCTGTGGAAAAGAGTTCGAGCCGTCCATACTGACACTTCAGTTGATCTCCCCTATTATCCTGTTCATCGGTCTGTCTGGAATCATCGGCATGCAAATATTATATCCCCTGGGAAAAGAAAAGATCGTAATTATCTCGACTGCTTGCGGAGCTATCGTCAATTTCACGTTGAACATGTTATTAATCCCACAGTTTTCCCAATATGGAGCAGCAATTGCAACGACCATCGCTGAACTGACAGTCGTTACCGCCATCATTCTTATCGGAAGGGGATTTCTTCCCATTCGTTTTATATCCAGGCAGAACTTACGTTATGTAACCGGCAGCTTATTAGTTGCAATCTGCTTGCTTATAATCCGGTATATTCATCTATCGGAAATATACACATTAATCACCAGCATATTCAGTGCGGGTATTGTATACGGACTTTATTTGTATCTGAACAAAGATCTTTTCATCATTCAAATCATAAGTACAATAAAGGCTAAAACGTCAAAAATATTTTAATATGAAAAAATATGATTATTTAATTATAGGTGCCGGATTATTCGGTTCTGTTTTTACCTACAGAGCGATTCAATCCGGGAAAAAGGTACTGGTGCTGGACAAACGTCCGCATATCGGAGGAAATTTATATACGGAAATGGTGGAAGGGATCAATGTCCATAAATACGGGGCACATATTTTCCATACCTCCGACAAGGCTGTATGGGAGTTTGTAAATTCAATCGTTGAGTTTAACCGTTATACCAACTCTCCTATCGCCAACTACAAAGGGAAACTATACAATTTACCTTTCAATATGAATACATTTTACTCTCTATGGGGTACCAGAACACCGGAAGAGGCCCGGCTAAAAATTGAAGAACAAATCAAAGAGGCCGATATCACTGATCCGAAAAATCTGGAAGAGCAGGCGATCTCTTTAGTAGGAAAAGATATTTACGAAATATTGATTAAAGGATATACCGAAAAGCAATGGGGCAGAAAAGCAACAGAAGTTCCGGCATTCATCATAAAACGAATCCCTGTCCGGTTTACATTCGATAATAATTATTTTAACGACAAATACCAGGGAATCCCTATAGGAGGATATACTAACTTCATCCGGAAATTACTCGCCGGAGCAGAAATAAAATGCAATGTAGATTACAATAAGGACCGGAATGAATTTTCTGATTGTGCAAACAAAGTTATTTATACAGGACCTATCGACGAGTATTTTGATTATTGTTTCGGCAAACTGGAATACAGAAGCCTGAAGTTTGAAGAGGAAATACTGGACATCCCCAATTACCAGGGGAATGCTGTCGTTAACTATACTGAGGCTGAAATTCCTTATACCAGGATCATAGAACACAAGCATTTTGAATTCGGAACACAGGAAAAAACGGTTATATCAAAAGAGTATTCTCTCGACTGGAAACATGGAGTAGAACCTTATTATCCTATAAACGACCTAAAAAACAACAGTTTGTATCAACAATATAAAGATCTTTCGGAGAATGAGAAGAATGTGTTATTCGGCGGGCGATTGGCTGAGTATAAATATTATGATATGCATCAGATTGTCAAAAAGGTTTTAGACATAAAAGAGATTTGAATCATGGAAAAATACTATATCTCAAAAAATTACAGAGAGAGTAATACGGCTTCCTCAAAGGCTAAATCGGATTGTGAAGATATATTCCAATCTTACGGGTATCAAAATCTGGGATTGGACAAAAAGAATATTACAAATAGTTTAGCCGGTAAAGCCTGGACCTTCTTATCTGCCTACAAGGCCTTCCTCACGATGCCTACCGGAAAAACAATTATCCTACAATATAAAGCGCCCTTTACAGTTCCTTTATTTAAGCGTGCTAAAAAGAAAAAAAATAAAGTGATCCTCCTGATACATGATATCTGGACTTTAAGGTCACAACCCGAAAAAGACAACCTAGAGATCATACGGAATGCAGACGGAATTATATCACATACTCCCCATATGCAGAAATGGTTAAATGATTTGCTGGATATCTCACAAAAGAATGTCAGATTGGAAATCTTCGATTATTTATTATCGGAAAGAAATAATATCCGGAGTAAAAGAGACAGTGAAACTCCCGGTATTTGTTTTGCCGGGAATCTGAAAAAAGCCCCATTCCTGACAGAACTGAATTTTCCGGAAAACAGCTTGTCACTTCATCTGTATGGACCGGGCATGACAGAGGAAATGATTAAAAATAAACCTTTCATTTCCTATCACGGATCTTTTCCTCCAGAGATGCTGATCGATGAAATACAGGACCATATGTTCGGATTAGTCTGGGACGGTAACTCCGCAGACAAATGTACTGGTACTTACGGCAGATATTTGCAGTTCAACGCTCCTCATAAGATTTCTTTATACATAGCAGCTGGAATTCCGGTTATCATATGGTCGAAAATGGCTATGGCTGAATTTGTTGAAAAGAATAATATCGGCATTATGATCAACTCTCTTAATGAAATACCGGAAAAAATAAAACGATTATCTCCCGATGATTATGCGAAAATGGTAGATAACGTATCCATCGTAAAAGAAAAAATTACCCGGGGAGAGTTTTTAAAGGAAGCTTTAAGAAAAATCGAACAAATAGTATGATCATTTATTTGATTTTTTTCTTATTCGTTCTTGTGATCAACTATCTTGATTACAAAGCCTATAAGACCATAATCAATCCTGTATTCTTTTTATCGGTTCCCTTCTCCTGTATCCTGTTCCTGTGTATAGCGTTCAACCCTGCCTTATCTTTCGTACAGGTATATCCACCCAGTATAATCATCTGGATAGCGGGTTTATTTTTCTTTTGGATACCGGGAAGGTTATTTGCCCTCTCAATAAAAAAAGAAACTTTTTCAGCAAATAATAAGAGTGTAACTTATGAGAATATCCCTAATAAACTCATTGTATGGATTGGCATATCGGTGATCATATATTTTCTGTTCAAATATAAATCGATAGTCAACACGGCCACAATCGGAAGCAAAGAGTTCGGAGGAGAATTAATGATCGGTGGGATTGCCAGCAGGTTATCCAATGTATTAATGCTGTTTTTTCCATACTTTGTATGCATCAATTTAAAAAGCAGGATTCTCAAATACGGATTGGCTGCAGCTATCTTCTTCCTGATTATCAGCTATGCCGCTAAAACCTGGATGATGAATATCATATTGGCTTCGTTTATCGTGGGAACTTTCAGAAAACAGATGAAAGTGGGTATAAAAACAATCGCACTGCTGGTATCCGTTTTATTCCTTCTATTCTTTCTGTACTATTCTTTACTTATCGACAGTGATTCTCTGCTTCAGTTCGTATCCAGGCATTTCTATTTTTATATAACTTCCGGGATTCTCCCGATGAGTTCTTATGTAGAAGCCGGTGACTTCTTTCATATTGACAACAGATATATTATGATGCCTTTCGTAAACATGTATTATGCACTGAACGGGATACCTCCGATGGACGTGCACAGTCCGCTCTGGTATGTAACCGATCTCGATATAGGCACGGAAAGTAACGTATTCAATTTCTTCGGTACAATCTTCATTTACTCAGATCCTGTTCTGTTCGGTATTTATTCATTTTTATTCGGAGCATTCTCATACGGCATATTTGCCTGTGCGCTTAAATCACGTTCCATCTTTATACATATTATATATGCTTACAATTTATCCATTCTATTCTGGGGGTGGTATAACTGCGGGTATAACCTGTTAAGATACTGGGAGATTTTCGCCTATGGGTTCATATTATATGTCATAAACCGTTTTTATTTTCATTTACGTCAGAACAAAAAACATCAAACACTTATTTCATATGGCTAAAACCAAAGTTACCTTCATTATCTGTTATTTTGGGAAATTTCCCAGCTATATCGATTTATTCCTGCGGTCATGTTCCATAAATACCAATTACAACTGGCTCATCTTTACTGACAATAAGCAATATCCCCATGGGGTTGCCTCCAACACTGAATTTATCAGTATGGAGTTTAAAGACCTGCAAGCACGTATCAAAAAAAAAATAAACGAAAAATGTATTTGCCCGACTCCTTATAAAATCTGTGATTACAGACCTGCATTCGGAACGATCTTTTCTGAATATCTGCATAACTCGAAATATTGGGGATTCTGTGACCTGGACATGCTATTTGGCAATCTGGATAAATATCTATCCGGTCCGATAGCCGATAAATATGATGCAATATATAATCACGGTCATCTGACACTGATGCGCAATATACCGGAAGTGAACAAAGCATTCATGTTACCTTTCAGCGGTATCGAATATAAGTATGTATTTTCTCATAAGGCCAGTTTTGGATTCGATGAGAAAAGAGGGATCAACCAGATTTTTAAAGAATACGGATTCAATACATATCAGGAAGATACATTTGCAGACATTTACCCACCGGAAATCTCTATTCCCCTAAAACTCATCAATAAGAAAAATTATGCAGACCAAATCTTTACATGGGAAGATAGAAAGGTCTACCGCATTATTGATAATGCGGTAGATGAATATAGCTATATTCATCTACAAAAACGACCATTCGCTAGACATAACCCGGATCTGCTAAAAGTAAAATCCTTTTATATTCACCCTTTTTCATTCGATGAAAAGAAAACAGACCATCTGTCGCTGACACAAGAGCAGATAAAAACGATCAAAAAGTCCAAAATAAAAAATCTTCGTTCTTCACTCATTTACAAATATCATCTGGTTATCAACTGGATACTATATAATAAAAAACCTGTCAAAAGACAGTATTAATCGACCGGATATGAAAAATAAGAAATTACTGATTATCGGTTCCATCCCGAAAGGATTAAAAGGCATAGGAGGGGTGACAGTCCTGACAAAAAATTTTCTGGATTTTCTGAACAGAGAAAAAATAAAGTATTCCTTTCTCCAACTTAATAAGACCAGCAGCAATATACTCAATTATCTCTATACCCTGATCTTCTCGGTTCCGAAAATACTCTTCTCCGATATCATTGTAGCGAACATGTCCAACAATAGTGCTTTATATGTATATCCTTACATTTGTTTCTGGAGCAAACTTTTCAATAAAAAAGTCGTTTTCAGAAAATTCGGGGGTAACTATGACAAAACGTATAATAACTGTTCCGGCCTAAAAAAGAAAATCATTGATTACGCACTGAAACATTCCGACTTATTACTTTTTGAAAGTTTCTACCTTGTTGATTTTTTCAAAAATCGGTATCCGGAGGTTTCTGTTATCAGATTTCCAAACTGCAGGATAAAAGGAAGCGTTCGAACGCCTGAAACATACAACAGAAAATTTGTATATATAGGAAGTATCAAAAAGGAAAAAGGACTAAGAGAGATTCTGGCCTGCTCCCATCAGTTGGATGACAGCTATACATTAGATATATACGGACCTCTTGACGGCAATATATCAGTCAGAGACTTTCAACAAACAAACGTTTCCTACAAAGGTCTTCTCAAAGCAGACCAGGTACAGGATACACTGGCTTTATATGATGTTTTATTATTGCCAACCTATTATGACGGGGAAGGATATCCCGGTATTATCATCGAAGCTTTTTCCATCGATATGCCGGTAATCACAACCCGGTGGAATGCTATACCTGAAATTGTTACAGACCGATACAATGGACTGGTAATCCCCATCAAAGATGAGAAAGCTTTGCTAAAAGCCATAAAGGAAATGGATGGAATATATCATTCATTGAAAGAAAACATATCGCCTTATTTTGACGAGAATTTCAACTCGGACATTGTCAACCCTTTTATTCTTAAGCGTATCATGTCTTGTTAAAGTTGAACTGCCAATATATACCGAATATGAATTTACTCCTTTATTATCATACACTGAGACATCTCAAAATCAAACAAATCTATTTTCAGATAAGACATCGTTTATGTAGAACGAGGAAAAAAAGGACTCCAGGACTTTCTGTACAACAAAAAACGGGAACTCCTTTGCTGTTAAGCCAGTGGATAACCAAAAACAGAAGCCTTTTACCAGACTGTACCTTCCTGTTTCTAAATATAAAAGCTCCTTTTATCGACTGGAATAACGAACAGTATGGCAAACTATGGACCTATAACCTGAATTATATGGACTATCTGTTACAGCCGGATATTCCCGTTGACGAAGCATCCGGATGGATCAATAAATTCATTGATGAATCTTCGGATAACCGGACAGGTTGGGAAGCCTATCCGATAGCCCTTCGCGGAATTAACTGGATTAAATTCATCTCTGTCAATCATCTTTTGATTTCACATGCTGATTTAATAAAATGGAATGCATCCCTTTACGCACAATACTGGCAGCTATATCATAATCTCGAATTCCACCTGCAGGGTAATCACCTGTTGGAGGACGCTTATTCCCTGCTTTGGGGAGGACTTTATTTCCGGGAAGATAAATTTTATGAGAAAGCAATATGGTTACTGGCAAAAGAGTTGAATGAACAAATCCTTCCCGATGGGGCACACTACGAACTGAGTCCTATGTATCATACGATTCTTTCAGACCGCCTACTGGATTGTATCAATGCGCTTAAACACAACCCGCGCTTCGAAGGACAAGAGTTTGTTCTCTCTTTTCTGATAGAAAAAGCACAACTCATGGTAGGCTGGCTGGACGCAATCACCTATAAAGACGGCACAATTCCTTTGCTGAATGATGCCGCTTACAATATTGCACCGGCACCACAAAAACTGTTTGTCTATGCCCGGTTACTAGGTATCAGCTGGACGGTCCGGACTCTAAAAGAAAGCGGATACCGAAAGTTCATCACCAATACATTCGAGATGATTCTGGATGTCGGTAATATCGGTCCGGACTACATTCCAGGACATGCTCATGCCGACACTTTCAACTATGAATTACGGATCGATGGGAAACCTTTCATCATCGACTCTGGTATCTCAACCTACGAGAAAAATGTACGGCGACAATATGAACGTGAGACACAGGCGCATAATACGGTTCGGGTTGCAGGTCAAAGCTCCAGCAACGTTTGGGGAGGTTTCCGGGTTGCCCAACGGGCTAAAATCACTTACCTGAAAGAAGAGCGTAACAGTATCACTGCCCGCCATAACGGATTCAGGCAACTGGGTGTCGAACACCAACGACAATTTAATATGAAAAACCGGGAGATTACGATTGAAGACCAGCTTATACCCGCCAAAGGAGCAAAAGGGATCAACTATATACATCTACATCCCGATGTCACGATTCTATCGGTCAATACGGATTCAGTAAAGACAGACCGTGGAACCATCTCCTTCTCCGGGGCGGACAAAGTATGGATTGAATCCTGTGAGATCGCTTTTGAATATAATATACTGATTCCGACAAAAAAAATATGCCTGGCTTTTATCAACCAAATGCAATATACAATCAGGCATAACATCCAATAAACATTTATCACTAATGAAAATCTTATTTTTAACTGATAATTTTCCGCCGGAAGTGAATGCGCCGGCTACCCGGACTTACGAACATTGTAAAGAATGGGTAAAACAAGGGGAAGAAGTCACCGTCATCACCTGTACTCCTAATTTTCCTCAAGGAAAAGTATATACAGGATACCGTAACCGCCTCTATCAAAAAGAAATAATGGATGGTATCCGTGTAATACGGATATGGAGTTACATCACGGCAAACGAAGGTTTTCTGAAACGGACACTCGACTATATCAGTTTCTCCGTTACTTCTTTCTTTGCCGGGTTATTTCAACAGGCTGATATAATCATTGCCACCTCTCCCCAATTTTTCACAGCCTTGTCGGGACGTACCCTTTCTTTCTGGAAAAGAAAACCCTGGATCATGGAAGTCCGCGATCTATGGCCCGAATCCATCAAAACAGTCGGTGCCATGAAAGAAAATCCTATAATCCGCTTTCTGGAATGGGAGGAAAAAAGATGTTACCGCTCTGCCCAAAAAATCGTCGTTGTAACGGACTCATTCAAAAAGAGGTTAAGCGAAAAAGGAATCCCTCTCCAAAAGATAGAAGTTATAAAAAACGGGGTAAACAGGGAATTGTTCACTCCCATGTCTAAAGATCAAGTATTACTTGAACAGCTGAATTTAAAAGATAAAAAAATCATCGGTTATATCGGTACTCACGGAATGGCTCACAAACTGGATTTTATCCTTGAATGTGCGGCTGGGATGGAGGGGAAAAACAACTATCATTTCCTGTTCCTGGGAGCCGGAGCCGAGAAGAATAAACTGCTGAAACTAAAGGATGACTTAGGAATCAAAAATGTTACGATGCTCGATCCGGTATCCAAGCAGGATGTAAAAAGATACATTTCCATCCTTGATGTTGCATTGATCAATTTGCGTAAATCAAATTTATTCACGACAGTCATTCCTTCAAAAATCTTTGAAAATGCAGGCATGGAAATACCTATCCTGATGGGAGTGGACGGAGAGGCACGTCAGATAATCGAGTCGTACGAAGCCGGATTATGCTTCGAACCCGAATCAAAAGAAGACTTCGAGCGTCAACTCGACAGACTCCTCTCCGATCCTATCCTATATAAACAATGTAAAGCCGGATGCAGAAAACTTGCACACGATTTTGACAGAAAAGTACTCGCCGGACAAATGCTGAATATAATAAAAGAAACAAAATGAAAAAGATTATGCTAGTCTTCGGCACACGTCCCGAAGCAATAAAAATGGCTCCGTTAATCAAAGAATTTCAGAAACATCCTCATCTGTTCCAAACAGTCGTTTGTGTTACCGGACAACACCGGGAGATGTTGGACCAGGTCCTTCGCATCTTTGACATACATCCTGATTATGACTTGAATATTATGAAGCAGGGACAGGACCTGTATGACGTTACAGCCCGCGTACTTACCGGAATGAGAGATGTGCTGAAAGAATTCCGTCCCGATCTGGTGCTGGTACACGGCGACACAACCACGTCGACAGCGGCAGCATTGGCTGCCTTTTACCAGCAGATACCGGTCGGACATATAGAAGCCGGATTACGGACACACAATATATACAGTCCCTGGCCGGAAGAAATGAACCGGCAACTGACGGGTAGAATAGCATCTTATCACTTCGCTCCGACAGCCTTAAGCAAAAAAAATCTATTGGAGGAAGGAATAGATGAGAAGCTGATTACAGTAACAGGCAACACTGTCATAGATGCCTTGTATCACGTAGTCTCAGAAATAAAAAACAAGGATGAACTGAAGCAACTACTTGCCAGTGAACTGGAAAAGTCCGGTTATAAAACCTCCCGCCTGTCAGAACAAAGTAACCGGAAATTGGTTTTAATCACAGGTCATCGCCGGGAAAACTTCGGTAACGGTTTTATTTCTATGTGTAAAGCGCTCAAAACATTAGCAATCAAATACCCGGAGATAGACTTTGTCTATCCGATGCACCTTAATCCGAACGTCAGGAAACCGATAAAGAGTGTGTTTGGAGATATCCGTCTGCCAAATCTATTCTTCATCGAACCATTGGAATATCTGCCATTCGTCTACCTGATGGAACAGTCTGCTATTGTATTGACGGATAGCGGCGGTATTCAGGAAGAAGCACCCGGACTGGGAAAACCGGTCCTGGTAATGCGCGATACCACTGAACGTCCGGAAGCGTTAGACGCCGGAACTGTAAAATTGGTAGGAACAGATTTTATCAGGATACTCGATGAAACATCCCGATTAATTGAGGATAAAAAATATTACGACCAAATGAGTAAAGCCGTGAATCCTTATGGAGACGGTTTGGCTTGCCAACGAATTGTTACTAAAATAAAAGAGATTCTATGAAGACTTTAAACAAATGCATTCTTTGTTTCTTTTGCTCATTGTACTCTATCCTGGCAATAGCCCAGGTTCCGCAGGAGTTACTTGATAAGGCCAAGGCTGCCGGCATGACAGAAGAACAGATACAGCAGGAAATTACCAAACGTTTAAACAGCAGCGGGACGAAACAATCAGTAATCCCGGCCAGCGAACAACCGGTAACCGACCGGATCATGATAACAAATGAGATCCCTCCAATCGACATACAACGGAAAGATAACACCTCTGAAGACAGTCTAAAAAACCAGGTCTTCGGTCGTGAGATATTTTCCAATAAAAACCTGTCTTTCGAACCGAATATGAATATGCCGACTCCCAGAAATTATCCATTGTCAGCCGGTGATGAAGTACTTATTGATGTATGGGGAGATTCGGAGTTAAACCTGAAGCTGACTTTATCACCCGAAGGAACGATCATCATTCCCAATGTAGGACCAGTCGCTTTAAGCGGGCTGACAATCGAAGAAGCAGAAAACCGGATCAAGCAGGAGTTGGGAAAAATCATGTGGAACCTGGTAGACGGAAAAGAGCCGAATACATTTGTTTCGGTCGGACTAGGGAAAATCCGGAGTATTAAAGTAAATATTGTTGGAGAAGCGGTTGCACCGGGTACCTACACCTTATCTTCGCTAGCCTCCTTGTTCAATGCTTTATACGCAGCAGGTGGAGTGAACGACATCGGTTCCCTCCGTAATATCCGGGTATATCGTAACAATAAGGAAATAGCCAATCTGGATGTATACGATTATCTGCTTAACGGAAAATATGATACCAATATCCGGTTGGAAGACAATGATATGATTATTATCGAACCTTATGAGCAACTGGTTAACACACACGGGAAAATAAAACGTAACCGTACATTCGAACTCCGTAAAGGAGAGACATTGGAAGACCTGCTGAAAATGGCAGGGGGATTCACTGGAGACGCTTTTACAGAAGACGTGACAATCAAACGGAAATCAGGTTCCCGTTATCAGATTGCTACCGTAACCGCTGAAGAATTTCCTACATTTGTCCTTCAGGACGGCGACTCCCTGTTAGTAGACTCCGTAATTCCTTTTTATGACAACCGGATCACGATTACCGGTTCCGTATGGCGTCCCGGAGAATATGAATTAAGCCCGAAAGTTCATACCGTCAAACAGTTGATCAAACAGGCGGCCGGGCTAAAAGGAGATGAATTTATAGGCAGGGCGCATCTTACCCGTCTGAATCCCGACTTCACCAGTACGGTTATTGCCATAGATATACAAGGTATAATGAACGGGGAAATCCCGGACATGGAATTACAGAAAGAAGACAAATTATATATACCTTCTTTATTTGAACTCCGGGAACCTTATACCGTCAAAGTCGGCGGAGCAGTCAATAACCCGGATACAGTTATCCCTTTCAGCAAAAATATGACGGTGGAAGATGCCATCATTCTTGCCGGAGGACTACAGGAATCCGCCTCGACGATCAATGTTGAAGTAGCCCGCCGGATCAAGGATCCTACGGCTGATAAAAGTACGAACCAGGTTTCCAAAGTATATACTGTTGCATTGAGCGATGAACTGCAACTGCCATCCAAATCATCCGGGGCCCATGCAGATACACTTTTTACTCTTGAACCGTTCGATGAAGTTTTTGTCCGTTTCTCTCCGGGATATGAAAAACAGGAAGTCGTAAAAGTAAATGGGGAAGTCACTTTTGCCGGTGACTATGCTTTACCTTATAAAAACACACGCCTGAGTGATATTATCGCTCAATCGGGAGGAGTAACTCCGGATGCTTATGTGAGAGGAGCTAGTTTAAAACGCCAGTTGACGGAAGATGAAATCCGCCAGGTGGAAACATTGTTGCAACTAAGTAATAACAACAAGCAGAGTAAGGATTCTATCGCCTTGTCGCTTACCAATATAAAGAACTATTCTGTCGGAATCGATTTACAACAGGCACTTACCCACCCGAAAAGTACCTATGACCTGGTTCTCCGTGACGGGGATATCATTTATATACCTCAGTTACAGAGTACAGTGAAAATCAGCGGGGCCGTTACCTATCCGAACAGTATCACATATACCAAAGGAATGTCCGTCCGCGATTGCCTGTCACAGGCCGGAGGATATAACGATACTTCCCGCAAATATCCGATTGTAATTTATATGAACGGAAAAGTAGCGACCACCCGTAAAGTTGGTATTTTCTTTAAACGTTATCCAAAGATCGAGCCGGGTTGTGAAATAGTCGTTCCAAGTAAAAGCCAACGTGACAGAAGGGCGAACCTGGCTGAAATACTCAGCATCACAAGTTCTACGACTTCTATCGCTGCCATGTTGACTTCATTGATAAATTCTCTCAAATAAACTTTGTAGTAAAGGATGATAATCAAGAGTGAAAAAAAGACTGATAAGACAGAATTAGATATAGATATTATAGCCGTTATACAGTTCTTATGGTCAAAAAGAAAACTATTTCTGAAGAGTAGCGGAATAGCGGTGATTATAGGACTTGTCATTGCATTCAGTATCCCGAAAGAATACACCACAACCGTCAAACTGATGCCCGAAACAAACAATACGGCAAGTAAGATGGGGAATCTCGGAGGACTGGCAGCCATGGCTGGAATAGATATAAACAGCGGAAACAGCCAGGATGCTATTTCACCCGAAGTTTATCCGGATATTGTTCACAGTACTCCGTTTCTTCTGGAACTTTTCCCTCAGGAAGTAACGAATAAGAAGAAAACGTTGAAAATGTCTCTGTTCAATTATCTGAAAGGACATCAGAAAGAGGCATGGTGGAATCTGATCATACAAGCCCCGCTGAAAGGTATCTCCTATCTCGTCGAAATGCTGGGAGATGAAGATCACCAGCCAGACAAGATAGATCCTTTTTTTCTTACCAAAGAGCAAAAAGATATCATAAAGAAATTACAGGAACGGATATCGATCTTTGTAGATAAGAAAACGCAGGTAGTAACCGTTTCCGTCCGGATGCAGGATCCGGTTATCTCAGCACGAGTAACGGATAATGTAGTGGAAAAATTGAAAAAATATATCACCAACTACCGGACACAAAAAGCAAAAAAAGATCTGGAATTTACAGAGAAAGTACTAAGAGAGGCTCAGGATGCCTACTATAAAGCCCAACAAACGTATGCCGCATTTGAAGACGGTAATAAAAATATCGTTTCAGCCAGTTACCGGACAGAGTTAGAACGGTTGAAAAATGAGATGACACTGACATTCAATGTCTATAACACATTAGCGCAAAAACAGGAACAGGATAAATTGCGGGTACAGGAACAAACACCTGTCTATACCATTATAGAACCTGCTTCCGTCCCCCTGAAAACTTCAGCACCTAAAAAAGTACTGATCCTCATCGGTTGTATTTTTCTTGACCTGATAGCAATAAGCGGATATGTACTGATCAGAGACAGGCAAATATTCTGATCAGTACATATTCTTGTATCCGGAGTTACGACCGGCTTATCTGCAACCCCTTATCGGAAAGGCTCATCTCAACGAAACGGGCATTCGGATTATGCGGCGAAGCAGTCAGCTGTCTGCGTATTTGTAAGGCCGCATCCGGATCTTTAGCGACGATATACAGATAACCGCCTCCACCTGCTCCGGGTAATTTATATCCCAAGGCATACTCTTTAATCTGGGTGATAAGTGCCTCTACTGCCGGAGGATTTGTTCCGGAATCGAGTGCTTTCTTTTGTTCCCAGGTCTTTGCGATAAGTTTGCCGTAGGTTTCAAAATTACCGCACTGGATGGCTTCAAACATATCCAGGGCATGTGTTTTCATTTCTGAGAGTAGGCGGAGATGAGTAGCACTGTTTAGGAACATCCCCTGCACGATCTCAGCCAGGATATTTTTTGCCGTACGGGTTATACCGGTATAATAAAGTAAATGACAGCCCTGATATTGCGAGTCTGTAAACAAATATTCCGGCAACCAGCGCACGGAAGGATTCTGGTTGAATCCCTCTCCTGTTTGTAAAAGTTTCAGACCGTGCAATACTCCGCCATACTGATCCTGCCAGCCTCCGCCGGTTGTCAGCAATTGTTCCAAGATCAATGTACGGTACCCTATCTTACTTTTATCCCAGGCCAGACCGCAAAAATCAGAGATTGCCCCCAGAACCGTCGCTGCCAGGATAGAACTGGTACCAAGTCCGGAACCGGCAGGAATAGCCGCCAGTAAAGTTACCTCCAACCCGCAACCGAAACTCTTCAACTGATCTTCCAGCGAAGGGTAATGCTCTGCTGAAAATTCCGGGACAAAGCCGGCAAGTGCCAACGCTGCTTTCGGTATAGAGAAAGGAGAACCGATCTTTTTATAATCATGCAATTCATCCCAGGTTGAAACAACCTCCATAGCCCCCAGGTCTATGGAACGTAAAATAATTTTATATTCTTTCGATGGCTTGACATATACTTGCAACGGTGGCTGGCCATTCAGTTCGATAGCTACATTAACCACGTTTCCCCCGGCATACATACAGTAAGGAGGTGTGTCAGTCCATCCGCCAGCCAGGTCGATACGTACCGGACTACGTCCCCAGACAATCTGATCGCGATAGACATTCAGGAAAGGAGATTGTTTTTCACGGGAAACAGACCCGATCAGTCCTTCTCTCAACAATGAAAAAGCATCCTGTTGTTCCTCTTCATAAGGTTTCCCTTCCAGTTGCAATACACGAGCCCGGAACATCCGGTTATGTATCCGTTTCATTAAAGGAACTTCAGAGGAAAACACCTCAGGTAAAGCCAGATTTCCACCGGCAAATTCACGTGCAGCATCAGCAAGGTCCAACTGATAGAAGACACTTTTCTCGTGATTAGCGGCCAGCATCGGCCAGTTGGCATAACGGAACTTTTCACGTTGGGCAAACAACCGATCCAGATTCGCATAATCAGATAATTCATTCGCCGACATTTTCCGGGAAGTTTCCCATATCTTACGGCCATTTTCCAGTCCGGGTTCGGAAACCATCCAGCGTATTACCAGTCCTAATTCGTCCACATTTTTACAAACGGGGAACAACGGGGCATTCTGTAAATCATCAAAAGGTTCGAATGTTACTCCCCTATCCTTTCCCCATTGAATGACAGGACATCCCATGAAAAGCGTTTTCTCATTGTCAGATGCCCCTTTAAACGGATCATTAAAACCATAAGGACGTGCAGCCCAGTCTTGCTCACCGACCGGAACGACATCGATACAAACACCGGAGGGCAGATCCAATTCCCAGTTATTTGCCGGGACACCGGTTATTATATGGCGGTTATCCAGTTTCCAATTCTTTCCTATATAACTGTTTTCAATCCATAGCTCAGAGTTCTCGGCTGTCAGCGTCAAATCGATAGCTGCATTCTGCACGAACATGGCCGGATGAGGTTTAACCTTACGGTGCATAATTGCCCGCTGGTCACGTACCAGATTCTGAACGGCTAGTGTGGAAGAGATCAGTTCACGACTCGTGCCATAATGGTAAAACTCTCCTCCTTCCAATGGTAAAATAGCCACACTTAACTGATTCAGTTCAGTATCGGCAATACGGGGATGTTCTCCCAATGCCAGCCCAAATTCAGAATACAGATCGTAAGATTTCATAGTCTTCCCGTCGGCTGTATAAGAATGTTTCATCAGCAACTCCATTGCCCGGTCGCTAAGTAACCAGACCCCTATATCCATCAGGAAAAGATGTGTCTGTGCCAACTTCCCCAAATCATCCAAAGAAGGCTTCTGAAGCATAAAGTCCAGTTTATCGGGCGTCTGCCGGTCCGACACGAATACACCATGGTTGGTAGCCAGGGCAGGATCGACCCACAATCCGTAACAAACAACATCCACCTCCGGAATATCCTGTAACGGCTCACTGTTTCTTATATACACATCACCACTGGCAATCAGGGTATGGAGTGAATCCGGCGCTTTATACATGATCTCCTCATATAAAGGAAGTTGCAGGGATAGCAGATTTTGTGATAACTTTTGCCCTCTCGCCCATCTGAAAACAGGTATCGGAGTCAAAATCTTTCCCGACGGGGCATATCCGGGTAACCGCCGGCTTTGACCTCCGGCATGCAACAAAATTCTTTTTTCTTTTGCCAGCCATTCCTTTACAGATATTTGAGGTGCTTCATTTTGCCGGCATGCTTCGATCAACCAGGTTGTACCACCACCGGAACCAAGCCGTGCCCCTACCGGGTCGGAAGTACAAAACCATTCATCCACATTTACTTTCGCTATCTTGTGGAAACTATTCACCAAATTGGGCGGTAACGATAATAATTTCTTCATATTTATATATGTATCAGGAAACGATGAAATCATTCCTGCCTAGTTATTCTATCTTTATCACAAAAGTAGTTTTTCCTTCCATTATGATCACACGTAAGTTAAATTTTAATTTAATTTTACCATTCAATATGCCATTGGTTTAAATTATTATATTCATATTTGTAGTGAAAAGCAACTTACATATCCAGTTGACGATAAAAAACGTTGGTTTTTACTAATCACCCCCTATCATTTAGTTTTCTAACGTATCTTTAGTTATTCATTTAATATTCAATTGTATGATATACGGTTATGTAAGAGTCAGTACGGATAAGCAGAGTACTGAAAATCAGCGATTTGAAATTGAAAAGTTCGCAAAAGCCAAAAGCATGCGTATTGATCGCTGGGTAGAAGAAACAATCAGTGGAACAACAGATGTTGCAGAACGGCAACTAGGACGGTTAATCAAGCAAATCCGTAAAGGAGACATCTTGATTACAACTGAGTTATCCCGTTTAGGTCGTAACCTGATGCAGGTTATGAGCTTCCTCCATCAATGCATGGAGAGAGACATTTTCGTGATAACAGTAAAAGAACGCTATGAGTTGGGAAACAACATCAACAGCAAAATCCTGGCCTTTGCTTTCAGCCTGAGTGCCGAGATAGAACGTAACCTGATTTCTCAACGTACAAAAGAAGCGTTGGCACGAAAGAAAAAAGAAGGGACAAAACTAGGTCGTCCCAAGGGGGGAAAGTCGGAACAGTACAAACTGTCCGGTAAAGAAAATCTCATTCGTAAACTTCTGGAAGAAAAGAAAACCAGATTGTACATCAGTAAAAAGTTAGGAGTAAACAGACAAACTTTAAGAGATTTCATGAGGATGAACCCGGAGTTAGACTGATTATAGAAATATTAAGTTTTTTGTCGCCCGAAGAACATGTGTCCCAATTGTTAAACAATGCAATCCAGGTGAATAAAATCTAAGCTAAATTGTTTATTTATAGTTGTTTGTTCTAAATACATAAGAAAAATGTGTATTGAAACATCTAATATTAATACTGTTTGTGTTCTGAAGGAATATTTTATCCACCATTACACTCTCATTATGAAAACATTAGATACAATTATCGATCAACAAAAAATTAATTTTTAATGATTCACATATCAGAAGCAAATAACAGGCCGTCTTCGGACAAGACAGACATTTTTTTGAGAATAAAAAAGAGATTGTAAAAATTACACCAAGAGAAAAAATTCAAGGAATAAAGTGATATGGATATAAGTATTTAAGTTAAAAGCTAAAAAGTTATTCTATTAGGCGCAGCAAGGAATAGAAAGAACAAGAACTCTGGGATTCTACTTTAGTAAATAATTACTTGTGTATTGAGAAAACTTCATTTTTTCATCTCACTTTTACACATTATTATACTATAAATTAACTAATTGTGAATAAATATACTATCTTTGGGATAAATTGCGCTAGTAGAAATATTCGTTGAACCTTATAAAAAGAAAAAAGTATGGAAAGAACACTTGTTATATTAAAACCATGCACCATCCAGCGAGGTCTGATTGGTGAAATAATTGCCCGTTTTGAAAAAAAGGGATTGATATTGGAAGGCATGAAAATGACCTGGTTGACGGATGAGATTTTAAGCGAACATTACGCTCACCTGAAAGAAAGGTCTTTTTTTCAAAGGGTTAAAGACGCAATGGCTGTATGCCCTGTGATTGTTTGTTGCTGGAAAGGAGTCGATGCGGTAAATGTAGTGCGTACGCTGGCCGGATCAACCAATGGAAGAAATGCCGCCCCGGGAACCATCCGCGGAGATTACAGCATGAGTGTACAGGAAAATATCGTACATGCCTCCGATTCACCGGAAACAGCCGCAATCGAATTAAAAAGATTTTTCAATGAGGATGAATTATTTAGTTATGAGACAAAAAACCTGCTCAGTCTTTATGCAAACGATGAATTCTGAGAGATAAAGTAAACAAAAAGCCGGAAAAGAGAAATCATAGACTCTTTTCCGGCTTTTTTATTTCTACTATATCATCCTATCCTCCCGAACCGGATGAACAACCTCATTACTAATCTAAAAATCTAATACCATGAAAAACACACTACATTATATAAACAAGCCCATTCTATGAAATGTTCCGAAAAAATAAAGAAATTACTTGCAGTTGTATTATTCCCGAATTGGACCTATATTTGTACTGTATTTTAAACACGAGTACAGACAAAAAATTAAAAGAAAACAATATGCACAGTTGGTTTGAATGTAAAGTCTCCTTTGAAAAAGTACTGGAGAACGGAATGCAAAAGAAAGTAACAGAACCTTATCTGGTCGACGCCCTCTCTTTCACAGAAGCGGAAGCCCGTATCATTGAAGAAATACGCCCGTTCATATCCGGCGAATTTACTGTTACTGACATCAAACGTGCCCGTCTTTCAGAATTGTTCTTCAACGAAAACGGCGACCGTTTCTACAAAATTAAAGTATATTTCATCACACTCGATGAAAAAAGCGGCGCTGAAAAGAAAACGGCTGCACAGATGCTTGCACAGGCTTGCACACTGAAAGAAGCCATCGCCGTACTGGAAGAAGGCATGAAAGGCACCATGGCCGATTACACAATCGCTTCGGTTACAGAAACCATGCTGATGGACGTATTCCCTTTCTCCGTCAATGATGACAAAACGCCCAAATCAGGAGAAGAATTGATTGCCGAACAGAAAAAACAGGCTGAGGACAAAGCACAGGAAGCATGAGTATCTCCCAGAACATAGTACAGGTAAAGGCATCGCTACCGGCAAACGTCACATTGGTAGCCGTGTCCAAGTTTCATCCGGCAGAAGCATTGATGGAGGCCTACAATGCTGGCCAGCGTGTCTTTGGCGAAAGCAGGGCACAGGAGCTGACGGCTAAACAAAAAGTACTACCGGGTGATATCGAATGGCATTTTATCGGTCCGCTGCAAAGCAATAAAGTGAAAGATATTGCGCCATTTATCCATACAATCCATAGCATCGACTCACTGAAATTATTACAGGAAGTAAATAAACAAGCCGCAAAAAACAACCGTATAATCCGTGTATTACTGGAGATACATGTTGCTCAGGAAGAGACCAAACACGGACTAAGTCCTGACGAGTGCCGTGAGCTTCTGCAAAACGAACAACTTGCCGAACTAGGCAATATTCAGATATGCGGATTGATGGGAATGGCGACCTATACCGATGACATTGCGCTCATCGAACAGGAATTTCACATCTTACATGAACTTTTCAGCGAATTAAAAGCTATATATTTCATAGGAAATGATAATTTTGCAGTACTATCTATGGGAATGAGTCACGATTATCCGGTTGCCATTCGCCAGGGTAGCACCATGATACGGGTTGGAACCAGTATTTTCGGCGAACGCGAGTACTAACACATTAAATTGAATCTGACATGATTGACATTAAAACCCAATATGCGGGACTAACACTTCGTAATCCGTTAATTGTAGGAAGTTCAGGTCTGACAAACAACCCTGAGCGAAACAAGGAATTCGAAAAGGCAGGTGCCGGAGCGATTGTTCTCAAATCTCTTTTTGAAGAACAAATTGAAATGCAAAGCGATTCGCTTATGCAGGATTCAGACTATCCGGAAGCTGCCGATTATATCCGTGGTTATGTAAAAGCAAACCAGGTAAACAACTATCTGGAACTGATAAAAAAGACAAAAGAACAGTGTACCATTCCTATCATTGCCAGCATCAACTGTTACAAGTCTGATGTGTGGATTGACTTTGCCCGTCAGATAGAGCTGGCAGGAGCCGACGCACTTGAACTGAATGTCTATTTTCTTGAAACGAGTCTGGAATACAATCCCGACGAGATTCGTGACCTTTACGTCAACATCATCCGGAAAGTAAAGGAAACGGTTTCAATACCCGTTATCATGAAAATCGGGAAAAACGTCGGAAACATTCCGGCACTGGTTAATACATTAAAGGTTAACGGGGCAGATGGCGTAGTGATGTTCAACCGCTTTTACCAGCCGGACATCGACATCAACAATATGCAGATAGTATCGGGCAACGTATTCAGCAACCACTCCGACCTGAGCGACACAATCCGCTGGACGGCAATCATTTCAGGTAAGGTTCCCGGAATAAGCATCGCTTCGTCGACCGGTATCCACGATTGGGAAGACGTTATCAAATGCCTGTTGGCAGGAGCTTCTGCCGTACAGATGTGCAGCGCATTATATACTCATGGCGGCGAAATCATATCACAGGTACTTACTTGTATTGAAGAATGGATGCACCAGACACATTATCAGAATCTGGCACAATTCCAGGGTAAACTGAATTATGCCAATATCCCGGATCCGGCCATGTATGAACGTTCACAGTTCATGAAATACTTCTCAAACAGAGACTAAGAAACAAATCTGATAAAACAGAAAAGAGACAGGGTTCCAGCCTTGTCTCTTTTTTATTTATTCCTTAATCATTGTCAGAAGCATTTTAAACCGTTGCACCGCTGTTAAAGCATGCGGTACATTGGCAGGAAGCACCAACGACTCCCCTGCTTTCATCCGGGAATGATTTCCATCGACAACGATTTCCATTTCACCTTCCAGTATTTGTACCAGAGCATCAAAAGGTGCGGTATGTTCACTCAGTCCTTCCCCTTTATCAAAAGAAAACAGAGTAATGTTACCTGCTGCACTTTTCACGATTTGTTTGCTGACAACCCCACCCGCTGAATAATCAACCAAATTGCTTAAATCGACTACAACTCCTTTTTGAAATAATTTTTCCATATCTTTTCTATTTACTGGTTTATAATAATCAATTCTGTTTTTCTTAAAACAACAGATGAAAAACATTTGTTCTCAACTACCCTTCAACAAGCCGGATAAAATATTTTCCACTAAACAATATCAATATTAAAAATATTATCTATCTTTGCATCATTAATAAAGAATACGACATGGAAGCAATCTGCGTAATCAAAGACATATACAAAACATTATATCAGTTTGAAAAGGCTTTTTCAGACGTTCATGAAATTACAATCAACGAAGCAATGCTGCTTTGCTGCCTGAAAGACAACCAGCCCAAATCAGCAGGCACCATCTGTGAATATATCGGATTATCGAACTCACGTGTATCCAAAGTAATCACTTCCGTTGAAAACAAAGGCTTTATCGACCGTACGATGAGTAAGGAAGATAAACGGCAGATGTTCTTTTCTCTTACCCCGAAAGGAAAAGAAAAAGTACAGAAAATGATGAATGCCGAATTACGTTTCGACGGCCTGTTCGGAAAACTGCAACAATGCATGGAAAAGGGATAATCCCTTTTTTTGCCTATTTATTTTCCATTAGAAAATATGTATAATAACAATAATAAAGAAAGTAAGATGAAATATTTAGTAATCGGAGGAGTAGCCGGTGGAGCAACAGCCGCCGCACGTCTGAGAAGAATGGACGAAAATGCAGACATTATCCTGTTTGAACGGGGCAAATATGTATCATACGCCAATTGCGGGCTACCTTATTATATCGGTGGCGTCATTGCAGAGCGTGATAAACTGTTCGTACAAACCGCCGAAGGTTTTACCGCCCGTTTCAATATTGATATACGGACCGAGCAGGAAGTTACCGTTATCCATCCCAAAGAAAAAAACGTAGAAGTGAAGAATCTCCGCACCGGACAGTCTTATACCGAAAGCTATGACAAACTGGTGCTCTCTCCGGGAGCCGAACCTTTGCGTCCCGGCATCGAAGGTATCGACAGCAAAAAGATATTCACCCTACGCAACGTACCCGATACCGATACGATCAAAAAGTATATAGACCGGGAGCATCCCCGCCATGCAGTAGTTGTAGGCGGCGGATTCATCGGACTCGAAATGGCCGAAAACCTGCACGATCAGGGTCTTGATATCGCCGTTGTCGAGATGGCTAACCAGGTAATGGCTCCGCTCGATTATTCAATGGCCGCTATCGTACATCAGCAACTGATTGAAAAAAAGGTAGACCTACGTCTGGAAGACGGCGTATTACGTTTTGAAGAAACGGACGGAGGTATCATCGTCCACCTGAAGAGCGGCAAACAGATTCCGACAGACCTGGTTATCCTCAGTATCGGTGTACGTCCTGAAACAAAGCTGGCCAAAGAAGCCGGACTGGCCATCGGAACCCTGGGAGGGATTGCCGTAAACGATTATATGCAGACGTCCGACCCGGACATTTATGCCCTGGGAGATGCTGTCGAAGTGCTCAATCCGGTAACAGGCAAACCGGCTTTAATCCCGCTGGCTGGTCCGGCGAACAAACAGGGACGTATCGTAGCCGATAATATCGTATTCGGCAATCGCGAAACTTATAAAGGTACGATAGGCACTTCTATTGCCAAAGTGTTTGATATTACGGTCGCTGCCGCCGGTGCCAATGCCAAGTTACTGAAACGGGAAGGCATCCCCTATCAGTCATCATACACCCACTCGGCTTCGCACGCCGGTTATTATCCGGGAGCCGTTCCGATGTCTATAAAAATAGTATTCTCACCGGACAACGGACAGTTATACGGTGCCCAGATTGTTGGATTCGACGGAGTAGACAAACGAATCGAAATGCTTGCCCAGGTAATACAACGCAAAGGAACAGTCTACGACCTGACCGAACTGGAACAGGCCTACGCACCTCCTTATTCATCAGCCAAAGACCCCGTCAACATGGCTGGTTATGTTGCAGAGAATATCCTTACCAAAAAGGTCGAAACCATTAACTGGCGCGACATAGCACAATTGGGTAGTAATACCCTGTTGGTCGATGTACGCACAGCCGACGAATATAACCTGGGTTCCATACCGGGAGCTATCAATATCCCGGTCGACGAACTGCGCAACCGCCTGCCGGAACTGCCAACCGACAGACCAATCGTAGTGACTTGTGCCATCGGATTACGCGGATATCTGGCTTACCGCATTTTGGTTCAGCATGGTTATAAAAATGTAAAGAACCTGTCGGGAGGATTCAAAACATGGAGTGCAGCGACAGCCGGAATAGCTTCCAAACAAACAGAAGGCAATTCCCAAACAGCAATGACACCAAAAACGTCTACCGCCGCCGCATCTTCTTCTCCCTCACAGCAGACCATCCGGATTGATGCCTGCGGTCTTCAATGCCCCGGTCCTGTCATGCAGCTGAAAAAACATTATGCTGAGATAAATACAGGTGACCGTCTTCTGATAACCGCCACCGACCAGGGATTCGGGAAAGATGTAGCCGCCTGGTGCAATATGACCGGAGCACAGCTGGTCGGAGTTGAGAATAAATCGGGAGTCATCCATGCCACAATCGAAAAAGGTGAACCTAAAAGTTCCTGTAAAATGGTGAACGGTACGGACAACAAGACGTTGATTGTATTCAGTGACGACCTGGATAAGGCCCTTGCCTCCTTCGTTATTGCCAACGGAGCCGCCTCGACCGGCAAGAAAGTAACCATGTTCTTCACTTTCTGGGGACTGAATGTCATCAAGAAACGGCAGAAACCGTCTGTTTCAAAAGATATATTCGGCAAAATGTTCGGCTGGATGCTTCCCGCCCACAGCGGTAAACTGAAACTATCGAAAATGAATATGGGTGGTGCCGGAAGTTGGATGATGCGCCTCATTATGAAGAAAAAGCATATCGACAGCCTGGAAAGCCTCATCGCTCAAGCCGCTGAGAACGGTGTCGAAATGATAGCCTGCACCATGAGTATGGATGTGATGGGTGTCAAAAAAGAGGAACTGATGGACAACGTCACGCTTGGCGGAGTAGCCACTTATCTTGAACGGGCGGAAGATGCAAACGTAAACCTGTTCATTTAAACACTCCGGTTATTTTCCAAAGGATATATACCCCATAAAAAAGCATATATGTTTTGCGTTTAAAACATATATGCTTTGCTTACAAAAGTCCCTTATTTTGATTTCAAAAGTCCTATGTTTTTTTCTTGACAAATAAAGGCCTCTATTTCAGGGGCAATGTCGTTACGTCGACATCCGGAGCAGTTCCGTTCGGCTGACGTGTAAAAACGGATTTGAACTCTGTATTATCATTGAAGAAACCGCCATTACGGAGGAAGAACATATTATCTTCCACCCCACCGGCATAATCCTGACGGACACCGGCACGGGCGGTGGCATCATAAGTGAACATGCCTTCGGTAAGTTCTTTCCACTCTCCTTTAGCCGTACGGGCCCATTGGTTTCCAAAATGGACACTACGTTCCAGATAACCTTGCCCGGGCATAAAGTTTTCAAGGAAAGAATGTGCTCCGGTGTACCATGCGTTTGTCTGCGGCCGCAGAAAACCGGCTATCAATCGCCACTCGCCTTCTTCAGGAGCAAAGAACCAGGCATAATAGGCCGTATTCCCTTTACCGTCCGGATGAACACGGGTAATGACACGATAAGTTTGTCCGGCTTTCCAGGGATATTTCAGATAACTCTGTCCACCCGACCCTTCGTTACCGAACTCTCCGATATGTACATCTTTTCCCTGCGCCAGCAGCTTGATGCGGTGGTCTTCCGGTATCGCTTTCGGGTCGTCCGTTTCAAACGGGCTCCATACGGAAAACAAGACACGGCGTTCCGTATCGCTATTCGCCTGGATACCGCAATAACCTTCACCGAAACCATTCGTCATAAAGTAACTGCCAATCTTATCTTCTCCCTCCGGAACCGTTATTTCATTGTAGAAATATTCGACCGATTCTTCCGGCAATGTATATTTCATATGTACGGAAGGTCCACGCATTCCCCAGTAAGGTTCAAAGTTACGCACAAAATAAAGAGGCTCCTGCGCAGCCGGTCCGTCTATCAGCAGTTCGGAGATATTGGCAAACTGAGCGCCTTCTTTCTCTTCTCCCTGCAAATCCACACGGATATACCCCGGTTCCGTAACGGATACCTTCCCTACCGGAATAACCGTTTCCTCTGCTTCCGTCACTTTTACGGTAAAACTTTTACCTCCGAAAGTTACCTTTACAGTCGACGGTCCGTCTGCCGCTTTCCCTTTCAGGAAAAGATTCAAATCACCGGGCTGGCTGGTTTTAAACCACGCCGACAAGACGGCATCCGTCCCCGTCCACGATTTGATACCATCGGTCGAAACCTTCGCACTCTCTTTTCCGGCAGTCACATAAGTGTTTCCGCCTAACGGAACCGATACCGCCTCAGCCGAAGGTTCCATCTGCTTACTCTGGCAGCTGCACATCAGGACAGCTATGCCGAACAGGATAATTTGTTTAATCTTATTCATTCTTATTTTAGATTTAAAGCAAAAACGGGACAGAAGTAAACCTCGCTACTTTCTGTCCCGTTTTTCTATTTATTGTCCGTAGATAAACTAAGGTAATTATTTAATCATATCGAAACCTGTATAAGGAATCAACGCTTTCGGAATGCGGATACCTTCAGGTGTCTGATTGTTTTCAAGCAATGCAGCAACGATACGCGGCAAAGCCAAAGCACTGCCATTCAGTGTATGGCACAGTTGTGTCTTTTTGTTCTCATCACGATAACGGCATTTCAGACGGTTAGCCTGATAATTATCGAAATTGGATACGGAACTTACTTCCAACCAACGTTTCTGAGCTTCCGAATATACTTCGAAGTCGAAGCAAAGAGCGGCAGTGAAACTCATGTCGCCACCACACAGACGCAGGATACGGTACGGAAGTTCCAGTTTCTGGAGCAGGCCTTCCACATGGTCCAGCATTTCCTGATGAGACTGCTTAGAATGCTCCGGCTTGTCGATACGAACCAGTTCCACTTTAGAGAACTCGTGCAGACGGTTCAAACCGCGTACATCTTTACCATAAGAACCGGCTTCGCGACGGAAACATTGTGTATAGGCACAGTTCTTGATAGGCAACTGTTTTTCATCGATAATCACATCACGGTAGATATTGGTTACCGGCACTTCGGCAGTCGGTATCAGATAAAGGTCGTCCACTTCGCAATGGTACATCTGTCCTTCCTTATCCGGAAGCTGACCGGTACCGAAGCCGGAAGCGGCATTTACCACGGTCGGCGGCATGATTTCCATATAACCGGATTTGCGTGCCTCATCCAGGAAGAAGTTTATCAAAGCACGCTGCAACTGAGCGCCCTGTCCTTTATAAACCGGAAAACCGGCACCTGTAATCTTCACACCCAGGTCGAAGTCAATCAAATCATATTTTTTAGCCAATTCCCAATGAGGCAGTGCGTCCTTCGGCAGTTCTGTTTCCATACCACCCATTTTTTCTACCACATTGTCCTCAGCGGCAACGCCTTCGGGCACTTCATCGTAAGGCACATTCGGAATTGTATAAAGCAGGTTCTGCATCTCTTCCGCAGCCTGGTCCATTTCAGCCTGAATGCCCTTGCTCAGTTCCTTGATTTCGGCAACACGCTTTTTAGCAGCTTCGGCTTCTTCTTTTTTGCCTTCTTTCATCAGGCCACCGATTGTTTTCGACAGCGAGTTAACCTCTGCCAGGTTTGTATCTAATTGATTCTGTGTACTACGTCTTTTATCGTTCAGTTCAATCACCTTAGCGATGCTTTCTTTTGCACCCTTAAAGTGTTTCTTCTCCAGACCACGAATCACGCGGTCTGTTTCTTCCGTAATCATTTTAAGCGTCAACATACTTGCTCTATGTTTATTTATTTTGAAATGCAAAGATACATAAAAAAGCAACTTCCGCTCAGATGTTTACAAAAATATCTCACTTCACCCGTCCTCCCGTTATCCAGCTCCGGGTATAATAGGGTTCGCTCAGGCTACTGACCATTACTCCCCTGGAAGTACTGGTATGGATAAACTTCCCGTTCTTCAGATAAATTCCTACATGGTTAGGTGTCTTTTTCTTGCCTCCTCCTGTTTTAAAAAACACCAAATCGCCTTCCTGCAATTTGCCGCGGCTGACCTTCTTACAATTATATTTCAGCATATCCGCCGACGAACGTGCCAACTGTTTTCCATAAACCTCGCGAAACACAATCGCCACAAACCCGGAACAATCCACGCCCCGCTTGGTACTTCCTCCCATCCGGTGAGGTGTCCCCAGCCATTTCGCCCCTTCATTATAAAGAAAGATATTATCATCCGGCGTAATACGCACACCATATAAACGTGACAATTCCTTCGGCCCTTTAAAATCAGCCGGAAGTGCCACACGTTTCTTACTGCTGCAGGATGTCAGGACCAGTACAAACAAAAACAGCCAAAGGCTGAATATAGGATTTTTATATATCATGATTTATTTATTCTCTTTCTGTAGTTGGAGCAATACGATGAACCGTTTCTTTTACTTGCTTTACAACATCTACCCCATCTCATACTTATTAGGATTGATTCTTATAATGCAAATATACATATTTTTCAACACCATTCGAAAAGTTTTTAGAAAACACCATCACATTCCAACGATCGATTCAAAGTAAGGATTCAGTTTGTGCTGGTTATAATTAACTTCCGCTATCATTTTTGAAGAGTTTGCATAACAATACTCACATTTATGCGGACAGGTATATTTGTTCAACCCCATCAACCCTCTCGCCAGATACTCCATATCATCCCCCTCAAAAGGCCGGTAATTAATATGATTCTTTTCCAGATTCGCTTTTACCTTTTTATATTCCAGAATATCAGCAAAACTGAATACCAGCTTCTTCGTATACCCTTTTAACTGATTTCCGATACGCTCAACCTTTTCCAGTAAATCATCTTTAGAAATCCGGTCAGTCAGCACCATCGGGTCAAAGCGCCAGATAACCCGGTCGCTATCCAGACGGTCAACCAATCGTTTAAACGTATCTATCAACTGACTTATTCCTTCTCAAAATACAATTGTTTTTAGTTGCAAATACAACTGTTTTTGTTTCTAAATACAATTGTATTTGTATTCAAATACTTAAGTCTATGAAATAGAGAACATTTTGAATATTTGTTTTCTTAGAGTTGAAAGAAGATTATTTCACCTACTGACATACTGTTGTCACCACAATAGTCTATATTTGTAACCTTACTATCAATATTGCAAAATGAAAACAGAAAAGCCATTAGTAGACAAAGATTACGTATTAGATAAAATTGAAAGTTGGACATTTGTCGAAATACCGGAAATCCCAATGCCTAAGACTCCTTTTGGAATGCTAAAAGTAAAAGGAAAGATAGATAACTATGAATTTTCCAATGTACACCTGATGCCTATCGGAAACGGACATATAGGTCTGGCTGTAAAATCGGAAATAAGAAAAAAAATAAAAAAGCAAGCTCCTGATATCGTACATATTACACTGTATGAAGATAATACGCCATTAATAATACCCGAAGAATTATTGTTGTGCATGGAAAATGAGGAGGGCCTCTTAGATAAATTTGAAAAATATAAGCATGGTCAAAAAAAAGCATTTATAGATTGGATTAATTCTGCAAAAACAGAACAAACCAAAGCCAACCGCATTGCCAAAACGATAACAATGATACAAAAGAATGAAAAGATTTAACAGTAGAAACCTGATCGATAGAATACGATCCACTCCTGACTCTTATGGAAATATCACCTGATGATAAATCCATAAAAGACTGGAGCGAACGTAAATGGGCGTTATGACAGGACTTTACTTCAAAAACATAGGCAAGTGAACAATAAAGACCATATCCAAAGTCTGTACTTACTTTCTCTTGAATACGAATTACTCCGTCTTTATAGACTTCACCGGATTGTTGAGAGCCGCTCTTAACGATTGGAAACTAACCGTCAGCAAAGCAATCAGGGTTATCAGCAAGGCCACTCCTGCAAAAATATCCCAACCGAGTGTAATCCGGTAGGCATAATCCTTCAGATAGTGGTTAGCGGCATATAAAGAGACAGGAATACCTATTACAAAAGAAATAAGTAAAAGTATCATATACGCTTTTCCCAACAAAAATAGTATATCTATTATTTTAGCCCCCAATACTTTGCGGACACCGATTTCCTTTGTTCGCTGTTCGGCAGAAAAGGCACTTAATCCCAGTAACCCCAAACAGGAGATAAAAATTGCCAGCATGGCAAATAAGGCAGACAACTTTTCTACCAGATGTTCATCCTCAAACAAATCATCGAAACGGTCGGTCATAAAGGTCGGCTCAAACGCATGATACGGTGTAAAAGAACGCAATACCGTCTGTACCCGCCCTATCGCTTCATACGTATCGATATCCGGTTTCAGACGAACAAACAATATATACGTTCTTTGAGGATCATAGAAAAACAAAGCAGACGCCGGCTCAAGTGTATAAAAATCATCGAACACGAAATCTTTCATAATACCAACTATCTCCCATTTGTGATCAGGCGACTGACCGATTTGTCCTCCTACACGGCCTTCCCTTCCCATTCTTTTTGCCAGAGTCTCATTGATAAGGATTCCTGCCCCTCCCTTATTATTTTTCTTAGCCGGATCGATATCCGTTCCGTCAAGCAGTTTTATCCCGGCAGCATCTATCAAACCTTCCGACACAAAATTAAAAGAAATATAGGCATCATCTTCCGGATCTTTTCCATTCCAATACCAAGGATTGGTACGCATACTCGATTTCAGAATCGGACTGGCTGAAAACCCACAATTTTCTACTACACCGGTATTGATCAGCTCATTCCGCACAGCCGAAGACGCATTACACAATTCTTCAGTGGCCGGAAAACTTACCAGATTTTCTTTTTTTATTCCGATATCCCGTTTTTGTACCAGCTGTATCTGAAGATAAATAACGAAAGTACTACAAATCAGGATAAATGCCATCGTAAATTGAAAGATAACCAACCCCTGACGTATCCATGCGGCACTTCCCCCTTTACTCACTTTCTGCATTTTCAGCGTAGTCAACGGATTGAAAGAGGACAGATACAACGCCGGATAACTACCGGCCAGAAAAGTACAAAACAATCCGATCGCCACCAGTCCGGTCACAATCGTCGGATCGAGCAGACTAAAGGATAATTGAACGCCTATAAATTCATTAAACCAGGGAAGACTCAGCCAGATCAATCCGACCGACAGCAAAAGAGCTATCGATGTTATCAGTCCCGATTCTACCAGAAATTGCCGGATCAGGTGTTTTCGTTTGGTTCCGAAGGTTTTCCGCACACCGACTTCCAACGCCCGTTTTTGGGAACGTGCAGTCGATAGATTCATAAAATTGATACAGGCAATCAGGAGTATCAACACTCCGATCAGAAAGAAAAGGGAGACAGTCTTTATGTAGCCGCCACCAGTTTCTATCCCATCTTTAAACTGACCATACAAAAGCATTTTATTAAGAGGATAAAGGAATATCTGAATACTCTCACAAGCCGGCCCGGCTTTACGAAAAGCGAGTCCTTTCAGCTTCTCATTCAACTGCTCCAGATCCACTCCCGGTTCCAACTCGACATAAGTTTGCAGCCAGGAAGCCCCCCATTCGTTTACATTAAATACTTTTTTCATTTCCTCTACGAAGACACGAAAAGGTATCAGCCATTCAAATTGGAACGAAGTATTACCGGGCATATCCTCAAACACACCCGTTACTTGATATATAACTCCTTCATGAATCAACCCCTTTCCTATCGGATCTTCTTCGTTATATATCTTTCGAGCCATCGACCGGCTGAGGACAATGGAATATTGCGGTTCGAAAACGGAAGAGGCATCACCACTTATGAACTTCATACCGATCAGATTAAAGAGAGTGGAATCGGCATAAGCTCCCTTTTCTTCAAAAGAGTCTGTTGTATTTTCAGGGACAAAAACGACTGTCTGAGCATTATATCTGCTACAACTCTTCACTTCCGGAAATTCGTCTTCCAGAACTTTTGACAGCACAGAGTTTGATTCGAAACTTGTAATACATTCATTCGAGACGGGGAAATAATGAGATGCACTGACATATATATTTCGGGAATTAGGGATTGCCTTGTTGAAATTCACTTTACTTTCCACCCAGAGAAAGATAAGTGCAGCCGAAGTAATTCCGATTGCCAGCCCCAGGATATTCAGAAAACTATATATTTTATTCCGGAAAATAATCCGGAGAGATCTTCTTATATTCATTGTGTAAGTTTTTTAGTTTGCGGTATAAGCTAATTCTTTCAGGAAATTTTCCGAAACAGGTTTCCCATCCAGCATATGAATAATCCGGTGGCTGTAACGGGCATCGTGTTCACTGTGTGTTACCATAACGATCGTGGTTCCGGCATCATTGAGCATAGTCAGCAGATCCATTATTTCCAGGCCATTGCGACTATCCAGGTTTCCGGTTGGTTCATCTGCAAGGATCAGTTTCGGATCATTGACAATTGCCCGGGCAATCGCCACACGCTGCTGTTGTCCGCCCGAAAGCTGCGACGGGAAATAGTTACGGCGATGATTGAGAAGGACGCTTTTCAAGGCTTTCTCTACTTTCATTTTGCGGAGGGAGGCTTTCATTCCACAATTTTCCAACGGCAATTCGATATTCTCAAATACAGTTAACTCTTCTATCAGATTGAAATTCTGGAAAACAAAACCGATATTCTCCCTTCGCAAATCGCAACGTTTGTCTTCATTTAATCCGGTAACCTCAACCCCATTAAAAAGATAGGAACCCGAATCAGGATCGTCAAGCAATCCCAGTATATTCAGCAAAGTAGATTTACCACATCCCGACGGTCCCATAATGGCAACAAACTCATGTTCCTTTACATGAAGCGACATATTATCCAAAGCAATTGTCTCCACCTCTTCCGTCCTGTAGACTTTCCTCAAATCATTTATTCTAATCATAGTCTTATGAATAATTTAGCATGTTACATATAAATCCGGAACAATTGATATGCCAAAACAGCAATCCCCAATATATTACCCCATTAACAAAACGACCGCCCTTGAATAGTGTCCATAAACGGACACCTTATGTCTGCCTACAGACAAAAAACAGGAACAGCTTGGGCATTCACTTCATTCTTGATATATTTGCAACCTACTAACAAGAGTAATTATGAACTTACACCAGGCAAATATACTGATTGTTGATGATGATAAAGACGTTCTGACCGCCGTACGTTTTTTGCTGAAGATGGAAGTGAAAACAATACTGACAGAAACAAACCCGGACAACATCCATAAACTGATCACAGAGAATGACATAGACATTATTTTGTTGGATATGAACTTCAGAAGTTCCATCAACACCGGCAACGAAGGTCTGTTCTGGCTGAAAGAAATAAAGAAACGGAAACCTTCCCTGTCAGTCATTATGATTACAGCCTATGCAGATATAGACCTGGCCATCAAAAGCCTAAAAGAAGGGGCCGCAGACTTTATCGTCAAACCCTGGCATAACGAGCATCTGCTGAATATCCTGTCGGAGACACTTCGGAAACAGGCAACTCCGGACAGTAAAGAGAAAACAAATAAAAGAAATACTGATATAGAGATTATCGGAAACTCGGAAAGCATGCAGCTTTTGTTCCATAAATTGCAAAAGATAGCACCTACCGATGCAAACATATTGATCCTGGGAGAAAACGGAACAGGAAAAGATCTTGTTGCCCGCTACATCTATCAGTCATCCCTTCGCCGGAATCAGCCATTTGTAAAAGTAGACGTAGGTTCCCTGACGGAAACCCTTTTCGAGAGCGAACTTTTCGGACATAAAAAGGGAGCATTTACAGATGCGCGTGAAGATCGTACCGGTCTAATCGAGGCGGCAGACAAAGGTACACTTTTCCTGGATGAAATCGGAAATATAACTTTGCAACAGCAGGCCAAACTGCTGACCGTGCTGCAAAACCGTGAAGTGACCCGCCTCGGAGCCAATACACCGATGCCGGTGGATATCCGTCTGCTGTCAGCAACCAACCTGCCATTACGGGAGTTAGCCAACGAAGCAAAGTTTCGTAAAGACTTGATTTACCGAATCAATACAGTAGAGATAACCGTACCGCCTCTACGTGAACGAGGCGAAGATATTATCCTGCTGGCAGAACATTTCCTGAAAATGTATGAGAAAAAGTATTTCAAACAAAAGTTCCGTTTAGCCGACTCAGCCAAAAAGAAACTGATGCTGTATCATTACCCCGGCAACGTACGCGAGCTGCAATACACCATAGAAAGAGGCGTTATCATGGCCGACAGCGATGTGCTGAAAGCGGAAGACATCACCTTCTCTCCCTTGGAGCAACAGGAAGAAAATGCCCAACCGATACCGACACATAATCTGGATGATCTGGAGAAGACAGCCATCGAACAGGTCATTCAAAAACATAACGGAAACATATCGCAAGCGGCAAAGGAACTGGGATTAACCCGGGGAGCCTTATACCGCCGGCTAGAAAAACACGGACTATGACGATCGCCCTATCCATCCTAATCGTTATACTTCTGCTATATATAATATATGTACGCAGGAAAACAAAACAGGATATCGACGAATTTGCCGAGTCCATCATTAACAGAGATTTTTCAAGGAAATCCCCCCGGTTCCAATCTATCACGGATGCCTTCCTGAATCTGGCGGCCGAGAAAGAAGCGCAGCAGCATTACCTGAAAGAGATGCTGGAACTGGTCGATACAGGTATCCTCGCCTATGATGTGGAAAACCATGAATCACTATGGATGAATGATTCTTTTACGACCCTGCTCAACATTCCTCATATCAAGAATATCAACTGGCTGAAAAAGCAAAACGAAAACCTTTTCAATGAACTGCTCGATATCCCGGTAAACAAAAGTACCCTGATAACGATCCATGCCCGGAAGCAAACCATCAAAACAATGACAAACGCTTCCGTCTTTCAAACCGGAGGGAAAACCTACAAACTGATTGCCTTCCATAATGTAAGCGCAACGATGGAAGAAGTCGAATCGGGTGCCTGGAAAGGATTACTCAATGTAATGACTCATGAGATTATGAATTCTATCGTCCCTGTCTCATCCCTCTCGGATACGCTCAGAAGAAAAATACATACATTGAAAGAAAATGTATCCGAACCGTCTACTACGGATCTGGAAGATATGGAACTGGCGATGGACACAATTCACCGGAGAAGTGAAGGCCTACTGCGCTTTGCCGAAACCTATCGTAATCTAAGCCAAAAGATAGTACCTGATATGAAATCATATAATCTCTATGATTTGCTGAGTTCTGTTCATTCCCTGATGAATCCTTCCCTTCAACAAAAAGGGATCGCTTTCACGCTAAAAACAAACGCTCCGGAAGTCACCGCCTTTATGGACAGGGATTTGATAGAACAGGTTATCATCAATTTTATAACCAATGCCACCTATGCCACAAGTGAAAAAGAGAATCCGCAAATACATCTTTTCTCCGGGTATGACTCAGAAGGACATCCTTACATCACCGTTGCCGACAATGGCAAGGGCATCCCCGACTCAATCCGCGACAAGATTTTCATTCCATTTTTCAGTACCAAGAAAAACGGTAACGGCATCGGCCTGAGCATTTCCCGGGAAATCGTCAAACTGCATAACGGAAAGCTGCACGTGCAAAGCCAGGAGAAAGAAGGAAGTGCCTTCACTATTTTATTCAGTCCCTAAGCCAGCATTTGTTTCATTAGGAAGAAACAAGTGTTTCTACCGCATGAAACAGTTGTTTCCCCTGCATGAAACAGGAAGCGAAACCACATAAAAAAAGCGAAACCTCCTTTCGGAATTCCGCTTTTCTTATTTTCTTCGAGTAAAGCTATCTTATGCTTCTGCTACAACTTCCTGGATAGAAACGAATGATCTGTTTTCTTTACCTCTACGGAAAGTAACAACACCATCTTTCAAAGCGTACAACGTATGATCTTTACCGATACCAACGTTTTCACCCGGATGATGAACAGTACCTCTCTGGCGAACCAAAATGTTACCAGCTTTAGCAACTTCACCACCAAAAAGCTTAACACCTAATCTTTTACTTTGTGATTCACGGCCGTTCTTAGAACTACCTACACCTTTCTTATGTGCCATTTCTTCTTTTCTCCTTTAAACGTTAAGCAACAATTTCTTTAATACTCACTTCAGTGAACTGCTGACGGTGACCGTTCAGTTTACGATAACCTTTTCTTCTCTTCTTGTGGAAGATCAGCACTTTATCACCTTTTACCAGCGGAGACAGTACTTCACATACTACCTTTGCGCCTTCTACTGTAGGAACACCTACTTTAACTTCTCCGTTGTTGTCAACCAACAACACTTTGTCAAACTCAACAACAGCACCGCTTTCTGCGTTCTGAATGTGATGAACGAACAACTTCTTACCTTCTTCAGCTTTGAACTGTTGTCCGTTAATTTCTACGATTACGTACATCTGTCTTTTTATATTTAAACAGGTTATGTCCCGGGGGTGGATACATATTCCATATCACTTGTTTACCCTCTGCGGAATTTCAGACTGCAAAAGTACTGTTTCCGAATATATTATGCAAGAAATATTCGTTTTTTTTCGATTATTTCCTATCTAAGAAGAAAACCACTTTATTATAAATACAAATTATACGCAACAACAGACCTATGGTTTCATACCTTTTAAACACTCTTTTACGTTAAGCTACTACCAAAGTATTATAAATACACAACAATATCAATAAGTCCTAAAGTAAACAATAAGACTATTATATCAAATTGTTTACTTTAGAACTTTATTCAACCTTCTTTTTCCTTAAAAACATTCACTTTGATGAATAATCTCCTTGAAGAGTATATTGCCATTTGAAGGTATTAAAATCTACCCCCGGCTCATTCAATGAATATACAGGAATACAATAGACACCAATAACACTATCTGAATTTGGACCAATACTACGCTTTTCGTAACGATAATATATAGTAGAAACAGTCCATTGATTACTTCCCGTTTGCACTAAATCATAACCATAAGAATTTTCATCACTAGGTTTGACTCCTGCATAATCACCTATTACAAACTCATGTGATCTTGATTGATTGTAAACCAAAGTCAGTTTCCAAGAATACACATAATAATATCCCGGATCAATACCCCATTTATTTGCAACACTTTCACTGATGGTAACAGCTGTTTTGTTTAATACAATTTCATGATTAGTAACACCTTGCATGGTAACATAAGTCATATCCTCAATCCAATTATACTCAACCTTGATAATAGTATAGTCACCAGCTTTTGTAAGAGGTGTACTTATACTATATTCTTTGACAGTAACTAAATTAGTCGAATCTGGATTATTAACTAAGCGAATCGCTTCATATTCAGCTTTTGTCGATGTTGCCATAATAGGGATAACATCTTCAATAGGAACTGATTCGGCAGCAATTGTTGCAGAATCAACAAGTTCAGAAACTTCATCAACTGATACTTTTTCATCAATAAATGAATTGTTACAAGCTGTAAACACAACTAATAACACTAAGGGAATCATTCTTTTCATAATACATTCTAATTAATAACAATACTAATACTATTTACAAAAGCAAATTGATATTGAATATCTATAAATCATTATTTATATTGTAATACAGATTTATCTCCGCCACCTAAATCTATAGCTTCCCCATTTACATTACGCAAATTTGTTACATCTATGTTCTCATTAACATAGATATTATTCAAAGGGCGATTCAAAGTAAAATATAGACATTTGATGGCGGGACATAATGAAATATCCAACGTTTGAAGCAGATTTTGTGATACATCTAAATAAGTGATCAGAGTAGAGTTTAAAGTAATGGAAGATAAAACATTATTATGACAATCAATATGTGTAAGATCTTTGGAATCAGACATATTCAACGATGACAAATTATTTGAATAGCATTCCAATGTTTTCAAGGACACACAGCCTTTAATTCCTAGGATTTGCATTGATGGATTTTCAGAACAATACAATTCCTGTAAATTCTCACAGTTTGCAACATGCAACCAGGATATATCATTTCCGGAACAGGACAATATCTCTAAAGCCTTTGAATAAACATCGATAGCGGTAAGTTTATTTGAATAACAAATCAATGTTTTTAACGATGTACATTCTGTTATATCTATCAATTCAATAGAATTCTTTTCACAAAGCAAAGCTTCCAGTTTAGTACATTTACTTAAATTAAGATCTCCTTGCAATTTATTTCCTGAACAAGAAATTTCTTTCAAATCGGGATTGTTTGTAAAGTCCAAAGATGTCAGTACGTTGAAATCACAATACAAATACGCTAAACTTTCAAAATCGGAAAGATTGAGTTCATTCAAAGAATTACTATAACAATATAACTCTTCCAGTCGACTGCATCCACTCAGATTAAGTGAAGAAATATTACAATTATGGCAATCTGCTTTTTTTAAATAAGAACACTTACTGAGATCTAATGAAGTCAATTCCGTATTATCACTACATGTTAATTGTTCCAGGTATGCAAAATTTTCAATCCCACCTAACGATTTTATTGTTTGTCCGTTATACTGAGCAGGAATATTCATTTCTGTTACGAGATAAAGTTCCCGAAACGATAATTCTTGATCTCCGTCCAAGTCAAAAGAGCTAAGACACCATTCATAGAAAACATTGTCAGAAAAATCAACAAATGTTATGCCTTCTTCATTCTTCTCACACGAAGATACTATTCCTAAAATAATTATCTGTAGAATAAGGATAATTGTGTTTTTCATTTTATCTGAAATTTAATATTGTTCATATTTCAATACGAACAAATATCTCATATGTTTTCAGATAATCAAAATAAAATCCGCCAACGGGACATATCAGTCGATGAGGCAGCTTAATTTATCGGCCATGCCCATAAATCAGCCCCATCGTTCACTAAATATTTTCACAAGGAAACAACGCTTAAAACTTTTTCAATTCCTGATACAACCGTTGCACCGGCAACCCCATTACATTATAGAATGAGCCGTTGATAGCCTCTACCCCGACATAACCGATCCATTCCTGTATCCCGTAACTACCGGCTTTATCGTACGGACGGTATTTATCTACATAATAGATAATGTCATCCTTTTCCAGTTTGGAAAAGGCGACTGCCGAAGAGACGGAAAAAGAAACCGTTTTCTGTTTAGTCGTCAGGCAAACGCCGGTGATGACTTCATGTACATGGCCCGACAGGTGGCAAAGCATCTCGATTGCTTCCTCACGGTCGGCCGGTTTGCCCAGGATACGATCCGGTTGCCCATAAGTGACAACGATTGTGTCAGCCGTAATGAGCAATTCGTTATCAGTCATTTTTTCCAGATACGCTTCTGCCTTTTTACGGGCGATATAAGCAGGTATCTCGTCTGCCGTCAAGTCATCAGGATATGATTCGTCGATACCGGGAATTACTTCGACCTCGAATTTGAGGTCAAGTCCGGCCAATAATTCTTTTCGCCGGGGTGAGTTAGATCCCAGCACGATTCGGTAATGTTGTAGGTTAGTCAGCATAATTATTTTTCATTGTTATTACCATCCGAACGCTTCTGCGCTCATCCAATGGCCTTGTGCTTTCATTGTTTGTTCTATCACATCGCGGGCAACACCTTCGCCCCCTTTGCATAAGGAGATATATTTCGCTATTTGCTTGATTTCCGGGGCTGCATCCGCCGGAGCGACCGGCAAGCCTACCCGCTTCATCACATCATAGTCGGGGATATCGTCTCCGGCATACATGACTTCTTCAGGCGTCAATCCCGTCTTTTGCAGGAAATCATTGAAATCGTGTATCTTTACGGCACTCCGCATATATATATGTTCAATACCCAAGCGGGAAAAACGGATTTGCACTGCCTCCGTATAGCCTCCGGTAATAATCCCGACCTGGTAACCTTTCTTTACAGCCAGTTGCAGGGCATAACCGTCTTTGATGTTGACTGTGCGCATCGGATCGCCGTTGGGATGAAGTGATACCACATCGCACGACAGCACACCGTCTACATCAAACACAAATGCTTTTATCTTTGTCAGGTCATAATTGATACTACTCATTTTGGGCCTCCTTATGTATACTTTGGCTAAGAAGCCGGTAGATCGCTTGCATATCCGGATCGTCCAGCATAGCCAGGTGTTTATTGATCACATTTTCATCATACCGGATTGCGGGCCCGGTCTGAGCCGCAGCAGGCGGCATGGAATGTATTTTCGATACTGTCTCATCGATAAGCGGCAAAAGGACATCTGCCGGAATGGATTCGTTTTCCAGTAACTTATAAGATAATGTATAAATATGATTGGTAAAATTACAGGCAAAGACAGCCGCCAGATGCAAACTCCGGCGTTTTTCCGAAGACATGAAACGAACATTCTCAGAAAGGGCGCTGGCTATATTCTTCAGATAATCCGCATTCTTATCCGTGTTTGCTTCCAGAAAAATGGGAATCACATCAAAATTCACATTCCTTCCCTTACTGAATGTCTGCAAAGGATAAAGGACTCCGAAACGTTGGGCATATCCTTCAAATACACTCATAGACATACTTCCTGCCGTATGGACCCACATACCGTTATTCGGTTTGACCTTCGATATTACATCCGACAAGACAGTATCCTTCAGTGAAAAGACATACAGATCGCCATCTTCCTGCAAAGCGGATAAATCATTCGTCCACGGACACCCCAGTCGTGTTGCCAACTGACGGGCACTCGCCTCTGTATGGCTGTACACCTGACCAATCTGCATACCAACCCGTTGCATAGCGAGCGACAAACGTGTCGCCAGATTTCCGGCTCCGATAAAAACTATTTTCATGCTTCCTTGTTTTCTTCCGGCATTTTATAAGTGCCCAGGTGAATCTTTTCCCATTGCAAATGAGCTTCGTCAAACGGTTTGCGTTCCTGATCCTTATAACCGAAACCGATAATCGAGAGCACCTCCAGCTGATAAGGAATATCCAGCAGGCTACGGACATACACATTGGCGTCTGCATCATCTTCCGTCTGCCGGTTACGTATCTGGCACCAACAGCTGCCCAGACCCAGATCTTCCGCCTGGAGTTGCATATAGATAGAAGCGATCGAGGCGTCTTCCACCCAGACATCGCTATCCATTACATTCGCCATTACCACAACAGCCAGTGCACAACCTTCAAGAAACGAAGCTCCGGCCGGCTTACAACCAGCCAGTTTTTTCAACATTTCCTTATCTTCCACCACAACGAACTGCCAGGGATTTTTACGCTTGGAAGCGGGTGCCATCAAAGCTGCCTTTAAAATCATTTCGACTTGTTCAGGTGAAAGCAACTGGTCGGTAAACTTACGCGTGCTTCTTCTATTCTTTATCAGTGTTGCAAAACTCTCCATTTTTATCTTATTTTGTAGCTGTTAATTAATCATCTTCATTCTGTAAGGAAGATATTTCTGAACAGGACAAAGATAAATATTTTTTACACGCTGAATATACGCTTCCTTCATTTTTCGCGTTAGTAAAGCTATAACATTATTAATTATGAAGATTCGTGCGATAGCTGCACTGCTATTTATATTAGTTTCAATCAGCGCTTTTGGACAAAAGCATGTTAAAATCACGGGATATGTTCGGGATGCCGACGGTAGTCCGCTTGAACTTGTGCTTGTTCAGATAAAGAATACGCTGAATGGGGCAATGACCAATGAAAAGGGTTACTATTCGATCACCACGTCGCCGGGCGATTCCGTTGCGGTTATTTTCTCTTGCCTGGGATATAATAAGGCAGAACGTATTCTACCCAGTTTGCAACAGGACATGCGGCTGAATGTACAGATGAACTACACGAGTATCGACCTGGGGGAAGTTGTTGCTGTAGGTACCCGTTACCAAACCAGTACTCTTCAAACCATGAATGCAGACCGTGTCAAGCTCCTCCCCGATCCTGCCGGAGGAAGCATCGAAAGTCTCGTGGTCACTTTTGCCGGAGTTTCATCCAGCAACGAATTAAGTTCCCAGTATTCGGTTCGTGGTGGTAGTTATGATGAAAACATAGTATATGTAAACGGCCTGGAAGTATTCCGCCCGTTACTGATCCGTTCCGGCCAGCAGGAAGGTCTGAGTTTTATCAATCCCGACCTCACCGAAGCTGTCAACTTCGCAGCCGGAGGATTTGAAGCACGGTACGGAGATAAAATGAGCTCTGTTCTTGACATCACCTATAAAAAACCCAAGTTATTTGAAGGATCGGCCTCCGCCAGTTTACTGGGAGCAAACGCCTATGTGGGAAGTTCCATCGGCAAGTTCACACAAATAACCGGTGTTCGTTATAAGACAGGACGTTCGCTACTAAAAACAATGGATACGGACGCCGAATACCAGCCGGATTTCGTCGATCTGCAATCATACATGACTTATCAGTTAGCTCCGAAATGGGAAGTAAACTTTCTGGGGAACCTGGCGTCCAACACGTTCAAATTCACCCCGCATAAACGGGAGACAAACTTCGGTACGGTAGAAAACGCCCAACGGTTTGAAGTGTATTTCCCCAACAGCCGCGAGCGGGATAAGTTCCAGACAATCTTCGGCGCACTGACCTTGAAACACAATCCGAACGAGAAAACAGAACTGGGCCTTCAGGCATCCGCTTTCTCCAGCAAGGAAATAGAAACCTACGACATCACCGGCGAATACTGGCTGGGTGATGCTACAACAGAAAACGACAATAACCAGAATGCCCTTGAAATAGCCCGCTACCATGAGCATGCCCGCAACCGTTTAAGTTCAACCATCATGAATGTAGGACATTACGGCAGCAGCAAGATCAAAAACAACACGCTGAAATGGGGAGCCACCGTACAGATGGAAAAGATAAACGACCGCATCAGCGAATGGGAAAAACGCGACTCGGCAGGTTACTCACTTCCTCAAACAGGGAACGGGGTAAACGTGATCTCCAATCTTTATTCGGACAATGATTTGTCGACTACCCGGATATCGGGATATTTGCAGGACGTTTTCAAGTTCCGTACCAAGCAAGGTATGTTCACACTCATCGGCGGTATCCGCGGAAGCTACTGGAGCTATAACAAAGAATTCATTTTCAGCCCACGCGTTTCTTTAGGTTTTATCCCTAATTTCGATCAGAATCTGACCTTTCGTGCAGCGACAGGTATCTACTACCAGTCACCGTTCTATAAAGAATTACGAACCACCGTGCAGGATGCCGCAGGCAATGATATTATCGAACTGAACAAGGATATCAAATCGCAACGTTCCATCCATTTCATTCTCGGTGGCGATTATACGTTCCGGGCAGCCGACCGTAACTTTAAAGTCAGTGCCGACCTCTATTACAAGAAACTGGACGACCTGATTCCTTACACCGTCGACAACGTAAAGATCCGGTACTACGGAGAGAACTGTGCCAAAGGCCATGCAATGGGTATCGATGTTAAATTCTTCGGTGAATTTGTACCCGGAACCGATTCATGGATCAGCTTCTCGCTTATGAAAGCAGAGCAAACAATCCGTGACATGGTAACCGTTCCCATGCCCAACAGCCAGGGATATAACGTATCGTTATTCTTTCAGGATTATTTTCCCGGATACAAACGTGTAAAACTGAATCTGAAAGGCGTCCTCTCCGGCGGACTTCCTTTTATTGCACCACGCACGAAATACGAAGATGTGAAGAGTACTTTCCGCACGCCGGCCTACAAACGTGTCGATCTCGGCTTCTCTTACCAGCTGGCCGGAGGAACCGATGCGATCATGGACCGCGGAGTCTTTCGTCACCTGAAAAATATCTGGATCGGAGTGGACGTATTTAACCTGTTCGATATAAAAAATGTCAGTTCCTATTACTGGATCACCAACATCGACAACCAGCAATATGCTGTACCGAATTACCTGACAGGCCGACAACTCAATGCACGACTGATAGTCGATTTCTAAGAATATGCCAATAAGATAATTTGCCAATATGCCGATAAAAAACAGGATTTGCCAATGAGAAGTCAAGGCTTTCATTGGCAATTTTGCATATTAGCAAATTGCCAAATTATTATTAATGAAATATTTCTTGATTCTTCAAAAAGAATGTACCTTTGCCATCAAAACAAAAAGCATTTATCAATTATTAAATTCTTATTGACATGGAAATTACACATATTGAACATCTGGGAATTGCAGTAAAAAGCATCGAAGCTTGTCTGCCGTATTATGAAGAAATTTTAGGCATGAAATGCTACAACATCGAAGAAGTTGCTGACCAAAAAGTAAAGACTGCGTTCTTTAAAGTAGGCCAAACAAAAATCGAATTACTTGAACCGACCAGCGAAGACAGCACTATCGCCAAATTCATCGAAAAGAAAGGCGAAGGTATTCACCATATCGCATTTGCTGTACCTGATGTACAGGCTGCATTGGACGAAGCTGAATCAAAAGGTGTCAAACTGATCGACAAAGCTCCCCGCGGTGGTGCAGAAGGTCTGAACATTGCATTCCTTCACCCGAAATCAACTTGCAGCGTATTGACTGAACTTTGCATGCCGGGTAAAAAATAATTAATCAGTTCATTTCTAACAACAAATCAGAAATACAATGAGTAACCAACTTGAAAAAGTAAAAGAGCTTATCGCTCTTCGCGAACAAGCCCGTTTAGGTGGTGGAGAAAAAAGAATCGAATCTCAGCACAAGAAAGGCAAGTACACAGCACGCGAACGTATCGCCATGTTGCTTGACGAAGGTAGTTTCGAGGAGTTTGATATGTTCGTTCAGCACCGTTGTACTAACTTCGGTATTGAAAAAACAAAATTCCTGGGTGATGGTATCGTAACCGGATATGGTACGATCGACGGCCGTCTGGTCTACATCTTCGCACAGGACTTCACCGTATTCGGAGGAGCTTTGTCAGAATCACTGGCCATGAAGATTTGTAAGGTAATGGATCAGGCCATGAAGATGGGTGCCCCTGTCATCGGCTTGAACGACTCAGGTGGAGCACGTATCCAGGAAGGCGTTAACGCCCTGGCAGGATATGCTGAAATCTTCCAGCGTAATATCCTTGCATCCGGTGTTGTACCTCAGATTTCAGGTATCTTCGGTCCGTGTGCAGGTGGCGCAGTTTATTCTCCGGCGCTGACTGACTTTAACATCATGACACGTGGTACCAGCTACATGTTCCTGACTGGTCCGAAAGTAGTAAAAACAGTTACCGGTGAAGACGTAACTCAGGAACAACTGGGTGGCGCAAGCGTACACACAACCAAATCGGGTGTTGCCCATTTCGCTGTCGACACAGAAGAAGAAGGTCTGCAACTGATCCGCAAATTGCTCAGCTTCCTTCCGCAGAACAACCTGGAAGAAACTCCGCTGATCGAATGTAAAGACCCGATCGACCGTCTGGACGATGTATTGAACGACATCATTCCTGACAACGCAAACCAGTCATATGACATGTATGAAGTAATCGGCACAATCGTTGACAACAACGAATTCCTGGAAGTACATGCTGATTATGCTAAAAATATTATTGTTGGTTTCGCACGTTTCAACGGCCAGTCTGTTGGTATCGTAGCTAACCAGCCGAAAGTAATGGCAGGCTGTCTGGACAGCAACGCTTCCCGTAAGGCAGGCCGCTTCGTCCGCTTCTGCGACGCTTTCAACATTCCTTTGGTAACATTGGTAGACGTACCGGGATTCCTTCCGGGAACAGGCCAGGAATACAATGGTGTAATCCTTCACGGAGCCAAATTGCTTTACGCTTACGGCGAAGCAACTGTGCCTAAAATCACTGTTACATTGCGTAAATCTTACGGTGGTGCTTACTGCGTGATGAGTTCTAAACACCTGCGTGGCGATATGAACTACGCATGGCCGACAGCAGAAATCGCAGTTATGGGCCCGAGCGGTGCTGTAGAAGTTATCTTCGCAAAAGAAGTTGCCGCATCCGAAGATCCTGCAAAAGCAACAGCCGAAAAAGAAGCAGAATACAAGAAGGCATTCGCAAACCCGTACAACGCAGCTCAATACGGTTATATCGACGATGTAATCGAACCGCGTAATACCCGTTTCCGTATCATTCGTGCTTTACAACAATTGCAGACGAAAAAGTTAAGCAATCCTGCTAAGAAACATGACAATCTGCCTCTATAATTCTTAAAACAGGAAAATGAATATGACTAACAAAAGATTTGGAGTATTGCTGCTGTTCATCCTGCTCGTATCATTCGGGGCACAGGCACAGCGTGCAACCTCCATGCGAATAAATGAAGTGCTGGTCATCAACGAAGATAATTTCGTTGACGACTATGGCAAACGTCACGGCTGGATAGAATTATTCAATACTTCTGCCGGAACGGTTAATATTGCAGGTTGTTTCTTGACAGACGACAAGAACAATCCTAAAAAATATCCGATCCCCAAGGGTGACGTACTAACTCAGATCCCCCCCCATCAACACACTCTGTTCTGGGCGGATGGTGAACCTAACCGTGGTACTTTTCATGTCAATTTCACGTTAGACCCGTCAAAAGAAAATTATATAGCACTTTATGACGCCGATGGTAAATCCTTGATCGACGAAATAACAATTCCGGCTGCACAAAAACCGGATGTTAGCTATGGTAGAATTATTGACGGAAAAGAAGAATGGGCACAACTCACAAAAGTGACTCCCAGCACAAACAACCTGACGTTAGATTCTAACGAAAAGATCGAAAACTTTAAGACAAATGACTCTCTGGGTATCGGTATGACTATTACAGCTATGGCTGTTGTTTTTCTAGGCTTGCTCCTTCTTTTCCTGATCTTCAAACAAGTCGGAAAAGCAGCTATCGCAGCCAGCAAACGTAATGCTCAGAAAGCAGGGGCACCTGTTAATGTAAATACACCGGACGAAGTTTCGGGCGAAGTTTTTGCAGCAATCGCTACAGCTTTGTATGAAATGAGTGATGACAATCACGATATCGAACATACAGTGCTTACAATCCGCAAAGTTCGTCGTGCATATTCTCCATGGAGTTCTAAGATCTATAGTTTACGTGAAACTCCCAGAAAGTGATTATCTCTAAAAACAAACAAGAATGAAAAGTTTTAAATATACCATCAACGGTAACGTATATAAAGTACACATCAATTCAGTGGTCGACGATATCGCTGAAGTAGAAGTAAACGGTACTCCTTATAATGTAAAAATGGAGAAACCGGCGAAGAAACAAATGGTTACACTCAAACGTCCGGCACAAGCTCCTACTACAGCCAGCGGCGAACCGGTTGTTACTCGTCCGGCAGCATCTACAACCCAGGGCGCCGTTAAGACTCCGCTTCCAGGTGTTATCCTGCAAATCAAATGCAATGTAGGCGACACTGTGAAGAGAGGACAAACTTTACTTATCCTCGAGGCTATGAAGATGGAAAACAACATCAACGCTGACCGCGACGGTAAGATTATTGAAATTAAAGTACATAAGGGAGACTCCGTACTGGAAGGTGCTGATCTCGTCGTAATCGGATAAGAGTATGCAAGAGAGTTTTTTATCATTCCTGGGTGACAACCTACAGTTGTTCCTCACCTATACAGGAGTATATAATGCAACTCCGGGCCATATCATTATGATATTGGTTGGTTTGCTCTTTATATTCCTTGCGATTAAATATGAATTTGAACCCATGTTGCTGATCCCTATCGGATTCGGTATCCTGATCGGTAACATTCCTTTTAAAGATGCAGGGCTTCAGGTAGGTATCTACGAACAAGGGTCTGTACTTAACATCCTCTATCAAGGGGTAACCTCCGGATGGTATCCGCCGTTGATCTTCCTCGGTATCGGGGCGATGACCGACTTCTCCGCTTTGATTTCCAATCCAAAGCTGATGTTGATCGGTGCTGCCGCCCAGTTCGGTATCTTCGGTGCTTATATTATCGCTCTTCAGATGGGATTCGAACCGAACCAGGCCGGTGCTATCGGTATTATCGGTGGTGCTGACGGTCCTACGGCTATCTTCCTGTCTTCCAAGCTGGCCCCTAACCTGATGGGTGCTATTGCAGTGTCGGCCTACTCATATATGGCGTTGGTACCTATTATCCAGCCGCCGTTCATGAGACTGCTTACAACAAAGAAAGAACGTCTGATCCGTATGAAACCGCCGAGAGCCGTTTCTTCTACAGAAAAGATCATCTTCCCGATCGTAGGTCTGTTGCTGACTTGCTTCCTTGTACCTTCAGGTCTGCCCTTGCTGGGTATGTTGTTCTTCGGAAACCTGTTGAAAGAAAGTGGTGTAACCCGTCGTCTGGCTGAAACAGCCCGCGGTCCGCTGATCGATACAATCACCATCCTGTTAGGTATCACAGTAGGTGCTTCTACACAGGCAACTCAGTTCCTGACACTGAACTCTATCAAGATCTTCGGTTTGGGTGCGTTGTCATTCGTGATCGCAACCTGTGCCGGTGTATTGTTCGTTAAGTTCTTCAACCTGTTCCTGAAACAAGGCAACAAGATCAATCCGCTTATCGGTAATGCCGGTGTATCTGCCGTTCCCGACTCAGCACGTATCTCTCAGGTTGTAGGTCTGGAATATGACCCGACCAACTATCTGTTGATGCACGCCATGGGTCCGAACGTAGCAGGTGTAATCGGTTCTGCTGTAGCAGCCGGTATCCTGTTAGGATTCTTAGGATAATAAAACAAGTGACAGTTGATAGATGGCAAGTGACAGATAAATAGAATCTTTTCTAAATCTGTCAACTGTCACTTATCAACTGTCAACTTTTTATACATTTTGTTCGACCTCCATTGGATTTGTTTCCGGATTAGTTACTTCTTCCAATGTCGTCCCCACAAACAACCATACCATCAAAAGGACAATCGCAATAATAACCCCGATGATCAACCATAGATTTTTCTTTTTCATACCTTCGTAATTCTGATTTTGTTTTATATGAGCATAAAACAACAGAAACAAGTCTTTGGTTTAAAAAGATCTATGAGTAAAATACGAAACCTACTGCCATACTATCATAGTTGACAAATATTCATCCGATTACAAATGATTTAGCACCATACTCTCATACGCAATTCATATAATAATAGACTGTAAAACACAAAGCTGGAATACTTTCTCAAACATTGTTTTATTTGCCGGAATAAACTAACTTTGTCTCTATATCTTAAAAAGTATCCAACATGAGCCAAGTAAAAGGAATACCATACGGAATATCTGATTTCAAACGGTTGAGAAACGAAAACTTTTATTACGTAGACAAGACGATGTATCTGCCGCTGATCGAAAAGATGCCCAGCTACTTGTTTCTTATCCGTCCCAGACGATTCGGAAAAAGTCTGTTCCTTAGCTTGATGCGTACATATTATGATATATTGCAAAAGGATAATTTCGAAAAGTATTTCGGCGATTTATGGATTGGCAGCCACCCGACCGACCAGCGCAACCGCTTTCAGGTGCTTTACTTCGATTTCTCAAAAGCCGGTTGTTCGCAACCGGGAACCGATATGATGACCAGCTTCAACGACTATTGCGGTCTGATCATCAATCAGTTCGCACATGAATATGCATCCTATTACGATGCCGATTATAAAGCTACGATCGAAAATATAGCAAGTGCCAAAGCAAAACTGTCGTACATCGAGATAAAAGCAAAAGAAAAAGGGTATCCGCTTTATCTTATCGTAGACGAATATGACAACTTCACAAACGTCATACTGAGTGAACACGGACAGAAAATGTTTCACGACCTAACACATGCCAGCGGTTTCTACAGGGAATACTTTAAACAGTTCAAAGGGATGTTCGACCGGATTTTCCTGATGGGGGTCAGTCCTATCACTTTGGATGATTTATCGAGCGGTTATAACATCAACTGGAATATCTCGACTGACGAAACTTTTAACGCAATGATGGGATTCGATGAAACAGATGTTCGTGAAATGTTTCATTATTACCGGCAAAACGATATGCTGACAGGAGACATAGATACAATGATCGCAGAAATGAAACCGTGGTATAATAATTATTGTTTCGCACGAATGGCATTGGATAGTGACCGGGTGTTCAATTGTGACATGATTTTGTATTATTTACACAATCAGGTAAATTTCCACCGTGCCCCGGAAGAGATGGTAGACAAAAATATTTGCATAAATTACAGCAAACTAAAAAAGCTAACCGGTATCAACCATAAAAGTTTACACGAAGATAGCTGTATGAATACTATCAAAGATATTGTCGCAAAAGGAGAAGTGCTAGTCGACCTGCACACCTCTTTCCCGGCTGAAAAAGTAATGGATATCGATAATTTCCGAAGTCTACTTTATTACTACGGACTGCTTACTATGTGCGGTACACACGGAAAACTATTAAAAATGTGTATCCCCAATAATTGCGTACGTGAACAATACTTTGGTTTCCTGCGCGATTATTATCAACAGTTTCATACAATAAACCTTTCTCATCTGAAAGATTTAATAGACGACTTCGCTTACGACGGCCAATGGAAACCGTTTTTCGAATCCATCGCCCTTGCCTATCGTGAAAACTCTTCCGTACGTGATGCTATGGAAGGAGAAAGAAATCTGCAAGGCTTTCTGAAGGCATATCTGGCACTCGCTTCTTATTATCTGGTAGAACCGGAACTGGAAATGAATTACGGTTACTGCGATTTCTTTTTATTACCTGACAAAAAGCGGTATCCCGATATCGGACACAGCTACATATTGGAGTTAAAGTACGCTGGACGTACCACCACCGACACGGAACTCGAAACGCAAGCAGAAGAAGGACGCCGCCAACTATTACAATACAGTAAAGACAAAATCGCTTTACAGTTGGCCCAAGATACAACACTCCACTTGATACTGCTTCAATTCCGGGGTTGGGATTTGGTTAAGTGCGAAGAAATAGCTTCCTGCTAACAATCTTCACCGGATGACAGCTTTCAAAACGCTATCATCCCAACACCTTATTCTTAGCGATTGTTGCCTGAAATTCTTTCAGGTAGAACGGCTCGAAATAAGCGACATCCTCAAACTGACTTCCGGCAAATGCTTTTTCAGACAAGGTTATCATATTAACAGCCAGCGGGTGGATATTATCAATAAAGAGCGCATTCGGAGAAGTAATCACCTCCCGGCATTTGGCTGCACCGTTCCCAAAGAAACAAACTTTCCCTTTTTCCAACCAGGAAGCATAAGTTTCTGCATCTACAATATCAGCAGACGTTTCGCGAACCGTCTTCAAATTAACATCATAGATAGTGGCATATACCTCCATCCGACGGGCATCGAGCATGGCGCAATACAAACAGTCGGACGCATTATTTTGCTGTTCCAATGCGGCAACAGCCAACACTTCCAGCGTAGGGATACTGATCAGAGGTATGCCGTAACCGAAACACAAACCTTTGGCGACCGATACGCCGATACGCAATCCGGTATAAGATCCCGGACCGCTGCTGACAGCTACTGCATCCAGCTTCAATCCTTTTTCTTTGGTCACCGCAATAGCCTCTTCCACATAAACACCCAACAAAGCGGCATGCGACGGACCTTCAAATGAACTCTTTTCAAAAAGCACCTCACCATCAGCCGATAAAGCGACGGAACACACCGAGGTTGATGTTTCAATATTTAAAATACAAGACATAATAGTTGACAGTTGACGGTTGACAAGTGACAGATATTTTTCAATAGAACTCCGCTGTTCATCAACCGGATTAATTGGTCGCAAAAGTACAAAAACGTCTTTATACGAATGAGAAAATAACGAACTTTTTCTCTATCAGGACGAAGAATTATCAACTGTCAACTGTCAACTATCAACTGAATAAGCTATCTTTGCACAAATTTTTAGAACAATGATACAATCAATGACTGGATTCGGTAAGGTTACAGCCGAACTTCCTTCAAAAAAGGTAACCGTAGAAATAAAAGCACTCAACAGCAAACAACTGGATTTATCAACCCGCATCCCTTCTATCTACAAAGACAAGGAAATGCAAATCCGTAGCCAGCTGCTTCAGTCGCTTGAACGGGGTAAGGTCGATTTCAGCATTTATATCGAATATATAGGAAAAGATACTCCTACCCAGATCAACCTTACCGCTTTTGAAAGTTATTACAGCCAGGTTAAGGATATTGCAGAAAAACTGAATATTGCACTTCCGGCTGACTGGTTCCAGACATTACTAAAAATGCCGGACGTTATCAAATCTGAAATTGTAGAAGTAGACGAAAGCGAATGGGAAGTTGTTTTCAATGCGGTAAAGGGAGCCATCAAACATCTTTGTGACTTCCGCATCCAGGAAGGCGCCATGCTGCAAAAGTTATTTGAAGACAAAATCGGTAATATCGCCCGCCTGCTGACCGAAGTGGAAGAATATGAAGGCGAACGCATCGAAAAGATCAAAGCCCGTATCATGGATAACCTCGAAAAGGTAGCCAACCAGGATTACGACAAGAACCGCTTCGAGCAGGAAATGATCTATTACATCGAAAAACTGGATGTGAACGAAGAAAAGAACCGCCTCGACAACCATCTGAAATATTTCATCAGCACGATGAAAGACGGACACGGACAAGGCAAAAAGCTCGGTTTCATCGCTCAGGAAATGGGCCGCGAAATCAACACGCTCGGTTCGAAAAGCAACCATGCGGAAATGCAGAAAATTGTCGTTCAGATGAAAGACGAACTGGAACAAATCAAGGAACAGGTACTAAACGTATTATAATATGGCTGGTAAATTAATTATATTCTCCGCCCCGTCAGGCTCAGGTAAATCAACCATCATCAACCATCTGCTAAAACAGAACCTGAACCTGCATTTCTCTATCTCGGCAACAAGCCGTGCACCGCGCGGAACAGAACAGAACGGTGTGGAATATTATTTCCTGACTCCCGACGAATTCCGGGCCCGTATCGCTGCCGGTGATTTTCTGGAATATGAGGAAGTATATACCGATAAATACTACGGCACATTGAAAAGTGAAGTGGAACGCCAACTGAACGAAGGCAACAACGTTATATTCGATGTGGACGTTGTCGGCGGATGCAACATCAAAAAGTTTTATGGTGACCGTGCTCTTTCAGTATTTATCCAGCCGCCCAGCATCGCCCATCTGCGTGAACGTCTGGAAGGTCGTGGTACGGATGCTCCCGAAGTGATCGACAGCCGTATCGCAAAAGCGGAATTCGAACTGGGATTTATTCCTCATTTCGATGTCTGCATCGTAAACGACGACCTTGCGACAGCACAGGCCGAAGCAGTGGAAGTTATAAAAGATTTTCTGTCTAAAGAATGAATAACAACAGACAATTATCACGTAAATGGGGATATATTTTCGCACTGACCGGAATCGCGGCATTGGGAACCTGCATTGCAGGCCTCATTTATAAAGAATATCTCATTGCATTTGCAACCGGACTCGTATTCGGCGTACAGGCATTCAACTTTATAATGTGGAAGAAACAACGGTAAAGGAAAACAACAAACTGAAAACCGGAATCTTTTCCGGTTCTTTCAACCCGGTTCACATCGGTCATTTGGCCCTGGCCAACTGGCTGTGTGAGTTTGCGGGGTTGGACGAACTGTGGTTTGTTATCACGCCTCATAACCCGCTAAAGAAACGCGACGACCTGATGGATGACCGGCTCCGGCTCGAACTGGTCGAAGCTGCCGTTGCCGGATATGCTAAATTCCGTACCAGCGATATCGAGTTTACGCTTCCCCAACCGACTTACACGATAGACACCTTACGTACCCTCGACCGTACATATCCCGACCGCGAATTTCATTTTATAATGGGAGCCGACAACTGGTCGTCAATCAATCGCTGGAAAGAATCGGAAACGTTAATTACCAGCTACCCTATCCTGATTTATCCGCGTAAAGGATACGAAATCAACATCCCCGACAACCTTCCCGACATCCGTAAAGTCGATGCTCCGCTGATGGAAATATCCTCCACTTTTATACGCGAATCACTGGCAGCCGGCAAGGATATACGTTTCTTCTTACCGGAAGCAATACGTAACCATAAGTGCTTTTCTAATATATAATTAAGTAAACTACTACTCACTTTTATCCTATAAGTGAGAAAAATTTTGTACTTTTGCGCCGTATTATACAAAATAATAGCGTAATGAATCTATTAGAACTGAGTGAACAGGAAATCATAAGACGCAATAGCATGGAGCAATTGCGCCAAATGGGGATAGAACCGTATCCCGCTGCTGAGTACGTAACAAACGCATATTCCAAAGAAATAAAGGCATCTTTTAAAGACGATGCAGAACCCCGTCCTGTAACTATTGCAGGCCGTATCATGAGCCGCCGTATTATGGGTAAGGCTTCATTCATGGAGTTGCAGGATTCGGAAGGCAGAATACAGGTATATATTTCCCGTGATGATATCTGCCCGGGTGAAGACAAAGATTTATATAACGTCGTTTTCAAGAAGTTGCTCGATATCGGAGACATTGTAGGAATCAAAGGTTTTGTATTCCGTACACAAATGGGTGAAATCTCCGTCCATGCACAGGAATTGACGGTATTATCCAAATCACTCAGACCGCTGCCTATCGTTAAATACAAAGACGGTGTAGCTTATGACGGATTTAACGATCCCGAACTACGTTACCGTCAGCGTTATATCGACCTGATCGTAAACGATGGCGTAAAGGATATTTTCATGAAACGTGCAAAAGTGATCAAAACAATGCGCGCCGTACTCGACGAAGCCGGATATACGGAAGTAGAAACTCCGATCCTTCAGTCTATCGCCGGTGGTGCAAGTGCACGTCCGTTTATCACGCATCATAACTCATTAGATATTGACCTTTATCTGCGTATCGCTACCGAACTGTATCTGAAAAGATTGATCGTCGGCGGTTTCGAAGGGGTCTACGAAATCGGGAAAAACTTCCGTAACGAAGGTATGGACCGGACGCACAACCCGGAATTTACCTGCATGGAATTGTATGTCCAATATAAGGATTACAACTGGATGATGAGCTTCACGGAGCAGCTGCTGGAAAAAATATGTATGGCTGTCAACGGTACATGCGAAACCGTAGTCGACGGCAAGACTATCAGCTTCAAAGCTCCTTTCCGTCGCTTACCTATCCTGGAAGCCATTAAGGAAAAGACCGGCTACGACCTGGAAGGCAAGAACGAAGATGAAATCCGTTCAATTTGTAAAGAATTGAAGATGGAGATTGACGAAACAATGGGTAAAGGCAAGTTGATCGATGAAATCTTCGGAGAGTTCTGTGAAGGTACATTCATCCAGCCGACATTCATTATCGACTATCCGGTTGAAATGAGTCCGCTGACTAAAATGCACCGCAGCAAACCGGGACTGACCGAACGTTTCGAATTGATGGTGAACGGAAAAGAGTTGGCAAACGCTTACAGCGAGCTGAACGACCCGATCGACCAGGAAGAACGTTTCAAGGATCAATTGAAGTTGAGCGAAAAAGGGGACGACGAAGCGATGTTCATCGACCAGGACTTCTTGCGCGCATTGCAATTCGGTATGCCTCCTACATCCGGTATCGGTATCGGTATCGACCGTTTGGTGATGTTGATGACCGGTCAGACAACTATTCAGGAAGTATTGTTCTTCCCGCAAATGCGTCCGGAAAAAACAGTAAAGAAAGATGCTGTCGATAAATACGTAGCATTAGGTATCGATGAAGCCTGGGTGCCGGCATTACAGAAAGCCGGTTATCTGACTGTCGACACGCTGAAAGAGGTGAACCCTAACAAGCTGCGCCAGGAACTTTGTGAGATGAACAAGAAGTATAAGCTGGAACTGCAAAATCCTGCGGCCGAAGAAGTGGAAGCATGGATTGCCAACGCAGCCAAATAAAAGGGAATGCTATGAAATTACCCGGTAAAATTGCAATAATGGGAGGTGGTAGCTGGGCTACCGCCTTAGCCAAGATTGTACTTTCTACACAGGATAGTATTAACTGGTATATGCGCCGGCAGGACCAGGTTGACGACTTTTTAAAGACAGGACATAACCCCAGTTATCTGTCTGCCGTAAAGTTCGACACGGACAAAATAAAATTCTACACGGATATTAACGATGCGATTAACGATTCCGATACGCTAATCTTTGCGACTCCATCTCCGTTCCTGAAACAACATTTAATGAAGGTAACGACCCCGCTGAATGACAAATTCATCATCTCGGCCATCAAGGGGATTGTTCCGGACGAGAACATGCTGATTGCCGACTATTTCACGGAATATTATAATGTACCTATGGAAAACATCGCAGTAATCGGCGGTCCGTGTCATGCGGAAGAGATTGCGCTCGAACGTCTTTCCTATATTACATTAGCCTGTTCCAATATCGACAATGCACGTGCCGTCGCCCATGTATTCCAGAATCAATATCTGAACAACTATTGTTGTAAAGATGTTAGAGGAATAGAATATGCTTCTGTTTTAAAGAATGTATATGCGATTGTTGCCGGTATCTGTCACGGGATGAAATATGGAGACAACTTCCTGGCAGTATTCATCTGTAACGCAATCGAAGAAATGCGTAATTTCCTCAATTCCGTACACAGCCTGGAACGCGACGTAACCGACTCGGTTTATCTGGGAGACTTGCTGGTGACAGCTTATTCCCGTTTCAGCCGTAACCGTACGTTCGGGACGATGATTGGAAAAGGATATTCCGTCAAGATTGCCCAGCTGGAAATGGAAATGATTGCCGAAGGATATTACGGAACCAAATGTATCCACGAGATAAATGAAAAGTATAAGGTAAACATGCCGATTCTGGACGCCTTATACGATATATTATATGAAAGAAAATCGCCGACTACCGTTATACGGCAGTTGACAGAAACATTTAAGTAGGTATGAAAAACATCAGTATTAACATTGACAAAGCACTGGGCGCTGTTACAAAAGAACAGGTTTACGCACAGGAAGCCAAGGCAAACGAATGTATTGCCACTTTACATAACGGAAACGGAGCTGGTAACGATTTTCTGGGTTGGTTACATCTCCCCTCTTCTATCACAGATGCTGAATTAACAGACATCGAGAACACAGCCAACGTGCTTCGTTCTAAATGTGAAGTTGTCGTTGCCATCGGTATCGGCGGAAGCTATCTCGGCACAAAAGCCGTTGTCGAAGCATTGAACAACAGTTTCGACTGGTTGCAGTCTGACCGTAAGAACCCGGTTGTTCTCTATGCCGGACAGAATATCGGTGAAGATTATCTGTATGAGCTGTGTGAAATACTGAAAGGTAAACAATTCGGTCTGATTAACATATCCAAATCGGGAACAACAACAGAGCCTGCCCTGGCATTCCGTATGCTGAAGAAGCAACTGGAAGACGCAGTCGGCAAAGAAGAAGCAAAACATCGTATTGTTGCCATTACTGATGCCAAAAGAGGTGCCCTTCGCACATTGGCAGACCAGGAAGGTTACAAGACATTTATCATTCCTGATAATGTAGGCGGACGTTTCTCCGTACTGACTCCGGTCGGTTTACTGCCTATCGCAGTGGCAGGTATCAGTATCCGCGACCTGGTTGCCGGTGCCGTATCTATGGAGAAGGCTACAGGCATTGAAGTTCCTTTCAATGAAAACCTGTCGGCTATCTATGCTGCAACTCGCAACGAATTATATAAAAGCGGCAAGAAGATTGAAATCCTTGCCAACTTCCATCCGAAACTTCATTACATCGGCGAATGGTGGAAACAGTTGTACGGCGAAAGCGAAGGTAAAGACGGAAAAGGTATTTTCCCGGCTTCTGTCGACCTGACAACCGACCTTCACTCAATGGGCCAATGGATTCAGGAAGGCGAACGCATCATCTTCGAAACAGTTATCTCTGTTGAAACTCCTTCACACAAAGTTGAAGTCCCGACAGACGAAGCCAATTTGGACGGCCTGAACTTCCTTGCCGGGAAACGTGTAGACGAAGTAAATAAGATGGCAGAACTGGGTACTCAGCTGGCACACGTAGACGGTGGTGTTCCAAACATCAAAATCACGATGCCGGAAGTAAATGCTTATTACATCGGCCAGTTGTTCTACTTCTTCGAGAAAGCCTGTGGAATCAGTGGTTATATGCTGGGCGTTAATCCGTTCGACCAACCGGGTGTCGAAGCATACAAAAAGAACATGTTCGCGCTGCTGAACAAGCCCGGATATGAAAAAGAAAGCGAAGCAATCCGCAAGAAACTATAATAGTTGACAAATAACAGTTGACAGTTGACAGATGACAGTTATTTCGGCTTTCAGCCGAGTGGTTTCGCGAAGCCTAACTGTCACTTGTCAACTGTCAACTGATTTTACATTCTATACCGTATCCCCGCCATTGCCGTTCCCATGTGGCCGAAGCCGACTTCTACAAAACCTGCAATCTGGCGTCCTACTTCGATACCGATAGGGGAAACCTGATACATAAAGAATGCCTTAACCTTTGTTTCTTCATCCGGTTTGTTCTCGTCGTTTATAAAAGAGGCTTTTGCTGTTGCAATGGCTACACCTGCATTCAAACGGGAATATAATGTAATAAAATTATAATTATACCAGTTATACTTAAATGAAGGACAGATGGAATGAAAAGAACTTACGAAATCGCCGACAATCTTCTCATTGGCAATAATACGCTTATCGCTGTTTGTATAAGAATAAACCAACCCGATTCCCCATTCTTCATCCGGATAAAAGATATAACTGATATTCAACGCACCAAACTTACCTTTATCATCATATAAATTGACCGATTCGGTAGAAGGGTCAAAGTAATTTTCATAATGATGCAACAGGTCAGCTGCCGGAAGACCACCATAACTCAAAGAAACTTCATGCTGCAAGTCGGTCCAGTCCTGGGCCTTGCTCTGAAAGCAGACAACGAACAGCATCATCGCTAATACTAGTAAAATCTTCTTCATACTCATCAGTTTTTATTGTTATTACCATACCCGGTTTTACGGGTTGTTCACATCAAAGATAGGAAATAAGTATAAGAAATTTCGTAACTTTGCAAAGATTATTAAGGATATAAATAAAATGATACAAGAAGCTATCAACCGTTATCTGCTTAGGACTAAGCAGAATTCTCTTTCTCCTAAAGCTGTACTTTTCGATATGGATGGTGTCTTATACGACTCCATGCGTTTTCACGCCCGTGCCTGGAACGAAACAGCGATACATCATCAGCTCCAGGCTAAAGAGGAAGACTTTTACATGTTTGAAGGCCGTACCGGTGACAGTACGATCAACGAATTGTACCAACGTACCTTTCAGCGCGATGCGACCGATGAGGAAAAACGGGAACTATATGAGGAGAAAGCAATGCTTTTCAATAAATATAATGATGGTAAAGCAATGACAGGCGCCGCAGAAGTACTGGCTGCCGTTAAAGCGACCGGACTACAAACATTAGTCGTAACCGGTTCCGGCCAGCACAGCTTGATTAACAAACTGGAACATACCTATCCCGGCTGTTTTACCCGCGAAAAGATGGTTACGGCTTTTGACGTAAAATATGGCAAACCTCATCCCGAACCTTATCTGATGGGATTGCAAAAAGCCGGAGTCCGTGCCAACGAAGCATTTGTCGTAGAAAACGCCCCGATGGGTGTCGAAGCCGGTGTTGCAGCAGGCATCTTCACGATTGCAGTCAATACCGGTCCCCTCCCCGACAAGGTGTTATTGGATGCAGGCGCCGATTTACTGTATCCGGATATAGCAAGCCTGGCAAAAGACTGGGATAATATAATGAGGTGTATAGGATAGATTCTATTTCCATATAAAAAAAACAAAGCGATACCTACAGAAAACCGTAAGTATCGCTTTTGCCATGAATAATTATCTTATAATCGTTTACTTTACATAATTCGCCTTGTTCAGGAAGTCGAAACTTTCTTTACAGCTGGCTACAGGATCATTGTTTGTATATTGTTCTACTTCAACGTACCAGTCTCTTACATTATTTGCATACATCTGGTCGAAGATCGGTTTAAAGTCGATCTTACCGCTGGCACCGATTTCCATGTCATCCTTAATATGGATTGTCTTGAACTGGCTCGGACGGGATTTCAGATAGGCAACAGGATCTGCACCACCTTCTTTTACCCAATAAACGTCCATCTGGAAGAATACGTGATTCGGACTTACGTTATCCAACAGGAAGTCGTAAATCAACTTATCTTCTATCTTACGGAATTCGAAAGCATGGTTATGATAACCGAATGCGATACTGGCAGCAGCAGTCTTATAACCAACCGTATTGAAATAATCGCAATACATCTTCAAGTCATCCAAAGTAGTCTGATCGTTTACCGGCATCCAGGGCTGAACCATATATTTAACCCCTAATTCGTTGTGAGCGGCAATCGCCTTATCCCACCAACTCATTACTTCCGCTTCCTTTTCTTTAGTAAACTCCTGTCCCAGGTGGGCGCTGGTACATTTCATACCCAGGTCATTACACATTTTCTTAAATTCAGCAGGAGCTAAACCATAAATTTTACCATTGTCATAACCGGCTGTTTCCAGATTGGTATATCCTATTTTAGACGCTGTTTCCAACACCTTTTGAATGCCTTCGTCTTTTACAAGGTCTCTCAAAGAATATAACTGTAAACCGATATGTTTCTTTTCGGCACAAGAAGATAACAACTGAGGTGCAACTAAACCTCCCGCAAGCAACATGGAAGCTTGCTTTAAAAAGTCACGTCTGTTCTGCATAGTACTAAAAATTAAGTTTGATTGAGAATTTGTACAAAAGTAAGACTATATTCGATGGATTCTAAGATTATTTCGTTAAAATCAATAAAAAGATAAATTACTTTTGCCTTAACATTCGTTGCATCTTCATGTATCGATATTGTTTTATGATCAATTTTCGGCTACGCATAATCTGATACCTGTAAATAATGCAAGCTGTAATAAAATAGATACCGGCCTGTATCCAAAGCGTACGGTATTCGTGAGCTACTTCATTCAAGGAGGCTCCTGCCGTATTGATACGGATAAATCCCTGTATTCCAGGTGTGGAAGGAAACAAATAACCGATTGCTTTCCAGAACGGAGGTATTGCCTCCTTAGGCCAGGACACGCCGGAGATAAACAACAGAATGACCGAAGTAAAGACAAAGACCAGCATCGGCGACTCACGGCTTGTCATAAAACCGGACAAGGTCATCGACAAAAAGATGGACGCGAACAGATAAGGCAGAACAAACAACATAACAGTCCACGGCTCTCCCACCTGCGGCAATGAAAATAATTTCGGAACCACCCCTAATGCCCAGATACAAACGACTATATATAACAATATATAAGTAAGCGACTTGCCGAACACAATACGCAACGTCCCGTTAAAATGACGGCTTACCGGAACCAAACTGTGGAAACGGTTCTTTTCGCGTGCCGTTCCTCCCAACATACCGATACCCAGAATCAGCGTCTGCTGGATAACCAGAATAAGGATAGCCGGCACAAGGAAGCTGGCAAACCCGTTCTGCGAATTGAACAGGGCTACCGATTCATACGGAATAGGATTGATCGTTATCTTTTCCTGTTCTATCGTCGACGACGGATTATTCTGCGCCCGTAGTTCTTTTCCTATCTCGAGCGAAACTTCAGTCGTTGCCAACAGGAAGGCTTTATAAAACAACAAAGCACTCATATCACAATAAAGCGAAACCGTCGCCTGCTTTCCTTTATGTATATTTTTGCTGAACTCACTGGGGAAATACAGTATTCCGTATGCTTCTTTCGCATCCATCATCCGTTTTGCCTCTTCCATATCCGAACAGACGGCAACAACCTTTACATCTGCCGTTGCATCGACCTTCCGAATATATTCGCGACTCAGATAAGAATCCGACTGGTCCACCACCACCATCTTGGCATTGTGAACCACCTCATTATTATAGATAAACGCATACAAAAGCGGATAGATGAAGGGGACCAGGAAGAAAAAGATCATGACTCCCGAATCCTTGAAGACGTTCTTCAATTCATCCTTCCAGATAAAAAAGGTATCCAGTATACCTTCTTTAATTATATATCGTAAACGATGTTCTCTTTTCATTACTTTCAGTTTTACGGAATATACTTAAAGTACAGCAACGCATTCTTCAGGTTCTTTCCTATCAAGAACGGTAAGATAAGGAAGCCAGCCAACCAGACATATTCACTCCATGAATAGAACAAATCCCTGCCGTTCAACGCCTGATCCACATAAATCAGAAAATAGTGACGAAGCGGGAACAGGTCGCTCAATGCCTGCAAAGTCGGATCCATCCCTAACACGGGAAAAGAAAATCCGACAATAGAGAAAGCAATCATACCAAACAAACTGGCAAAACTCAATCCCAGACGCAAAGTTGGCAACACACCGATCATAAACACACCGACAGCCTGCGAAGCCAGCACCAACAGGATTATTGCCGATATCATCGGCATCCAACCACTATTCAGCGGGAAAGCATTGAAACCGTACAAAGCGGCACAACACATCAACGCCACAATGGTAAAAATAACAGTTTGCGGGAGTAACTTCCCCAACAGACTAGTCGTCAAGGAGTTCCCTCCCGTCTGCAGCCACTGGCGGGCGGTCGAATATTTTATTTCTGTACCGATACTGAACACCGTCACCAGGAAGATCATCAACTGAAGCACGCCCGGCAAAATCGTGTTATTCAGATAGACGGAATAGTTCAGCCAGGGATTACCGATCGCATGAGTATCCACTACTACCGGCTGAAGCTGTCCCATAATCTGGTCGGTCGTATATCCTTTCGCCAGTCCGGTCTGCAAGCCGACCGAAGCACCAGCCAGGACAGACATGGTCTTCATATCCCTGAAAAGCAGGGAAGCTGCGATTAGATAAGTACCGTTCGTATAGAAAGACAATGTAGGTTGTTTTCCCGTTGTTGCCTCCACTGCAAAGTTCTTCGGTATATAGAAAATACCGTATATGTTTCCTTTTTGCATCTCCCGGCGTGCATCATCGAACGTAGCGGTCTTATAAACAACCTCCGTCTGTTCAAAAGCATCCAACTGCCGGATCAGGTTACGGGAAGTGGCTGAACCATCCATATCGACCACGGCAATCGGCAGATTGGTTGGCAAGCCATCTTGCATCAGTGACAGGAAGAAGACGACACAGAGAGCCGGAGCGATCAGCATACAGAAGAAATAGATCGGCTTCGATGTAAGCCGCTGTATCTCCCGCTTCGCCACATTCCAGATACTATGTAAACTCTGCTTCAATGTCATAATATTTCGTTTCCTTTTTTCTTCATTACGACAGACATTCCGGGACGTAAGTCTGCTATTTTTTCCTGCGGACGGGCACGGACTTCAAAGGTCTTCGAATCGAATTGTCCGGTTGTCTTTGTAGCTTTCCAGGCAGCATACGAACCCATGTCCTTCATATAATATACTTTCAGCTTTACCGGCTTATTGTCGAGTGCCGGAATAAAAGCATTCAGTTCGGAACCGATCTTGATATCCTTCAACAGGTCTTCACGAACACTGAATGATACCCACATATCGTTCAAATCCGTAATATTCATAATTGGCGCACCGGTACCGACCAACTCTCCCACTTGTGGGAAACGTTCGGATACCTCTCCGTCGATAGGTGAAACCAAAGCCGACTCTTTCAAATAAGATTCCACTTCGGCAACAGCGCCGCCGGCCTGTTGAACCAGGGCAGCCGCAGCAGCCTTATCTTCCGAACGGGCACCGTCCCGAGCCATATCATACTGTGACTTAGCCGCTTTTTCGGTAGCGACCATCGCTTTATAGTTTGCCTCGGCCTCATCTCTCTTCTGAGCAGACATGACTCCCTTGTCATATAAGTTCTGAACACGGGTATATGATTTTTTGGCAATCTCCAAACCTGCTTGCGCTTTCTGCCACATCTCGTAAGCACCGGCTATTTCCTGTGCACGGGCTCCTTTAAGAGCTTTGGCATTCTGTGCTTCGGCAGCTTTCTGAACAGCTTCCGCCTGTTGCAGTTTTGCCAGGACTTCCGGAGTATTCAGATACACCAATGTATCACCTGCTTTTACCTTATCTCCTTCATCAAAACGATACATTTCGATTCGTCCGGGTACTTTTCCGGAAATACGAACCTGATTGGCTTCAGCCTGCCCCATAATAATATCGTCGGGAGGAGTAAGCAAAAAGAAACCGGTCAATGCGACTAATCCAATCACGACCAATACCGTGATAAATGCCAACATCATGTTGCTGATCGAAAACTTTTTATTCTCGTTCATCTTTGTATATTTTTATTGTTATTACTTCTGTTTATCTACCGACAGTTTACCCATTGCCTTCGACAGGTAAACTTCCGTTAATTTCACTTCTATCTGAGCATCAATCAGGCTGGAACGTGCCGATACCCAAGCCGTCTGAGCTTCCATCAGGTTTAAGGCCGGAATAACACCTTCTTCAAAACCCAGATTGGCATGGCGAAGGTTCTCCTCCGCATTCTCCATATTCCGCGAAGAAGCGGTCAGTTTCTTATTGGCTTCATTCACCTTATAAACGGATTGGTTTACCTGCAACTCAACCTTTTCGCGGGCTTCCATCAGTTGCAACATCTGGATACGTGTTTCAGCACGGGCGGAGTTCCTTTTATAAGTACCCTCCCACCAACCGGACAAAGGCACTTTCATCATCACACCGACATTAAACATTCCGGCAAATTCATTCTTAAAACCGTTGAAAGCATTCGGGTTCGTTACCAGATAGTTGGCCGACAAAGCCACATTGGGCAACATGTCCGCCAGGACTATCCGTTCTTTCTTCTGATAAATCTTAGCTGCCAGTTCCAGGCTTTTCAACTCATCGCGATTGGCAAACGCTTCATTCACATTTGCGGTAGCATCACTGGAATGGACGGGGAAGTTCTCTATATTTTCATCTGCCAGCGCCAAAGGTTCATCTAATGGCAAACCGCAAATCTGGGAGAGCAGCATACGCGACAAAGCCAGACCGTTATCCACTTTCGTCTGCGCCATTTCCGCCTCATTCAGTTTTACCTTTACCGACAGTCCGTCTGCCTGGGTGGCAACTCCTTCGGCGATCATGGCTGTCACGTCACTGTCCATCTTCCGGAGTAACCCGACATAAGCGTCTGCGAGCTTTTTCTTATTGACCAGCGAAATCACCTGCCAATAAGTTTCATCGGTTTTATAAATGACTTCCTGTAACTGGAGGTCGTTCATCGACTCGGCCAATTCACGGGCATATTTGGTAATCTGATTATAGGAAACAATCTTTCCTCCCATAAAGACCGGTTGAACCAACGAAACGCCTCCCACCCAAATATTCTGCACATCCAGATGTTGCACATCGTCAATTCCTCCCATTAATTGTCCGAAAACAGGAAGTTGGGCAAGCGGTCCCAGGGCGGAACCGAGTTTGGCACTCAAAGCGTCCATATCCAGCAGATTGATATCTTTCTGATTCCACATATATCCTCCCATAGCGGAAAGCTGCGGAAAATATTTAGTAAAAGCCGCTTTGCGTTCTTCATTGGCCGCCTTTACCTTTTCGCCGGACATCTGTAATTCCTTATTATTCTGAATAGCTAAGTTTCGACATTCTTCCAATGTCAAAGTCTGTTGGGAACTTGCATAACCAGAACAGACCAACAATCCTACTAATACAATAATCCGTTTCATCTTTTTATTGTTTTTTCATCCGGAGACTTTATTTTACCACTAAAACAACTTATCACCTTTATCTAAATAAAAAACAACCGGTTATCTCCTATTGTTTATATTCGATAAACCTATATTCTTCGTACACAAACAAAAGTACGATTTATCGGTGCAAAAGTACTGGTTTAGTTTAAATATAAAATTGAATTAATTCAATTAAAGATGCGTTTTTTCAGCTTGCAGTACCAGGCATTGCTGATTCCCATATACTGAGCAATATATTTGTCGGGAACACGCTGCATGATCCACATGTAATGATTATAAAGGTATTTGATAAATTCTTCTGCCGTACACGACTGACGGATGGCAAACATAGAATAAAGTTTTGATATGATAGTCAGCATCGCATTCTGGTAATACGATGCAAATAGCGGATAACGCAGGGAAAGGTCCTCAATATGGGTACGTGATAGCCTTAGCAGTTCACCGGCTTCGAGCGCTTTAATCTCGAACTCGGAAGGCGCCTGGGTAAAATAACCGATAGCGGAAAGGAAAGGATATTGATAGTCGGATGAAAAACCGGTTACGCATTCATCGCCTTTTTCGCTTACATATAAATTAATGAACAGTCCTTTATTAATGAAGTAGGCATCCTGACAAATCTCACCGGTACGAAGCAGGTAATCCCCTTTATCGACAGCAACCACTGTAGTGATATTCTTCAGTTCACTCACAAAGACTTCGTCGCGGGCTAGAGATTCCGGTAGATCCGCTAAAAGCTTCGCTAAGTAGCCGTCTGTTTCCATCGTTAATCTTCCAACGTGAAGTTTCTCTTTCCAATCAAGTTTCCGTCAATAAAAATATCTACACGGTAAGTTCCCGGAGAAAGGAATTCTTCGATATCCCAATACATGGTAACGGGATATTCTTCCCCGTCATATTCGATCAGTTTCTTCATTGAGTAATTGATATCCTTTCCTTCGAAGGGGAAAACATCAGCACGGCTCTTTACCAGCACATCATCGTCCGGTTTCATAATACGCACATATACAGTCTTCTCACCAACAGGAGCGGTAATATTCTTGGCGATACGGAAATCGACTACGAAACGTTCCATACGTTTGATCTTCTTTGCCAGCTTTCCACGCGAATTGACCGGAGTAACCGTGATGCCGGTAGCATCCAGGCGGCTTGCAATAGTAACGCGTTCTGCCAACTTTTCTTTTTCTTTCTTCAGGGTAGCAGCTTGTGATGTGGCACGCTGGTATTTCTGAACAGCTTCTTTCTTTTCTACCTGCAACTGTTCGTTCGCTCGGTTCAAAGAGTCGATCTGAACAACATAATTACGCATGATCTTACGAAGCGTTTCCAGTTCTTTCTTCAGACGGGCAATTTCTTTGGTATTTGTCGCCTTCACCGTACGGAGTTCTTCCATCAGGCGCTGAACCTTTGCCTGCTCTGTGGATAACAAATTCATCAGGGAATCATTGCCTACCTTGAACTGGTATCCCTCATATTGCATAGAGAGTTCATTAAACTCATCTTCAAGCGTTTGCTTATCCAGGTCATAAGCCTCAACCAAATCATTCATCTGCTGTTTCTGCTGATAAATATAATAACCTGCACCAGCGATAATCAGTATCAACACGACTACCGCCATGATTAATAATGAGAGTTTATTTATTTCCTTCGTTTCTTTCTTTTCTGTATCCATACGGTTCCTTCTAAAAATGAACGTACAAAGGTAATGTTTAATCAGATGTATTAAAACATATCCTGTCCGTTTATACATTTTTTAAGAACTTAACCATCCTTTCAACATATACCGACATCTTTTTAGTTTCATTCGGATGAAAATACAGTTTCTTTCGGGAGAAAACACAGTTTCTTTCGAATGAAACTTTTGTGAAATCATAAAAAATATATTGAAATCTCCTCATCAATACCTTTATATATAGGATGAGCTTTACAGATTTTCTAAATAAAATTACTACCTTTGCGCCACTCAATTAAATAATAACACTGCATGCACGAGAAACTTATTATTCTTGATTTCGGCTCGCAAACAACTCAATTGATTGGCCGCAGGGTCAGAGAGTTAAACATGTATTGCGAGATCCTTCCCTACAACAAATTTCCGCATGATGCAACCGATGTGAAAGGGGTTATCCTTTCAGGAAGTCCTTACTCCGTTTACGACGAAAATGCTTTCAAGGCAGACCTGAGCGAGATTCGTGGAAAGTATCCGGTTTTAGGTATTTGTTACGGGGCTCAGTTTCTGGCTTATACATCCGGAGGCAATGTGGAACCGGCCAACTCACGTGAATACGGACGTGCCAATCTATCCTACATTAATAATGAAGATCCTCTATTGAAAGGCATCGACACCGGTTCTCAGATCTGGATGTCTCATGGAGATACAATCACTGTATTGCCGGATAACTTCAAAGTGATCGCCAGTACCGACGATGTAAAAGCGGCAGCTTATCATGTAGAAGGCGAACAGACCTGGGGCGTACAGTTCCATCCGGAAGTATTTCACTCTACAGACGGTACAAAGTTATTAGACAATTTCCTGAATATCTGCGGATGCGCCAAAGACTGGACACCGGCTTCTTTCATCGAATCGACGGTTGCCGAACTGAAAGAGCAACTAGGTGACGACAAAGTGATCCTGGCCTTATCGGGCGGCGTAGACTCTTCCGTTACAGCGGTATTGCTGAACAAGGCGATCGGCAAAAACCTGACCTGTATCTTCGTAGACCACGGTTTGCTGCGTAAGAATGAGTTCGAAAACGTAATGAAAGATTACGAACACCTGGGGTTGAACGTGATCGGAGTAAACGCAAAAGATAAATTCTATAAAGCATTAGCGGGAGTTACCGAGCCGGAACAAAAACGTAAGATCATCGGCAAAGGTTTCATCGACGTATTCGACGAAGAAGCTCATAAGCTGAAAGATATCAAATGGCTGGGACAAGGTACGATCTATCCGGACGTTATCGAGTCTTTATCCATCACCGGAACAGTCATCAAGAGTCATCATAATGTAGGCGGACTGCCTGATACGATGAAGCTGCAACTGGTTGAGCCGCTTCGCCTTCTTTTCAAGGATGAAGTTCGCCGTGTCGGTATCGAACTGGGCATGCAGCCGCATCTGATCAAACGTCATCCGTTCCCCGGTCCTGGTCTGGGTATCCGTATCTTAGGCGATATCACGCCGGAGAAAGTACGTATCCTTCAGGATGCCGATGATATTTATATGTCGCTGATGCGCGAATGGGGTTTATACGATAAGATCTGGCAAGCCGGGGTCATCCTGCTTCCTATCCAGTCGGTCGGTGTTATGGGTGACGAACGTACCTATGAAAATACCGTTGCCTTGCGTGCCGTAACTTCTACCGATGCCATGACAGCCGACTGGGCACAACTGCCTTACGAGTTTCTGGCAAAAGTATCCAACGAGATCATCAATAAGGTAAAAGGTGTGAACCGCGTTGTGTACGACATCAGCTCCAAGCCACCAGCAACTATAGAGTGGGAATAAAAAATCACAAGAAGGATAATCTAATTAACTTAATAATTTTAGGAGGAATACGATGAAACAAGATATGATCGTTATTTTAGACCTGGGAAGTCATGAAAATACGGTATTGGCAAGAGCAATCCGTGCATTGGGTGTTTACAGTGAAATTTATCCTCACGACATTACAGTAGAGGAACTGAAAGCACTGCCGAACGTAAAAGGTATTATCATCAACGGTGGTCCTAACAATGTGATCGACGGTGTTGCCATAGATGTAAATCCGGGTATTTACTCGCTGGGTATCCCCGTAATGGCTGCCGGCCACGACAAAGCATTATGTGAAGTAAAACTGGGTGAATTCACCGACGATATAGAAGCTATCAAAGAAGCTGTGAAGTCTTTCATTTTCGATAGCTGCAAAGCGGAAGCGAACTGGAATATGACAAACTTTGTCAACGACCAGATCGAACTTGTCAGACGTCAGGTAGGCGATAGAAAAGTCCTGTTGGCCCTGTCAGGCGGAGTTGACAGTTCTGTTGTGGCTGCCTTGCTTCTGAAAGCGATCGGCGATAAACTGGTTTGCGTACATGTAAACCATGGTCTGATGCGTAAAGGTGAATCGGAAGATGTAGTGGAAGTATTCAAAAATCAGTTGAATGCGAACCTGATATATAAAGATGTTACCGACCGTTTCCTGGATAAACTGGCAGGAGTTGCCGATCCGGAAGAAAAACGCAAGATTATCGGTGGCGAATTTATCCGTGTATTCGAAGAGGAAGCTCGTCAGCTGGATGGCATCGATTTCTTAGCACAAGGTACGATCTATCCGGATATCGTGGAAAGCGGTACAAAGACTGCCAAGATGGTAAAATCTCATCACAACGTAGGTGGTCTGCCCGAAGACCTGAAGTTCGAACTGGTTGAACCGCTGCGTCAGTTATTCAAAGACGAGGTTCGTGCCTGCGGTCTGGAACTGGGCTTGCCTTATGAAATGGTTTACCGTCAGCCGTTCCCTGGTCCCGGACTGGGTGTACGTTGTCTGGGTGCTATCACCCGTGACAGACTGGAAGCCGTTCGTGAAGCAGATGCCATCTTACGCGAAGAGTTCCAGCTTGCCGGACTGGACAAGAAGGTATGGCAGTATTTCACTGTTGTTCCTGATTTCAAATCAGTTGGCGTACGGGATAATGCCCGTTCTTTCGACTGGCCTGTTATCATCCGCGCCGTAAACACAGTAGACGCCATGACAGCCACCATCGAACCGGTAGACTGGCCTATCCTGATGAAAATCACCGACCGTATCCTGAAAGAAGTAAAGAACGTAAACCGCGTTTGCTACGATATGTCCCCGAAACCCAATGCGACTATTGAGTGGGAATAAGATATAGGATTTAATAATATGAAAAGGAGTTGTGTCGAAAGATGCAACTCCTTTTTTATATTATCTATAGCAACCTTCCTCCTTTACAAAAAACAATCGAACAAATATTATCCGATATAGACAATCATTCATAACCCAGGAATGACAAATATATTTTCTTTATTTTATAGGGGGCAGCAAAAAGTTTGTCATAGCTCATTTTCAGGAGATTACAAAGAAAGCAGCTTACAACCAGGGGTAAAAAGTACCTACTTTCGCTCTCGAGTTTGTCATAATTAACATTTATCATTTTTATATCACTCCAATAAAGATCAAAGCAGGTTGCATTTCACTAATAATGAGTTTATCTCCTTTATGGATATAGACTCCCGGTCACTTTTATCATAAATAGTAACCAAATTGATTACACCTTCATCTAAAGATGTTTTTATTAAATAAGTAATAACCCTGGCACCTCCACTTTTTCCCTTATTCTTAGAACAAATGCGCATACGTATCTTCCGGATATTATTACCCAAAGAAATACCTAATTCAGGATTTTCCAGCAACTCATTCTGCAAAACTGATAAATCATCCTTCATCGAAGGATATCGTTTAGCAAGAAGTTTTGCTTTTTCGGCAAAAACCGCCGTCGGTATGATTTTAAAGTTCATCGATTAAATCCTGAAGAGTTTTCTGTTTGCCCTGGATATGTCCGACTTTTCGTTCTCCTAATTCTCTCAAACCGTCAATAACAGATTCATGTACCATATAAGTCTCCTCTTCTTCCAATTCAACACATACTGAAACCGAATTACTAAGAGCACGCAAATAACGCAAGGCTTTGTCCAATAGTTCCCCCTGAAGGCCCATAATTGCTTCCACTGCTTCCATTTTTAGTATAGCCTCACGAGCATTTACATAAACGGCAACAGGCTCTGATACATTTTCCACTGTTGGATCTGGCTGTGAATATGGTTTAGCTTTCTTCATGCTATAATCTATTTATTTCTTTACAAAGATAGAGATATTCGTTTATTATTCACACGTCTGACAATTTTTAACCCAGCTTCTCCCTCCTATTTTTTCCCGACAATCTTCAGAAAACGTCCGGAAGTAATATTCACTTCTTTTATTTCGAAATAATCTTTTAACTGCGTAGCACTCACTCGTTTATTAACAGTCAGACCGACTTTGCGGTAAGCAGCCGTCAGGATTACAGACAAATCAGAACGCGAATAGGTCTCTCCTACCCGGAACTGCTTCTCCACGATCTCCTTCAGTTGCTGCTTTTTACGAAAGATAGTGGTACCGGCTTCCTCTACTGCCCGTTTGATTTCGCTGTCTTTGAAGTCGACGCTCCGGATATAATCGGCCCCTTTGCGGAGATAACATTCATGGAACATGCAATCGTATTCGGAAGAAAGGATACGTGCCAGGTAACGGCTGTAACGGTCCTGGTCTTTCTCGTCGGGAGAGAAACGCAGGTAAGCGATCCGTTCGAACTGCTCGAGAAGAAATATACGACGCTGTTTACGGCTGGTCTGCCGATGACGGGCCAGACGGTCGTTGTCGGTCAACGGGTACTGTTTGTCTTCATGCGTCACCTCAAAAAACGGGACATCCCGGTAGGCATTAAACAAACTGTCCGCCGAACGGTACAGGCTCTTTACCCGTTCCTGCTCACGGAAATTATCCTGCCGGAAATAATTATCCTTTCCATTCTGATAGACATACTGCTGATAAGTAAGATTGACGGCTGCCTCCATATACGTCTCCCGGTATCCGCGCCGCTTATCCTTTTTACTCTTTTCCCTGATCTCCGTCATGGCCAGCCGGGCACTCTCCAGCCACTCGTCCACCTCCGACGCATTCATTGCCTCCAGCGAAGGCTTGATACTGGTTATATGCGTCAGGCTGCGAAAACCGTTACGGAAACGGCCGGCTATCTGTATCGCTTCCGTCCGCGGATCGATCACCGACTGCTCCGCTCCGTAGAGATCAGAAAGCAGGATGATATCCGGCTTACAACGCACATCGATATCGACCGCCGAAAAGAAACGGCTGGTGAAAAAGTTATACCGTTTCAACTCTTCGATCCGGTCGTGCATGCTCCGGTCTTTCACATGCCTCAGCTTCGCAATGCCCTGGGTACTACAAAAAGTAGCAGAGTTTTGCAACTCCCCCATATCCTTATAAAGCGATTCGATCGTATCGATGGAATTGACGAAGATGCAAACTTTACTCTTACATTCGGGCAATACTTCCGCCAACGCTTCCACCACATTATTGGTCGTGACCAGACGGAGCGGCTTACGATACGGATAAGCCGGCTCGATGCGCAGTTCGGTGAAACCATGTTCCTCAAACCTCGGATCGCGGGGCAGGATCGGCGTGGCACTGACAAATGCCATCTGCCGGAAAAGAAAAAAGTCGTCGAGCGGCGCCTCTATCGTCTCGCGGAAATCGTTATCCTGGATGATCTTCTCGCATTCGTCGAACAACATGAAAAAGTCCTTATACATATCGACACCTTCATCCTCCATCGCCTGCTTTACCTTCCAGAAACTTTCGGGTGTCACCATGATCTTGCAGCAGCCGGGATATTTGCGGATATGGCGCGCCACCTCATCAGTCTTGACACCGCGGTAAATACCCAGCAGGTTCTTATGTTTCTCCATCTTCCCGACAATCACCGGCACGTTCGGTTCGATGATAATAGAAGAACGGGGAGACATGATCTCGCAATAGGTAGCTCCCAATCCGGGCAATACCTTGTTCAGTATCACCCGTGTCGGTATATTTTCTTTTCCGTGGCGGCGAAGGGCATCCGACAGATATTCCCCTTTCCGGATATCCAGTTTAACGGTACGTATCATCACATTATTCCCTTTCAAATTGTACGGACCTCAGGCGTTGCATGAGTTCAGGTGAAACTTTAAACACGACATCTTTCACGGAGATAGATCCGGCGCGTATCTCTTTGGGATCTTTGACCAGCCTCGACTGTGCCGTCAGGGTAAATGTTCCCAGCCCACTGATCGACACGCTGTTGCCGTCTTCCAGCAGGCTGATGATCCCTTCTTTGATTTGTTCGATTGCTCCGAGCATAGCGGCGCTGCGGAATCCATGATCGCCGGTCACATAAGAAGCCAGTCCTTTTGAATCGACATTGTCCGAACGGATCACCTGCGGATAGAAGCCGTCTTCGATATCTTTGGAGAGATTGGTCGGGCGTTTGCGTAGTCTATATTTTACAGCCATTGTTTTGTATTGCTTAAGGTTACTTTTCCAAAGATAGGATATATAATCGAGAAAAAGGCGGTTCCCGGCAATTAGTTATGGGAAAAGGCTGTTATCCGGATTGTCATCCCGGTGACAATGAAATATCATCGGGATGATGTCGGAACGTCACCGAGGTGACAGTTTGCAAAAGTAATAGGCTTTGCCGTTAAAGTATTAAGCTTTTGTGGTTAGATACTATAGCTTTTGAGGTTAAGGGCAAAAGGGTATGATCTATTGAATACCAGACATGCTTATTCTTTTAAAAGTGGCATTTGATTAAGCATATTTTTTATTTTTATTGCCACACGGGGCATTGGTTCAGCAATTGTTAAACCAACTACGTCATATTCTTTTGCTATATCGTTTATCACCCTTACGACGGTTTCAATCTTTAGTCCGTCAGGATCAGTGCCAACGGCTGCAATAATCTCAGCCGGATCTAAAGCATCCAGATCAAAATGAATAACCACTTTCGAAGCACCGGTAGTTTTAAGCCAATCAAGAACAGCCGTACTATTTTGAGCAACATGGGCAGGCGAAAGGCTCTCTACACCGATTTCCTCCTGACGCTCTTTTGAAGCGTTTGTATCATTCCAGGCACGCAAACCAACAATAATCGATTTTGACGGATTGAGTTTAGCGGGAAACAGATCTACAATCTCCTTGTCACCCATACCAAAACAAGCGGTCAATGCCATTGCATGATAACCTGTATAACTATCACCGGGTAAATTTAAGTCGGGGTGAGCGTCTATCCACACAACCGCAACATCTTCAGGATATTTTTCTGCCAGGTAGGTAAACGGCACCACACTAACCGAGCACTCTCCTCCAAGTGTCACAATACGGTCGGGATTTTCTCTTCTAATCAAATCCAAAGCATCTTTACTTTGTTTAATAATAGCACGATAACCGCTAATACCCTTTTCCTCTTTGTGACTTTCCATATCGAGAGAAATGGGGACTTCAACAGTTTGTTGCTTACTTTCGGGTGCAAGCACTTGCAGTAACTGCGCCCCAAGAAAATAACCACGTGAAACATCATTGGCGGGAATGTCGGGCATCCAGCTTGCAACCACTCCTCCCTGCCATTGAGGATAGATTAAGCGAAGTGTTTTAGAATTTGTTTTCATCTCATTCGATTTTGCATAGGTTGTGCCTATAATAAGGCTAAGCACAACAAATAATAAGAACTTGTGTTTCATTTTTAATGCAAAGTTACTGTGTATATACAGATCACACAAGTACTGATAAATTATTCAGGTACTGATAAATTTATCTATATATATCAAAATATGAGATGTATTTATTACTTTCGTAAAAAACTAAAAACGTTATGTATAAGAAAAAGATACCATTTGATATTGAATGTGGTGTAAAAATCACAATGGAGGTTATGGGGGGCAAGTGGAAGAGTTGTATTTTGCTGGAATTGATGGCTGGCGCAAAGCGTCCAAGCGAACTCCACCGCCATTTTACGGATGCAAGTCCACGTGTGATCGACCAGCAATTAAGAGAATTAGAAGCACACGGAATGATTAGTAAAAAGATATTTGCCGAACTACCCCCACGTTCAGAATACTCGATCACCGAACAGGGTAAAACCCTCATCCCTATTATTGAGCAAATAGAAAAGTGGGGAGATAATTTTCGACCTCAAATGAAAGAAATCCTTGGAATAGAAGAATAGAAAAATACGTTTCAGGATGACAAAAGCAATAACTCAAGACCTTGTCTTAGCCGATGTCCTATACTCATTCGGTGAACATCCGATAACCCGTTTGAAGGCTCTGCTGAAATATTGGGGATATTGATAACCCAACGCATAAGCAACGTCACTGATCGACTTGGACGGATCGGCTAATAGTTCTTTGGCAACAGCCATCGTTTTTACCAAAATATATTCCTGGGCGGACGTTCCGGTTTCTTTCTTGATTAAGTCACCGAAATAATTAGCAGACAAATGCAGCTGATCCGCACAATAAGCAACGGTAGGAGTTCCTATGGATAAAGGTTTTCCGGACGTAAAATAGTCATTCAGCAACTTTTCGAAATCGGTCAACGTATCTTTATTTGCCTTCTTACGAGTGATGAATTGCCGGTCATAGAACCTGACACAATAGTTAAGCAACAACTCGATGGCCGAAGAAATAATTAAATTACTGTGTTTGTCCTTCGCCTCCCTGATCTCCTCGTCGATCTTCATCATGCAATCTATTATGGTCTGGCGTTCCTGCTTTGAGAGGTGCAACGCTTCATTTACAGCGTAAGAAAAGAAAGTGTAGTCCTGCATATGATGCCCAAGATGTGTGCCATGTAATAATTCGGGTTGAAAGGTCAGCCACCATCCCATTGGCTGAAATTCTTCTCCTGTATCGTCATTGCCGATCACTTGTCCGGGAGCAGCAAACACCAGGGTATTTTCCTGAAAATCATAATAATTCCTTCCGTATTTGATCTGATCGGCACATTGAATATCTTTCAGGTAAACGACGTAAAAACCAATATTCTTACGTACATGACGTAACGGACTGATCTTTGACGCATCGATCACACTAACCAACGGATGCGGTGTTTCGATACCTAGAAAGTCATTATAGTCTTTAACCGTATTCAGTTTTATGATTTTATCCATGCCGGTTCGTGATTTATGTTTTCGACAAATGTAATAAATATCTGCTAGTTATATGATCCGATCAGTAATAATTATACGTATATCCGTAATTCGTATCATACGGAATCTTTTCGGGTACGGTAATTTTGTAGTATGCTAAATAATAATTAAATGACAATAGAATAAATGAATAATAGGGCACTTATGACGATTGATCTGTTTAACAAATTGACAGGCCGGGAAACCCTGCATCCGCTGATTAGTATTATTGACCTGTCGAACGCAAATCTGAACCGCGATATCCGCATGACGTGTGATTTTTACGGACTTTTGTATTATGTAACGTTAGACGGAAATCAATATTCCGGGAAAGACAAACTCCGCCTCATCCATCCCGGAGAACTGGTAGAAATCCCATCGCTCGAACATCGTTCAACCAATGGCTATACGGGCATTATATTCCATCCCGATCTGTTATATGAGACATCATTAGAGGGGCGTATCGATAGTTATCCGACACGTTGCCGCTGCCGGGGACCGCTATCAGAACATGAGCAACAGGTCATATCGGACAGTCTCCAAAAGATCAGGGCAGAATTGCATCATGCCATCGACCGCCACAGCGCATCGATCATCGCTTCGCATATCGAGTTGTTACTCAATTACTGCGTGCGCTTTTGTAATCAGGCAAACTAGACACATTTCCTCATATCAGTAATAATTATACATGAATCAGTAATTTATGCCTGTCCCGGATGGTTTATACCAAGTATTTTTGTACCAGATAAATAAAAGTAGAAATAAATGAAAGTAAGACTCGGATTCGCTGCTACATTATTATATATCCTGTTGTTGGCAGGAAATATAGTAGCACAGCCTCCCCAAACAGAACAAATGATGGATAAGAAACGACAACACATTGTGGAGATTGCCACCGTATCGGTATTAGCTGCGATCGGCAACGTCTGATGACCGATAGCAAAACATTTGACGTGGTAGTGTCCGATGTTATATTTGAACCGTCAGCCCGTAACAGCTGGCATTCACATCCGGGAGGCCAGATTCTGATCGCGACTGCCGGTAAAGGGTATTATCAGGAAAAAGGGAAACCGATTCAGGTTCTTAAACCCGGAGATGTTATAGCTATTGCTCCTGACGTGAAACATTGGCACGGTGCGGCCCCCGACAGCGGATTTACACATATGGCCATCAACACAAAGGTTTCACTGGGTGCGACCGAATGGTATAATCCGGTGACAAATGAAGAATATAATGATTATAAAGAATAATAGTATGAAACGAATATATATAAGTTTGTTGGCAGCATTTGCATGGATAGGAGTTCACGGACAGGATACAACAACCGATAGACCACTCACTATCACCAAACAAGGCAGTTTCACTGTCGGCGGAACAGTTTTACAACGTCCGGGGACATACGACAACCATAAATTCATCAGTTGGGGAACCCCTGTCGAACAGGGACAAACATACCATGCAGACCATGCTGTCGTAGATTTTCAGATTCCGGTAGAAGCCCGTCAACTTCCGCTGGTGTTCGTACATGGTTACGGACAATCAGGACGTTGCTGGCAGATGACACCCGATGGTCGGGAAAGCTTTCAGACATTGATGCTGCGGCAGGGATTCGGTTCTTACGTAGTTGATATGCCCGGTCGGGGACGTTCGGGACGGACGACTGCCGAAACAGTACTGAAACCGAAAGCCGACGAACAACTTTGGTTCGATATTTTCCGTATCGGCGAGTGGCCTTCGTTCAATCCCGGCGTACAGTTCCCTACCGATTCGCTATCGCTCGACCAGTTTTTCCGTCAAATGACGCCCGACATCAGTGCACATGATATGAAAATCGATCTTACCGCGCTTGATGCGTTATTCGATCGAATCGGTAACGGGATTATCGTAACACATTCGGCCGGAGGTTTTCCGGGATGGTTGGCTGCTATAGAGAACCAGCATATTCAGGCTGTCGTTTCTTACGAACCGGGAGGATATGTCTTTCCCGAAAATGAAGTCCCCGACCCTATGCCAAGCCTCACAGGAACACTTTCCGGAACAGGCGTTTCGATGGATGACTTTATGAAACTGACGAAAATCCCGATCGTACTCTATTTTGGTGATTACATACCGGAAGAAACGACTGATAAACTGGGCGGTGAAAACTGGCGCGTACGACTTCAAATGGGACGTAAGTTTGTTGAAGCAATTAACCGTCACGGAGGAAATGCCAGACTGGTTGAACTTCCCAAAATCGGCATCCGTGGAAATACGCATTTTATGATGTCCGATCTCAATAATGTCAAGATAGCCGATTTATTGGCTGAATGGTTACATGAAAATAAATTAGACAAATAACATCTTAATAGAACAGTATGAAAAACTTATTATTAATCTCGCTTTTACTTTTCTCCGCAACAACAATAGGTGCCTGCTCGGAGAATAATGATATTTCTTTTCCGGATACGGAACAGCCGGAGTCTTCCGACCTGCCTTCCGGGAACAGTAAAACATTAGTGGCCTATTTCTCGGCAACCGGCACGACACAGGCGATAGCCGAACGTATTACCGAACTGACCGAAGCTGATATATACCGTATTAATGCAGCCGATCCGTATGCGACGAATCCTTATGATGATACCGAACGGATACAAAACGAAGCATATAACGACTTGCGCCCCGGTGTAGCAAACCTTCCCGACAAAGAGGCGATTGCACAATACGACACGATATTCGTCGGATCGCCTTGCTGGTGGCATCAACCGGCAATGGTGGTCTGTACATTCCTCGAAAATTATGATTTAGGCAATAAGATAATCATTCCGTTTTTTACTTATGGTGCTACGACTTACCTGAACGAATCGATGCAAAAGATTTATAAGGTAACACCTGAGTCTATTCATATTCCGGCAACATTACCCGAAGATCTCGATCCCGAGAATATCCGTGAACCACAAAATGATGATGCCGGGATAGATATGCCGAATGGTCCAGGTGATGTAGAAGCATGGTTGTTGAGAATCAAACAGAGTCAATAATAACAAATTAAAACGAATAAAATGGAAATAAATAAGACATCAACCTCACCCGGTGGACGTATTACAGTAATTGATGCCCTGCGTGGTTTTTCACTCATCGGTATCTGCCTGATTCATGCCATGCAACATTTTGGAGCGATAGGGACAATGGCCCCCCAAGCAATGTTTCCGTGGGAAGGAACGCTGAATGAGATTTTCAGATGGTTTATTAATTATCTGGTTTTCGGCAAATTCTTCATTATCTTCTCTTGCCTGTTCGGTTTAAGTTTCTTTATCCAGATGGACCGGGCGGCAAAGAAAGGACTTGATTTCCGGAAACGTTTCTTATGGAGGTTATTGCTGCTGGCGGTAATTGGCTATCTGCATGGTTTGATTGTTCGTGTGGATATCTTGCTGATATATGCGATATTAGGTTTCGTGTTGGTATTAATGTATAAATGGCCGACAAAATTACTGGCAGGTATCACCTTGTTTCTTTTTCTGGGAGGTGCCTCACTTGTACCGGTAGTCTATAAAAGTCTGACGGCACCGACTATAGAGCAAGTGGAACAGGTTACTGCCAGACCTGCATCCCGTCCGGCTGGTCCCCGGCAAGTTCCTACTTTATCTGAAACGATAAAGAATAACGCCTGGAACGGACTGGTCGGCAAAATGAGATTCCAGGTATCGAGCGGACGTAT